>Ga0116227_10000140_pt1 | contig 119945 bp, 69 predicted proteins | sample S1TSphgellanicum_FD_89693 | JGI IMG/M metagenome (GOLD analysis project Ga0116227, IMG submission 89693) | Host-associated microbial communities from peat moss isolated from Minnesota, USA - S1T2_Fb - Sphagnum magellanicum MG | ecosystem: Host-associated > Plants > Peat moss > Unclassified...
GCTCAGGCTTAGCTGCAATACAAGCCACAAACAAATATTGAAGCAGGGATTGAAGAAGTTTGTGAAATGGTATTTGAGCTACTACAGTGACAACACACCTCATGAACCACTTGTAGCTCAGCAACCATGATCAGTCAAACTCATCATCTCATCAGGTACAAAAATTTACATGTTATGTCTCTGTGCAGAATAGATTAAAAACCATGTCTGCTCCTTTGTTATCTCATAGATTCAAAATGCCCGCTTCTTATTCTTGCTATCACAAACTGAAAAGACATTGAGATTATTCTTGGGAGGTCATGTTTCCAAGCAGTCCTTTACTCTGTCACTATTGTTTAACAACCACACTTGTTACATATCATGCAAGATCCAATATCAAGTTCGAAAAAGAAAAGTGTATGTATGATTGGCCGCATTCTTCTTGTCTTATCAAAATTGATGCATATCTATTATGTGTTCCATTTCTATCAATTTTTTAAGACTGTTTGAATTTGCTAATTTTATGGACTAGGGATTGGAGAATGATCTGGGCTTGCCCAATGGAAAGTTGAATCAGAAAAATTGGCTGTGTATGGCCTGTTCTGTGGTGTGAAATGTCAGGGTTAAGAAGTGGGGCCAGAGCGAACCCACACCCACCAGCACACTGTGACAGATGGATGGTAGGTGATCAGGAAACAGTTTTTTGTTGGGTGGTAGTTTTCCTTAGGCTTGCTCAGTGGCAGTTGATTTTCTCTTGCTGCTTGATGTTGTGTGGGTTGCTGGTGTTGGTCTCATTGCCTATTTCTATGTTTGTTTGCAAGCTTGAATTTGCATTTGCACTTGAAGAGGGCATGTGGGCCCATGTGCACATCATTGAAAAGTGTTTGGGACTGGAATGTCTATGTGGGGAGTAACTTGGTGGGCATGTATCCAAAATGTGGAACATTCAAGACGCTTGGAGCCTGTTCAACAAGAATCCATCTCATGAGAATCTTTCACTTGGTACATGCGAAACATGGGCAACAACAAAAGGCACTGGAACTGTTTCAACAAATTTACAACACGAAGGTATTTTGTGGAATTCTGTGACTTTTGGATCATTTGCAACCATGGGATGAGACATGGAAGAAGGTAAATGAACATCAATCTTGGCAGCATTTGCATGTCAATTGGAGCCATAGCTCAAGTTTGTGTCAATCTTGTTGCTCTCTGTGGGTTGCTATACTGACATGGTCTGAACTTTGGTAAAAATCTCTCTTTTGATCCTTTGCATTGGTGGATTTGTGCACTAACAGATATGCAATATAATTTATCTCCTGTGTCTTTATTTCCATGATCATTGAGGGCTGATTTTGGTTGGTTTGCAAGTAGGAAGGTGTAAAAGGTACTCATCCAGGGATGTGTTGATGATACCAATTTTCTGAGCACATGATTGAGAAGCAAGTTGTCTTAGCTGTTACAAATCATCAATGCCAAGAGTGTTGTAAAAGTTGCTTTGCTACTGTTGGCTTTACAATGACCACAACCCAATTTAAGTAACTAAATCTGCTTCAGACGTTGAATGTTGGCTCATGATGAGCACAACCCACTGTGAGAAAAAACTTGGGCGCACAAAAATCAGGACGAGAAACATATATATTAAATGGTAGAGCCTATCTCAGAATTGCCCACTGGCTTTGAGCCAGAAGCCACCTAAATTCTTGCTATCATCAAGAACGAAAAGCTTGAGGTCTTTGAGGGGTCCGATCTTTCTCTCTTGAGCCCACTGGCCTTCTTGCTCTTCTCAATTACTTTAGGTCACATAAACCCTCAAAACAACAATAAACTTGAAGAAGAACCCAAGTCCTAGGTTGCACTTTGTGATATAGACCCCTAAATGCTGAGTGGAGCAACCTCTATGCAAATAATCTTGCTTATCATAGATTAGAGCTTTGTACATCTACAAGTAAAAACATTTGGAAGAGGTGATTTGTGTTTCACAATGACAAGGTACAAATGTGGCAATGACAAAAAGGTGTGCCAATTGACAAAACATATTTTTGGGTTGAAACATTATTTCTAATTTTTGCAGCAATTAATGATGAAAACTGATTTGGCTCCCAGAATAAATGGAAAACCTCTATTGAGCTCAAGTTACAAAGAAGAAAAGCAAACTACTTAGGTATTTACAAATTCAATGTGCTTCTGTGCATGACATGATCTTTGGAACATGCTGCAAGAAGGTGGAATGATCCTTTTTGCAAGGGACTTAATTCCTAGATTCAATGTGCTTTGGTGCACTACATGATCTATGAAACATGCTTTCAATAATCCTTTTTGCATGGGACCTAATTTTTAGATTCAATGTGATTTGGTGCACTACATGATCTATGAAATATGGTTTTGCAACTAGCTTCAAATTTGCTTTTTGTAAGAGAGGTTACTTGCAGTCATGAGGAGCGCACAACTATGGGGTGGCAAATTGCAATGTCTATTTAAATTAAATAAGACCAAGAAAGAGATTCAAGATGAGTATCTCTCCGTATTGAAGATTAGTTTCAGATTTAGATTTAGGTTTTAAGGTTTCAGTTGTAGTTTCAATTTAGTATTTGAATTAAATTTACAATTTAATTTTTAGTTTAGGGTTTCAACTTTAGGGTTAAAGTTTAATGTTTAACATTTTGCTACCCATTTAGGGTTCAAGCATTGAATTATAGATGAGGCTATCAATTTCAAATTTAAGGTTCAATTTAGGGTTCATGTTTTAGTTTAGGCTTTAGGTTTTAGTTTCAAATTATGGTTTAAGGTTTTAATTTTGGTTACAATTAGGGTTTTAGTTCCATTCACAATTAATGGTTAATGGTTTTAATTTTATTTTGGGAAATTTTATTTTTAAATTTCCTAGTTGAAGGTTTTAGTTTGAATTTTAGATTGCGGTTTGGGTTTTGGTTTCACTTTTAGCCTTAAGGTTTTATTAACTTTTGAAAGTTGTTCCATTTCAATTTGTGATATTGGGTTATTTTGTGCTAGTTTTTTTTTGTTTGAATTTGAAGGTTTAAAGTTAATATAAAACAAGGATACAAACGTGAAAATAGTATTTTACAAGAATATGTATATATTTTCTAATTTCTTACAAAATACTAATTCCTAGGCTAATGTTTGGCAAAAGAAACTATTTTATTATTACATAGAAAATGTCTTTCAAATTTGAAGACAAGTAATAAGGACCATAACTAAAGGTTTTCTTTAAAAGCAAGAATGAACAACATTCATTGAAACAAAATCAATGATGGAAAAAATAATTCTTTTTCATAAGAAGATTAGAAATGGCAATTGTCCACAAGGAAATTTAGCCAAATTTTGCTATAAATAATAGTAGAAAGGGGAATAGAAACTTACACATCCTTTTATATAGTTGGTTATTTAGTAAGTACTGGCTGAAAACCAAACATAATCAGACAATATCAAAATGTGCCCAAGATTGAGTAGCACACCAAATTAGTGAAATGAGGTGATTGTCAACCTTTTTACACCATATCCATGTGTTATATTAACTTTGCTTCCAATTTTGAACAAGGTTTGAAGTTGGAACTTTGACTTGTTTTGGAGATAATCTTTTATTTAGGTGCCCTAGTGAAATCTTGAAAATCATGCTCAATGTTTTAGACATTGTTATTGTGCACTTGTTAAATTGGTCTTTACTTGGAATAATTCAAGATTGAAAAGTTTGTGCAATACTATTTAGATACATGTTCCTGTCCAACTCTTGATATATTTCATCTTGTTTTATGGAGACAATGTAGATTGGCTTTTGAAGCAAACAAATACCAAATAGCCCATTGAATCTTTTTCATTCTATTAAGCCAAAACATATGAGGCTTACTTGGCCGCATACAATCCTGAAGACATTTTTGCAAGGTCAATCCAGTTTATTTACTAAGGCTTCACATTGTTTCCCAAAATCATTTACACATATTCTATTAATTTGTAGTGTATTTTAGATTTAGATAAGTAATTATATGACATCCAAATTTTAAGCATGAAAATGATGCCCTTGCAACTAAGACTTTTGCATTTTGTGAAGTAGAGAATGTTGCATTGTATTTGGTAACCCAAGGACCTATGTTGAATTCTCAATGGGGTTTCAATCTTCAATTGTAGAGACATAATTAGTGGCAAAGAGAAATGTAATTCATATGGGCAAAGAATTGAGAAAATAACATTGGTTGTACCCATTATATACAATGATCGTATGCAAGACCCACAAATACAAGGAACCTATTGAGATGGAGGAGACACTCCACAAGTAAAGACCAAATCGCACATTTCCTAATTTTAATTTTCCATCATAGCTGACATGAATCCTTCAAGGAAGCCTCTTCATTAAAAATTTCATGATTTTTATTTAATTCATTATTTAGATCATGAGGGAAATCTACATCAATGCAACCTCACCATATTTGTATTCAAAGAAAGAAAACAAAAGTTCCAAAGTTTGATGGTTCAAATTAATATGATACTACAGTACCTTAGCAGCTTCCACACTAACGACACTATTTGTTAGAATGTACAAATTTGAAAAGGATGGGATGGTGTTATTATGGATGCTAACCTTAACATAAGCTTGTGTACAAATTGCAATTTGTAGGTGTAGACCACAATTTTGCTTTGAAACTACACAATTGGGTACATGACTTGAACCTTGTGATCATATGGATGATATCATAGTATTCAAAATGCATTCTTCACAAATCAAAACATAGATCATGACTAACAATATTCATAATTGTACTCTTGAATTTTGTTGTGTTAAAAATAATGTTCTTCAAGTTGAACCTTCACTACAAGTGCCCATTGGGCCTTGTCCTTCCTACTAGGCAGGGTTGTGACTGTGAAGAATAAGCACTTGGGAAATTTGCAACTTGTATGATGCCCAAGCTGCCATAGTTGACATCCATGCACCTGTTGTAGAAAATATGAAGGTAGAATCGATTTTTAAAACCCTAAAACCCTAAACCCTTTTTGATTGTTTTTGAAGCTCTCTTGTAGGTCATTATTTTGAGAACTAAAGGACAAAGAAAAAATATGACTTCTGTTTGTTTCTTGAGAATTATCATGGCTCCAAGGTCCATGCTGCAGCAATATACAATGTGGACATTAAAAAACTCTATTTGTTTGATATCTGAAATGTTGGTTGCTTTGTTTGCAACATGATTGGTCCCAATACTTCAGCATGTAGTCTTTCCTTCTTATATCATGCCATATGCAAGTGGAACTCAACAGGATTTTATTGTCTCATTATAATGCCCTCCTCGTAATCCTTTCTGACATGAATACAGTTGCTTGATTTCACTATTCAATCTGTGTTTCAGATATTGGATTGGTTGGGATCAGTTTCAATAGGTGAAAGCTTGGATGCACTTAGCTATGAATTGGAGAGCTATAAACATCTACATGAAATGTTTATAGCTCTCCAACTGGGACTTTTATGTCTGCTAAAAATCTCTGGCTCAGAAGCCAAGCAGTAAACATGATCAGGCATTGGGGGGGCCATTAGGGTTTAGGGTTTGAGTGTCATTTGTAGTAGTGAGCTTGTCTGACTAGGGAAATTTGGGTGCTTTGATGCAGTTATGAACAACTTTTGTGCTATCTTGAGTTTGTGTTTTCATCTTTATAACATGTGACTAGTGAAGATCTGCTGACCAGCTTTGAGGAGGAATAGATGAAGAACTAGGAAGCTTTGGGTCTGAGGTTGAGATCATTGTCTGAAAGGATAGTATGACAAACAGAACTTTCTTCTGTGGGTTCTGTTTTTGATTTTAGCATGTGTAGTTTACAGTTCAAAGCATATCTGGACTCCTGAATGCTTCTCTTTTCTGCTGCATGTTGTCTAAGCCAAATGGACCAAGCTGTGCGCTGTGCTGTATCTTTTGTAATATGGCGAATTGTAGTTGGTATGTATGACTTAGAAGGTAGGATTTACGGTTCTTAAACCATATATTATACTTCTAAGAAGTTCCTAACTTTACTCTTCAAATACATTTTAACAGGACAGGCATGGAAGGCTCATAATCTAGAGTTAGACCGTATGCTAAAAATTGTGTGATTTCTAGTTATATGAAATCATATGTGGGACATCCAAAGATATGTGTTGGTTCATTGTAATATGTTTAAATGTGGGTGCTGTATTCTATAATGCATCATCCTATTGATGTCTCTGTGGTCAATGTGTTGAAAGGCATAGGGGAATGAGGTCACTCCTACAAGGGTGATAGGTAGTAGTAGTAGGTAGTAGTCTCAATTCATACATTCTAAAGGTTGTTTGTTGGGGGAGGAAAGTTTGTTAGTTCATGTTTTGCCAAACCTTTTTCTTCTTCCCTTTCAAACTATATCATTTCTTGCTTGTGTGCTTAGACCATGCAATATAATTGCCAAAGTAACAGTGTTGGTCGCAGAAAAAGTCTTGCTGGTAATGTTTCTAACCAAGTCTATGGAAACAGCCAACCCATAATCTACAGCATAATAATTATAAAACCAGAGTTTGGAAAAGCTCTAAATGTTCAAGCTTGTTTTGTACTCACATTATCTATTGCCCCACATTGGTGATGGACATGAGATATCCTTATTCCTGACTAGGTATTATTCTTTTCTGTTTTTCCAATGCTTGGTAATGTAACCATAAGAACTGACAGTTCTGGTTTTTCTAAATATTTCAGAATCAGAGTCCTGCTGGTTCTGGTTTACTGGGAAATAGAAAAGAAAAAAAAGAAGAAACTGAAGTTGAAGAATAGCCAGTTTTCATTCATTTTTTAAAAACCTCAAAGAACTGGCAATTTTCATGAAAAGACCTGAAAATTCTATAGCCAGTTGTTTGATTCTTTTTCAAAAAATTGGAGAGCCATGGTTATATATGGAAGATGTTAAATAAGCAAATGGTCCTTAATGCAGGCAGTACAAAAAAAATTCAAATAACTAATTCCCCATATATAAATGGTAGACCTTAAATAAGGAAGATTGTTAAATAAGCAAAGGGTCCTTATGGCAGCAGTACAAAAGTACTGCCTGCCATGCCTTTTTTTATCCTGGCTGCCCATTTTCCTGTCTAAGATCATGTGTTTGGAGATGCCTCTCTATATATTGGTGCTGCCCATTATAGGCTTTGGGTCCTATTATGCACATCTTGGGCCTGCAATAAACACCTAGTATCGATTACAAGCTCAGAATGTGCACAATGGGACACAAAGTCTATAAAGGGCAGCACCGAAACATGTCTGGGCATCAGGTCAAGGGCAGATATGGAAAAAAAAGAACCCGGCAGTATTTTTGTACTGCTGGCCATAAGGACCCTTTGCCTGCCATTTAAGGACCCTTTTCTTATTTAACGATCTTCCTTATTTAAGGTCTTCTGTTTATACATCAGGAATCGGTTATTTGATTTTGTTGAGAACTACTCTGATAACCGTCAGAGAGTCATTTGCCACCCCCCAACACTGTAATAGTGTTAGAGTGATGAACAAATACGGTAAAATACATACCTAGCAAGTTTACTTTCATAGCAGAAATTTTCAAAAAAGTAACCAAGTTACCAGTGTTGGGCGGTTCTCACTTTTGGTTGAAACAATGGTTTTCAAAGACAATTCTCACAACCCGATTATCAAAAACATTCTGTTGCCAGTTTTTTGGAATTAAAATAAAATAAAAATCCAACTAAACCCTAAACCTAACACCTACCTATGCTACGGACTTAACCTAAAGCCTAATTAAAAATCGACACTGATTTTTTTTCATTTTTTTTCAAGTTCTCATACCCTTTGAGGTTCTCGTTTAGTCCATTCTCATCCCAATGAGGGCCGTCAGGTTTTCATAACAAGTATCACTATTGATGATATCAGCGCGTCTCCACCCCCACACACATGCAAACACCCCTTTTCATGAAACCTTGCAGCAGAATAGCGTAAATCGTGCTGCGCTCCTGTATTATTGCTGGTCCATTTTGCAGTGGTCATTTTAACTCCTTTTAAAAGCTTTTTTTCTACTACGGATTTGGACAATGATTATTACTCGTCCAGATGTAAAGACATAAATGGTCTTTGAGTGTTTAAAAGGGACTTTTATGACGTTTGTGGGTGGGGACAGTGATCATTAAACACTATTCCATTTTAAGATAAAGGAGTTGTTTACAGTTTTGGGGGTGGAGATGCTCTCAGGAAGTTTTCATTTTGAGAATTGGCTTGAAACCTGTTAAGGTTCTTTTTATTAAAAAAAGTGAGAACCGCTCAACACTGGAAGTTACCAACGTGGCAATAAGTTGGTAGGAGTGGGTAGGTAGGTATATATATAGACATGTTGGCAGGGAGGCATGTAGGTAGTAGGTACAAAATCAAGTCTGCCAGTGCTGACTTTTAGCCCTTGTTGTTGTAAATAATTTCCAATTGCTGTTTTTTCTTCTTCTTCTTCTTCTTCTTTTTTGTTTTGGCTGAGAATTTGGTTTTTTTGTTTCTTTTGGCGTTGCAACATGCTCTTTTCGATCTTTGCCAGCTGCTGCTGCAATGGTGGGAGGATTTTTGTATCTACATTTTCAGTTTGTTAGGATTCTCGATCGGGATCTCTGACAAATTGCTTCCAAATTGTTGCGTCTTTGTGTGCATTGTTTCTTTAGTTTGGTGCGAAGTGTGGGTGGTGGGTTTTGAGAATTTTTTTTGTTTCGCATTGCGGTGGAGATGACGAATGGGTTTGTGAAGCGATCGCACGATGAGATCAGAGTTGTGGAGAACAAGCTCAAGCAACAGGGATGGCAGCAGCAGCAGCATCATCATCATCAACAATTAAGTCTGCAGCAACAGAGTCTGCGGCGGGGGCGGCAGTTTGTTGTGGACGCGGGAGAAAATGCCGCAGAAACGATGCCCTGGAAAGTTGCGCAGCGTGACAGTACTAGGGGGTTTGTGCAAGAAGTAATAGTGGGAAGCGGAGACGCAATTGCTGAGGTTCCAGCGAGAACATCAGCTCTTGAGCAAGAGGGTAATCTCTTGGAGCTGCAGGATTCTTTAGGAAAAAACCGTGTTGAAGGCGGGAAGAAGGAGAGCAGAGAGGAAGAACAAAGGAAGGAGAGGGAGAAGAACAAAGAAGACCTTAAGGACAGGAATGCCAGAAGAATGGAGGCGATGCCTGCACTTCCCAATCTGCCAGAGCAAAGGGGAGCTGACAGAGATGAGAGGGAGAGGGAGAAGGCGGAGAAAGAAAAGGAAAAGGACAAAGTGCGAGAGAAGGATTGGGAAAGGGACGAGGGGAAGGGCACACACAGGGAGAAAAGAGACAAGATAGACAAAGAAAGAGAAAGCCAGCTGAATCACCAAAGAGGACATCTGGATAATGAAGATAGAGATGAGAAAGAGGAGAGGCATTGTTGCAAGACCCATGGTTGGTGACCAGATGCTTTGCTTCTTGTATTATTATATAAGTTGTTAGAGAAACTGCAGTTTTCAGAAACACACAGAGATGGAGAGGTGTTTTGGGAAACTAATCCACAGCGCAGTAAACAATTCTCTGAGCATGAATATGTATGTGACCATGCTTTGGGGGTTAGAATCTCAATGAATTGTATCTAGAGGTGTTTTCAAGAAAAAGATCGACTGCTAGAATCATGACCAATCTTAGAGATAGATGAGTTTTTTTTCTTGCAGAACAGAACGATTTGGTTAGGTCAAGCACAAATGACAGTTGCTGCTCATGAAGCCTCCGATGATGTGTAGACCTGAAGTAGTTTCAGTGTTGGGTTTAGATGGATTACTGCTTTGTTTCATCTGTTCAGGTGAGAGAATTTCACAATATGATGTTGGGTATCAAATCTGGCACTGCAGGACAAGCAGAGAGCTTAGCTTTACTATATCGGATTGGAGAAAGGGTGCCTGAGCTGGCAAAGCTTTGGAAACACTATGGTCCTAATGCAGCTACAGGAGCAACAAAGGATAACATTTCAAGCCAGGCTGGTTTCACTGTTGAAATTCGTATTCCTGCAGACTTGGCCACCACTTCCAATCACCAGGTGCTTTCCATATACTTCAAATCGATGCTACTTCCTTACGTGGTACAACTTTTAATTTTTTTCTTTACAGGGAAGAGGCAATCACTGTTATGCTTAATCGTTTGAAATGTCATTCTTGTTCCTTTCCTACCTCTCTCAGATCCAAGGACGGCAGCTGTGGGGCACAGATGTCTACACAGATGATTCTGACATTGTAGCAGGTAAGAGATCAACATAAATGAGAATTCTTTCACACCTTGTTTACTTACATGCATGTTTGTGTGAGTCCCTGTTGCTCTTGGTAAAGGGGATTTTTTGAGAGGTTTTCAATTAGGGTTTTGGCTCCTGGACAATGTGTACAGATTTAACACCCACTTAACTCTTGGTCTGGTGCAATGCAGTTCTGATGCACACAGGTTACTACACTCCCACAGCCACTCTTCCACTGCATCCTTCTGAGCTTCATGCCACAATTCGTATCATTCCACCTCAAGAAAGTGTGCTTCTAGCCCATCCAGCATATTAAGTTTGATACAGTGTGACCAAACTTGTTAAATGTTTACAGATTTTTCAATCCTTATTTTATGAAGTGTCGGCTGTTCTGTTATATTCTACTGTTTCTTGTTGTCTGCAGATTAGAGCATTGTGACATTGGAAGTCTTTATTCCCAGTTTGTACTAAAATGCAGATGGGCTCATTTTACAATGTTTGTGCAGTGTACACATCAATGCTGAGGAACAGTCTCAGATCTCGTTCCTGGGGAGGGGGAAGTGGCTGCAGCTACAGAGTAGAACGCTGCCAAATCATCAAGGTCAGTGTTAGGCCCCTTTTTTGCACATGCAAACTTTTCAACCTGGCAGTGAGAAGTTGGTTACAGTATGTAACATGGGCATGGAGTTCATCTGTGGAGGTGCAATTATGATTCTTGTGAGAGTGCTATCTGCCAGAGGCCAGGTTTTGAGTGGTGTACATAGCAGTTAATATCCACACTAAAGTTGAGCTTAAAACTGTGGTGATTGTGCATGGGAATACATTATGTTTCTTATGTTGATATTTTGATATGTCAATGAATGGATGCCAGGAAGGAGGTGGGAGCATAGAGTTGAAACCATGTTTAACACACACACCTGCTGTTGCCGCTACCCTCGGTCCTGCTGCCTCAGAATGGACTGTTGGTACCAGAGCTGGATGTTCAGTGAGTAACCCCATTCTGTGTCTCTCCTTTTCACCTCTATAAAGATAGCTTCACAACATGGGCACTCTGGTTAGTGGTGTTAAGCTTCCTGCTACTCCTGGGAATTGAAATTCAGGACTGACTTACAGACCTTGCACCAGAACACTCATAGTTCACAAGTAGGGCACAACATGCTGTGGTCCTGGATGATGGAACAGAGGGTTTTGACTAACATGAAGGGGTTATGATCTGCAGAACACATACCTCCAGCAACAACTTGCATGTGAAGTGACAATTCAATACAATCTTTGCAATGAGCCCTGGTGCACTCTCTCTCTGCCCTTTCCACCGATAGGATTTCTTCCACTCTAGTCCAGCTGTTAAGTTCTTTAGTGTAGCTTGTCAAGTTGTGATTTTTAGCATTGTGCCCATGCCAGTTGGTTTAAATTCTAGCGTCAAAGCATATGTTTTTTTGAATTGTGTCTTCACTTGTACAGGTTGAAGTACAGTATGAGCATTGTTGCTGATCGAGGTTTGAAAAAGTCACGGTATACCTCTGCGCGGCTGAAGAAGGGTGATGTTCTTTATGCTGAGACACATAGGGACCGGTAGGTGTAGTCATTTCTTTGAATTCCAATGCACATTCACAAAGACCAGAAAATGGATCACTAACTGTAACATATGTTTAGGAACTCTTTTATCACTCAAATGACTTTTCATTTCAGAAGAAATATGGCCAAATGTGCCCTGCATAATACAAGCATTATTTCAGGTATGAATTGGCATACTTGGGTAATGGAGCAACATGCAATGGCACAGTGAGTTTGACCACTGCAACATCTATGTCCCCTCAACCTGCTGTTACTCTGGAAAAAACAAAAGAGAAAGTCAGCTCCTCAGAGAGAGTCCAAGGCAAGGGATCTGGAGCCTGTAATGGGGAAAAGCCAAATCCAGACAACCATCCTCAGATTGGAGAGAAGAGCTGTCAAGGACACTGTTCCAAACCTCCTGTTGGAGATTCATATGAACAGTACAGGTGGTCAAGGTGCAAACAACCTTTGCCATTATCCTCCATGCGCATCAAAGGTGTTCCTTCACCACCAGATAATGTTGAGGTTAGCTTGCTTTCTCTTCAGGTTACCCTATTGCTGTGTGTGTTGGTCAGCTTTCTTGCCTACTGAAATTGAATTACTCATCAATTTCTGAAGCAAATTGGAATTTCAGAATCAAAATCACACTTTCTGACCAGAAGCTAATACACATGCATCTGTTCTGAGAAGGATGTTTTTGTGTGCAGGTGCTACAGGATGGGTTGGCATGGGAGGAGGTTCAGTGGTCACCAACAAGTGTGTGGGTGCAAGGCACAGAGTACCTGCTTGCCAGAGTGCAGTTTATCTCCCCACATAGAGGACTTGGATGACTAAGGGTGCAATTCAAATACTACTCTCTCATGTAACCTTCCCATTCCTAGTTTAGAGTCAAAATTCTTGCAGAAACATCTGTGATCAACATGCATGAGTCATAATCATGTGTCATATAGTTCACAATGTTTGTAGCTGACACAATTGTGTTCACAATGCTTCATACTGTCATCATTCAGTTCACTCCTAGCATCCAATCACTCTGAACCACTGCAGATGTTCAATTTCCTCATGTCTTGGGGGCTTGATGTGATAATCATCCAGTGCTAGTGTTTGAAAGTTTGAGAACAATCCACAAGTGTAGGGGGTAAATATGTCCTGAACCCAACTGCAAGACCAGTTCAATGCAGTCCACTGACTGGCTCTCATGCTCTGTATGCTGTTGTGGAGTTTGCTTCTGTCACCATGTGATAGTGCTAACATCCTTGCCTTTAACAATAGCACACTGTAAGGTCCTCTCTGCTCTGCAATTTTGTAAACTCCTCTGTGATTCTTCTTCAGCCAAATTGCTCCCTCAAATTTCTCTATTACCACAACAGACAGCTTCTCTATTTCTGGACAAAGATTTAAAGTCCTTGAAAACTGCAATGTAGCTCTGCAAATGCTTCAAGCATATATATACTTTTTGCACATCTGTCCATGGATCACATTTCACAAGCCCTGAATCATCAAGTTGTTGTCATCTAAAGCATGGAAATCTACAGATACACTTCACACTAATACAAATGGAGTCAGTTGGCACTTGCTGAATGATAGAGAGCCTGCTGTGTGTTATGAGGAACTTCATTTCCTACTGTTTCCAAGACTGCACATCAGTTCCTGTGCACACTTCTCAAGCATGCATGCAAAACTGGGCAACAGACTTTGCTCACTCTCCCCACCTAGGGAGTAGTCAGATAAGCATGTTAAGCTATTGTATGGTTTATAGGGAGGGAAGTGCACTGGGTGTGAGTTCACAATTGCAAATTACTGAATGCCTGGTGACAACAATTTACAGATCTAAAGACTGAAACAAAACAAGGCAATGAAAACATGCAGAATCTGTGCTCACCTTCACAGAAGTTTAGTGAAGAGAAGCTCTAAATGAACTGGAAGATCCACATATGATTGTTGCTCTCTCTTCTGCTTTCTTGATTGCCTGCAAGGGAACAATAATAGATTCCGAACTGTTTATGGGCCAAATGAAACAGGTCAGTCAAAAGGTCATGACTGTGAAGCTAAGGCAGAAATTGGTACCTAAGAAATGACCAAACTCTAAGAAAGGAAACTAGAGGAAACCAATGTTTAATGAATGTAAGGACTGAAATTGCCATCTACAAATGGGCAATTTCCATAATAAATTCCAGGAGCCAGTGTGTAGAGAGGACCACCCAACTGTGGCAAGAAGACTGACCACCTGATTAGGGCTCCAACAGCCCCAGCTAAAATATCCTCACCTATGTAACCCTCCCCAATTATCATCTAGCTGTCTTAGTAACAAAAGCACATGAAAAATAGCTACAAGCTTTCCATGTCACTTTCCAACCCTTCCTTGGGATACATGGGGGGCTTCTTTTCCTTTTTACTCTTTCCTTTTTTCTCTTGCAATCGTCTCTTTTTCTCCTCCATGTCAATCCACAGGTAATCACTGGGAATCAGGAATGGGTCAGCTTCCTCATCAAGCTGCTCCTCCAAACCATTTGGAGCACCTGCCTTTGTCAAATTCTGTGAGCCTCTGATCCAGTAAAGCCAAGACCCGTTTGTTGCTGTGGTAGGCACATCTGCATCCACCTTTGCATCTTGAAAATGTGTTGGGCTAGAGATGGGAGTTGAGAACTCCTCGGAAGGTTTCAATTCCTCGAATTTAGTAAATGTGATCACAACTCTGATGGTGGGGACCACTGGGATAGCCACCTGTGAATTGCAACATCCAATTTGTCACTAAAACAAGAACTACACATCTTGTCAGTCAGGGTTTTTGTTCATGAATGCTCCCCAAAATCAGGTGCACACAAAAATAAGAGACCAAAGAAAAAAGCTACTCTTGTAGCCTCCTACTGACCTTAACAGGGAAAGTTCCTGAAGGCAGCTTGGTAGTAAGGAGCTCCCGCAGTCGACGCACAGCCTTGACCTTGTTCGCCAGAATATCTAGAAGTGGCAACAACTCCTCAGTCTTCAGAGGGAAATCTTGTGTCAACCAAAGGATAGGTCTTAATCCTTTCTTGTACTCACTCTCTGAAGTGGCCTCAGGCCTTACTATGCTTCGACGGGCCTTACTTTTCAACAACTCTTTGTGGCTGCTATTGTTATGGCTGCTGTTACTGTTATTCTGTAAGTTGTTACCCTTCATCTCCTTAGCCTTCTTTCCGTTGGCTAACAGAAAATCATCAACATTAGAAGCTCGCCGGTCCAATGATACCCAGTTCTCAAAAGAAGGGAGCTGGCTGTCAACAGACCTCCGACTATCAACAGGCCTTCTTTGGTTCACTTGCTTCCATGGGCTTTGACTTTGTGGTGTTACATGCCCAAGGCTCTGCTTGGCCTTTCTAAAGGTCTCACTACTGGAGCTGGATGCCTCAGACCCCATATCAGACAGCAGTTCATTTGATTCAACCACCTGCTTTTTAGCATTGTTGTGTGTTAAGCTTTTTCTACCCCAACCAAACCAGCGCCCTTTCTTCTCCTCTTTTGTGAACCCTGGGGGTTCCCTGCTTCCATTCTGACTACGCATCTGCCTCAGATCAGAATCATCATCCGGAAACCCATAGTCATATTCCTCTGTCCAGTTATCATAGCTTCCATTCTGGAGACCTTGCTCAGGTTGTCCCGCAGCATCTAAGCCTTCATCTCCATTATCTACAGTGTCTGATTTCAGGACAGAGTCGAGCTGCTTTTTCTCTTCTGCTGTTAGTAGATTGCTGTAGTCTTCTTCAGCCTCAACTTCTTGTCTCTCGCTCTCAGCTGCAAAGAGCTCCTCATCTGTCATTGCTCCGGGAACCCTTCTAGATCTAACACTCACCTGTACATGACCAAAATTGGCATATTTGGAAAATGCTTGTGGTAGGAGAAAACCTCTCCAACAGACTAAAATATGTTACAGTTGCACCCTCACAGTACACGCCTCAATTGGTCAAATGCTTTCCACATTGCCAGTCCATGTTAGCTCCAAAGAGATTCTGTCCACATGAAATTAACTTGAAAGCTAAGAACAAGGAACACCGACCTGCACATTGTGCATGTCATAAATTTTGGCCTTCCAAGCACCAACCATCTCTGTTTTCTCTTGGCGCCTCCAAGTGGTCTGAGCAATAAGCTCTGCCTGTGTGACATCAATGCCTGCCACAGGAAGTTTCATTCAGCCACCTTGTAGTAAAACAACAAACAGTCTTGCATTCTTGCACACACAGTGGCAACTATTCTTCTCATGCTTGCTGCTGTGAGACTACTGTGCAAAACCTATATTGAGCAGTTGTCCTTCTGATTCAATAAAACAACTCCTGTCTTCTAAGGTTAAATCAAAATTCAAGTCCTGAGCCAAGGAATTATCTAGTTTCAGTTTCTCAGGAAATTCTTTGATGTGCAATACAGAACACAAATGTATATCTAGCTGTGATTTAGATATAGGAGCAGAATTCTCTCTAGCTATATGAACAGGATGGTCACCTGGCCTGTACATATTGGTCCGTGACATTGCTGTGACTTCTTGCATAATCTCAGCCTCTGATGGCTGAACACCTGCCCCTTCCAAAGCATTTGACACCTCCTTGTCTTTGTGGGTTAAGACACAAAGTGTGCCTGGGGCAAGTTTTCCATCCTCACTTCCATTCCCCAAGAATAAGAAGCTCTGGTCTGACCTATGAATGCGAAACCCATCGAAACCAGCAAGAGTCATGTCTGCCCTAAGATTTGAACCTCGTTTCCATATTCGGTAAGTGTCAGATGGAGCAATGCGACCTATGAAAGGAATCACTGAACTCTCAAAATGGAAAGTGATTTCCATGTAAAAATCCCGCATGCGCTGCATAGTTGCTGCAAGGCGAGGGAGACGACGGCACCACTTGGCCCATGCCATGGGTTGGTAATGCCGAGTTATGATGACAGCAATCTCTTCCTCCCTTGCACAAACAGCTTCCTGCAATGCACTCCATCCTTGCTCATTTTGCAAGCTCCAGTCTGCTCCTGCACTCATCAACATCTCCACAGCATCGCCATCACCAAGACGAACTGCCACATGCAAGGGTGTTTCCCGACCAGGAACATCACGCCTGTCAATAACTTTAGACACATCATCTGCTTGCTGCTCAGCTTCCAGAGATTGTGACTCCGTGGAAACCTCACCAGGTCTTACAGGCTGCGGCAATGTGGAAAGGATGCGACGCAGGGCAGCATGGTCTCGCTGGGCCACAGCAGCATGTACTTGACTATGTGCATACATTGCATGATCCACTCCTACAAACTGAGCCATACGGTCTTCTTCCAGTTTCCAAGTTGTCTTCACATCTGTGAAGACGCGTGGAGACAATGCTTCACAATACTTCCCTATAGTTGATACCAGGTGCCTACCACTAAAGCCTGCCTAATCAAGTCCTGTTGCTCATCAGTAGCACACCCCACAGATACCTCCAACAATACCCTAGACACAATTGTCACAGTCTTAACCAATGCTACTTTCATCATCACCAGCAACAGACTCCCTACTGTTGAGATCCCTGCACATGATCCCACAATCCGATACGGTGACCATGTTCAACAAGTGTTGAAGCTCTCCAAGTCCTGTAAACTTAGGTCAGAGTCTTCTTAGGGTTTGCTTTGACACCAGCGAGACACAGTTCAAGCGAGCCCAGTCTTAACACCACTGAAATTGGAGAATCATCCAGCACATGCAAGAACCTACTACTGCCTTCTCAAGGCTGCCAATCAAGTTCTCTGACATAGCTGTTGGCAGCCAACCACCATCCATGCCACATTCCTTAGCATCGCAAAGCAGGCTTGCTGTTACACCCTTGATGCACCAAATAACTGCATTCCACATTACCCTTATTGCATGTCAGTCAATGCCCTAATCCCTCCCTCTCACTGTGCTCCTGTCGATTGTGACTTACACTCCTCTCTCTTCTCTCTCTCTCTCCCTGTCTTCCTTCTTTCTCACGTGCTTCATCGCCATTGGCTTACAACACATTGCCAAAACAATCAAACAAGCATCTCAGAAACTGCATTACATGACTCCTTAATACACAAACTCTCTTTGTCCCCCTCTTCTCCATACCACCTCCTCTGATGCTCCACTGTATCGTACAGTTTTTGTCTCACTCTGAAAACACTTGTCTCTTATCATCCTTCCTACAATTGGTATGTCTTCAAGAAGACTCAAACAGATAGAGCCACCACGATCAAGGCCCCAAATAAAAATAAAACAGAAAAAGCAATGCAAGAACACCAGAATACTTTTGTTACAAGTCCTTTTGGCAGGAAAAAAAAAGAAAAAACTGCTGCTGCTGCTGCACTGCAGCTACAACAAACAAGAAGCCACAACAAGAAGAAGCCTCAAACGCTCAAAACTAGCTCAAAGAACACGAAGAAAAAGAGCGAAAGCACGGGACAAAGAAGCTGACGCAAGTAGCAATAAATTTGTACGTGCTTGGTTTAAGAGACGGAAACTAAATCCGAGAAACGGCGACAAGGATCCCTCGCCGGCATCGAATGCGGCAGCTGAAGCAGCACAAACAAAACAGCAGCAACGACAAAGTTGGTCCTCCTGCAGCAGCCGCCCTTAGAACCACCTACTGGGCCTTCTTCTTTTTTCATCCATTCCTGCCCACTTCTCATCGATGAACAGCGTCATCCAGTTGGATAATGACCAGAGTTCTGTCTTTTCATCCTATTTAAAGGGGGAAGGGGGGGCGGGGGTAGGGAAACGTGCCTGTGTGAAATGCTTTGGTTTTGAGACCTGTAAAAAAATTAAGTAAAAAAATATTAAAATATGTTGGGACATGTTTGCAAAAACATTAAGCATTTTGTCCAAAGATATAACAATTGGTACACAACTATTTAAGATTTATTATTTTTTACCACATTGAGAAAATCAACATATGTGCATAATACATGTACAAATTTTTAAAATTCCAATTCAAAATGTAAGGCAATAATTCAAATATGTTATTCACTTTTCACAATTGAAAATTCATTTCCAATGTATATTGATTGGGTTATGCAAGTAGGATTGGTGATGTCTTTCCTCCTTTCCCCACGCCTAACCACTACTTAGGTACTTACCGTAATACCCAAATGGATCCAACAACAAACTGTCAAATAATTCATAATTTAATTTAAATTTGAAATTTTCAGCACAAGTAATAAATAAATAAAATTTCAAAAAAATAAGAAATAATTTAATTTATGCTGAAACCATTAGTTCGTGTACTATAGTAGTCTTGAAAAGACTGGCCTCCCAACATTTTCATCAAAAGAAAATAATAATCAAATTTGCCCTAAGTCATGATGGTATGTACTATATGTGCCTTGCAACTCATGCCTTTCATTGTTCTTTATGTGTCTCACTCTTCATGTCTACCCAAGCTCATGTCCAACTTGGGGTTCGTGTAGTCCAAAGGTGAACCCTAAAGAAAGGGCATGCCTTCCTCCAAACTTGGCTAGCAATTTGGAACACATTATTTGGGAATATGTTATCATGTATGTTGCTAAATTTGCCCTACATGTACAATATTATATTGGTAAGTATTGATTCTTGTCATTGAAGAACATGATAATAATTAATTTGAGTTTTTGAACTTGTCATAAAAAAATTATTTGGTTTTTGAACATGTCCACAATTTGAATTATTAGTCTTGAGACATGTTCTATTTCCTTGTCAGTCATTTTAGCTTTAGGGATGCAAAAAATATTTTTTGGGTGTAATAATAATCACATAGGCTTTTTTTTTCCATATATATATCTATATATTTTTTCTTTTTGTATTCTTTCTTCTTTGTCCATTTTTGCATTGAATTACTTGTTTTGCTTTATTAATTTTCTTTCACTAGTATGGGTTTTTCTTTGTGTGCAAAATTTTTCACTTGTTCGAGTTAGAAAACTTGTGTGTGAATTGTACAAAGGAAAAAAAAACCTTGTATACTGATTTCATCCTAGTTTCTCATTTCATCCTCAGATTTGGTGAAACTAGTGTCCAGTTTGGGGGTACTTTACAAATAACTCTTATGTTGGGATACATTAGAGTTATCCGTAAAGTAAGAAAAACACAGCAACAGAACCCTGAGTTTGGTCATACACAGGGTGAGATTAAAAAAAACCTGCAAAAAAGTTCATTAGCATTCAATGGGGGATGAAACTCAGAAAACCATCGATTTTGGTGATAAACTGAGTTTCATCCTGTCTTTCCTTTTTCCTGAGCGCCTCCACTGCTGCTACATATATTTTCACTGCTCCTTACAGTGCAACGACTATAATTAGTCTCGAATCTTGTGCATTAAATGCTGAGTATCGGCATTTCATACTGAGTTGCAGCATTTCAAACTGAGTTCTATTAAAATGTCTTTACTTTCCGGATACCATTGAAAGAGGGGATAGGGGGTGAAAGGAGGCCCAAAGACAGGGTGAAGACAGGGTTACTTTATGGATAACTCTATTGCAATGAAAGACATTTGGGTAGTTCTGATTTTACACAAGCTGACATCTGAACAAGTTGACTGCTAAAACATTGCAAAAGGTTTTAGAAACAAGCATTTTACAGGACTGAGCTGTTGTAACCTCTGACAAGGCCTGATGGAGAGCATGTTGGGTTGCATTTCTTGGGAAAAACACACCCAAAAAACAACAACAACAAGAAGTGAAGTTTCACGGGGAGACACAGACTGACACTGTGTAGTAGTGGGCATACAAAAAGCTGATTATCCCCTCAAGAGAGAACTACTTAATAGTCGTCTCTCATCATAAGCAATTTCTGTAAGAGGTGTAGGGAGGAAGTATGTGCCTTGAGCACATGGGGACTGCAGAACATTGTCTGCTGAGGAGAGATGATCAGACATTAAAAAAAAACATCAATAGATCTGGTTGTCATCTGCCTCAGTTGCAAACATGTCATATCATACGAAACATCCACATTGATTAAAGACTTTGACAAGTTCTTGTCATTTGCAAATTTTCTTTGCATTGTGTCATGTTACTAAAGTCTTTTCCTTTTACCTCAATTGGCAATATGATTCAAATCGGGTGAAGTCATCAACCCAACAGAATCCAACAGCACACTTCAAACTTTTCTAGACAAAGTCTTGACAAAGTTTTCTTAAAAGAATTATCTGAGAAACAACCTTTTGTTGCTTGATAACAGCAAAATCCTCACAAAGTTGAGATATCACTGAGTTTCATGCTCAAAAGTTTTTTCAGATCAGAAAACAAAATAGGGGAGTCTAGAGTCCTTAAATGGCAATTTCAGAGCATAATTTGAAGACCCATATGTGTCTCAACCCAGAGATTGATGGAACATACCACAACCAGTCTAGCACAAGATTCCAAACGCAATGACCCATAATTGCACAAGAAGTATTAATCGTGCATTCATTCCTTTTTTGTGTACTACACTTTTGACTAAGCTGAAGCAATTTACAGTTGCTTCTCATGACATTCAATGTCACTAACATCATAGAAAGGCCAAAAAAAAAAAAGCACACACAACGCAAACCTCTTAACCCATGTTTTGCAAACCGAGAAATGGGTGTAAAAGCTCAAAGCAAAAAAAATTGCATAAAACAAGCTTGATAATGAAGATGCACTTGTTGAGCTCTGTGCATAAAACAAGCACCATTATCACGTCTCAAGTCCATCCATGCCCAAGCTTCTTTTTTTAAGTGTAAATTTGACACAAATTGCTAAAATTTTTAAAAATATCACCAAACTTTCAAAATCATGAAATTGGAAAATAATAATAATAATAATAAAATCTTGAGATGGTCTGATGATCATCCAAAAGAAAGGAAAGTAGAAAAGTTTAAGAATCCTGCTAACCTAGCATTGTCTAAATTTGGCAATTTCAGACTTTTTTTTCCCTCAAAATCTGGCAACTTTGGCCATTTTTCCCAAAAGAATCCCAGTGTAGAATGTGCACTGCCTTTTTTCTCTTTTTCTTTTTCTCTTTTCCCTCCCAAGTGGCAAAATTCCATCCGGCATAAAATCGCTAGATCAATGTGACCATGGTTTCATGGCATTGAAAATTTGTGGAAAGTTAGTGAAAGGGTGAAAGTTCACAAGGAATGGTTGACTACAATACTACTTGATTTGTAAACAAAATGAGCCCATTGTACATTAAGAGATTTTTTTTTAAATGTACCTACTCTTTCAAAGCAAAGGTGAGGCAAAATATTTGCCTATTCTTTAAACCTTTTCTTCATGCACTAAAATAATGCAGAAATCATTTCTCTTCATATTGTGAAAAAATGATTCTTGTAAATTGCTTGGTGCTTGAAATATGACAATTTCAGAACAAATTAATGTGGAAGAGTGAGCTTGCTCCTTGAGACACCCATCAGGATTCTGAATACATTTTCTCTGATCCAATGTTGTTGGCTGCTAAAAACCCAAGAGATCATGTACAGTGTAAGACTAACAAGCTGCTAAGTTCAAGCACAAGTCTCCTCCTGTGCAATCGGGCAATTTGGCACATTGCTGAATTCTGTAGTAATTTCTTTCCTTCCTCTTCATGATAAATGATCAACTGGTTGCTGTGTTCAGCAGCAGCAATTTGTGAATAAGTCTAGACCTGAGCAAACATCCTGTCATGACACAACAATTTTGTGTATGTACATTACAGAACTATTGCTACTAGACTAGCTTGTTTTACCAATAAGGTATTCACCTTCTTGGCAAGTCCCAATGTGGATGCCAATCTCCTCTTTATCCCATGACTGGATTTTACAACATGATCTTCGTGGTGCCTGCACACAATCATGGCCATAAATAAATATTAAGGTGACCCATTTTACAGGTTTTGAGCCTCTCGTGTTTTTTTGCCCTAAGTATTGAACGCAATGTCTAACCTGGATGTGATTATGCGTTTTTCGGTTGCTTTCGAATATTCACCAAGGGTTTTTGGTGTCTGAGGTAATCACTATTTTAACACCCATGGACTAAAAACTTTTCTTCGTGAGACATTGGAATCATTACTGCAAAGCAAACCCATTTTGGATCAGAATGATTTACTTGGATGAAATTGTATATAGAAATTAATTACCTGATACCAATCTTCAGGAATTGGCTCCTTCACAACTTGTATCCGATTGATTGAATTGATGACTTCCATGAAGGGTTGATGGCAATCAGCCTTTGCTCTTCTCTCATAATCTCCCTTGAAATAAATGCTCTCAAGCAAGCCTTGAGAGGAGTCAGAGTTGGAGTTATTGAGCGGACCTTGCATAGATTCCATGTAATATCGTATTGGGTGTGTGCAATGGTCCTTTGAATTATAGCTTCGAAGCTTGAATGAGAATGCTGAAGTGTCTGATTTTCTCTGCAGAGATTTAAATGTCCGAATGGCTACCTCCATTTCATGTGGTTTTAGGAATCCATAATGAACATGGACAACATAACCCCAAGAAACCGAGAAGGACCATTTCAGTTGTTCATCATAACATATGGACTGTTGCATGACACTTCCAGATTCCACCTTCATTGCTTCAGTCAACTTTCGTAAAGATTGCACCTGGTTCATGTGTGGGAAGATTGGGGAGATTGAATCCAAATGATGGATGCTTAGGATTGGTGTCACTGGATGTGCAGCAAGTATTCCGAAGGGATCCCTTTTATATCCATCTGCACAAAGCAATTGTAGGACAATTCTTCAGCTTTGTAACTTTCAGCATACCCCAACAAGCACACTTTTTCTTTAAAACTTCTTGACATATTATTAGCCTTGCAATTCTTGTGACCCATTTCTTCCTTGCAAAGATTCATACCTATGTAGATTAGTGTATGCAATTCTTGCAACAATCCCATTGTTCATTGCAAAGATTAGTGACAAATAATGTAGATTAGCATATGCAATTCTTGCAACAACCCGATTGTTCCTTGCAAAGATTAGTAACTAATAATGTAGATGAGCACACACAATTCTTGTGACCCAATTGTTCCTCACAAGGATTAGTAACATGTTAGAAACTTGATCTTTTGGTTGCTTAATTCAGGCATGACATTTTGGGTTGGAAAGAGATAAGAGTTTGCCTGGAGTTTTAAACAAAAAGTGTGCTTGTTTTGATTACCTGATGGAATCCAAGATTTTTAGTAAGAGGAACCCCAAGTTCTAACGTGCATGCATAGATCCGGTCATCACTCCCTAGCATCTGTCCATACCTGTCCCCATAATCATTTCCAACAAAAAATCGTGATCCAGCCTCGCATGTGGTGTTCTACACACAGATCTCAAATTGAAATTGCAATCTCAAAAAGCCTAAATCCAAGGTTAATAGCACTTTCTTTTAGCTCAAGTACTACATTCAAATATTGGGTCTCCTCAATTCCTCACAAATTTAAAGAAATGAACAAAAAAACAGATCATTTGAGTTTGTCACTCTTGTAGTAACAAGGAAGAGTTGTGACAATCAAAATCATCATTATAATAATTCCCTCCTCCAACAAATCAACAAAAATCTTAAATTTTTGTAAGTCACATTGGGATCGAAGAATGAAAGGAAAAAGGAATATTCCAATTGGTAATTTAATCCATGAAATCCTGAGGTGATTCCACTAACAAAAAAAACATTTGAAATTAGTAGGGAGATGGGTTTATGATGCAACAGAAGAAGATTCAAGCTTTGAAAAATATTCTTGTTGCAGAATCTAGAATAAAAGCTTGAGGTGATCTAGAAGAGAGTATTAAGCTCGAAGAATTTTGTTACAAAAATACAATGAAAATTCGAACAAGAATCAATTCATGTCTCTCAAATGTGCATTCCAATCCTGCAAGCTTCACTGAGCTTGTTGAAGAATTTTGCAATGGAGCTTCTGCTGCAATCAAGCTTCACTGAGCTTGTTGAAGAATTTTGCAAAATGGTGCTCCCGCAAGCAATCTTCACTGAGCTATAAATTGTTGAAGAATTTTGTGAAGAATTTGCAATATTCATCTTGCAAGCTTCACTGAGCTAAATTTTGTTGAAGAATTTCATGAAGGATTTACAGTATTCATCTTGCAAGCTTCACTGAGCTAAATTTGGTTGAAATTTTTTGTGAAGTTCAATTTGGAAGGGGAGATTGAATGTGAGTAGAGGAGGTCTTGGAGAAAGTGGTGATGATGGCAAGAGAATTTTGTTGAATAGGTACCTGAGATTGCACTGATCTTGCATCTGTGCAAGAGCTTTGGCCAAGGGGAAGCTGATAGCAAACCCACCACCACCGAAAGCCATGTTGTAGGAAAAGAAGAGATTCTGGGCATGAGTCTCAGAGGAGCTTCCCACGTAGAACATGCGAGTGTGATCATACTGGGACAGGACCTTGACCAGATTCTCTGGAAAGAAGAATGTATCATCATCTCCGATCACAAACCAATCCACTTCCGGTAACCCAAGTCGGAAAGTCTCGGAAACAATGCGTGACAGTCGCAGTCCGGCTTTGTTTTTGTCATGTCGCCAGTTGAATCTCTTTCTGTCGGAAACATCTTCCGAGATCTTGTGAGGAGGCCATGAAGAATCCTCCTCAGCCTCTCCTTGTTGTTGCTGCTGCTGCTGCTCATCGCTCCTTACAATTCTTCCATTCACTTCTTCGTCCAACCAGACAAATCCCCGGAGCTTCTTCTCGCCACAGCTATTCCACCACAGTCTTATGTACTCTTTCCTGATGGCCCAGTTCTTCGCAGCTGCACCGATCCCGAACACAATCCTCGAAAGATCGGTAGCAGTGGTAGAAGGAGACTTTGTTGTTGGCGGTGAAGCTGGAGCTGCTGCTGGTGCAGTGGTTTGCGGCAGATGATGATCATGGGTGCGGATTGCTGAAAGATTAGTAGCTGCTGCTTGAAGATTCTCATGAACTTCAGTACAGAAGAAGGAGGACGAGGAGCTGCTACTGTGATCTAGATCGGTGCCGTTTTGCAGGAGTAAGAATTGAACCATGTAGATGCAGGAGCACACAGCGGCAATCGCTACTAGTATGAAGACTGTTATGCTTCTGTATCCAATCGTCCCCATCCCCTGCATCAGTTGCTGATCCAGCAACTGAGATGCTCCAAAGAATTGGAACTTAGACTTTGTTCCTCCCCCTTCTCCTGCTGCTGAAGCTGCTGCTACTGCTGCCGCTCCTCCTCTTGCCATCTCTCTTTCCGCCAGCAAAAATGCGATTCCCTGTACTACTGCTACAACTAGTACTACTCCTTGAGATCGGCTAGAACTGTGGTGACAATCTAGACTCTAGACTGCTGGATTCTTGTCATTGCAAATTTCTGATTGCTTTGGAATTTGGATCCAGCTTCAAGCTGAACACACAAATTAATCTCCATGGGATTGATAACATGAGGACAACCCACAAATCACAGAACAATCTAAGCTTCCAACTCTCTCTCTCTTTTCTTTTTCTTTTCCTGGGGAGCTTCAAAATTGTGAAAACACAAAAAAACACTCAACAACAACAACTACAAACGATGGTCCTCGCAAGCTGCCAGTTCACAAATCAGCGGGTCCACACCCATGACTTATACTAAGAAATTCTCTCCCAAGAACACACACACACACACACACACACACACACACATATATATATTTGGTTGCCAAGCAAGAAGCTTCTTCAAACCTTGATCTTAATTCTCAACAGCGTCAGACTTTGTGGTCAAACCCAAGTGGTTGCAACTTCAAATCATGGAATTGTGAGGAGCAAACACCAAACCCCAAAGGTTTTGTAGCTATCTGATCAGTAAAGGAGAATCTCTAGTATTTTGTTCAAAAAACCTGAAAACCCACAAAAACAAAAAACTGTGTACACTTGTGCTGTAAGAAGAAGAAGAAGCTAGCTAGATCCACAAAGCTCCAACAACAAAAGCAAAAACACTTGTAATGAAGGTCCCTCTCAAATTACTCTAATTTGTGTCTTGTGTTTTCTTGGGTTTGGGTTTGTGGGTTTGAAGTATTGTGTGGTTTGAAAATTTGATCCCCCACCCCCTCCTACCCCAACCCTTGACAACATCACTCCTCAATTCTTTTCTTTCTTTCTACACCAGATTCACCACCAGACAATTGAGTTTCACAGCTACAAATGTGCTGCTGTCAACACTTGTTGATCAAGGATTTCACAGGAGAGAAAAAGAGAGAGAAGGGAGAGAGAGAGAGAGAGAGAGAGAGTCCATGTATAGCAAATTTCTGAGTCTTTGTCATCAACAACAACCGTCCCCCCACCTTCCCACACAAGAGTTTTTTTTAGCTTATTTTTTTGCCCAAGTCTCACTGCCTCCTCCTCTTCTTCCTTCTCCTTTTGTTGTTGTTGTGGTTGTATTTGATTGTAATGAAATTTCATAGTTTTAGGTGGATGAGGTTTTGGGGGGAGGGGCAATTTGGTGTTCCCAAATGTATTGGATATGGTTCACCAACTGCCCAATGGTTATTTGTCATGTTCCCAATTTGTTCCAAATAGTAGCACACTTTATTCCATATGTTTTGCCCAAAACCCTCCAAAATCCTCCTCTTGTAAAGTATATATTTAGCCCAAAAGAAAAATTATACTTTATGCCTATTTTGGGAGTGGCTAAAGTATGTTCACCATCCTCACTTCTATTTTAGGAGAATGTGAAAGTGAGGGTTGCTCCCTTTTTTTTTTGGGTGGGGGAATCAAGGAAGTCCCAAAACCCTAAAGGAAAGGAAAAAAAATGTCTCACTAATCACACTAACCTAACATAACAAGAAGGGAAGGTGGCAATGGAGAAAAAGGAGTGAGGAGTTGTATCTCCAATTTTTAAAATATGCTTAAGTTCCAAAAATCAAATGAATTCTCATCAAAATATTATAGTCATAAATTCAATCACCAATATTTTTCTCCTTGTAATAGATTTTTCCATTTGCTCCCAAAAAATTTAATAAAAATAATCAATCACCAATAGCAAGTAACCTACCTACCAGAAGTGGCCAACTCTTCCTTTATTTTTTAAGAAGTGAGATTTGAATTTGGTGCATCAAACCCTAGCTCTAAACCCATCATCCATCATCCATCATCCATCCTACTTGGTGTGCTGGTGGGTGCTGCTTCACTCTGGCCCCATCAAAGCTCTCCCCATTTAGCTCTCATCTCCAAAGAATGGAAACCAAATTTAGCCTTGGGCATGGTTGGCTAGTTTCCCTTCATCCAAATGGCAAGACTATTTTTATAATCCATTTTCTAGAAACCAATACCTACTACCCTTTCAATGATTCTTTTAGTTTCTTTCTATACACAAGAAGAGGTTTCAATTGGGCTTCTTTCTGAAGGTAAATTTTCAAATATTCTTTTATTTTACCTTTGCATCTTGTAACTTTAGGAAGATTTTGTTTTGAAATTTTTTATTTTTTATTTTTTTGTTTTGAGATGTTTGTTTCTTAAATTGAAAGAAGTTTAAGAGAAGTAGTTGAACTATTCCAATGGCATCAACCTTCACACTAGGATTGATAACAATCCCAATAAATAAAAAGCTTTTAATGCTAATTGTCAATGCCCCTCATTATTCACAAAAAAAACAAAAAATCATGAACAAGTGAAAGTGAAGTTTAAAACATTATGACAAGTAGGGTTTTCAAAGGTGTGAAAGGGTTTAATGTTGTTTTTCCAAACTCTTGGTTGCAAGTCTTTACAATGTCAAATGTTGGTGAGCTATATTCATTAGTGAGATATACACAAGGTATATTGTCAAACTATCCTAGTACCTTGGCACCTTTAATGTTTCTTACACTTGCACTTCATGTTGTTACACACTACCAATGATGATGAAATGATAAATAAAATTAAGAACTAAGTTCCCTTCCAATGAAAATAGTAAATGTCCTTACATTCAACCCTTACATTCATTGAATTGAATTGAATCAAAATTTCAATACATGAACCCCACAAATGATGGAAACAATGAGCAATTTTTCAATATTTTTGCATCAATTTGCATCCCATTTATCTTCAATTGAATTCGAATTCAACTCAATTGAAAATGAATTTTATTGAACTTGAGTTGAATTTAATCAAATTGAAATTCAATTCAATTTAGTTTGAATTTAGTTCCAACAGTTTGAATTTCATTCAATGTTTTTTAATTCAATTCAATTTGAACTAAATTTAAGAATTTTTATTGAATTCAATTGAAAAGAAATGGGATGCAAATTGATGCAAAAAAATATTGAAATTTTTCTCTTTATTTCCATCAAGAGTCCATGTGTTAAAAAATAAGTAACTCTAAAAAGACACATTTGCATTTCATTCAAAATAGATTCAAAACCAAAATCTATTTTGGTAGGACAAAATAACATAAGATTTTATTGTTGTTTTGACACCTAAATTGGTTCCAATGGAACCATTGTCATTGGAATTACTTCCAAAAATGTTGAAATTTCAATGATGATGGTTATATTGGAATTGGTTTAAGGAGAATTGGAAAATAATTCTAATGAAAATGGTTGCATCAAAACTAATTTAGGTGCAAGGATGACTATAAGGTCTTATATTATTTCATCTTCCCAAAATAAATTTTGGTTATGATACTATTTTGAATGGAATGGAAAGGAGTCTTTTCAAAATATATATCTTTTCATAGCTATTGAATTTTCAAGAAATGTATTTGAAAAGACTATTGAATTAAAGTGGGTCACATTATTAAATACTACGACCAATGTGGTGAGCCTTTTTTAATTTTGAATTTTTTATTGAAGTCATTTGTGTTTATGAATCAAAGATAAATTCCCCCATGTTGGCATCTTCCTTCATGCACAAAAAGGACTCCGAAGACTTACTTTGTGTGTCGGATAAGATCACGGGATGAACTAAAATATTGTTAATATATAAACAAACATATCAAGGATGGAAGCACAAGGACGTACAAGACTTACAAGCTCCAAAAAGGCCATTTGTGAGGGATGGAAGCACAAGGACTTACAAGACTTACAAGCTCCAAAAAGGCCATTTGTGTTGTATAGTATATATGTCTAAGGTTTCAAGTTGTCATTCAACTAATGTAGAATTTTAAACCCCACATGTTAAAGCATTAGGTTTATTGACAAGTTTGCGACTTTTACAATGTGTTGAACATCATCATCAATTTATATGATAAAATCAAGTCTTTGATCTAGCTAGATTGACAAAATACAACTTTTGGTCTCTTTTGCCAAATTTAAAGAATTGTTAATTGAACCATTGTTATGTTTCACGTGCATTAAGTATGATTGGGTAAAAGGATATACATTCGTATGTTCATTCATGAAGACTTGCATGGTGTGCACAACACTTGGGAATGGAAAGTTTTGACTAACATAGTACCTTGGCCACTTTCAACTTATAAATATGAACGTGATATACGCTCTCTCCAAAGGCTCAAAAGAGACAAAACGATTGTTTGATTACTATGAGTCATGACTAGCTCATTGGGGTGGTGGTGTGTAATTAATCCTCCATTGTACACCGTCTAATATTTCATTATTCATGGGTCAGGATAGGAAATTATGTGCACATTATTTTGGATGTATGCAACAAACACTTGTAGAGAGGTGATCTATGTATCAAGGATGAGTAGCCGTGCTCTTAAGTCTACTTCCTATTTGGGTCTTTCTCACATGGATTCACACCCAAACATTGAGTGTTAATTCCATATAAACATTATAAATTGGATGGTATATCATGGAAGAGTATTCAAATGTCATCACTTGGGCCAAATATTATGGCAACTCAATTAGAAGAAGCGGTCATTTCTTGGCATTATGGAGATCGTTATACCATGTGCAAAATTTAGAGGTCTAATTTTATTTGGACTTCATTTGAAAGGTTGTACTTCATCCAAAGTACAATGTACATTACGCACAGGCCATTTTAGTGCTGTCGGTGGAGCTTCTTTTTTGAGAAGCTTTGCTCTCACCTTTTTATTTAAGCTTTTAACGATATTTATCACATTCAACATAATATACTAATTTTTAAAATTGTCTCAATTATTTAAATAATTTTTTAAATTTCATTTTAACAAATGAAAATGAGACAATATAAGGTGAGGGATTATTTAAATGCAATCACTTGGGCCAATTGATATACCATATATCAAATAACATATAAATATTTTAATGTGTAGTGTCTTTTAAAGACACTGAACCATGTATAGATAGATATTAGTCCAAACCCAAAATATAATGGTATTTCATCCAAAATATATTGTGCAAGCCAATTTGTGATTGCCAATGGAGCTGCTCTTTAGAAAGCCATTTCCTTCATGCTTTTATTTGCAAATTGGTATTAGACTTTAGACTTCAAGTTTTTTTTTTTTTTTTCATTAAACTTTTTTTGAAGACATTTTTGCATTTTGACATAAGTTAAAAGCACCTAGTGTAGCGAGCTCCCCTTACTATATTATATTTATTCCCCAATGTGACCAAGTGTCCTTGTGAATATTAAACAACTCTTTACTCATTTTGAACTAATAAATTTAGGGTTCTTGAAAGCACTTGAATGTGTTTTAAATTTTGAAACCATATATATATATATATATATTGTGGAAAATTGTATTTTCTCTTTTCCACTACCATTCTTGAATAAATTGTTTAGTATTCATCAACGCCATCCTTAACTTACTACCATCATCCAAAATCTTTGTTGTAAATGTGTTTCCATTAATCCGTATTTCTCAAGAGCTTAGACATTTGACATCTCTCTACCATAATTGGCTTAGCCCCTAAACAAGTGCCCAGGACCTCCTAAAGGTTCTTTTAAACATTCCCACCACCTAAATTGTGAAAAACTTTGAAATTAAAAAATTAATGGATCAAACAAATAAACCAACCGTTGAAGTGAAAATCATGGGTGAGTTGTGAACAAAAAAACTGAAGCTCAAAGGTTTGGCAAATGTCGAGATGTAAAATTTTGATTGCCAAGATCAAAGGACGGGTAGGTGTTGCCCAAACCATTATCAAACATTTCAACAATAACTCAAGGCATCAACGGTAACCCTTTCAAAGGGGTGGGAGGTTTACACCTTGTTACCCCTTGAAAGTCACCACATCCCTTTTCGTAATCCCACCCATCCCTAAATCGACATGAAATTTTCAGTTGGCATGCCATTTCAAGCCTACAATCACACACCACATGACCCAACAAAAAAAAAAATTGAAAAATAATTCCATTTATGCTTTGCTATAACAATTTTAAGAAAATTTAAACCATTTAAAGAACCATTTGTGACTACTTATCAGGTATTTATGGTTTAACTTCCTTAAGAGTAAGGAGAAAGAGAACTAGTATTTTGGCCAACAACCATAAACAAGAGCTCCCAAGCATTGGGCTTGGTTTAGGGTTTAGGTTGTTAGTTGTAAACAAGAGCTTCCCTTACCTACTCTCAAGAGTGAAGTAAGTAATGGGTTGGGTTAGAATGAATGAGGATTTGAGCTTCCCTAAGGCTTAAGGCAAATCCATGGCAAAACATCTACTCCCTCAACCCTAAACCAAAGGATGAAATCCAAGGAACTATGAATTTTTATTTTATTTTTTTCTTTGATCTAATGTGCAGATATTCTCATAGGTGAGCAATCTCCTTTATCCCAGCATCTCCACCCATCTTTGTGAGTGATCATCTACAAGAGAATTTTGCTAAATTAGGAGAGTCATCTACAAGAGGAATTAGCCAAATTTGGCTACAAGTTAGAGAGGAAAGTAGAAATGTTTAAAAATCCCTGCTATATTTGTCACCTTTTGTCTCTTTGTGCATTTTGCCCTTTCTTCAAGCCTTGTACTACAGCTGGTTTCTTTTTTCCTTTTTAAAAGAATTTTTTTTTAAAAGGGTATTTTCTTTTTCCCCTTGATATTCCATAGCAACAAAGCTTTATGGGATTTTGGTGTGGTTTCTTTTTCTTTTTTGAAAGAATTTTTTTTAAGGGCATCTTTTTTCCTTGATGTTCCATAGCAAGAAAATTTTATGGGATTTTGGTGTGGTTTTTTTGCTCCTTTTTTAATGATTTTTTTTTAAGGGTATTTTTCTCCCTTGATATTCCATAGCCCAAAAAAAAATTATGGGATTTTGGTGTTGTTGCAATGTGCCCAACAAAAGCAAAATAGAATTTTATTTTTTTCCCACGAATAATATACACATGTAACACTTATGAACTTCTTCCTTTATTTTTGTCATAGACATTCCTTTCAAACAAATGGAGTGCACATTTTGTTAGATTGCTAACTCATTTTTGCTTTTGGAGGAAGCCGTAATAATTCGCGATACATTTCTTCAATTTATAATTTTGAAACAATTATAATCAAGCTTTATATGCTTGGGAATGCTTGTCAAGTTCTCCAGTTGATCGGCCTCGTTCTCTTGGTCTCACATTGCACGGTGAGTGAATAAGCCTTCCCCTACACATGACCAACAAATATAGAGTTTTATAATCTGGCTATTGGGAAGTGGGTGAGAGCCAAAAATGCCAAAGAAAATAAAGTGCAAGGAAAGACCAAGTTGGTTAGAGAAAGGAAAGTTAATGGCCACCTTCAAAACATGCAACCCTTTCCTATCCATCTGAGTCCTGATGCCCTTATTTATTTATTCTTATTAAATATACTTATTTATTTATTAATTTTATTTAAATAATTATTTACTTATTTATTCTCTCAATTTATTCAGAGTCTATGGTTTCAAGCACACTAGCTATCCATGTAATGGTTTAATTATTTTATATAAAAAATTATTATTATTATTTCAATACCTTTTCAACAAGTAACTTTCCTAACTATTTTGAGATTGACATAAATAAATAATGATGAATTATTGGAAATCCTATGGGAACATATGAGAGGGAAAAAAAAGGGAAAAGAGGGGGTTAGGGGGTGAGATATTATTAAATTAATAAACCTCCATCTCCTTTACCGTTATTCTTACCTTTTTTTCACATTTTCAAAATGAAGTTTAGATTGAAATTTAAGCATTTATTTAACTATTAGAATACATTCCATAAATTCAAAGCTTTTCCCTTCGTCACAAGGTTTTAATTTTTTATTATTATTGCAGTTTACAACTACACTATTTGGATTTTGCAAGGAGGACTATATGAGAATTTCAAAAATTACATTTCCTTTTCTTTCCATTAAAGGTCAAAATAGTATACAATATATACCTATGTTGGTCTACACTAATGTTAGTTGGTTCTAGTCCCAATTACAATATGGTTTTGGGGCCCTTTTAACCAACAAATTCTTCATCAAGCAAGAATTGAATCTATAAAACCACATTGGCAAAGTGTAGAACTTTGAAAAATCATTTCTAATTAACCAAACCATTTTTTTGACATTTATAAATAAAATGTACAAGTAATGTGCAAGAACCATGTGTAATTTTGAACTATTAGTTCACTCAAAATAAAAATAATATAAAAAATTCAAACCACCAAATTTAGTAATCTTGTTGACATTAAGAAAATCTTCAAGCCTACATACAACCTTATTCTCTTGAATGGTCAATTTCTACCATTTCCATTGGTCCTTTAAAATTCTCACAAACCTACATCCAAACCATGTTACAAATTTAATTTTTAGTTCACTTAAAATAAGTAAAAACCAAATCCAACAATTTCGTTGACCATAACATTTTTTTTGCACACCTACACCTAAGCCAATTTGACACGCTTTGTATGTTGTTGTAGCACAAGAATAACACATGTCTACCAAATAATTAATTAATTTTGAAATTTTCATTTCAATTTTTTCTAATATTCCAAAAGATCCTTCAATTTCCTTCGCACATTTTTTTTGAATTAAGAAAAAAAACATTCCTAAAGGAATTTTTGCCAAAGCTACCAAGGTACCGCATCAATACATTATTATTATATAGCTCTTATTTGTATACAAATCACATATAAACATGGTTTTAAAAAATCGAAAAATAACCATTTCAATGGGTTCAACATGAGTTTTGTGGTTTAAGGTTTGGTAATGTGTACTATTCTGTGAATATTTTTTGTTTTGAGTTCCATGACCTTTGAAGCTTTCTTCTTTCTTCACACCAATCCATATTTTCTTTTACACCAACCTTCAAAACAACTCCTTCTCAATCTCCACCATATTTTCTTTCCATTAGCAATGTCCTATTAGCATCATGAGGGAAAAATATTATTTTTCCATGTTCAATTTTGGCAATGGTGGTGGCAACTTAACGAAACTTCAAGAAAAGAAGTTAGCACTAGTCAATGGGTTTTTGGCCTTTAATTGCAAACAATTGTGAATGTTTTGCAAGTAGCTAAAACTTTTGTTAGGGCTTCCAACCTTTGTTTGTAATTAACTAAGTTTTTTTAGCATGTGTCAAATGCTTGTGAAAAGCTTAGAGTCTTCAAGTTCAAGTTGCATGTGTTGCGAATGCTTGTTGAAAGCGCAAAGTTTTTGAAAGAAGCACTTATAGAATGGCAAAACCATTCAATTCACCATTGTTATTATTTTATCACTTCATGCATGGAAAATGTTACTTATGTTGCATTCCATTGCCTTGTAAACCATGTTTATATTTTTGCTTCTCTTCAATGCCAAATGGTGCTTTGTGGTGGAGTATTTTTAACAACAAATCCTATAAAACACAACCTCATATAATATCTATTAAAATTTTACAAAGCTCTCATTTTTTTTGGTTAAAATGTGATTGGGAATGTATTAGTGCCTCTAATTTGTTGTATGTTGTTGATGGCAACATACATGTCATCAATGTTGACATTGCCCCAATGACGAAGGGTTTTGGTTTTTCAAGTCAATGTTTGTCATATGCTTCGAAAATCAACATTTGTAGCACTAATCCACTTATTTGAATTTCTAATTGCAAATGTCTTCTAAATAAATAGGTAGGTAGTTGCTAGTAGGTAGTAGTTTTGACTAAATTGTAATTATGTGTATATCATATTGTTTGTCTTGAATTTCACGCTTTTAAACTATATAAAGAGGTGGACTAAAAATGTTGGAAAAAACATGAAAATGGAATTGCCATTTGGCATGAACTAACAAAAGCTTCAACCCCTAAGCCTAAACCCAAAATGAAACAAGATTTTTATTTGTTAATTAAGTGCCCCATGGCCTAAGTCTATGTTTGGCCACATAGGCTATTAGGGCCTAGCCCAAGTGCCATGTAGCCTAACCATGTCTAAGCCTAGTTTATGTGCCATGTGCCTCAACCTAGACCTATGTTTAAGCAACCTAGCCTAGGTGTCACATGGTTTAGGTTATGGATGTGGTTGCACCATAGGTCACTAAACTGTTGACTAAATACTTTTGCCTAGCTCAATTACAATATAGGCAAATTACATTTGGAAAGTCGATGACCTCATGCAACAGTAATGAATCAAGTTCATCCACCTTGAAGTTATAATTGAAAATGACCTTTGACTATACTAGTAAATGTTGTTTACAACTAAAGTGGTTTAAAGTGGTAATTGACATGGTTTTGACATGTGATTGATGTTTGCAATTGAGATTTTTTTTCAACTTGTACTTATTGACTATAATGGCTTTTTAATTACAAATAATATATTTTAATTGTGAAAAACATTTTGCAACTAGGTTTGTCATTTCCAACTACAAATTATGGTTGAAAACAAATTGAAAACATAATTACAAATGTGGGTTTACCCCTCTAGTGGGACGACTTAGTAGGTTTCTTCAGCTACCTAGGGGTTGCTTTAAGCTATATAAGGTTGCTTAAAGGTTGAATAAGCTCCCTAAATAACCATTTATGATACTTAGGAATTACCTTGGTTATTTAAGGCATGCATGAAGGCTACTTGGGCTTTCAAACATACTTATTTAACCTATTTACCTAGCTAGCCAAGCTTAACATATTTAGCTTACCTATTTAGCCTAGCTTCCTTTTTAACACTATTAAAATTCTTAGTTTAATTGATTGAATTTTTTGGTCAAAGAGGACCCAATATGGACAATTGTTAAAAAAAATCATCCCATCATTTTGGAAAGTTGATTTTAACATGTCCAATGTGATTGGGGTGTTTTTTTTATTTTAAAAAATAACAAAACATTTGTTTGGTCATTTTGACTAATGAAAGGGTTGTTTATTTTGATTCGTAGATCACTAGGGTGGTCATTTTGACTATCACAAAATTTGCCTAAATAAAATCATTTGCTTTAAAACTATTTTCAAAACAAATAAAATTGTGGTAGGTGGGTAGGTAGGTGATAAATAAATTTGGGAATGTTATAAAATGGTAAATAAATAGCTTAACACCCTAGCCTAGCATACTTAACCTACCTAATCTTGCCCCATACTATGTATATAAGTTACAAGTACTATGAATTGAACCCCTCGCCTCCACAATAATAAAAGAAATCTTTATTAATTAATGAACCACACCCTCATATGATAACAATCTTTTTCAAGTTTTTCATTACTAGAAGTCATGTGGATGTCGACCACTACTTGAACCACCCATTTTTTGGTGTTACCACTATATTGGGTACCTAGTGGCCTAGTGGTTTTGGATAGTGGTAAATGGTCCTCGGCAAGATTAAGGAAACCACTAGGTAGGCATTTGGGTGGTTTGGAGCAATTTGACTTTATTTTTATTTTTCTTTAGGGTGAGTGTTTTCAAATAGTGGGCAAATTCATTAGTGATTTTTTCAATGATTTGGGGCAATGGTTTTCAAGTGTTTTATTAATGCTTTTATGGGTTTTTTATGAGTGGGCAAGCTAGTTATCAAGAATGGTTTTAAGGGTGATTTTTTGTGATGGTTTTCACAATATTTATTAATGGTTATGGTTAGTGGTCTATTTATGGTTTCTTGGTGGTAGGTTTCAATGGTGTTGCAATGTTGTTATAGTGAATTTATGGTGATTTATTATAATGGTTTATTACGGTGGTTTGGACATATGTTTGTAAATGGTTTAGGAATGACCTATTTCAATGGTATTTTAGTTGGGTTGTAATAAAGTTATGGTGCATTCACATTTGATGTTAAATCAATGTTAAATGAAACTCTAGGTGGCATCCTAGGTGGTACCCAATGTTAAATGGATGATAGCTTAATGTTAAATGAATGTTAATTTTAACATAAAATCTTCACAATAAGTAAGTTTAAATATTAAATGACTAGTATGGTGTTAATGGACTCAACAGTAAAGTCCCCAACACGAAGTGTGAATGGACCTTTACAATGGTATTGTAGTTCCATTATATTGGTTTTTTTATGGGCTTCATAGTTGATTTGGAGTGGTATGTTTTAACTATTTGGAAATTGCTCCACCTCAGCTACTTGTTATGCCTAAACAAAACAACAAAATGCCAAGTCATGAAAAATGTTCTTGTGTTAGGTTTGGATGAATGCTAGAACCATTTGATGAACAAACCAATAGTCTCATGCATAATTTCATGGCAATCACAATGAAGGCCACTCCTTACCTACATATTCAAAACTAGAAATGTTGCACTCATAGCATTATACATGAAAGCCCCTTGGATGAATGTGAACAGTCGAATCAAAAGCTCCCACATACATAGAAGGTGTTAGACCACCATATTCATTATGAATGGCAGTGACAAACTATAATGATTGCCCACTAGTTTCATTCATTCCAAATTTGAAGTGGAGATCATGCACAATAATTTGTTGAAAATTTGAGGCAAACACAAGATCTGCATCTCGTGTTTCTACCACATTTTTGAAACCAATAAGATTACTTGGCTATGATGTTAGCTAGCACTAAGGAAATTCAAAATTATATTTAAAATTTACCTTGATAACCATTTGGATGTCGGTTTGCTTAAGTGTCACAAAATTTATAAGAGTATTGTATTACTTTATATTGTAAAATCCAGTGTTTATGGTCTATTTTTTGTGAAAATGTTGTGAATATTATTTTTTGGGAATATTTATTATGGACAAGTACATCAATTTTGGAAAATTAGCATTGGGGAGTCCATACTGAAAAAATAAGCCTCCCAACTGGTTACATGTTTATTTATTTTTAATCTTTTGTTGTGATTGTTAAAACTATGTAAGGAGAATGGCACAAAAGTCTAAACTTTAATTACCAAAATTATCGTTGAGGTACATTTACCTAATCTAGGTGGTTGGAGTAGATTAATGACTATTGATAAAAGTTCCACAAATGTTGTGGTTTCATTTGTTTGTGCCACATGTCTACGAACCAAAAATAGGCGATAAGTGTTTTTATGACTAAGGGTGTTGTGTAACAAGAAAATATTAAGATGATATTCACAAAACCCAAGGTACCATTTAGGAAGAGGTTATGGGAACATATGTAGAATGCAAAAGCAATCTATCGATGCACCTGCAAAGGTCTAAATTAAAGAGGAGTTGAAAAGACTTAGTGAACTAAAAGACTTAGTAGACTTGGAGTTGAAAGTTGTAAGCATCAATACTTTGGGCATGAATGGAAAGAAAACCAAGGCGTAAACTGATTTGACAACAGCACAACCTAAGGTTCAAGTTATAAAATGGATGTTACAAAAAGAACAAGGTAATTTTTTTTAGTATTGATTTTTTTTGTTTTACTTTAGGTTTCAATTTTGAAATCAATTGATTTCATTGCTAGTCAATTCTTGAATCAAGTTTGGAATATTGTTGTATGTTGCAAAAAAAATATTTTTTGGTTCATAGAGTGTATTAAGAGGTCTCATGACCACTCATACTTTCACAGTTTAAAGAAATTGTTCATGCTTGAATGTATGGTTGTGATTGGGGAGGACAAGTAGGACAAATAGGTGTGTTGGAAACCAATGTGGCTTTGTTGAAAGACAAACTAAAGGAGTTGGGTACATAGATGAATGTTCATCTTCAATTAGATGTTACAGTGGCAAAACTTAAGAATCTAAAAGCCTCTACTAAAAAATTTAATGAGAAGATTAAGCTAAAGATGGAGGTCCAAAGGCATATTGAAAGATTCCAATTGAACAAAAGGTTTGTGGAGGCCTTGCATGAACAAGTGTAATTTGGTAAGGAAAAGTTGCACTATGTGAAAGCAAAGTATGATAATATAAAAGTTGTAGCTAGTCAAATTGAAAAGATGGTGGCTATGATGACTATAGATAATGTTTGATTTACTAAGTATGCTAAATGCTTATGAAAGGGGAACTTGAAGCCCATTCACCCCACAAAGCAAGTGCACCCATTGTTCTAGACTAAGTAACTTTCAAATTTGAAACTAATCCCATTTGCTATTTGCAACAATTGGTACCTCTATATGGATGTTGAGACTACTTTGTGTGGGCATCTATATCATCCCAATTGCCTTTGTGTACACCTGCAAGATTCAGCAACATGTAAGAAATGTGGACAGTTCATGCATCCACTATGGTTTGATAGCAAAGGCATCAAGTGTGTGGACAAAGAAGAATCTGAGAAGCAATGTTTGACTTTGGGATTGGCTAAGGAGGTGAAGATGTGACTCCATGATCATCATAATGCTACAATCCATCCAAATGTTTGGTGGTTCATTCTATCATTCTTTATTTTCAATTCATGTATAATTAGATCTTCTACCATGTTTGGAACTTTTAAATGTGTAATGATTTCTATCCAAAATTGATGCAAATCGGAAATTTTGTTGAAGGCCTAAGGTCTCTAAACCCTAAAACACACTAGGGTTTTTATTGTCCAGGATTGATGCAAATGGAAATGTTTGTCTTGATTGGTTATTTATGCCTAGGAGTGATGCAATGGAAAATTATATTGTTCAAGGTTAGTTCTGATCAAACTTGATGCAAATGGAAATGTTTTTATTAATTAATTGGTTTCTTTTGTCCAAAAATGATGCAATGAAAAATTATGTTGTTCAAGTTTATTTCTAATTAGAATTCATGGAAATGGAAATGTTTATCCTAATTGGTTATTTTTCTCCAAAAGTGAGGCAATGAAAAAATTTATTGTTCATGGTTACTTATGAACAAATTTGATGGAAATGGAAATGTTTATCCTAATTGGTTTATTCTATCTAGAATTGATGGAATGGAAATTTTTGTTATTCAAGGTTAAATACTTTTGATCAAAATTGGTAGAATTAGAAAGTTATGTTGAAGGGTTCTTTCTATCTAGAAATGATGCAATGGAAAATTTAGTTGAAAGGTTGTTTTTGTCTAGAATTCATGCAAATTTGGAAATGTCTCTCTAGGTAATTAACTAGTTTTTTCTACCCAAAAGTGATGCAATAGAAAAGGTTTGTTGTTTAGGGTTGCTTCTAATTAAAATTGATGCACATGGAAATATGTACATCTTAATTGGTTATTTTTGTCCAAAAGGGATGCAATGGAAAATTCCATTGTTCAAGGTTACTTTGATCAGAATTGATAGAATTAGAAATTTATGTTGAAAGGTTAGTTCAATCCAAAATTGATGCAATGGAAAAATCAGTTGAAGGGTTACTTCTATCCATAATTCATGGAAATGGAATTTTTTCCCCTAATTAACTAGTTTTTTTTGTTTAGAAATGATGTAATGAATTTTTTTATTCAAGGTTGTTTCTGATCAAAATTGATGCAAATGGAAATGTGTACATATTAATTGGTTATTTCTATCTAGAAATAATGAAATGGAAAATTTTATTGTTCAAGGTTACTTCTGAACAAAATTGATGGAAATGGAAATGTTTGTCCTAATTGTTTTATTCTATTTAAAATTGATGCAATTGAAAATTTTATTGTTTAAGGTTAAATACTTTTGATCAGAATTGGTAAAAATAAAAAGTTTTATTGAAAGGTTGTTTTTGTCCAAAAGTGATGCAATGGAAAATTCAGTTGAATGGTTGTACTTATGTTTATATTTCATGCAAATGGAAAATTATATTGAAGGGTTTGTGTATTATGTTTTATAAATCATTTTCTGGTGGTATTGGTCTTTTACATGGTAGTTGCATTTTATGGCATGACCTTTTGAAGACTATTGTTTCATGAAGGTTAATATGTTATATGTTATAATATACCAATAATGTAAGTCAATGTTAAGGTATTTGGCATTTGTTGATTTTTGTGAAATATTTTAGTTAATTTGTGATACTATATAGGTATTGGTTCAGGTATTTTTTTCACTCTACACTTTTTGTTATAATATACCAATAATGTAAGTCAATGTTAAGGTATTTGGCATTTGTTGATTTTTGTGAAATATTTTAGTTAATTTGTAATACTATTTAGGTATTGGTTCAGGTATTTTTCTCACCCTACACTTTTTATTCTAGTATTACCAATAATGTAAATCAATATTAAGGTATTTGGTATTTGTTAATTGTTGTAAAATATTTTAGTTGATGTGTAATACTACATATAGGTATTGGTTCAAGTATTTTCCTCACCTTACACCTTGTCTTTTAATATTATTATTAATGTAAGTCAGTGTTAAGGTATTTGGTGCACTTAATGAATTAATATTTGGTCTTAAATCCAGTAAAAATATTTCATGGTTATACCTGTCAATTTTAAATATTTGGTGTTACTAACTTATAAACATTTATTGTGTTTTGAAGAAACTATTCCAAAAAGATTATAAAGTAATGAATGTATTATTCAATATATATTGAAATTCTCACTAAATTAAGTTTGTAATATTGTATATTTTTGGCAAATGTCAGTGATTAAATACCTTTGAGTGAGGTGATCAACAATGTATGAAGTGGGTAGCATAAATTGTATGCCACAAACAAGACAAGAAGTGAGTTGGAGGGCATACATTTGAGTCCTTCTACCTCACACTTCCCATCACCTAGCAGAACATTCCACATACAAGTCAAGCTTCACCGGTCATAGGACATCTTTCGCAACATTCTTGGATGGAGGAGTTTAGTTTTAGAGTCACTAAGGATGGAACACCTTGAATAGTAACAATGCCAACTTTATTAATTGAAATAGTCCTTGTCCCAACCAAATCAACACATGGCAAACTTATGTATGCAAGTATAGGTGCTAATGAGGAAACAACACATGAACAACTTATTATTGCACTTGCAATAAATGTAACAAATGAAGACAAGGTGAAATAGGTGTTGATTAATCTTGGTTTAGATACATGAGGCAAAAGTGGATCCAAAGGTAAATCAACATCCACTTTTATAGTGCCAAAGGAGGAAAATTTGACACCATTGAATGCTTCCAAAAAGAGGAAGACTCCTTAAATAAACACTACATATGTAGTGGAGATCAGAGAGTATGATAACTTGAAGGGGAAGTTGATTACTATAGCAGATGATATACACTTACCTATTTCAACAAACCTTCATGCAATTTCACTTGAAGGCAAAGTCCAAAACTTTGATTTTGTTGTAATAGAAAAGGCTTTTGAAGAAGCAACAATAGTGGAAGATGAAGGGGAGGGGGAAAAAGAGGTTGAGGAGTAGGAAAAAGGGCAACATGATGAAAAGGATGACAATAGTGGTGGTGATGAAGAGGATGAAAGGAGTCATATGAAAATTCTAGATTAGAAGACTAGGTTACACAATCACCATGTCCAAAGTCAAAGTGTGCATTAGGTCGTCCTATGAAGGTGAAAAAAAATGAAACAAAGCCTAATGCTAAGAATGCTGCAAAAATTACGCACCATATAATAATAGTCTCCACTCAAAGGGGTTGTCTGTTTCCAACATGTACATCCAACATGAAGCCATCCAACAAACCTCATAAGGGTCAAAGTAACAAAAATTTGACAAAGGTGACAACTTCAAATTCCATGAAAACTTGCATGATGAAAAGTAAGATCTTGAAAAATAATGCTCCCAAGATGAAGACAATAGATTGAAAATAAAAAAAGAAAGCCAAACATATCAAGTCAATGACCCATATGTGTATTTTTCTCTATCATGGCGATTCTATTTGCACATTTTGTAAGGGCTTAGTCATTGATCTTAGCCTAGGAATGTAATGGAACCCCGTTCTACATTCTTAATACAACTTGAATACATGTGGCCTAGGCATGTTAGATTTTACTTTTTTGGACAACGTAGAAATAGGTTTCGGATCTCTTTGAAATAATGAAACATTTCTTACATGTTGCTAAGGATCATTTGATCTTGCTAATTTTTACTTTCTTTGATTATAACTTGTTGCATTTGCTAACATGGGCTTGGAGATAATGAACATCCAAGTTGTTATTGCTAGCAAAATTTTTGGATCTATTCTACATGGTTAATGTCATATGCTGAATCTCGGGAAAAATATTCTTAGCCATTTGTTCATGCTTTACATATGGTTTCAATTACACATAGCAAAAGGTGAACTTGTAGAATAGTTTTTTTGGATTTATTCTACATAGCTTGGAATGGAGCAAGTGAGAATTCATGCAATTTGTATGTATGTGCATAAATCTATGACTAATGTTTAGATTCATTTGATTTGAAAATAAGGTTGTCCAAGTATGATCTGAAAATGATTTTGAGTTGCCCAAATTTGCGGCAATTTGGTAATTTCGAACAAGATGCAAAATTATGGAATATATCTTTGAAATAATCCAAGAATTTCTTGAGTTTTTTTTAATCATGCAGACTAAAACAAAGGAACATGCAAGCAATGTTAAGAGCAAAGTAATGAAAATTAGTGGGTAGCAAGTAAATCATGTGGATCTAAACTAGGTGGATAATTGCTATACATATTTTAAATCCACATGAAAGCTCTTTTATTGCATTATGACTAATGCACCATAATTGTTGTATCATATGATAGTAAGGTTCTAAATTCAACTCGACAAAGCACCTCAAGTGATGAAACCTTGTGGGAATGGATACATGCATTTGAAGATCTACAAGCTAAATCTACCCAATTAGTTCATGACATGTTTGATATTTTAAGAGGAATCTTGTTGATTCTCAATAAAATTTTAACTTTTCAAAATTGGTTATTCATACATATAAGATTAATCTTCTCTCAAATTGATCAAATTCTAATCTTTTGGATAATTTTTCAAAATTGGGGATGTTTGTCATGGAATTTACACATGCATTACAAAATTTATCCTATAGAAACTATTGTTAGAACATAATGTTTTTCAACAAAGCTAGGACAATGAGATGAGGAAAGTAATACATACACATGATGAAATAAATGCCCCTCCAACACAAAATCTTGCATTGTACTATTGACAAGTCTTTCTCAAGCATGACATTCATAGATAAAAGTTGTAATAGAATGTGAGCTAGGTTTGCCACACATTTTCCAAAATATATTTCACAACTGTTCATGTGCCCAATTTTGCTTCAACAATATTAATTTTCAACTAAGGTTTAATGAATAAATAGTTTTTGGATACAAGAATATCATCATCTTTTGGCAACAACATATCTGCTACAACATGCTAGCCTCTTGAAAAACTTCCATCAAAATTCTTTTGCCGTTTACTTTCAAACTTAAGAAATAGGAAAGCAAAATATGTATACATCACCATCTTGTACAACTACAACAATTCATTACAAGGTGTTGGTATGGAGAAGTAAAATAAAATGATCTCCCGGATAAACATCATAATTTTTAAAGACATGTGATACATCGGTGTATTGCCTACTACATGATGATGAACCACAAACATAACAAATTTTGATGCACAGACAAGATGAGGAAAAAATCAAGGCTTGTGTCCAACAAGCTTACAAAAGACATGCTACCACTTTGTTGTTCACAGCCCCATCTTTGATAGTAACAACCTCCAATGATGACAGATTTCGACTCAAAGGAATTCCCCCAATCATCGTTCAACCCATATGCACCAACTTCAAAGATAGGTTTCTCATAGTAACATAAAACTCACAGTCCTTTTCATTATTGGGAGTTGCATTGATAACAAAATTGTTTCCAATTTCTAATGACTACATAATATCTTCTCCATTACCTCCAGGCTCCCATTCATCCTCATCATTTGTTGCTTCAGCAAGATTTTGGATGTAAGATTTATAGGCACAAGTAAGTGAATGCACCAATTTCTAGCATGTTGTGAAGAAATGTAGTTCTCATAATCTTCATCTAGACAAAATCCACAAAAGCAAGAAAGGTTCTTGATACACAATTTGGTTAGATCCCTTGCAGAACAAGATGCCACACAATGGAGTTTTTGAATACATGTCAAATTCTTTGTTGCCCATTCATCGTCAAAGTCCACATCACCCACCTTGACATGCCCAAAAACCCTTTTCAAAGGGGAATTTAAAACAATTGATAGGAACAAAAAGTTCGACCAATTTTAGTTGCTTGAAGAAAATTCGCCACATCTTCAACATTTTGCATCAAGTGCCCATGTGTGTTCAATTGTTGTGCATGTAGTGCTCATTTCACCACAAATCGCATGCCCCATTGTGTTTCCCTTTCCCATGGCTAGTCCCAAAAAAAGACCATAACATGACACATCCCTTTGTAACCTCTGGGTATTGAGAGACAAAGTAAAATGGCTGGGCAAACTTAGAATTGCCCAATACAGCCATTAAATCAAACATATTGTTTTGTGGGAATGAAACCACCCTTTGTCATGTGGTTCCAATGTAAGAGTAAGCAATGTTGGACAAAGAGGGTGTCATGTTTACCATCATTTGAAATATAGAAATGAATATCTTTCGATAGTTGCATCTCTTTTCTATTAGGATCTGTTGTTGGATTTAAATAGTAAGTGATCTGCACCAAGATGGTGACATTCAAAGAATTCCAATGGGCCTCTTGAACTTCATTTTGCTTAGCAAAGGTGTAGAATTTTGCAAAATCTATGACTGATAGCATTGAATCTTCTAGTAATGAATGCAATGACTCTTTGAATGGGCAATCTTGCCATTTGGGCGCATAGTTGTGGGTGATAAAATTTTGCAACAAAAAGAAGACTTTGGGGGTGCTACAAACTGGGCAAACCTTGTTGCACTTTCGATCTATCCATGCTTTTGATACACATGTGGTGACCTTTTTATGTCGCCTCCAATTAAAATCAAAGTCATCATCTTCGAAATCATGATTTGGATTATTTTCATCTGGGCACAAAGGTAACAAATCTAGTCCACATAATTCACATGTCCCCATCAAACAATCACACTTGTACCACTCTTCAAATTGATCTTTTGGACACATACAAGACTATTAAATGCTTGTAACACCTTTATACACAATTGAGGCAACACCACAACGCCCATTCACCTTTTCCATACTAGGATTTTTGCAAACAACTTCACATGTACATTCACAAGCATGATGAATAATTCCAAGTTTTGCCTTCATATTATTCAGACTCTATTGCATTTCTTCCATTTGTGAATGATAAATATAATAACATGTATTCTTTTCCTTTAGGCACTTTACATAAAAAGGTTTCAACCTCTCAAATGTGCACTATGAAATCTCCACATTTGGATGCGCAAGCTTAAAACAAAGGAAGAAGGAAGTCTACAAGCAACATCAAACATAATATGAAGGGTAGCTATTAGTTTTACATTTCAAAACAATATAAAAGACCCAATTCTGTTTCGAGGTATTCAATATGACTTCAAATTAGCAAGCATTTGAAATATCATCATTATTGGACATCTCAACCTATATTCTATGTTCTTAGAACCAACATCAAGGTAATGGAGGTCTAGATCTCTAGTACATTCAACATTTGAAAAACAAAATCCAATAAAATTTGAGGTTAACTGTCAATGGTAGGTTTCAACAATGTTAAAAACCTAGGATTGAAAACTTTTTAAGAACTTAAAAATACTTGAAAGAACTTAGATGTAGTTCAAAATCATCATTACCAAATAGCTCAACTTGTACATATTGGATTAACAATAAGAAAATCTATATATTCTTGATCAAATTATAGTATGTACACTAAACATTTAAAAGATAAAACCCAACAAACATTGAGGTTAAAATTATAATCTTTGACCTTTCAAAACAATACAAAAGACCTAATATTTCAAATTTCCCAAATATTGAAAAAACTCACACTTGTGTTATTTCATAAGAATACTTGGACCAAGTATCTTAGAACTGTATGGTATTGGAAAAAAATTCAATGAACTTGTAAGTTTACAATCGAATTCCAAATTATTAAATCTAATTTTTAAGAAACTTCTTTTCTTAACTTTATTTATAACAACCACTTGTTGTTAGAAATATTATTCGTTTATAATTCCCAATGTTGATGAATGTGTTAAACATTCATCAAAAGGATGAATAGTATTCACATCCTTGTAGTAGTTAGGTTAGGTTGAATAGTGGTGGTTAGGGTTTAAAAGTGGAAGCTACTTAAAGCTTGGCAGTGGTTAGGATTAGGGTTTGGTGGCGGCTAGTTTAGGGTTAAATGGTGGCTACTTTAGGGTTAAGAGATAATATATAGTGGAGTGGTTTTGAATAGTCTTTCATTATTTCCTTTCATGGTTTTTGAATGCACATAAAACCTTCAAGCATTGTTAGTTGTTACAAGTCATAGTTTTGTGATTTTAGCATTTTGAAGCATACAACCTTTGTAATATTTTTGTTAGTTAATACAATTGTTCCATTTTTTGTTTGTTTTCAAGTTTATTTCCAATAATTCTATAATATTCAAATTTTATTATCCACACATGATGAACAAAATTCATTTAGCAAGGATTGAAGCACTCAATAAACATTGAAATCAATTCTGGAAATATTCAAGATGGCTGAAGAAGCAAGATTTAATTCATTCAATGAATCTAGAAGATAAGGTTTAAATTATTTAATACTTAGGCGTAAAATAATTATAAAAGGATGGAAATAATAACCCAAAATTACAATTGAATAAAAAAAAATATTTACGACAAGGCTTAAGGTACATTCAATAAGGCCTGAAGTTTTTAGAAAGGTTAGAAATAATATTTGAAATATTCAATAGAGTTAGAAGGGATTAATGAATGTTAAGGAAAGGCTTGAAATAAAATTGAAAGTATTCATTAAGGTTGGGAGTATTTAGGAAGGGTAGAAATAATACATGAAATATTTTGTAATACTTGAAGCATTACACCAAAATGCGTCTTAATTCACTCTAGGTTTCATTATATTTTGAATGAATTTGGACATTTTTATCATGGTGAAATTCGTTAATCTTCTAGTGAATGGGGACTAGTTGTTACGGATAATGAATTGGTCCACTTGTTAGTTAATTAACTAAGTAGCATGGAAATCAATGAAATTTAAATGATTTAATATTTAATATTATTGATAATTTCATGAATTTGTAGCCTATGAATTATTGACACATGTCATTACTTATGTTAGGTTAAAAACATAAGTATGTAGGCAATGTAATCAACTTAAATAGACAACTACTTTAGGGAACTACATAAGAGAATATTCGGTCAACTTACAACTGTTGACCACAAACACATCATTTGTGAGGTTTGATCTTTAGACGTCTAGGATGGAAGCAAACATTTATACCATGAAACCACCAAACTTGTTGTGATAATGTGTTACATTGCATTTTATTTATCAAATACTTCATTTTAAACATTACAAAAACATAAAATTTGAAAATTCATATCTTATTGTGATTTAGTCCAAATGAAATTATTAAAATTTAATTAATTTTTTTCAAAAATGTACATAATTACATTTATTAAAATGTAACATATGTTTTTTTGAATATCACTATTGAATAACATTTCATGATCATTCTTTTGAATTTTTTTATTTTAATAAATGTATAAGATTTTTGGTAATATAATAATGCTACCTATGTTAAAGTACTTTAAACTATTCTAGGGCTACTTTTCATTGTTTTAAATTATTTCACCCTACATTATTTATGGCTATTTATGGCTATTTATGGTTATTCTCATTTTTGGGGTTATTTTTAATTATTTCACCTTAGTTATTTTCAGTTATTCTAAGTTACTTTTGGCTATTTTTTATTATTATAAGTAATTTTTGGCTATTCCAAATTATTTCATCTTAGGTTATTTTCAATTATGTGATGCTATTGTTGGTTACTTTTGGCTATTGAAAGTTATTCCACCTTATGTTATTATTGAAGATTATAAGTTATATTACTATAGGTTATTTGTGGCTGTTATTGGTTATTTTATTGATAGTTATTGTTGCATATTCTATTGGTGGTTATTAGTAGTTATTTTATTGATGGTTATTAATGGTTATTTTATTGATGATTATTGGTAATTATTTTATTGTTGATTATTAATGGTTATTTTATTGATGATTATTAGTAATTATTTTATTGCTGGTTATTAATGGTTATTCTATTGATGACTATTGGTAGCTATTCTATTACTGGTTATTAATGGTCATTATATTGATGATTATTGGTGGTTATTGGTAGCTATTTTATTACTGGTTATTAATGGTCATTCTATTGATGATTATTAATAGCTATTAATAGTTATTTTATTGTTGGTTATCAATGGTCATTCTATTGATGACTATTGGTGGCTATTGGTAGCTATTTTATTGCTGGTTACTAATGGTCATTCTATTGATGACTATTAGTGGTTATTGGTAGTTATTTTATTGTTAGTTATTAATGGTCATTTTATTGATGATTATTAATGGTTATTGGTAGTTATTCTATTGTTGGTTATTAATGGTTATTCTATTGATGACTACTAGTAGTTATTTTATTGATGTTTATTAATGGTTATTTTATTGATGACTACTACTAGTTATTTTTAATGGTGTTTATTAATGGTTATTCTATTGGTGGTTATTGGTAGTTATTATAATGGTGGGTATTAATGGTTATTTTATTTATGGATATTAGTGATATTTTATTGTTGGATATCAATGGTTATTTTAAATCAAACTATTATAGACTATTGCACCACTAAATATTGGCCAAAATGTAACCATTATATTTGTGATGACATGCGATTATTAATTATTTGCAACTACATTTGGACATTTTTGCAACTATTTCTTGTGTTGGTCATATTTGTGACTACAACACAACTAATTTGGAACTATTTTGGTGTTCATCCTTCCATGTGAATAACATTTGTTTAATTTTCATCCAAGAAGAACAATTTATGTCCCATTAGTTATAAATGTGACCAATTTAATTACAACCGTATGAGTATACAAAGGTGTATTTTATGAATTCTAAAAAATATAGTTGCGTTTATTAGGATTTATAAATGTATATTTTTAATTAATATGAACAACCATCTTATATGTGTATTCAAATATTGTTATTAACTTAAATAACATTGATATTATGGTTACATTAAATAATGTATATTTTGAGTATATTAAACTTTTATGTAAGATATTTGTTAAATATAGTCTACCCATATTACAAATTTATTCTAACCATCTTATTATACTTTTCAAAATTATTACAAATGAAATTTATTATTATTTGTATTAATATTATATTATATTATATTATATATTTATATTCAATACATGTGACAAAAAACTAAATTTCAATATTATCCTTGACTAAAATTTTAAATTGTAATATCTTATTACATAATGATCATAATGATGAGATGATGATGTTGATATTAAAATGATAGGAAAAATAATTGTAATAAATCATAATAGCTTTAACAAATGACGTAATACTATATAATAATAATTTAAAAATAGCTAACCTAGGCTAGGTACAAATTACATTATTATTATTATTACTATAAGTAATCAATTATGAAGTATTATTATATTAATATAATAATTATTAAGAAATATTAATATATAGTTTTCATTTTTTATATTTCAAATTCATAATTGATGTTTATTTATTATTATTTTAAATGATTTTAATCAATTACTGATATATAATTTTTATTTTCAGTTTTATTATTCTATTATTCTATAACTGTTATTATATTAATTACAATGGAAATCTAATAAATTATTATACAAGTGCATAAATTATTTTTGATGCAAAAATATACTTGGTAAAAATATATAATATGTATTGTAATAGTTCATAAATAGATTTAAAAAGTGAAGTAATAATATGAATAATAAAAATAAAATAGCTAACCTTGGCTACCAACTAATTACAATATTAATTGAATTAATGTTATTTTTATTATAAAATATTTACACCTATACTTATTACTAAATATATAAATTAAAATAATAATGGGAATAATTATAATAAAATAGTTAACCTAGGCTAGGTGTTAATTATATTATTAAAAATAACAAAAACTAGTACTCAATGTTTATAATTAATAGTTAATAATTATTAAATACAGAATATTTCAGTTATTAATTTATTTTGTTGCGAAATATTAATTTATTATTTATTAATAATCAGCTAATTATTTCAATATTATCCAATTTTTTATTAAATTGGTTGATAGGTTATTATAGTTAATTTATATTTAAAATGAATATTATTCTTTTTTATTTAGTCAATAAATTAAGTAATAAATAATAACCAATAATATAATTAATCAATAATCATAAGACATTGATGATTATTACTATAAATAATTATTTAATTAGATAGTTTATAAAAATGAATTATTTAGGTTCTAATTTTTTTATATTAATTATTTAGCAAGTTTATTATTATTTATATTATATTCATGAGATTTTTATTAATTTTATTAGTTAATTAGGTAATTAGTTCAGTAATTAATTAGTTAGTTAATTGTGACTTAGTTATATTTTTTTCAAGATGAAAATGAAAGCCAAAACATATGGGATAAAAAAATTTAATTGTAAGTGGTTCGCAATTAAAAATGTTTAGTTGTAAACGACTTATGACAAAAAAATTTATCCCATATGTTTTGGCTTTCATTTTCATCTTGAAAAATATATAAACAATGTGTTTTGTTTTACATTTTCATATTTAAAAAGATTAGCTTATGGGAGGAGTCAATCAAAATGATTTAACTCAAAATAAAATATAAATATTCATGTACTTACACCTAACCACCTACTTCTTTAACTTACCTACCTATTTATCTACCTACCTACCTATGTACCTACCTACTTAAGTAGGTATTTGGCCTAAGTAGGTGAATATGTCTTATATAAATAGGTGTTTATTGTAGATGGGTAGGTAGGTATATAAATAAATAGGTACTTAGTTCAACCTACAAACTTAAATATTGATTTAAATTTAATTTGGAAATTTTCAATTAATATGCCATGTGGCAAATTTATATTGCACCACTTGTCATAATTTAAACCATCCAAGCTTAAAAATTAAAGGTTTTAAATTATTCAAAATAATAATAAAATATTTTTAATTATTAAGAGTTGGGACACGTGGCAACACATAATTTGTTCCCATTGTTCATTAAAAAATTGCATCTTAAACTACAAACAATAATTCATATATGACCAATCAAAGGATGAAGGTGTAATTCGTTGACTTTTTTTTTCATCCAAAATTCATTGTCGTTTGCGATTAATGTCAATGCGACTTGTCCAACACGACTATTAAAATTTTAATTGCAAATATTGTTTAGAAATAAAAATTAATCACATGGACTAGTTGCAAAATGACTATTTTCTACTAATGTTGGTGGTTGTTATGGATATTATATCAGTGATTATTGGTGATTATTTTATTAATGGCTATTGGTGGCTATTATATTACTAGCTATTAGTGGTTATTCTATTAATGGCTATTTTATTATAGGCCATTGGTGGTTATTGATGGTTATTCTATTGGTGGACATTAATGGTTATTTCATTAATGGCTATTGGTGGTTATTCTATTATAAGCTATTGTTGGATATTCTAGGTTATATTATCATAGGTTATTATTGGTTATTAGGGGTCATTTTACCTTTGGTCATTATATTTTATTTTAGATTATTTTAAATTGTTATACTTCGGATAAAATAATTTATAATAATATAAAGTAGAATGAACTTGAATAACTTAAAGCATAATTTGAAATAAAATATTTTAACTTAAAATAAAATAACTTAAAGTAAAAACTTTATAATATATTAGCTAGGATACCTTAAGGTAGAATAACATATAATAATTTATAATAGCTTATAACAACTTATAATAAATTAGGGTATAAGTTAGAATAACTAAGGTATCCTAAAATAAAATAGAGTATATCATAAAATAACATATAGTATTTAAAACAACAACATAAAAATAAACCTATTCATACAATAAATTATAATAGTGAATTATGTTAACTAGTAGTGAAACACAATGTTTACATAATAATATTATAATGAAATAACTTTAATTGGGGTGAAATCATTAGAATGAAGTCAACTTATTTCACTTTTAAGGTCCCATACTAATTAAAGCTAATGAACTACACCTTACTTTTGTATTAGTGTTTCCCTTTCTCTTGCATATGATCCCCCTTGCTTCCGCCTTGTTGATCATGTGGGTGTTTAGAACTTGAGTTTGTTGGTGAATTACCATGAACAAATTTTCTACTATAGTAATCATTTCTTCATCATTTGTGTGCCAATATTGATACCCATTCTTGTTCATGGAAGTTCCAAAGAGAGCTTCCACTTCTTCCTCCAAAAGATCCCTCCCTACTTTCAAATGTTTTGGGGTGAGTCTTTTATTACAAAGATCAACATACTTCTTAGAGATTTCTTTCTTGGAAGGTAGGGTTTTCTTATCAAAAATAATCTTTGGTGGTGTCTCATACAAAGGATCTACCCATGAAAATATGATAAGTTCTAATTTTACATGTTTCTCTGAGTTTGTGGTGCCCAAGCTAGTTGTTGCATCTACGCTAAGTGACATGGTATTTGTTGCAATGATTGAAGAGGTTTTTACAAGCATAAAAGAAAACATGTACAATTCTACCTACTTTTTGTGTTTTTGTCAAAGTTCTCACACACATCCAAACTTTTCTCAAATGATTCCAATTCAAATCGAGAGGTTGGATATTCTAATCGTACTTAGTCTTGTCCACGCACCTATTAGTGACAATGAATTTATGTGGTTAAGATCTCCAAAAGAAAACTTGTGCAATCAAAATCTCACGAGGGAAACCTCATGACAAAAAATTCAAATTTCCCACTCCCCACCTACACACCTAGGTTTAAAAGTATTTTTCCCTTAGCCAATGGAAACAACCAAAAATGCCAACTCATCACTATAATGGGATTGTTACGGATTCGTATGGAATGGAGCATCTTCCGCTTTTGAACCACCATACCATGCATCTACCCTAAGGCCAGAAGTCAATGTCTTGAAGAAGTTGCTTTCAAAATTAATTTATTGGGAGTGAAAATGTGATTTCCATGCTTGCCGTTGATTAGGCAATTGAAAGAAAAATCATTCACCAATTGCCATGCACAAGGAAACACGTGTACCTTGCTATGAAGAGATTATAAAATTGTCCAATTCCCAAGTGACTCATGTAGAATATTTTCATAAGGATGTTTTGACATACTATTTGTAAAGATTAAGGTGAGTTATACACAAGCATTTGGCATGCACAAAGCAATCCAAAGCATCAAGAACCATCCATGCTATGGTCCATGGCTACTCTTGCTACTGGTTGTTTTTGTCTCACTGCCCCAAAGGCAAAAGTAGTATTCAAAACAACAAAATCACTATTTTTAGGCCCATAGAAAAAGGGTGTGGAGGTTAGGGAAGTTGAAACCACCTTAGATGTGAATGTGGGAAGCTATGCTTGAAGAAGAGGGTTGGGGTAACCAAATCCAATTATAGGCTACCCTAGAACAACTAATATTGGAGTAATTCCAACATTAATGCTAAACATTTCAATTTCATACTCTTGCAGTTGTTGCACCATCGTTATAAATAGGTCCATCCTAGACAAAATAATTTTAGAGCAAAAGAAGATTTATTAGATTTTTAGAAAATAGAATCATAAAAAAAAATTAGATAATATCCGTAATTCTAAGAAATGCCCCATGTTATAAACAAAGGGTGAATTATTTGTTTGAATTATTTGTTTCTAGAATGCACAAATTGGATTAATAAAGTTATAATATGGACTACTTGAACTAAAAATGAAAACCATGATCATGTTAAATTCCAATTAATGTGTTCCATTTGTGCACCACTTTGTGCCAGGAACTAGATCACATAATAAACACAATACTTGATTACACACAATAGATTGATAAACCAAGAGCAAAACTATCAATTGCATCTTCAATTAAACTTCAAACTTCACATGAACACAATTGAAACCTTATTATAGTTTCCCATAAATCACAAGGGCAATTTGTGAAAGGTGGATAAAAATGTGTGAGACAAAGGGTGAATTAATTTGATGGTTGGTTGACAATCTTTCACCCATTGATAACTTTGGAATAATTATCGTCTTATAAGAAACTGCAATCACCACTATTGGAAACTTGAACTCAATTTCACATTCACTATGAGAAATTATGTTTGCGGCAACTAAACTACCCTATAATTAGAGCTCCAAAACAAATAATATACAACAACATTGCAACTGTCCCATGGAAATACAACAAATTAATAATTAAAATGTCATGTCAAAAAATCAAGGAGTTGTATTGTAGTTGCAAATATATATATATAATACAATGTATATATGGTTGTAGTCAATCATGTTTGATTTTGTTGACAAATTGCATTTTAATTACATGTAACAACTACATCACAACTAGGATAAATTTAGTTATTAATCAACGACTACTTTGCAATAAATGTATAACCTAGAGTAACACATATGATCATGATATGTGTACACATTTCCACCGCCCAATATATATGACATTTCAACTTGTTTGCAATTAGTATGCAATTTATTTCAATTTAAAATTTGAAATTTAAATATATGAAATTTGGGCAAGAGACTTTTAAGCAAATGACACATGGCAATATATCAATAGAGTTACCCCAATGCATCAACAACCTTCATGCTTTTATGCATATTTTCAAGAAATTCAAAATGATTTTTTAAAAAATATTTTTATATTCAAACATTTTGTGTATTTCCTAGCCTTTTGGTGATGCAATTTTCATATCATGTGGTATAATTAAGATTATTTTTGTTTGTTTAGTTTAGAACTAAAACCAAAATGTTGTATAAGTTTTATTATTTATGTAAATAAATTAGAGATTTAAGGGTTTTTTATTTTATTTTGGAGATTAAAGGTTCTTGTTCTTACTCTTTGAAAAATTGAAGACTTTTGTTTTTTCTTTTGAAGGTTGAAGGTTTTTATTCTTACTCTTAGAGAGGTTGAAGGCTTTTGTTTTACTTTTGGAGGTTGAAGGTTGTTATTTTTGCTCTTAAAGAGGTTGAAGGCTTTTATTTTTGCTCTTGGATGTTGAAGGTTTTTGTTCTTGCTCTTAAAAAGGTTGAAGGTTTTTTTTTTGCACTTGAAGGTTGAAGGTTTTTGTTTTTGCTCTTAAAAAGGTTGAAGGTTTTTATTTTTTGTTCTTGAAGGTTGATGGTTTTTGTTCTTGCTTTTAAATAGGTTAAAGCTTTTTGCTCTTGCTTTCAAATGTTGAAAGTTTTTATTGTTTCTTTTGGATATTGAAAGTTCTTGCTCATACATTTGGATGTTGAAGGTTCTTACTTTTACTTTTTGATGTTAAAGGTTATTGCTTTTACTTTGGATGTTCAAAGTTCTTATTTTTGGTTTTAGATGTTGAAAGTTGTTGTTCTTACTCTTGGATATTGAAGGTTCTTACTGTTTTTGGATGTTGAAGGTTTTTGCTTGTGGATGTTAAAGGTTTGTGATTCTTGGTATTTTGTTTATTTACATCATGTAATAAACATCATATGTACTAGTAAATTTTTTTAAGAATATGATATAAATATTTACTAGAAAAATGTTTGTTATAAATAGCTTAGGCATTATATTTAGATCATAGTTAAATTGTTTTTTAACAGATTTTTTTTTTGGTAATGTATTTTTCAACATGGAATGTAAATCTATTTAATTTTCAAATCCATTTCATGTTTATAAATAATGATGTCCAATGAAACTCGACATTATTTATTATAATTAAGACAACATGATAATGGTTGTGTGAAGTTTGTATAATTGCATTGTAAGTTGCAATTTAATTGTTTAGTACTACTAAAATCAAGTACTATACAATTGCTTTGAAACCCAAACTTAAACACCTAGTTATAAATTAGTCACTAAATATTTTATTTTCATTTCATCTTTAGTCATAAGTTAATTACAAAGGATAGGAATTGAATTCAATACTCAAATGAATGAATGAAATAATTAAATAATATATTTGTTAGACTAATTATAAAACAATTATAGATAAATTGCAAAAGATAAGGATATTTTAAATCCATTTTTCAAATGGGTGAATGAAATATGAATGAATATATTCATCAAACTAGTTGTAAAGTAATTATAAATTAGTTGTAAATAAGTTGCATACGTCATTTGTCGACAAATGGATGGAAAGCCATGTTGGCATTTCGTTCGCCACATTGGAATGTGCATGAGAATCTAATGCGGAGATTAATTGCAAAGAAGTTGCATATAGTTGCATGTGAATTGCACCATATATACGATATTGAATATAATGTAAGGTGTCCATTACAACTTGTTTATTAACACTCAAGGTCATATAAATACCATGAGTTACAAATGTCCATTGCAATTGGACAACCCAATTGCAAACCCAAGTGTAAAACCCTATATTTTTTTATAATGATTCTCATGAATGAATTAATCATCCACACCAAAAAGCTAACCTTATTCCATTGAATATAAATTTTTTTCAAGTTCAAAATAATTTTCGTTTAAGTTGTTTGGGTAGTGATATTTGCAAAAATAGATCAACATTAAATCTCATATAGAGGTATCAATGTTCAGGCACTCAATAAAGAAACCTCTAGTGATGCTCAAGATTGTTCACAAATGATGCACAAAGAAGTATCTGAAACCAACATTTTGTTGTTTCAAGGGGAATATTTATGAAAATCTAGTGATGAGAACCAATCCATGATTTGTCGCACTTACAGCAAAAGTTCATACCTCAATCCCCATGACCATAGTTGCAACTTCACTCTAGTCTACATATACACATGTCACTTAACCCATGTGTTTGTTCGAGGTACATTGCTTGAGATCAAAACCAAGCAAAAGAAAGCTACAGGAAAAATGGACATTTTGTCATGACATGTAGTGAACCAATAATCGAACTTTGTCTTTCCTTGTTTACTTTGGTGAACAAGCCCACTTTCTTGGCCATGAGATATAACTCCATTCCAAGTTAATAGGAATTCAGAAAGTGTGAAATAACCAATTGAAGTCAATAAAATAGAAATAACTGAATTGCAAACAAACTTCAAATTATGAACACCTAGTAGTAGTATGGGACAACCCCATGTAATTGACAAATAAAAAGGGACTACAAGATTAAAACCTTCTTGGACAAACAAGTTAACTTTCGTTATCTTGAGAAGTCACCACTGGAGAATTGTCAAGTACGAATGGGAATATTATGATATAATCTCCCAAGCCAAAACTAAGGCACCACTTCAAATAAATGAAAAGAGATTTCTTGTTGATTTTCAAACACCCCTTTTTTCAACACTATTCAAGTGTGCAACATCATCATGATTTAGGGTCCTAATTTTAAAGTGGCTCCAAATTTCTAAAATATTGTCAATGAAGTGATCAAAGAATGACCAATTGAGACACATGCATTTGCAATCTTAGAACATTGCAAATACCCATGTAACATTTTCTAGCCCTACCAAATGTGGAGCAAATATTCTCAATCCAAATTATGTGACCTAAAGTGAGCATTGCCATAAGTATAACCAATCAAAACCTTTTAACCATTCAACCTTCAAAAACTCTACACACTATATTTGTGATTTTGTTGCATGACACATTCACTCTCCTTTGCTCAAACGAAAAATATTTGATATACCACGTAGGTTTGACACATGTGGCTTAAATTGTACACCTTGAACTCTTGAACTATGAACCACTCCTAGTTCAACTTCTGATCATTGGACTACAATTGATAATTGAAATCTTGGTGATATATATGTATGTGTGTGTTGGACCAATTAGGAATGAACCTTGGCTCCAAGAATCATTGTTGTTGTGAAAAAATTTGCATCTAAAACATTCCAGGGCAAAACCCCAATTTTCATTAGTAATTCCTAGTGTAATTTTAGGTCACTCCTAAAATAGTATAATACTAGTAGGGTCACTTTATAAACAGAGATATCTAATTACCGTCAATATAATAATAGCCATGGGATTGGGAATGTTGCTAAAGAGAGCAAACAACAATCCCTAATTGCCTTGTCTCTACAGGAAGTATAGGCAAATACATCTTAACAACCTCGATTTCAAATCAAAGAGTGGCTCATCAATGAATCCCAAACATTCATCAAATGGTAGTGTCTTGTCTTCCTTGAGGGAATGATAAATGAAAGAGTTCTTGTACAAATTTTGGCATGTTGGGATAGTCTACAAATCCATGAAAAAAAAAAATTAGTTGTAAGGCATCTATCTACCAATCCCTTGAAAAAAATGTTTAAAATACATATCAAGATCATGTTGAGCTTGTACCTATGCAAAGTGTCAATTTTAATCTAGTGATTATCAAGAGAGACAAACATAAAAAAAACACAAAACTAAAGTGGTCATTCTCTACATGTGTGCCATGATGAACATAATTTTTTATTCTTGTTCTTCATGACCTATTTTATAGCCAAGTCAAGCCAAGCCTTCACAAAGGATGAGAGTATGTGTATGTACATTGAGGATGCACAAAATTCCTTGTGTCTTTAAGAGCTCATGGCATGAAGCTACCTAGGTAAAAAAATTGTGGCAAAATTTTAGTAGAAAAAACAATCTACTATGGCCCTTTTTTTTGTCACCTCTTGTAATCAATGATCACAAATAATGCAAACTTCTCCATCTTCAAACTTGTGGTATTACCCACATACAAAATAAAGACTCTCCCTCTCTCATTTCCGCATCTTCTCCCACCTATCCAAGGTCTTATGTTCCTTTCCTTTGCAACCTTCCATACTTGCTTTTTCTTGAATTCCTCCTTGTTTCTCCTCTTATCTTTTTCTACTATAAACTCCTCCTCCTCTTCCTCCACTTCTTCTTTTCCCTCCCTGCATCTTGCTACTGTCATATAAATTTTCTTCTCACAATTCCTTTAATCAATACTCAACCAAAGTGATTTCCAAAAGATCTAACCTCCCTTCAACCCTTCCTCAAGTCATAATAGCTTTTGATTGAAGATCCTAACAAGCAAGAAAGCCCATGGATTACCACATAACAGAAAACATTGTGAAAAGCGTGAACTTTTGTATGGGGCAAATCTTAAGTGTCACATGGGTGGAACCTATACAAGAACTCACACTCATCTGCAAGAGACGGTGAAATGAACAATTTTCAACCATGCCTGAAAACATTTTTGGGCAATCAAATGATCAATATTAAATTAAATTCTTACATCACTACTACTTCCCACTATATGATCACTTTAGTGGGTCTTTAGTGGGATCTAGCCATTCATGAAAATCATGAGTGGTTTGTTTTAGGTGAGAACCACCCAAAGTCAAGTTGGGTGGTTGTGCATAGTGGTCTGTCCACATGATTTTTAGTAGTGTTTGTATTTCACATACTATTGTATAGTAAGATTATGTAGGCTAATGGGAATGTTAGGTAGTTTGAATAAGGTTGGAAATAGGTAGGTAAATATGTCATAGGACAATAGGTAAGAATTAGGAGGCATGAAGTGGATAAGTAGGTAAGTAGGAAGGTTAAGTAATTATGAATAGGTAGGTTGTAAATAGGTATATCTAAATGGGTTGTAAGAGGGTAGGTAACTAGTAGGTAAGTAAAATAATTATAAGTAGATAGTTAGATTTGTTAGGTTATAGGATGGTAAGTGGGAGGTAGGTACATGAGTAGGATAACATGGAGATTAAATAATTATAAATAAGTAGGACATTGGAGGTAAATTGTCATTGACCATTTTGACCAAGGTGGTCTTTTTTTTTACAACTTGACTAGACGTTTGATTTGACAAATAGTCAAATAGGTAATTCTAATCAAGTTGAATGATCAAAAAATATGCATGCCATTCAAGTCCCAAACCTAAAATCAAAATGTACATGCCCGCTAATTAGGAAGGACTCATAAAAAAAAATTGGAATGTCTTAAAAACTATGCATTCTAGTAATGAAACCTAACATACTTAACTTACCTAATTAACTTACCTATGTACATATCCTAATTTAATTATCTAGCTACCTAACATATCAATGCCTTATATGACCATTTCATACAACTACATGACTAAGTTTGGATACATTAGTCATAAAATATCAAAATCATGGATTCCATTTTTTGGTGTGAATGCAAATTAGGCAACCACCAATTTTAGATGTCAATTACATTGTTAATTTTGATACGGAAAACATGGTTTTTCAATTTTGCCAACATGTTTGCATGGCCATGTTGCTTCACCAATCTCATACAACTTCATGTTCTTCACCAATATTTCCACCTTTAACCCTATAACCTTAAACAATAAACGTTATATCTAATTAAGATTATTATCATTTTAAAAAATTTAATTAGTTGTAATTTGAATACTTTGAACCTTAAATGCTAAATATCAAAATATCAACTCTTCAAAACTTAAAACCCATATGACTTTACTCTTGTAAACCCTAAATGTTACACCCTAGTAAACCATGAATCCTAGAAATAGGTACTTGGACTTTAATAGTTGAATTAAGATAACAATGTTTTCCAACAAACTAGTTTGGAACAAAATATCTACTACTTTAAGTCATGATTGTGCAAGATTGTTTGATATTATTTAATTGTATGGGAAAAAACACCCAAAAGGGAAATTCAAGCTTTACTTGAATTAAAATATTTAAATCTATGTAAAAATGATTTAAAATTATCCCATGTTGGAAAATTGAACGTCATGTTTTCCCTTGCATCCAATATTTGTAACATTTGCAAAACCTTTTGCATGTTTGGTCTTTGATTTTCATTTTCCTACAAAAAACAATACCATAAAAAGTTCATGTTTTGTAAATCCCAATTTTTCATATTTAGTAATCAAACTATTGTAAAATTCAACAATGATGGAACCATATATTGTGTTTGGTAATATGACATTACTAAGGAAATTAATTTTCCATCAACCTAATATCTACTAAATATAATAAAGAATCAATTATTAACATGATTTTTCAAAACATTTAATGCTTCTCATATATTAATAGTGAAAATTGAATTTTAAAAATGCAATCAAGTTGTTTCATAAACATAAACACCTAAAAGGTGTCTTGCAAACATTAAAAATTTTATTTGAAATTTTTATTTACAAATTGTGGGTTTTACATTATATTATTATTATCATCATCACAAAACAATCTGAAATATTCTAATACACATTCTTATCAAATAGAATTTATGAATTTGGATATGGTTGGAAAGGTGATTAACTATGAATTTTAAATACCCACAAGAATTGTTTTTGCAAAGATTGAAATTTTGTACCTGGATGCATTCAAGTGCAATTTTCATCAACTTTTGGGCCTCATTATGGTTTAAATCCACAATTGAATTGTTGATCACACCATCCAAAATGTCTTCAAATTCACCTTCCACATGATTCCACTGGGCCCATTCGGTAAAATCACGAAGTGAAAGATTTTCTCCTTCCACATTGAAGGTTTTCTTCCCACTCACAATTTCAATCAATAATACTCCAAAACTATACACATCAGACTTTGTTGACACTTGATGTTTCGAGCGTACCTCTGGAGCCATATATGCAAATGTTCCCGGTGTAGAATCGAAACTTAAATCCCCCTACATGATTAATTTACAATGATCAAACATTAATCAACATGTATGTGCATGCATTTAATATAGAAGTTATAATCCATGTTCAATTGCATATTTTCCATATTATAATGGACATAAATTCCACCTTAGAAACTATGGATAATTAAAATTTAAAAACTAAAATTAAGATTTTAAAAACAAAATATTGAGTGTCAACTTGAATCATTACACACATGTATATGCATATAGTAAAAAAGTTTATAAATCATACACAAACATATTATTTTCATATTTGGAATATTGTAATAATTTGTCATCATTATTTGATAAAATTAAAATTGGGCATAATGAAAAAGATTTTTTCAATGTAAGGTTCACAACGTATAATGCCCATGTGTACAAAATCATTACAAAATAAATTCAAATATATTATTGTGACACATACCTGACATTGTTCACCATCTAAAAGTCTGGCCAACCCAAAATCCGCTAACTTTGGGGTATTATCAATGTCCAAAAGGATATTTTGTGGTTTGATATCAAGATGGAGAATGATTGGATTGCATTGATGCAAAAATGCCAATCCTTTAGCAATTCCAATAATGATGTGCATTCGTTCATGCCAATTCAAAAAATGATTTAATTTGTCATCAAAAAGCCATTTATCAAGAGATGATTTTGACATGTATTCATACACTAGCGCATGTCTTGCACCTTCAATACAATAGCCAAGGAGTTGAACCAAATTGATATGTCGAATTGACCCCAAAGTTCGCACTTCTGATATGAAAGATTTTTTTGCACCTTCATTGAAGGAACCATCGACCCCTTTTAAAACTTTAATCGCAATCTTTTTGCCCTCCCAATTACTTTCATACACTATTCCATACAACCCTTGCCCCAAATATTTTCGAGAATCATTTTTGGTCACAAGTTCATCAAATGTAAAAGATCTTACATTTGAATTGAATTGTAGTGATTCTATTATAGGTTGATATTCATCCAACAACCATTTTAACCATTTTTTGTTGTATTGAAAAATAAAATAATCATCTGACTCATTAACATCAACCTTATCTAAACATTCCAATGCTAATCGATAATTGTTTAGATGCCAATGCACATGACTCAAAATTACCAAGATGAATGTATTGTTTGGTAAAAGATCATTAGCCTCAACAAGATCTTGCAAGGCTCCTTGATAATCCTTCAACATCCTTTTGACTTCTCCACGTGTCCTCAAAGTGAATGCATTGTTCGGTTCAAGAAAATGGGCTTTGTCAAGGTCCTCTAAGGCTCCTTGATAATCTTGCAACATCCTTTTTGCATCTCCACGTAAAGTTAAGTTGAATACATTTCTTGGTTCAAGAATATTAACCTTTTCAAGGTCTTGAAAAGCTCCTTGATAATCATTCAACAATTTTTTGACTTCTCCACGTGATTTCAAAGTGGATGCATTGTTTGGTTCAAAAACATTTGCCTTGTCGAGGTCCTCCAAGGCTCCTTGATAATCATTCAACATTATTTTCACATTTCCACGTGTTCTATAAGTGAATACATTGTTTGGTTCAAGAGAATCGGCTTTGTCCAAGTCTTCCAAGGCTCCTTTAAAATCCTTTAGAAAAAATTTGATATTTCCACGTGTTCTCAAAGTGAACGCATTGTGTGGTTCAAGATCATTAGCCTTGTCAAAGTCTTGCAAACCTCCTTGATAATCCTTCAACATCATTTTGACATTTCCACGTATTCTCAAAGTGAATGCATTGTTTGGTTCAAAAACATCGGCCTTATTGAGGTCTTCCAAGGCTTCTTGATTATCATCCAACATCTTTTTGACCTCTCCTCGTGTTCTTAAAATGAGTGCATGATTTGGTTTGAGATTATTCGCTTTATCAAGGTCTTGCAAGGCTCCTTGATAATCCTTTAACATTCTTTTGACATCTCCACGTGCTCTTAAGGTGGATGCATCATTTGGTTCAAGAACATTAGCCTTGTTAAGGTCATGTAAAGCTCCTTGATCGTCAGCCAACACCTTTTTCACCTCTCCACGTATTCTCAAAGTGAATGCATTGTTTGGTTCAAGAGCATCAGCCCTATTAAGATCATGCAAGGCTCCTTGAAAATCCTTCAACATCCTTTTAACATCTCCACGTGTACTCAAAACAGATGCATCATTTGGTTCAAGAGCATCAACCTTGTTGAAGTCTTGCAAAGCTTCTTCATAATTACCACCCAACATTTTTCTCACCTCTCCACGTAATTTCAAAGTGAATGTATTGTTTGGCTCAATAACATCAGCTTTGTTTAAGTCTTGCAAGGCTCCTTGATTATCATTCAACATCCTTTTAACATCTCCACGTATTTTCAATGTGAATGCATTGTTTGGTTCAAAAACATCTGCATCATTCAAGTCTTGCAAGGCTTCTTGATAATCCATCAACATCCTTTTAACATCTCCACGTGATCTCAAGGTCAATGCATCGTTTGGTTTGAGAGCATGAGCCCTATCAAGGTCTTGCAAAGCTCCATGATAATCACACAATAACTTTTTGACATCTCCACGTGTTTTCAAAGTGATCGCATTGCTTGGTTCGAGAGCATCAGCCTCGTCGAGGTCTTGCAAAGCTCCATGATAATCATGCAATATTCTTTTGACATCCCCACGTGTTTGTAATGTGAATACATTGTTCGGTTCAAGAACATTAGCCTTGTCAAAATCTTGCAAACTTCCTGAATAATCTTTCAATAACCTTTTGATATCTCCACATGTTCTCCAAATGAATGCATCATTTGGATCAAAAACATTAAGCTTGTTCAAGTCTTGTAAGGCTTCTTGATAATCTTTCAACATCTTTTTGACCTTTTCACGTGTTGTTAAAATGAATGCATCATTTGATTCAATAGGATCAATGGTGTCAAGGTCTTGCAAAACTTCATAATAATCATGCAATATCATGTTGACATCTCCATGTGTGTTCAAAGTGAATGCATTGTTTGGTCCGAGAACATTAACCTTGTTGAGGTCTTGCAAAACTCCATGATAATCATGCAATATCTTTTTGACATTTTCATGTGTTCTCATTGTGAATACATTGTTTGGTTTAAAAGCATAAGCCTTGTTGAGGTCTCGCAAAACTCCATGATAATCATGCAATATCCTTTTCACATCTTCATGTGTTTTTGATGTGAATACATTGTTTAGTTTGAGAACATTAGTCTTGTCGAGATCTTGCAAGGTTTCACGATAATCTTTCGACATTCTTTCGACCTCTTCACATGTTTTCAAAATGAATGCATTGTGTAATTCAAGAAAATTGGCCTTCTCAAAGTCCTGCAAGGTCCCATGACAATCTTTGAACATCTTTTTGACCATTTCATGTGTTTTCAAATTGCATGCATTATTTGGTTGAAAAGTTTTGCAAATGAATATACTATTTATTTTGTGATCATCAACATTTGTATTGAAACCTCTGAAATTCTTTAACAATATTGTCAAACCTTGATAACATTAAGGAAACACAACATATATCATTAATTGGATGAGAAAGTTGTTCAAAATTAAAAACATGTTTATGATGATTACAAATTTAAAAGAGGAAATTACAAAAAGCAGTTGAATCAATATAAGGGAAACATCATATTTTAGAAAAATGTTCATTTGACTATTTTGGAAAAAAGTAAAGCAAGATTATGTGTTTAGTTATTCAAGAAACCATCCATGGATGAATGATGATCAAGTTCAATTCAACATGAATAAGTTGATTCCAAATCTTTACAAATCCAAAATAAGATTTATAAAAGGCTCAATTATCACTTTCAAAATTTATGGTTACTTGTGTTACAAATATCTCCAAATTGGAAAATCTAAGGAATTAAATTAGGTGCACATAAAATTTACAATAAAATAATCTTCTAGCATATTATGCAAAGATGATGAACGCTAAATTAATGGTCAATACAAGTTGAATAACAACATTATAAGCAAAATTCACATGTAGTTTTAGAAAACATTTCCCATATCAAGCATGGAATTTTTTTGTGGTTTAAAAGTGAAAAAAATAAAAAAAAGAAAGTTAAAAGAATGAATATCAAGTAAAGCTAACATAGAAAAAAAAAACCTTTCCAAAACCCTAAAAATAACAATTTTCAAAATCAAATTTCAAAATCAACAAAATAGGAATGCTTGAAGTAATGACTTGAGGAATAATGTGATGTTACATGATTCAATAATTACATATCATAGCCAATGAAGTTGAAAAGGAAATAAACAAGAAATCTTCACAAAAAAAGTTGATTTATGAGCATACAACTTACAAATCAATGGGAAATTAGATTGTAACAACCCATAATTTAAAAAAAAACATTTCAGAAGCAGAAGGATCAAAATAAAAGAACATGTTTGTAGTAATTCTATTTTGTTATGCAAAGATAACTAGCAAGGTCCATGTTGACAAGTTCTTTATCTGTTGCCAATTAAGGTGTTGAAGCACTAACACATAAGGCAAACCATTTTTTTATGTAAGATAAACCATAACAAAAATTATGTGAAATTATGTTTTGGATGTTTTTGATATTTTCTTGTCTACATTTGAATTAAAAACTTTAGACAAATCATATCTACAATTGAATTAACATTAAAAACATGTTAAACACCTAACATATTCATATATCTTTGATTATTTAGCATCATAATACTGTTAGTCAATTTTATATGACTTAATAGATCATGCAGGTGAGTAGATGTTCAAAGTGTTCCTACAAGTGTTTTATCCTTGATAAAAAGACAAGGTTATTTCAATTACCTTAAATTGAAAGAAATAGAAGTTATGATACATGTTGATTTGTGTCAACATTTTACAATACATTCACATTGAATTGTTCTACACATTTCACCATTCCATTGTTTACATTTTACCATAACATAGTCATGCCCAAAGCCTTCATGCATGGATTGTTGAACAATTGAACAATCCAATTAACACCAACAACAAGCTTTTTACATCCATCACATTGGCAACTTTTAGGCTTCAATGGATGGTGACATAATTAATATCACCCCATCAAAGAACTATGTAAAATGTCACACAACTATTTGTTATTGAAGCAAATCCAAAACACCAAACCCTTCACAATCACACAAATTTGTTGTGTTGAACATAATTCACCACTTGATTGTTAAGATCCCACTTCTTAAATTATCATAATTTAAAACCAACATCAAACAACAAACGATTTTGTCACACAAAGATTTTTCACAATTACAATGTCTTTATGCCTTGCAATATTTATTCACCCTTCATAATAAGTTATATCCCAAACTCTTCAATAATCAAACCTCCTTCAATGCTCAAAATGGCAATAGATTTATACTTTGCTAATAATTCAATTTTTTCAACACATTCCCAACAAGTGGGCCACAAAATGGGAAAAGATTTGAAAACATAAATCAAAGTAAAGTAGTTTGCTGACCTATGATAGAATCAAGTTTTGTTGTTCAAATTATTGAAAAAATCCTTTTATTGGATAGGGAGATGTGCTTTTGATCAAACCTTCCACAAAACCTGCATACATTCCAAATCGAAATGAAATCACAATTTGAAATTTAAAAATAAACATTAAAAGAACTTGGAAACAAAATATTTGAATGGATAAAAGTAATGATGCAAAATGGGAAATATTCTACCTTTTGAAAGTATTGAAGGAAGATATTCCATAACATTCCCATGGAATTTCAAAAGAGTTGAAAGACCAATATTCTCCAGATGAAATAAAACCAAGATATAAATAATAAAATCTGTACCCAAATAAAAGAGGTTTAAAGTGGTTGAATTATAAAAAAATCCATGTATAAGAGGACTCCAAAATATTCAATCGGTTGCAAAGTGTGCACCCAAAAAACAAATTTGTGCAAAAGACGCTTAGAGTGAAACCAATAGCGAACTATTCATCCTTCCATAACATTCCCATGGAGTTTCAAAAGAGTTGAAAGACCAATATTTTCTAGATGAAACAAAACCAAGATATAAACAATAAAATCTGTACCCAAATAAAAGAGGTTTAAAGTGGTTGAATTATAAAAAAATCCATGTACAAGAGGAATCCAAAATATTCAATCAGTTGCAAAGTGTGCACCTAAAAAATAAATTTGTGCAAAAGACGCTTAGAGTGAAACCAATAGCGAGCTATTCATCCTTCCATAACATTCCCATGGAGTTTCAAAAGAGTTGAAAGACCAATATTCTCCAGATGAAACAAAACCAAGATATAAACAATAAAATCTGTACCCAAATAAAAGAGGTTTAAAGTGGTTGAATTATAAAAAAATCCATGTACAAGAGGACTCAAAAATATTCAATCGGTTGCAAAGTGTGCACCCCAAAAACAAATTTGTGCAAAAGACGCTTAGAGTGAAACCAATAGCGAGCTATTCATCCTTCCATTCTTGTTGAGAGAGATTGAAGGTTCCCAATTGAGTGAGTGGGTTTAGAAAGTCTTCTTCGGGTTGCAAGTCCCAAGAGAGAGTGCCACAAAGATACTAAGACAAGATGTTGTACTTGTGACAAGAGAACATGAACCCTTTTCTTCCTCACCCAATACAACAACTCCTTTCCCTTTTCATGTTCTTCCCTATGAGTCACACACTCTTTCTTTACTCCCAAGCTTTCTATTCATTCTCGTTTAAGTTCTTCTCTTGTGCAGCAAAGCATACATGTAGGCTCCTTTCCTTCCTCACCCAAAACAGCAACTCCTTTCCTTTTCTCTGAGACGCCATTATTCCCACACACTTTTCTCTCCTCCCAAACCCTCTTTTCATTTTCCTTCTATCTTCTTTTCTTGTGCGTCTTTATTCAACATCTGCTCTCAAACCCTCTCTAAACGGACTCTGGCCATGGTAATCCAGAGGGTCTATGGGCACGATAGTGATTTATCTATCCGTCAAGGTGGGAGATTAGGTGGGCGGCGGATGGGCGGCGGATGGGACACTAAATGGGCGGCGGATGGGAGACTAAGTGGGCGTCGGATGGGAAACCAGAGTGGACGGAAGATTCGACATAGTAGAAAATATCGTGGGAGATTTCGCTCAAGCTTTTGCCCCTGAGGCTGCAGCACCGTAGTTGCCAGAAATTGACTACAAACCAATTACGCTACACAGTTACGCTACATGCTACACGTAGTTCAGAGCTTCGATTTTCTTTACTGTCGTTTGTTTCACGCTACCTAGCGCAAAGCCAACGCAGCTTCCTGGACACGTACGCGCACTGGTTGCGTGTTGCTTCCAGCTACTACTACTCCTGTGCTATAACGTGTGGATTGCGTCCTCTTCCTGCAGGACAGCACACGGAAGCTGCAATCTCAACTAGTCTTGGGATCCCAACATAATTATAATAAAAGTAGGCGGCCCATACTTTTATAGCCCACTACAGTCTCCCACCGTCACTACTCTTGGAGTCCTCCTCACATATTCCTACTGACTGTTTTTGGTAGGTAACAAGCGCTGGGAGTTCTGCTTCTGCTCTTGGGTACTGGCTTTGCATGGGCCCTCCTCATTCCCTTAAAGCACTTCCTGGATTTTTCCTTTGTATTTTCAGCTCTCTTACACCTGCCTGAAGAAACCTGTTTTCAGCAAGCGGGATCTTCTGCGGTGGAAGGTACCAGCCAGGCTGTTCTAGGACCTTCTTTCCAGCCGAAGGTTCTAGCCAGCCTGTCACTATTTCTAAAAAGTGAAAACATCTCAGCTCTGCGTTTCGTAGGAAAGGGACCTGAGTACAGTCCCTTTCGTGATTTTTGACCTTTTCCTTCAGCCTACCGGCCTCGGGCACAGATCTCAAATCACAGAAGGGCCTGAGTAGGGCCTGTACTCAGGCCCTTCACCTATACAAAAAGACCTCTTGGAAGTTGGAAGTGTGCTTGACCCTAGTTAGAATCAGTAGAGTTTTCTTTCACAAATGAATCAACGGCTGTGATTCATTTGAGAGGATACGACAAATCTTATGTGTGAGGTTCCTCATTTCCAGGAAAGTTACACTTAAGGTGCCATCCACGTTTGAGGCTTTAACCCAGTCTGGAAATCTTGTATATGGAAGGGTCTGCAAATAGACCCTTCATCCTGAGTAAAGTGTGGTTACTCTTTTTTCCATCATGTTTGCTTCTTTCTGCCCAAAGAAAGACGCCCTAAAGGTAAGTCATATTCTATTGTATTTGTAAATTTTAGAATTTTTGGGGATATGTGTAAAATTTACCTTCTTTGAATAATAAATATATGATGTTTAAAAAAAAAATTCTCCATACATAGAGCAGACAGCATTTTTTAAATCTCCATTTATTAAATTTCATTATGTTTGAAAAAATACATATACTTATATATTTTGGGAATTTTTTCATGCATCCAGCAGAGAGAGCATATGTTGCATCTCTGATGAAAAAAATAAATAAGTAAAATGAGGGAAAAAAAGAAAAGAAAAAGATGAGAAGAGGAGGAGGTTCGTGTGACGGCTTGTAGAGTAACTTCCATGTGTCAGAAGTTTCTTTGTCAGTCTGTCCATGAAATTGGATTTTTTAGGGTAGTTAAGGGACCAAAATACACACAAGAAAACAAGTTGCGGTGCTTTACTTGTAAGGTAAAGCCCTAGGTTGAGGGCATTACCAAAATAATGGCGCACCAGGAGGGGGGCATTATGAAAAACGAAATACACTCCACAATTGTATTGGTTCTTTAAGATGGGAAGAAAAAACTAAAAACTTAAAAACCCCCCAAATTTTTTTGTAAATTGCTTGTAAATATTATAAATATCCCATGCTTAGGGGCCGTTTATACTTTACACTAGAGGGATTGGGCTTGGGACCACACAATTATAAAATCCCTCATAGATCCAAGCTTTGAAGGGTGGTCAGTTTGGGTTTACACCAGTGTAATCTAGGGCCAAGCCCAAGCAAAATGACTTTGTATGGAAAAACTTGTTGGAATCCTTCATGGATAGTCGTCCATGATGTTGCTTTTGCCATTGGGATATTTTTTCAGGCTTATCTCAAAGAGGTGGACTTCTCTAAAATAGCAAGGGCCTTTTGATTATAATAAAGGCCCTAATGATCAAAGGGTTTCAAAATAATTCTAACTGTTGATTTATGATGTTTTATTAATGTTTGTAATTTTTTTGAAAGATAAAATTGGAGGGAATTTTTGGTGGATCCTTATAAATTTTTTGTCCTTTAAGGTCAAAATACACTTATATATACATATTTGAAAAATAAAGTTGGAGGGAATTTTAAATGATTGGCCCCCCCCCCAACAAAATTTCTACCCCTTGAGGCCTAAAACAATAATAAAATGGGATCATTTTCTTCTTCTTCTTCTTTTTGGAAAGTAACATGGGATTAACTTTTTGATGACCCCAGCCCTGCCCCCCAACAAAATAGTTCCTTTAAAGCATAAACACAATCATAAAAAATAAAGATTGTTTCTTTTTTTCTTTTTCTTGAAAAGTAAAATTTGGGGCAAGTTTTGGAAGCTCTCTATTCAAAATTGTTGTCCTTAGTGATTAAGCATAACAATTATTTCTAGTTTTTTTGAAAAAAAAATTGGGGGAATTTTTGGTGACTTCCCCCTTCCCCTACAAAATGGCTTAAACATTATCAGAGAAAATGTATTTCTTTTATATATAAAAAGTAAAAATGAATTATTATTATTATTTTTTTCAAAAGCTCAAACATTTTATTTTTTCCTCCACATGATTACAAACAATGCATACTTCTCCATTTCATACCCTAAAACCAAAGCTTGAATGTTCAACATTTATTCAATTAACATATACAAACACCAAATACATAGCCATCACAACAAATAAATAAGTGGTTCTGCTGTGAGAGGCTCTGTCTTAAAATATCATTTTACATGTTCATACAATATGCAATATAAATGTCTTCATGATTTAAAACTCAAGTTAAATAGTCTATTGGTTTTATCAGGATGAGTCATGAAAATCATTTTATTTCATTGATATTGGCATATTGAACTTTTCATTGGCCCCACTTGGACATGATTTTGCTTTTACAAATTAAAATCTAGTTCCCTATTATAATTTTAAGGCCATAGACACAATATTTGCAAAAATATGCAATGTTTTGAAGGAGTCAAGGACTATGCACAATGTAAAACTAGATACCTAGATGGTCTCAAATAATGGTTATAATGAATGGACAAATTTTGGATAAAAAAAGTTGGGAAAGTTTTTCATCCAATATATTGATGTCCTTTTCTATTTTTAACACCTTCCACTTTCAAGTTTCAAGATTTGGGAAGTTTTTTTTTTTTGTGTTGCATTTTGGGTTTAGGGTTTTGAATGAAGTGTGTTAATTGTCAATGTTTTGTTGTTGTGGGTGGTGTGCCTATCTAATTAAAGAAGTATTTAGACTTTTTTTGGAGTTGATTTTGTGGATGCAAAGGCTGGCCGAATTATGATCAAGTATGAACATATCATAACAATGTTAAAAAACTTATGATAAATTGTAATATTTAAAAAAAAAAGTTAAGTGGCACTTTGTTGGTGGTAAGGTTGGTGTGAGTTAAAACCTTTAAATACTAGGTGTGGTCATACCTTTAGTGGGTACTGAGCCAATGACACATTCCAAATTAATAAGTATGAAAATAAAATTATGAGGGAAGCATACATGAAACTAGTAGGTAAAGAGATTAGAATTAAGGGCAAAATATATGAGAAAAGATGAAAAAATGATGAAACATGCTTACCTTCTTGAGGGAATCAGCAAGTGTCAAATTACTTGTGTCACCTCCAATTTTAACACTAACTTTTGTTACATATTTCATGAATATTTTGTTATGCTTTCAAATCCACCTAATACACCCTTTTCAAAAAAAACCTCATTTAGGCTCCTTCCCCCAAACAATGGAAAAACAATATGAACCATCTCATTGGCTAGGCAAGATTTTTGCTTATCCCTTACCATTTTTACCTTCAAGCAGGGCAATCATGTGGACCTAGTATATTGTGATGTCACAATAATTAGTTGTTGGGAGTCACCAATTTATTTTTTTATAATAAATGATGAGCTTCTTTGATTGGCCTATCACCCAAAAAAAGAAAAAAAGTGTTATCAAACTTTCAACAATCCCAAACTATCCTTAAAAATAGTGAAACATTTTTTTGGTGAAAATATGATGTCAAGCTATTGAAAGTCATCATAACCATTACAGGCTAAAATCTGAGTAATTTCACTCTTGGAAGTTGGTATGACAACATCATATTGATCATGAAATAATAATAATAACTTAAATTCGAAGAGTAATTATTCATTTTGTCAATGTGGAAGCTGACTTGAGGAAGACAAATTAAATTAAATTAAATATATAATTTGTTTGTTGGCAAACAAAAAATGAAGGGTTTGGGTTGTCCACAAAATGTCTCCCCCTCCATAATGAAACATCATCAACGTTTAAGCAATGGTTGGTAGGTTGGCATCTGGGGTGGGGAGAGGGGAGGGAATAGAAAGATAGACAATCCTAGGCAAACCACCTTTGGGGAAAATGTGCACATCCCTAGTTCAAGGGTGCTAAAATATTGTCTTGGAATTTAGAAAAATGCACTAAGGGAAAAAGATCAAGAGAAGAAATTCACAAAACTTGAAATCAAGCAAGTAAACAAGAATGAGAGAAAAAGGTTTTTTTGCATCCAAAGGAGAAAAAAAAACACAAATAGTTCCTACCCCTTGGTGGGTAGCCCAAAGATGGAATAATAAGATGAAGGAAAGAAAGGGAAAAAAAAAAGGTTTCAGAAAATAAAAGTGTTAGCTTTCCCCATATACACAATATGATGCTACCTAGTACCATGACCAATATGAAACTACATGTTTACGCATGTGTATGAAATTGGAAGAACACAAAAATTTCAAAAGATAACAAAATAAAAACAAAGATATTGAATTATAGTTTTTTTGGCATACTAAATGCAAAGAATATGATTATGTACTCACTTTTTGCATTGACGTTTGCTCTTTTGTTAATCTCTTGAAATAATCTCGACATATTCAAATGAAATAACACATGTTTACATTTGTACGAAACTATATGTTAACATGTGTATGAAATTGAAAGGACACAAAATCCCAAAAAACGATAAAACAAAAACAAAGATATTGAATTATAATTGCTTGAGCATACTAAATGCAAAAAAATGATTATGTATTCACCTTTTGCATTAACATGTTTGTTCGTTTGTGAATCTCTTGAAATAACCTTAACATATTCAAATGAAATAACACATGTTTACATTTGTATGAAATTACATGTTTATATGTGTACAAAATTATAAAGACACAAAGATTCCAAAAGACATTGAAATAAAGAGGTTTGTTTCTCTTTTGATATCTTGAGATCCATAAGGACATTTTGAAACATTACAACTTGTAAAATGTTTTTAAAAAAAAATTTCAGTTTGGAATCAACCTCTAATAAATTTGCAACTTGAAACTATCATTTTGTATGACTTACAATTATAACCCATCCCACCTAAATTAGCTCCAATGAAATCATCATCACTAGAATTTTGACAACATTTCAATTCACCTATGCACCACCCACCATGAACTCCTTAAAGTTGGGAGTTAAAGAGGTTATGCTTGAACATGACCTTGTTCAAGTTTGTCCACAAGACAAATTGAGTTTTGGTGGATTTTGGTTACATGCTACAAAGAATAATGGTCGAGACTTTACAATACATAGGGTTTTAAATGTGACATTCCATGGTGGTTCATCCTTCAATGCATTTGAAATGATCAAACATAATGCAAGCATTTTCTAGATCATCATTGGATTGCATTCGCTTGACCGAATTGACACCACTGGCAACATTGTCAACAAGTATTTAAAAAAGGAAAACCTTTTGATTTGATGACTATCCAAGAAAACAAGTGTTTTTAATACAGTTATAATGATTCTTTGAGTTGAGCAAAAAAATGTTGTCAATATATCCTCTATTAGTAGGATGGGGCTTGAATGATGCAATGATATTAGAAATGTTGGGAAAGCACAAGGGCACAAAGTTGTCCACCACCTTATTCAATTGTTTGGCCTTTAGAAGTTTGATAGGGTCATTGCCACCCTTGTTGAATAGGTGCTAGGACAAGGACTTATTCATAGGCAAAACAATTGTAATTTTTTTTGTGCCAAATGTGCAACATGCCTCTTCTTTAACTAATGCCTTGATCTCCTCATTAACTCCCTACAAATATTGCCTTGAACATGATGATCATGCTTCTAAATGAATCATTGCTTTTATAAAGGTGACAAGTTAGTGGATCAGGCAATATATTTTACACTTGAACATGTCAATGCAAAAAGACACACTAGCATAAAATTTGCAAACAAGTGTGCATTCAAAAGGACCAGGGGCGAAATGAATTACAACAAGAACTTGTGTGGAATCACCTACCTAAGTGACTTCATTTCAAAGATTAAAGTAAACAAATTCAACACAAGAATTGTTTTGACATTGGAGGTGGTTCAAACACTGGCTCCTACAAAAACCCACACCAAAGTTGTTCTTAATGTTGATTGCCTTGACCTTGCACTAAAGATGGCCATCATGCTTCTTATCATGCTTTACATCTGTTTAAAATGCCTTGTTGGTTACTATAGGGCATGAATTCAAACAAAATGTCACCATCAAATCTTGTTGGAATGTAAAATACTAAGGTTTGTGATTAAATTTTAATTGCAAGTGATAATTTGATTCAATTCCCTTTAGTCACCTAAGACAAATAGTAAGTAATCATCAATTGCAAATGACACAATGTCATGATGACATAGTCAATTTATGGATGAAATTGAATATATATGTATATGGTTTCATCCATTATATACGTATCACAATTGTATGGGCATTTGTGACTAACCATGCAACTATTTTAATGACATTCAAAATCACGCCATGTGTTATTCCCTAAATATTACACATGGAAATTATTGAATTATAATTTATTATTTTTCAAAATTAATAAATAAACTATATGTATTCCAAGTTGTTAGCTTTTAAGTTTAGATTATTTCAATCATGTGGCCAAGAATTGCCTAGGTTTTAGGGCAATTATCTAATGGGATAATGTCATGTGATACATTTAATAATGTTTGATTCTTTATTCATTTAAAAAATCCAGATATATTTCAGCCATCTTACAAGTGATGTTGTTTTATTTGCACATTTGGCACTTCATTTTGGTGCCACATGGTAATTATTGAAATGTGCAAATGATTTACCTGCCTATTTACTTAGTGTAGACACCTACTTACTTATTTAGGCTAGATATTTATTTAGGTAGGTAGGTAAATGGGTAGGTAAATATGTTAGTTAAGGTAATAGATAAATTAGAAAGTAAATACATAAATATTTTGGGTTAACCCCTTTTTGATTGGTTCATCCCATATCGCCCATGTTTCTTAATATGAAAAATGTAAGAGGAGACATTTTTATATAGGTTTCAAAATGGGAATGGGAGACAAAGCATATGGTACAAATTTTGAAGTTGCAAACTAGTTTACCACTAAAAAGTTTAGTTGTAAACTACTTGCAATTAAAAGGTTTATCCATATCTTTCATTTTCATTTTTATTTTTACCTTTGTAAATTATGTAATTAGGTAGGTAAGTGAGTAACTAATGAGCTAATTACTTAACTAACTAATAGATGGGCTAATTATTTTATTAACCGATAAAAAGTCAATTAATTAGTTAATTAAAAAACCTAGTTTATAAATAATTATTTTATAGTAGTAGTTCATCAATTTTTTAAAATTACATAATCATATAATTAACCAACTAGTTATATTATTATTAAATGATAATTAATTTAATAATAAAAAATTACTATCTATTAAATATAATTATTGTAATTATCCTAATTATTATTTTTGATCCTACTATAATTAATGTAATTATTATGATTACTATAATTACATGTGCCATGGGTGACATGGTGTTGTCAAGGCAAAATATACACATGGAATTGTCAATTTGGCCTTGACATGGGGCACAATGTTGATGTGCATAGGAATCATGGCATATGACAAATGGAAAGACAAAGGGCTTCAAACAACTAGGGAATGCCCCCTTGCACACATGGGAACACAATGGCACTCACATTGAACATTGATGTCATTTAACATGGGAATGTGTCATCACCCCCATTTGAAATATAATAGGATTTACTAAGGTGATTTTGTGCTTGTTAAAGATATAATTAGGGTAGTATAAAGGGGAAAGTAGTTAGTTGGGGAACATACTTAGTAATTGGATACAAATTATGTTTTGGAAGGAAGATTTTAAGACTTATTCTTCATTCATTAGAATTTTGAATTAAGAGAATAATTGTAAAGTTTTGAAGAAGAGCTCAAAAAACAAGGGATATAAACTTTTAAGTTTTAATGCGTTTTTATATTTTTGATGCTAAATGCTATTGTGAATTTCTAAGACACTAAACTTAATGTGCATTCAATTAATGTATTCCATTGAATGAGTAAAATGGTACAAGAGAAAAGAATTTATAATGTTTGAGTTCTATTAATAACTAATACTAATAACTTAACACTAACAAGACATAAACAATGATATGACTAGTAAATTGATTCAAATATTAACTAGCTAATCATCTAATTCAATTTAACTAGCTACTACCTATATTACTATATTACTATACTAGAAAACTAATATGATAATTAGTAATTATAAAAATAAATTAATAAAAATATCAATTAACATTATCCTCTCCCTAAATTGAATTAGGTTCTTGTAAACCATAATACTAGGAGTGAAAATCAAAATCTGAAATGTTCATTTTTAAAACTTAAATTATAGATTTTAGAATGAATGAAAGTCGATATCTAAATAGGTGAAAAATAAAAGTGTTAAAAATGAATCTTGAACATGAGTGTTGATCTTACTTAAAACAAAGATGAGAATAATATCCTTTTAAGATGACCCCATTGATCTAGGGAAACTTGACAACACAAATTATTGGGTTCAATTATCATGGATAATATCTAGCAAGAGCTGTGATAATTTGAACTTGTAAACCTCCCCCCAAGAACTTGTTCACCTTCATGTAGGGGATTTTTTTACCAAATCATAGTGAATTCCTTCCTTTTGGAAATACTCAAACTTTCAACCAGAGTAAGTTGTGGGATAATATAAATAAAAAGCTTCCACTCAAACATAAGATCACGATAATAGAAATAGAAACTCAAAAATCCTTCAATTTTCATACATTGTCGATTTAGGGTGTCAATAAATTGGGTATCATCCATTCGAAGCCCAATATGACTCAATTGTGGATGAACCCCAACTGAAGTTGATGTTGGGTTTCTCCTTGTTTACCTATCCTGTAAAGTATTGGTCCTGTAGTTAGTTAGGTAGGTAGGTAGATAGGTAGGTAGAATAATAGGTGACTACTACTTGGTAAGTGGGATGCATACATATGGTTAGTAGTTAGTACATAGGTATGGGCTATTCAGTTGTTAGATTGCAGGTAGTAAAAACAGAAACTGGGCTAACCACCATGGTTAACTAGCTAGGGAACTGAAACCCAATGGAAAAGTGTTTCCTGTCCACTCACCATCCATCCATTATGGTGCACTGGTGGGCTGGTAGGAGTGAAATAACCCAGTCAGGAGCTGCAAGAACCATAAGTGATTGCAGAAGGAAAGGTGCAGAGGGAAAGGGTCTCTAGTGGGCGAAAACTTGTGACAACTTCACGAGACACTTCCAGAGTCACCTCATTCCAAAGAATGAAGGCTTTAAAGAAACTGGAAGACATCCCAGATCAGACAAAAAGGGTATGTATAAATTCTGAAAAACCCTAAACCCCTAAACCCTTAAACACTTAACCCTAAACCCCAAATTCTGATATATGCGCACTTCTGGATAGATCAATGAGAAACTGATCATGCATCTAAAGTACTCTAGAACCTTGCAGTTTCTCCCAGAGAATCTGCATTCTGTTAAAATCCGTAGCATTGGAAAATGGACTACTGGCACGATCAACAGTTGATAATACATCATCAAAGAATCCAAGAAGAAACACGGATCTGAAGAAAGACTTATCTGCCTGCTTGTACTTTGGATCCCTCTGCCATTTGGCCCCAACCTTGGGGGACTCACTGAGCTTAGGCAGTGATCAGTAGCCATTTTGGAGTGGGCTGAGAGCACCACATGTAGGAATATTCACTGCAAAAATAAGGGGTTTTAGGCATATCCACTGGCTCTCTGTCCACCTCCAGTTTCCCCTCTGCTGCCAACAACAAGAGAATTGGAGCTTTTGTTAGCCAAGCGTCTCTTATACCGCTTCAAAACAGACACCAGATTTTCTTTGCCTTTTGGGAAGGCGACATCTCCTGCAGCAGTTCCTGTACGACCCTTTCGAATTCCGACAGCTGCCTCAACTTCCTTGATCATTTCCAAGAAGATAGTGGCATGATTGGCCCCATTTGCTTTCAAGCTTTTAGTTGAATCATGAGCTGCCCAAGGGTCACAGGGGTAAGCATCGCTCATTGTGCCTCCTCCTGTTGAAGAACTGCAATCAGAAGGATCTGCATTCACAGCGTTCCGGAAAATTCTCTGTTGTTGAGTCATGCCCAGTACTTGTTTACCAAGATTCTCTAGTGATCCTCGCTCCAACAAACAGCCACACAGTGATGGTGGAGGTGCTCTGTGTGAGTTTGAAAATGCTGGCTCCAAAATGCCCTGGTAACCAGACACGGTCCATAAGCTTCAAGATGTGCAACACAGAACACAAGGTTCAAGTGGGGTGCTCAGGCAAAAGCATGATTTGGTGCTCCTACTCTGATATTACTAGTATTGGTCATATGCCTGCTGAGTTTGTCCATCAGCTAGCTACATGGAAAAGAAAAAAGCATGGAACTCAAATCAGGTGGTACAAAAGGTGACAACAACTACCTGAAGACGGTTCAATACATATGTGTATTTTCCCCAAAGCTCAGGCCGGCTTTCCATGAGAGACAACTCCAACAATCGATGCATACACCATACTCCAAAGCTAATGAGTAAGCCTCCTCTTCCCCATATGCAAAAATCACCACCACAACGTGAAATCCTTCCAGGTGACTCATTATTGCTAGTCACAAGAAGTGGCGATTGCACAGGACGGTTATGGAGGACTATCCACTGCTTGCCAGGAATGCCATACTGATGATTATGGGATGCATCTGTTGTTTCCCAACTCAACTTTTCTGCAGCTGCCACAGCAGCGATTAGATCTTCGTCTGACCCGTTGTCTCCTCGGAAAAGCCACTCTGAACCCTCCAACTGCAGAAGCTTGCCAAGACACAAATGGAGACTTTCCATCACTTCCAGCTCAAGATCCACTCCCTTAGCTGAACTGTCAGTGATGCCATCTGCACCCACTGCTGCTTTGAACTGACTCATTTTCCCATTCTGAGTTGAGGCTAGACTACCACCCCTCGTGCTGCTGGAAACTGCATCAAGAGCACCACCAAAGAGCTGCTCTGAGGGTTGTCTTGACCATAAGGAATGATTTTCCACTTGTCTGGACTGAATTGAAAACCCGTCTCTGTGAGATTGAGAGGGAGAGATTTGATCAAAAGACAGAGGAGGTGCACTAGACTCACCAGATCCCATTCTGCCTCTTACAACAGCAGGATGATTGAACACAATTGGTATGTCCAGCTCTCCTGTCGCTCGGTATACTAAAGGGCCAAGAGCTGCACTTTCCAGCAAAGTGTCCCATGATCTAGGACCTGAATCTGCCAGTCTCCCATATCCATCTTCAAGATTCAACAGGTAGTTCTTGTTCTCTCTTTCAACCCCAACCCCAAGAGTCCGCTGTGGAAGAGCTTGGGCACCTGAGAGCACATGTGATGACCCAAATGCCTGCATGCCCAAGTGTGTAGTAGCAGGGATTGTAGCAGCACTGCGAGTTACAAATGATCGAGATTGAGGACCTCGTTCTGTGGTATGTTGTTTATCAGTTTCTTCTGAATCAAAAGGAAAATACAAGCTTGAGTATTGCTGTCCAATGGCATATGGAGAGAGATTCTCTGGCCTGCCAGAGTATTCATGTGGATGTCCTAGAAAGGATGAGGAAGCAGAAGCTGCTGCATGAGAGTGTTCTCTCATGTAGGTATCCATCTGGCCCACTTGATCACCAAGACTTCCCTTTCTCAGTAGGCCCCATTTTGATTTCAAGAGCAAGTTGTGTTTATTCTCCTTGCTAAAGCTCTCGATAGAGCTTGATTGCACTGATGGTGAACTGTGATCAATCTGTTGCTGGATAGCTCCTCGTGCTCCTCGTGCTACATGATCACCTGACATCCTGCTGCTGGCTGCATTGGGTTGCCATTTGATGGGCTGTCCATGCAAGTCGAACAATCGGCTCCAAAACTCATCAAGAATGACTGCAAACTGTCGGCGAGCAGCACGTCCAAGCCCTGAAATCCGAGAGAGACTACCACTTCCACTTCTGCAGACAATTCCTTCAATGCTCTCAGTAATATGAGGAATACTTTCCACACTTGTGATCGAATTTGGACCCTCATATGTAAGAGAACTCATGGAACTGGCTCCAAAATCTCCTTCTCCTGTGACCATTGTATGATCCACCTGCACCAAGCCTTCAGGATTACTATCCCACCCATCAGCCTCTTCTTCATCATCATCTTTCTCTAGTAGCTCAGCATCCACCTCTGTCTGTGCTTTTTTCAAGCCTTTGGACTCCCAACAATTGTCTGCACTGCGAACAACATCATCATCAACATCCTCAGTCTGCCCAGCACTGGCTGGTATTGCCACCACTGTCTTTGTGGTTGCTGCTGATGTTGTCATGTCAGCTGGTGAATCTGCTGCACATTCAGGATTTTCATCACCAGAGAAGGAGCTTGAAGAGGTTACTAACCTTTCCAGTTCTGCCTCTATCAAGACCTGCGATTCTGGTTCAGGGAGAGCTGCTATGGTATCCTCTGAGTAATCAATTCCTGCCAAGATCTCATCTTGAACAACACTGGCGGATATACTGCTGCCAAATGAATCTGCACAGACAAGGTTCTGCGGAACTATTTCCTGGACATGGAAAATCTCAGCTGAATCTTGTAGGGAGCCTGAACTTTCACCATATCTTCTTGACATGTCCTGTGTGGTTTCCACAATTACCTTGCTAAGAATGTTTTGTTTGGTTTTATCCAGGGACTCAATTTTGGGTTCCTCCTCTGTAGCAGGTTTTGAGTCCTTGTAAGATCTGATGATTTCAGGAGGGATGACCCTTTGATGATCTGGTGCCTTCTTCATGCCCAAGTCAAGCTCTGTAAAAACTTGTCCAAACACTTGGGAAACATCCGGCCATTGCATAAGCTCATGAATTTTGGAGCTACCACTTTCAGGAAGGTTGATTTGAGATGTCTGCATTGATGGTGCTTTCCAAGCATATGAATCCCTTGTTTGCTTCATGCCACGTTTTCTGGAGAATTCACCCATGAATATAGGAGCATGAATCACCAGGTCAGAGTTTTTTGTCGATGATGATGCTCCTCCTCCTACTGGGAGCTCCCGAGCAACCTCATTCCTCTCAAACCGTTCATATGCTTCAACCCATTTCCTCTCCATTGCGATCCTGTCAATCTGCAGAGGTGTGACAACCAACCAAACCAAGAATCCAATACAAAGACCAATGCCCACAAGTGCCAAAGCAAAGACAAATGCATTGATTGTCTGACTTCCATAACTGCCAAATGAGTTCTCAGTCCCCAGAAGTTGTTCCACATGTGCAGAAAAAGCTGCAAACTCATCGATTTCTTGAAACACCAAACCAAAAACCAGCCAGATATTTGCAGCAACAACCATGCCGAGAGAGACCCATGCCACGCCTTCAACCAGCAGAGACGTCCTGAAGGGACCCATGCGAGCCTCTGAAACAGATGCTTTGATAAGGGGAATCGCTGTGAAGGGAATCAGCAGGGCTAAAATCACCTGAGCAAATACCAGCAGTTGGTATAGACCTTCATCTCCATAATGCCAAGCACAGAAAGCAGTCAGACTGATTGCAGTCCCCTTCATTGCCGTTTGGTGGATCCATGGGTGCATGCTCCTAGTCTCTAGAAAACCCTCTAAGGCTGCCTGTCCTGCCAAGGACCCATCATTGTCCATCGACAACTGTCCCGCACAAAGCATTGTCAGCCCAAAAACTGCTGGCGCAATGGAGTTGCTGAAGACCTGCAATCAAGCCCATCTAGATACTCTGAGAAAAGTTTCCCACTTACATGATCTCCAATCTTCAAGCCGTATCCAAATTACCTGTCTACAGTGACCTCTTCAACAAAACACCAACTTTGGGGGGCTTCTTTCAAGTGTGTTACCTGCTCCATGAGCGCATGGGCATCCTGGAGTCTGATGACCACCAATCCTGCATTGTAGAAACTGGTTGCTGTGACAATTAACAATGCCACATTTGCCACCAATGCCAACCCGAAAGCTCCAATTGTCTCCCGCATACTATTTTCACACAGAGTTTCCACTGACAGTCGTCCTCCACCTGTGATTTGCCTCTGCAGGTCCCACCACCAGAATGTGAATAGAATTGCCAACACCGATTCAGTTCCAACAGGACTAAGCCACATATATTAGAGCTCACAGTGCCAATGTTTGAAGGCTGAATGCACTTGAAGGCAACTCCGAAGGCCGCTTCTGTGCTGAAGTTTGTTGTAACACTACAATTTACACCTGATTCTCATGACAATAACATACCTTGGCAAGTGGTGAGTGGCAATAGAATGTGTGAGGCATAGCATTAGCGCCAACCAATGCCATTGCAGTGTAAAGAGTTTCTCCACGAATTGTTGGCCACATTCCAACAGCAAGTGTCCTTGCAGTTGGTTGGCTGAGAAGAAGTGCGTCCAACACAAAGCATACGACAATCACGCCTACGATAGTTCGTGTCAAAAACTCTGCACTTTGCACTCCCTGGAAGGTACCCAGAATTTTAGAAACATTGGAACAGAGCTGCTACTGTAACCAACGCATCACACTGACCCACTTGAATGACCCAATGTCAAGAGAAAAAGTTCATGGTGCTCTAGGTCTAACTACAGACATGAACCCTAAACCCTAAACCCTAAACAAGAGAAAGATTTGCACATGAATTCAACATGTGGAGTTAAGGAGGATTCCATTTTTTTTACCAGAAGAGATACCACCAGTTGGAAAAACAGTGTATCAAACACCAACAAAAACACACCCGGAAGTATTGGCATTCCCAAGAGCAAGTTCAAGCCAATTGTGCTCCCAAGAACCTGTAAAAATCCACAGCACCATGGAGCTTTAGCTTTGTCAAAATTCCATTGGATCTTCTGATGCTACATCACATGTTCACATGGTTCTTTGTTTGCATTTTCCACTGATGGAAACAGTGAATTACTGCAGTGACCAACTGTATTCTTGAGCTTCTTCTTCCTTCACCATTTTCAGCACAGTAGATGGACTCAATGCAAAATAAATTATAAGAAGATAGAGACAATACCATTGTCAATTCAAGGGTGAGAATAGATATCTCACACAGCACCCACAGAATGGTGCAGACTAGTTGTGGGTAATCATCCCTGCAGATCTGCACACCAGGCAAAGTGCAAATCCAACCAAGCAAAATTCAGATTGATCAAGAACAAAAGATGTGCTTTGTGATCAAGAGCAAAGATGTGAACAAAGATGTGGTATGTGTTCTGTGATCAACAACAAAGAGATGTGGTATGTGATGACAAACAAAGATGTGCAGTGTTCAACTCTCATGTCAATTCATTTGTCATGTATACACCAACAGGTCTTGAATCTTCACATGTTTCAAGTACAAAACCTCGAAAAAAAAGTGCAGCAATGCAAAAAGGAGCCAAAAGGGAAATTGGGGGTCGCAAAGAAGATCATCATCGAGACCTGGGCCAAATGTTTTCCAGTGACCAATTCGAGGCGAGTGGCAAGAGTCTGGAAAAGCAGTGCCAAGGCATTGGAGACCACCACCACCCACAACAGCTCAAAGCCAAACCTGGAACCACCTTCGATTGCAGTTGCCCAATTGCCTGGATCCATGTACCCTAAGGCAACCAAAAGTAGAGGACGAGACATATATTTCACCATCGAGCTGGAACTGTCCGTGCTTCTTCCTATCTCTCCTCTTGCTCTTGGCTCCACCATTTTCAATCCTTTTACCAGCAACTAAACTAGGTCACCACCCACCCACTCACTTCTTCACAAATGCTCTTCAGAGCTCAGGAATGCAAAAAATCTGGCCAAAAAAATCCAGGCGAAAGAAAAAGCAACAACAACATTCACCCTGAACCTTGAATCCTAAAAAGAAATCCACATACCTGCCTTCTTCCTGTGGTCACAGACTAGACTAATTTTCTCAACCAATTCCTCATGCCCATGACTGGAACAACAGCTCTGCAAAGAGACGAAGAATTTCCTGCTAGTGATAAAAAAGAAGCTGAGAAGAAAACCCTGTATCAGTGGTGATTCCTACTACTCTTTGCAACAACAGGATAAGAAGCTGCTACTGCTGCTGAGAGGAGGAGGAGCTGCTGCTGAGACTTAATAAGCTTTGATGGCTATTGAGGTAATCCACGAAAGAAATCAACCATCTGACTTCTCAGCCATCTACCACACCCAGTTCCTCAACTGCATGTGAGCAAGAATTCCCCTCACTCCACTACAAAGATACTGCAAAGCAGCATGTTCATCAGCATCATCACTCATAAGGATTCCTCCATCTTGATACACACAGAACATGAACTATATTAGTGCTTTGATCATGCAAAATCCCAAAAACAAACACAACACAAAGAAAGCAAAAAACGAAAAAAAAACTCCACGGACAACACCTCCAACTACCACCAACAACTTCAACTACCCACCAACAACACCAAACAAACAACAACAAGAAATGCAACAACAGCAACAAAAAGTGTCTGAAAAATCAACTGCAGGAGACTGGACACTAGACTGGCAGCAAAGGAGGTTTGGGTTTTTCTTTGGAAATGGGTTCTGGTATCATCTGCTCATGCAGAGGGATTTTGATGAATTTTTTTTCAAAAAACAAAAAAGAACCAGAAGCAACAACAACAACAACAACAACAACAATAAAATACTGATCTTTCTTCTGTTGTTGGGTACAACACAAATCTTACGAGCAAGTTGTGTAAGCTACAAAAAAAGCTTGAATCCCAAAGTCCCACTTGCAAAAGCAACACAGCAGGTACCATGATGATCAACTGATATAATATGATATAAATCCAATTGTGTAGTGCTGTTGATCTCAACAAGTACAGTCAGGCTTTCCTGACATTGATTCTCACCTTTTTTTTGAGTGTTGGGAACTTGGGTAGGTAGTTGTTGTTGTTGTTGTTCAGATCTTCTTTTCTTTCTAAAACCCTGTCTGTATCCAGACAAGGGTCGTAAGATTAGTGTAGAAAATACCCAAAAATACAGGGAGTGTGTAAATGCAGGCTTGTGTCTTAGAGCATCCCCAGGTGTGCTGACTCCTGACTATGTATGTAACTTCTCACATCCAAGTGTAGTTATTTATTTATTGTTTTGCAACCCCACCCATAACACTGAAACTAGGTCTGCACATAGGTTAGAGACTACTGATAGCACACCACGTGGACCAGTCATTATGAATTGGCCAATCAGAAACAGGGAGTAGCAGTCAGATCATATTTATTACACTCTTTTCTAGCAGGTGCACAGCTTTTGTTGCGCCTTTTGTCAGCTTCAGCAAACTGTCCAAAGAAGTTGTGGGCTAAAACCATGTTCCTGAGCCAAACTGGCATGCTTTGACTTTTCATCAAGTTGTACTGTGCAGGGTCACATACTAAGCACCGCTGGGGATGCTCTTAGGGATGAAAAAACAACTCTATATGGCCAATCAGATTGTTAGAATGGCAACCTTGAATTTTTCTGAGGAGTTAACTTGAGTAAACGGGTGTTTTTATAAAATGAATCCAATCCATGGTGTTTTTGTAATTTTTTTCTTGGAACAAATTAGACTATGACCCATTTTCTGATGCATGGCAGTTTTGGTTGCAATAAAAATGGACGGTTTTTTTTTTAATATCAAGAATAAGTTATACGGGTGGGTGTTGTTGGCTTTGGAATATAGAGGTCGATAGGTTAGGTGGTGTTTTCATCAGCAAATCCATGTTGGTTCTTTTGCAATAATTTTTTTGGCATAGTTTTTCATCAAAAAAATGGAGCATTTTTGTTGTGGGATTTCACTTGGAGTAAAGGTTCTTCTTGTTTCTTCTTGTAAAAATCGAAACATCTTAGAGGACTATACACATATTTATTTATTTTCTTTGGTTTTAGGGGAAGGAAACTCTCATGCTAACTCGAGTCCCTCTTGTTGTGAAAGCCTTTGTAATCCGTATGTTGTTTTGTTTGGAAGGAACGAAAAAATTAATTTCACACTTATTTCGCACAAAATGTGTTTACAAAGATAAATGTGCAAACATAAAAAAAATGTGGTGCAAACTATGGACAAAATGATGTCATGAAGTTTTCGAGCAAAGTTTTGCAAAGTCCAATGCACATGTGAATTTGCAAAAAGCTATAGACCCTAAACCCTAAACCGAGTACCCATGCTCATGGAGTCAGGTACCTATTAGTGAAGGTGATGAACATTGCTTTAAAAAAACAATTCTTGATAGCTAATGAAACAAGGTAGCAAGTAGCCAAAAGGCCCATTTTATTTCCTTTGGGGGGGGAGAGGTGGCAATTGTTGGATTATTATTACAAAAACACACACATAAAAAGGTGTATTTTACATACTTGTTCTTCATATGTTGAAGTTCAGAAAAATTAAATAAAAAACTTGCCTTAATCTCATTTTCTAAAATAAATAAATAAATATTCAGCAAAAAAAAGTTCCAAACATGAGTCATAGGTATGTACACAACATTGCTTTTCCTCCTCCTCTTTCCTTGGCAATGCATCATGCACCCATCACCATGAACGTATCCCATTAACTTAATTTTTATTTTGCCCAAAGTTAAAAATTGTGGCAACTTGCAAATGTGGGCAAAGGGGAAATTCTACCACGATCTTATTTTGGGAATGTCGAATGTTCTAATAGTTTTTTTTTTGGTTGTGATGCACCAATCAAAATGGCTCATTGGGGGAGGGGGATTAAAAACACCATTGAGAGATGGCCCACAACGAATTAAATAATAAGATTAACAATAGATACACTAGAATCGCGTCTCAAATTTCAATGCTTCTTTTTGCAAGTGCAATTATCTTGTGGGGGCTACTCAAAGATCTAATCTCAACTGTTTCCATGCAAAGTACATCGCTTGCATGCATAAGGTACGAACTATCAACACTCCCCCCCAGTTGATAGTGCTTTCCAAATGCTCCAAAAATTGTATTGGAATTATGGTGAAGAACTTCGCTCGATTATACACATGTGAGTGAAGTTCATAGTTTTAAAAACTTTTGCAAAAGGGGAAAAGTGTGCACATGAGTATTCCAAAAGTTGTAGTGAACTTTTTAAGCTCACCACCAAAAAGCCTAAATACACCGGCACTTCTAGGGTTCTAAGTTCTTATTTGTACAAGGGAAAGAAAGTGACCATATGCATCGGAAATATGATCATCATCGTCCAATTGCAAAGAGCAAAAAGGCACCTTAATACAATAATAGGCTTAAATCTTGATGAATGACATTGTGATGTGTTTTACATGCATCAAAGGCAATTTTCATGCAAATGGGTTATAAAGGAAAACTTGTCTTTTGAGTAATAAGGAAAAAATGAGATGTAATGGATTTTTTAAAAAACCTTTTGACTAACAAGAAAAAGTATTATGTAATGGGTTCCCAAAAACATTTTTTTTTCCTTTTGAATATTGTAGTACCTTATTGGATTTGGCACAAGGGTGTTGAATCATGAATTCATTTATTGAAAATGAAATTTGGCATATTTTATAATAATTTTCAAAAAAAGAAATTGAAATTAAAAATATTTAGTATTTGGTATGAATGAGGATGTGAATCATTTTTCATCCATTTTGATACATATTTATTAATTCTGTTACATTTCTTGATTCATATTTGTATTTGCCTTCATATTTATTAATTCTTATTTGTCATGCTTCAATTTGATCGTTCTATATTTCAAAATGCAATGAAATTGCACTAGAATGTGTGCAGGATTTGTATTGTTGACAATGGATGAGAGCTTTAAGTAATGATTTTCAATGAAATATATATTTTGCGCAACGTTGTGTTAGATTTTGACATTCATTCACTAATTCCGTCAAGCATTTACACTCACAATATCCCATTCTCCACCAAAGTTTGAGCTCATATTATCAGTCAAACAAAGGGTGAAAAATTGTGAAGATGGAAAAGAAAAAAAATGAAGAACATGCTACTCATCAAGGTCTATAACCTTTAGGTTTTCAAATTTTTATTTTTACATTTTATAGTTTGAAAATTTGAAATTTCGACACATCAAGCAATAAATTTATCAAAAAAATGAATTTTGAATTTGTAATTTAATTATCAAACAAATCCATTAAGGTGTTACAATATTGAGCAAATGTTGGATGCAACAAGGGGTTCAAAAATTTGACATTTGACCATCAAGCAAAAAATTAGATGAAACTAAATTTTGGTCTAGTCAAACCTAGACATTTCCAAAATCTATACTAGTTAGCACTATAACCAACCCCTCCATTTTATAGAGTTCACACTTAAAGGTTACCAACCTACCACCCATATCAACCAACCCTAAACCAAAAGAAAAGTATGGGGATTCATGTGTGTGAAATCAATCATGTTGTGGGGGGAGAGGGGGGGGAGTATAGTGCCAACTAGTACATTAATATTGTTGTATTAATACACTCATGTCTCATATTTCTTCATCCTTCATTGCCGACAAAAAGATAAAAACAAAAAGAAATTAAATATTGAAATAGAAAGTGTAAAGTGAATTTGCATTGTATTATATATATAGATATGGTTTATATTATTTTTACTTTTATTTTTTGGGGTTTATGTTTGTGACTAAAAAGATGCTTGTATGGCATACTTTTGAATATTCATGTGCCCACTTTGTTGAAGGAAACAAAGACAAGACATCGCCCATGTGGGTCTCACAATAGGGTGATAAGGGATTTGTCAAGTGTTGTTCCTTGAATCTTCAACCTTTCCACAAAAAGTAACAAAATATGTGAAACCATACATATAAAATGCTTTAGAGTACACACACACATACATTGAATAGAGAGTTGTTGCATGCATAAGAGAATATTAAAAACCAACTTAAAAATATGGCATTCTTTGTGTTCATGATGGTGTGACTTCTCCAAAAGTCACATTTGGGGTGATATATTTCTCTTGCGAAAATCCATAGAAACTTAAACCATATAAATATTGAGAATATGTGTGTGTATTTTATGTACACTTTGAAGACATGTCCATTTATCATGGGGCTTGAAAACTTTGAACATATCAAAGGGTGGAAAAGCTTATGCCTAAATCAAAATTTAGCATGAGAAATAAGGCAAAACCTAGAAATAAGGCATGGCCAAAGATGTTGTAGGATTGTACTCTCATTATAATTTCTATGAGAATATAATCATGTAATTTATTACAAACTTCTAATTCAGAATCTAGTATTTGAAGGCATAAATAAGGCAAAATCTAGGTCATACTTCAAGCTCACATTAGTCAAATTAAAAATTAGCAATGTGCATTGTACAAATGTATGCATATGGGAGAAATATTTACATGGAACTTGCCTTAAGGCCCATTGTCCAAATATCTTCTTAAAAATGTGTCAAGGCGACCTATTATGGATGAAATGAACATTGATAGATGAATTCATCCATGGATTATTTCTTAACTATATGATAAAATCAATGTAGGATATATACCTTAGTATGAGCTTACATGTGACTCAAAGGCCTAATGATTTGGTGAACAAAAAAAGCTTCGAATGTTGCTGAATGCATCATGTGATTGTATGCTCAATTTAGGGTTTTGGGTATAATAAACATCCCACAAAATGGAATCAAAGAGAATTTAAGGTTGGACATTAGTGATGAAATTCAAGCAAGACAAAAACATATCAACATACATCATTCTTTGAAGAATCCATGTGCACTATCATGAAGGATTTTTTCTTCATGGAGGTACATAATAATATCGCACAAATTTGTTAACATATTCCAAAATATGGCAATTATGATCTCGGGAAACTAATTCCATGAATTGTCAAACAAAAATGGCCAATACTTGGTGTACTAGGTCTCACTTGAAGAACTTGAAGTCCAACTAAAATATCAGAAACATAAAAATAGGGCTTCATGATACAATCGACCAAACACATGTTGCTGTTATGAAACACAACAAATGAATCACACGAAGAAATTGGGAAGTACACACCTGCTGTCAAACTTCCTCACCTTCAGAGTATTTCCACATGCAAGAAAGTAGCAAAAATGTCCATACAGATGATCTTCAGCAGGTGGAAATCCCAACAGATGAAGCACAACTAGTATCCACTGACCTCCATCAAAAGGCAGACACACATTAGTACATTCACTAGATTACAGCAGCAAATTTCTTCAGGTAATTTCAATTTGTGGAATTCTGAATTCAATTGCCAGGATCATAAGTAAACTTGCTTTTGAGCAAAGGAAATTCATTTACATCTCCTTTGAGAACACGGTTTTCTACCATAGTCTTTGGTCACCACTCTAAAACCACCCATTGTTCCTGCCTTGAGGCAATAGAACCTCCAACTACTGTGCTGAAGTCCAGACTCAATTGAGTCAACCAGGGATAATTTACATTTGCCAGCATGCTCTAACAACTAGGATGTGAATGAGAAACTACGAGATAATAGTCCCTCAGGTCTGCACATATTTTGCAGATTCTCAAACTGGTTTCTTATACAGCACAAATGGAGAGTAGGAAACTCATGTGCTATCCCATGTCCAAAAGCATCCATCCTAGACCTAATGTTTCGTAGAGGGGAGTGGGTTACTGCAAAACTTGCAAATGGCAGTAGCACTCCAAAGAATACATCAATCAAAAACTGTATTTTGAACAAAAATTGTAACCTGATGAGACAAACCCAAATCCTTTCAGCACCAGATCAACATGAAGGGTTCTCTCTCTCTCAAGTTCCTACATAAGGCCCTCGAGATGCAACTGGTGCTCCATGTGAAAATCTCCATTGATTGCATGCTTCGCAATTGTCCAGTAAATCCAGATTCTCAAGAGTACAAAATTTACACTGCCATGTCTTTGCTGTTGGCATTCCATTGCTGCCCATCTCTCTTTCCTTCCCACATGCCGCACAGACCAGAGCCAATGGCTGGATTGAACACATCACAGAAAAATTTATATAAGAACAGTCTAAAAGATACTACCACCACAACAGTTAAATAGCCACCAGTACACAAAAAAAGTTAATTTTGAGGAATTGGATGTTAACCTGCTGAAGCATATATGCTACCTACCGAACCAATCTTGCTCATAAGCAACATGAACAGAGCTAGATTTACAGAGCCCTTCCAGAGTGAAAATGGCATACCAGGTTATGTAGTGTGCAGACATTGCAAACCCACTGATCAGATCCCAGAGGGCTTGCACCATTGTTTTTTGTTCCTTGAGACTGTCCGTAGCTACTGCTTTCTCCTTGGCCTAGCACTCCTTGCTGTGCTCTAGCCAGGGCTGCAGCTTTTACAGGATCAAAGCCTGCTGCTCCTTTCCTATTCACCCTTGATACAGCACCAGCATCTTGTACCACATTTGCATCATCTAATCTCTGTTTGCGCTTCTCTTTACTTGGTTCATTTGCTGATAGTTGTTGACCTGATGACTGGGGCCCCTGTACTTCTTCAATCTCTTTTGCCTTTCCAGCACCATCATTGCTGTTTGTAGTAGTAGGAGCAGCACACCAAAGGTCGTCCTTTAGTCTCCTTTCAGCTGCCATGGCTGCAGCTTGCAAAGGACTCAATGCTTTCATGATTTCACTGTCCCCACCCAGCCGATGGGAGCCACTAGGCATCAACATCCCTGACCGAGCTCGTTTCTCTGCAGCAGCAGCAGCTGCACTACGAAGATTGGTAGGGGGAGGATTGTGGGTGTAACCACCCAGTCGTTTGCCTGGAGCATCAAATCCTTGACCTGTTCCAGTAATACCTTTAGCCATCAACTCCTCACATTCCTGCACAGAGACCAGTTGATATCAGCACAAACAGCTCAGTAGTGCCAAAAAGCTCAATAGCTCTCAAGTCTACAATACTTCTGCAATGAAATACTCCCAAAATGCTGACACGAACTCTTTTGGAAAGGCCATATGCAGAGGTAGGAGTATAACATAATACAATCACATTGGGTTTGTGCCAATGGCTCCTGCACAACCATAATTATTTGAAGCTCAAAATGTAACCAAAACCCTGTCATTCTGTGATTGGGTTTGATCGTAATCTGATCCACACTACTGTGTCTGGAAAATGGTGAGACCTTAAGCTCTTGCCCTTCAGGCTGAGACCATCTCATGTGAAGAGAATAGAAATGTGGATTACTGAACTAACAAAGTCCATTTGGACCATGTAGGGTTTAGGGTTCACAAACCAGTTTTGACTTCAAATCCATATTCTATCATTTGCAGACCAAAAAAGGGATACATTGTTATCAAAGCTTCCATCTGTCCTTCAAACTGTAATATAAGGAGATGCCAGAGTGCAGTGTGAAGTACCTTGGTGATTTCATCGAGAAGTTTGTAGAATTTGGCATCATGGGGTCCATGAACATTGTGCGTAAGCTCATGCAGCAACGTCCCTAACACATCCTCATATGGATAAAATTCAGATTCATGGTTATGGCGTCTCAACCTGACCCGCACTTCTCGTCCTCCATCTATATTAAGTCCCAATAGTGCTGGATTGCTGGGACTGCAACAAATCTCACCCCATTTTGTTTTTGTCAGTCTTTTGCATCATAGGAGATGCTATTAATATAACTGGAAAGAAACACAATAACCATGCAGCAAGCAGACACTCACATGAACTTTCCTGTTGTACTCTAACCAAAATTATGTAAAAGATCAACGATAAAAAAGAAGAGCCACAGCAAAATTGCAACTGGAAATCTAGAACCAAAAAAATTATAAACCATTTGTCATAAAACTGTGGAATTTTTCATTAGCACGGAGAGACTCTACTGCCCTTTCGTTGAACTGGAAAGTACCCAAATTCTGATTTCCCCTTCGTTAAATTGGAGAGTACCCAAATTCTGATTTGCAGAGAGACTATGTTCAACAGACAGAGCTCAACCATGAACCCACAAGGTTTCTCAGCAGAGCTCAACATGAACCCTAAGGTTTTTCGGCTGAACCATATGACTTGAGGACGTAAATGAAGTGGGAAAGAAAAGGTAGGTGGGAGGGGGGAAGAGAGGGGAGTTGTGAGGAAGTTGGAAAAAAACTGAGCGTACCAGAACTCGGAGAGCAATTTGACATTCCACTTGCGTTTGCGCATGATAGGTTGCACCTGCTTGGCTGCCATCTCCAACATCTTGCGAGCTTCCACATCCCGTTCTTTCCCCAGAGTTCGAATTTCCCATACCTTATTCAGATCACCAGCTTCAATCGAAGCTATCGGCATCTTCAATTCACAACAACAACACCAAATCGGACTAAAAATCTCCCAACTCACAACAACAAAAAAACAAACAAACAAAGCTCAGATCGCCGATTCCAAAACAGCGCAAACGAACGCAAAGCTCAGCTCACTAGGGTTTGCTCGCTACAGAAACACGCAGAAGCTTTTTACCGCAGTTACTATTACCTAAAGCTTATATAGAACTTACCTACCTTCCTTCCTTTTTTCCCCAGTCTCTTGAAAGTCAAGTAAGTGAATTTCCAGGGAGCTTGCACAGTTTTGGCACCTGGATCCAGGTCCCAATCCGTGTGGGACCTTATCCTAGGGTTCACATGGTTTTTTTTTGTTTTGAGAGTTGAGTTTTGAACCCTATATCCAAATCCCAAGCCAAGTACCTATCTTTTGGGGATGTCAATCCTCAAGGTCCAATTGGGGGCGGGGGGCCCAAATCCGAGGTCCCAGAACCTTCTCCAGTTCTCTGGAATTGGGCACCAAACTTGACTCGAATTTGGGTTGAAGAGGGTTGGAACTTTGGGGGGCTGTTTCTGGGGGAAGAACTTGAGGAAGGGATTCTGGAACGAAGTAGTTTTCATTTGGTCCCACATTTTGGATTTATGTAACCCAGCACTCCACTAGTGCACCATCTAGTGGAAACCCATTTACCCCATTAACCCATTATGGGTCAGTCGTGGTTCTTACCATGGTTTAACCATGGTAACCTATTGTGTAAACCCTCATACTTTCACCATGCAATACCTAGGGAAATATGTATGTAAGTGGGTAAATATCATGGGTAAATATGTAGTGAATATAAGTGATTACTATCTAGGTAGGTAGATGCATGTGGATTGTTGATGCATAGCTAATCATGTCGATCTACAAAGATATGTTTGAAAATGTAATCTCAAATAACAACTATTAAAAAATTAATATGATTATGAATTTTGTACAAAAAGATTGAAGAGAAATAAAATATTGGTTTGTATTTTGTTTTCGTTTTTAAGTGAATGCATTTCTTCTTTAACAAGAGGATCAACTTGAACGTTTTTAGTTGCTAATGAGGAAAGTAAATATACGTGTTTTTAAAAATGAATATGATATAATGTTACACAGGTTAAATCATGTTTTGATGGACCAATTGGGTCAAATGTTAAACAATTGAATGTTAAACCTTGTGTTCAATGTATGATACGTATTGCAACTTGTTGGATAGGAAATTGAATTCTTGTGATAATATGAAAAGGGTTGTTATTTATTTGTGTTTCAGCAATTTTTTGTTCAATTGGTGTCGTGTTTTGTTAATTGTATGTAATTGTTCATATATGTGCAAAGGTGAAAACATGTTAATATGTACCAAAACAATTGTAACCATTACCTAATATTTAATATTTCAAAGTGGTTAGTTAAATTGATGTTGAAATTTTTGGATTTATTTATATAACAACATTCATAATATATCATGAGAACATGTGAATAAATTTGAAATTAATCTAACAAAAAAATTTTACTCAAAAAAATTAGAAAGAAATTCTAGCCAAATGTTTTTAAGTAATAAAAGATTTACAAAGTGACATAAAAAAATGTGAAAATAACAAAGTTTTGGCAAATTTTAATGTAAACTTCAAAATAAAAAATATCAAGAAAATTTTAATGATCTTTGAAAAGAATTTTAAAAACATTCCAAGAATATTCCAAGTTAAACAATCACCTTAGGGGCATCATTGGTTACTATTAACTTGCTTTCACTTACAAGTATTTTATTTTTTATTTTTTTTAAATTGAGAAATTTTTATTCATATCAATGATTTTGAATTTATTTTTGTGTAATCCTCAAAAAACTTGTCTACACTATTTACAAAACCATTTCGTGTTGCATAATTCCTTACATTTAATTCTACTAATGTGTCTTTTAAATAATGGTTCATTATGGAGGCTAGTTGTTTGTTTTGGCACATTTTCTAATCTAAAATGAAAAGGACATGTGTAAAGATGAATGTCTTGTGTTAAAAATGTAAATGTTTTACCATGTGTTTTTTGGAATATATGTTTGTTATGTGTTGTTTTAACATTTGTGTGGACCAAATATGATAATGTGTTATTTATAAGTGGCATTTGTAAAAACATTCTATTGATAACATTAATCAAGAATGTGACAACAACATCAAAAGGAGATTGATATGGGAAAGCACAACATTACACAATTTTAACAAAGATTGTTGACAAAACTATTCGAGTTCGCTTTCTTTAATTACATAGAAAATTATCAAATGCTCAACCTACATTAAAAAAGATAAATTCTTTTCATTTCCTTTACATCATTCAATGTTTTCTTTAAATTTACACAAAAAACATCAAACATAACCAAATGTTCATTTCATAATCAATTATATTAAAAAAGATAATGAAAAATACAAAAATAATGTAATGAAAAATTAGAGAATCAAGTGTTCACACGATTTTCCTTTACAAAAGTAAATTTCAAAAAAAAAAATCGTTTTTTTGGCTTAAGCATTAAAGAGAATTTAATGGCCATCTAATTTTTCTCTCTCCAAGGAGATTCCTCTTTTTTAGAAGAAGACAAGTGAGTGGTCACTTGATTTTAATGCAAAAAAAAAAAACCATTTGATTTTTTCCTCCTTGGGGAAGGGAGAACCAAATGGCCACATAATTTTTTTATTATAATAGCTTATAGAAAAGAAAACTACATTGAGATGACTTTTATTTATTAAAAATTTGTCTAAGAACAAAAATCCATATTCCATTACATACTAGACATAGAGTACAATGTTGTTACTAAGAGTGAAAAAATTATCTTTATATAATTCATTGAAATTCCTCTTTGGGTAAAGAACATGGAATAAAATGTTTGGAGTGTGTTTGTTCAAAGAAGAACATATTGTAATTTTAATATGGTAAGGTATACAAGTATGTGAAAAACCTTTGTAAGTAAAGTTTTATAACTTCTTCCACATTGGTCCATGGCTTTTGAATTATAAAAAAAATAAAATTAGCCCTTTTCTTGGTGCATCTAATGTCACAAAAATCACTAGAAATGGTTTTAAATGAACAAGATATGACTTATGGAAGTGAAGGAGGTGAATGTAAGGTTTAAGCACAAAAAAATAATTTCTATTTTAAAGCTTAATATATGCATACATTGGTTTAATGTTTTTACATTTCAAAGATCATTTTAAAAGTTGCAAACTTCACATTTGTAGTTTTAAAAATCAATCAAAATGAATAAGAAATGAAAAAAATATATAGTTTGAAAAAAAGGGGTATAATGGTTTTTTTTTTTGTGCTTGAATGATCTTTTTTTGTTGTTATTATTATTTTATTTTGTTCTCTGTTTTTTCTTTAAGTAATAATTCTTTAAATTATTACATTTCCACAACATCTTTTATTATGCACTTCTTATGCATTCCATTGTTTTTGTTTAGATATTATATGTATGTGTAGTTTTATTTTTTTCTTGATTGATCTACCTTTTTTTCACATTTTCCCTTTGGTTATGTTCATTTTCATTAACCTTTTTGTTTTAACATTTTTTTTTCTAGGTGATTAGGTGTTGTCCATAGCTAACCATGTTGTGTTTCCATTTCAAAAAGTATGTGAAAATTATCATGTAACAAATATCATCATTTCTCCAATGAATGGTGTTCATTGTAATGTTTAGTGTTCAAAAATCCATAGTTCAAAAATTAGGCTTTCTTCGTGGTTCCATTGTAACCAATGATGAACTTGTGTTATTGACTATTGAGGGCAAATGGCTTGAAGCAATTGTCCCTATGAGAAAATTTGAATTCTTAGATTTGCTTCATCCAAAACAAGTTCAATTTTTCATTTCAATTCGCATTCATGGTAAACTTTGATTGTCGCCAACATTTGCCCTTGTTGGCTTTCAAAAGGACTTCCAATAATTTATCCCACAAGTGGAAACTAGTTTGAAGGGCGATTGTTTAGTTATTCTTTTAGCAATTATTTTTAGTGATAATGTCCAACATAATGTGGAACGCAAGTTTGATTTTGATGAATCGAAGTTATTTTTTAAACAAAAACCCTATTAAATATGAAGGTTATTAATATTTTCTAATGACCTTTCTATAGTTACTTTTACTATACAAATATTCAATATATGTGGAAACTCCCTATATCAAAATTTCAGTTTAAATAACTTCTATTATATAATCATTTTCATAGTTTTTTTTCAAAGAAGAAAAGGAAAGTTCTCATACATTAATTTACATCAAATGTTGAAAATAATTTTCAATGCAAATGATTTTCCAACATAAGCAATTTTTCAATGAAAATAATTTTTTAATGTAAATAATTTTCCAACGAAAGCAATCTTTTAGTGCAGGCAACATTTAAATGTAAATATTCTTGAATGAATCATTGATCTTATTTTTTTTGAATGTGTTTATGTAGGAACCATGCTTTTGTTCCTATAGATATCCATTAATTTAAAGTTCATAATGTACAGACCTTTATTAAATCTTGTTGATTCATCATTTGAACATTTATTGCATTCATATGGCCTTCATTTAGTTTCAACATACAAATATGAAATAGGTAATTATTTTTTTGATTCTATATTTTATTTATTGAATAATGATTTATCATCTTTTCAATTGAGAAAAAATAACATAACACATTTAAATCAATGTTTATTATTGAATATAAAAAAATCCCAACAATGTCGTATTCGAAAATGAAATCCAATTTTTTTGTTTGATTTGCATCAAAACTTGGTCACAAATGAATATCAATATGTAACAAAAATGACATTAAATGCTAGTATGGGAAATTTGTGGGGAAATTTCACTACAATATTTTGGATAGATGAATATTTAGAAAGGTTAATTTACATTTGGAATAAAATATCGAAACACATTATATATCAATGTGGCATGGATTTTCAATTTATCCCCTTGCATATAACATATAATTCTCAACATTTTGAACCAATTCAATATGTTAATGGTTTATAGTTCTTTGCCTATTTTTCAAGTTAATGATCCCAAAGTTACCATAGATTTAAATGATTTTCCATCTCCTTGAGAATTAATGGTGCAACAACCTCCTATTTAATTTTCGTAATTAACTATGCATTTATATTGGATTGAAAATTTTGATTATGCATTAATGGACATTTTGAAAGATATTTGGGATTCACCATTAAAATATGTTGTTTCATTGTTGAACATTTCTTATAATAGAAATATTACTAAAAATAAATTAAAGATTGTATTCAATACTTATAATTTTTTAATAAAAATAACACAATTGTTCCTATAAATGAGATTTTGTTTAATTCATTCATTTCAATTTCCCTTACCATAATTTTAAAAAATCTCAAAATTCAAATGGAACACTCCCATTCAATTTTGAGTGTAATGTAACACAATTTTTTTTTTTTTTGATTATTCAATTTATGATAATAATATTTTTGAATTATTGGAGGTTTTTCCAAATCTAATTTATTGCACAAAAACATTTAAATTCAATAACATGTTTTTAAACATTAAAATAACTAGATCACAAATTATGAATCACATGAAATATATATATATATACAAAAAAATCACAAGAATTTTCCATAAATGACAAAATTCAATTATCACATGTTCAATGCATTTAAAAAGAAATTAAAGAACTAATTTCTACACAACAACTTTTTGCAAAACATGATGTTTAATTAAATTAAATAGAAGAGAATGTTAATATATAAAAAATACACATAATTCAATATACATTGACATTTATAATAATAAATCCAAGATGTTCCCATAATTCTATGTTTTAGTTATGAAAGGTTATGTTTTTAAAACTAACTTAATTTTCAAATATTTTTTAAATCAATTGTCAAAACAACTTTCTATATACTTTCAAATTCAAATAGAATTTAGTTCAACATCATACACATGTACAAGTTGTTTACATAATATTAGTGAAAATAAATCACTTTTATATCAAGTATAAAATCAAATTTCTAAAAACAAAATCATTCCATTAGTCCAAAAATTAACACAATTAGAAGAATGTTTTATTTCACCATGTTTTGTTGTTGCTCAAATTTATAAACTACAAAGGTATGGGGAATATAAGATGCATGGTGTTGTTATTAATGTCCCTACAAATGTGGATCAAACTTAGTCAATATTACCATGTTTACTCACCTAATGGTGCAATAATAGTTTTTCAAGTGACATTTGGAATACAAATCATTTTATATGTCAAAAAATGTTTTTCCAAATATGGTGATGGTCATTTAACGAGATTTAATTAAAACATCACTATACAAATATTTGAATTTTACCATTCATCATCAATGGGCAACGTTGTTTACTTTGCATGTGAATTCAAAATTTCAAATTCCTACTTATAATAATGCATCATTTGATAACTTTGATTTCAATAATGAAAAACTACATTATACACCAATAGATTTAATGTTACATAATTTTTTAAATGCTCCAAAAAATGGATTATGAGAATCCTATATGTTTTATTGCCCCAGGTCAAAAATTTCACCCTTTAGGTTTACTTAATATAAACATTTGCAGGAGCTAAATTTTTCAACATTATTCTACAAACAACTTGGACAATTTTATGAAGGTTTTTCATATCAACAAAAAAATCAATGGGAATCACTTCAAAAATTTGAAGATTTTTTAACCAATATTTTTAACCTTTTTTTTAAAGCTATTAAAATTTCCATCCAAAAAGCCATAAGTTTTGGTTGGGTGTGAATACAAAAAGGAAAAAATTGTGATACAATTTTAAAAACTTATCAAATATGAAACAAACCAAATTTAGATAACATCTTCAAATCATATTTAAGTTATCATGAATTGGAAGGTTTGTGTAAAATTCACATAATTATTTTGAAAGGTTATGGAAAAATATATTTGCAATGATTCAACAACTTGCTCTTCCAACATTCTTTGTCACTTTTACATTTGTTGAAAAATTATGGGATTTTCTCACTAAAGTTTTACACACATTATTTGTTTCAAAATTAAATATCTCAAATAAAATAAAAGACCTTCAATTTGTTTATATAGAAAAATTGATACAAATCGATCCTATCACATTTGCAAAATATTATAATCATTAAACATCTTGTTCTTATAAACTTATTGTAAAAATCATTTTCTTTTTGGGTATATATATATATTTATCTTATTTTTCATCATTGAATTCCAAAATCATGAAAGTGAACATGATTATGAACTTTTATGGATAAAAAATGCACTTATGTATGGAGTGCACACAAATGAAAAAAATTGAATGGTTTGTAGACATGTATATTTCTTGTGATATATCATTATTACCAAACTTATTGCAAAATGCACAATAACATTAACACACACATACATGTAAGAATAAAAATCATATATTATATGCAAATTTCATTACCCATTGCCTCCTATGCGTGAAACAAAAATTTTAGAACCTCTTCAAATAAATGGGAATTATCCATTTTCATAACAATACTGCCAACACAAACAAACAAAATATTTCAATTTTTGAAAGACTTGGAAAAAAATGATGATATATCTAAATTTTTAAAACCTTGATGAAAGTACATATATATTAAGTTTGAAAAGTAAATTAACAAAATCGCACATTTTTTTGAAAATTTTAAAAAATAAAAACTAATGTATTTAGTATAAGTGCTCTCATTTGTGGTTTACAAATACAAATATTCAATTTATCTTGGACCCATATGTAATTTCAACATATTGCAAATCATATGTGATAAAAATAGATAAATCAATAACATCATAATTACATTCTATCATAAAAGAATGCATCATAAGTAATATAGATGTAAATACAAGAATTCAAAAGTTAGGTAATGTTTTTTTTAATGCCCAACAAATGGTTGCTCAACTTGTTCTTTACCATTATATCATTCATTCCAAACATTTCAATCCATAAATATTTTTCTTTTTGAAAAACATGCTTCTATGTTAAAATCACAAGTTGCATTAAATGAATTAAAATCAAACTCAATTAATATAATATGAAACATTGTCATTAGTAGAGTTTAGTCCATTTTATAACATTAAAAAAATTTCAAATCATCACAATCCCAAAAATTATTAAGTTTTAAAATTATAATAAATATAAAGATATTGAAAATTGATCAAGAGAACAAGTTTTATTATATTGACCATTTCAATTCAAAAAACTCTCATCTTGGAATTAATGTAACATAACATGATGCATATTGTCAATAAAATGATGAAATTTCTAAGATTAAATCTATTTTCAACTATTAATACCATATCCAAATATAGAAAAAATGGATGATTCAACAAATTCAAAATCAAAACCATTACATTCAAATAACATTTGGACTAACAATATAGAAAATGAAATAAATGGTCCATGTTTTACAATTCTTATAACAAACATAATCAATATTGAACATTATGATTTATGATCTGACTTTGTCATTCAATCATGTAATGGATCAAACCGAAAATCATAATTTTTAAAAGATGAAAATTTCACAAAATCATCAAATTCCATGACGATGGAAGAATTTGAATATAATAGTTTACTTAGATAATTAAATGAAGAACACTTGGGTATATTCATGGTTGGGGTACATGAAGGAATGTCTCACCCCAAAATCATTTTAAAAACACTATTTTGAATGACCCTTACATTTATGAAATAATTTTTTTTCGTAATTATTTTTTCATTAGATAATCACATACTTTTTGATTAAAATGGTGGCGATTTTTTGTGATTTGGATGAATAAAATATGTCCTTAAGTGTTATGAAAGGCTTAGAAACTATGTCCCATTGCGTAGTTTTATTGAAAATGACTCAATAGAACTAGCAATATTTGTTCAAAATTTCCCATATTTTAACCATAAGTAGAATAAAGTATGTTCTATATGATAGCACAAATTTTTAATATGATAAATTACCAAATTTTGTGGAATTGATGGTAAAATCTTGAATTTTTTCATAAAAAAGATGCATTCATAAGGATAATCAAATTATTATTTTTAATTACAAATTTACATTCCAAAGGTTTGGAAAGAAGTATAAGAGATGTGGTGCAAATAACAGGACATTATTTGATATTTTTAATAGGGTTTTGGCACTCTTAATGAAAGTATGTCATTTTGGAATGTCTGAGTAGTCTTGCATTCCTTTTTGGTTTATATTTAACAAGACATTCAAAATTTATTCAATTGATTTGAATTTCCATTATAACACATATTGGTTGAAAGCCTAAACATACATATCCCCCTTTCATTATTTAACATTTTAAAACATTCATTTTGTTTAATATTTGCTTTAGGATTCACTACAAAAGACAAACAATATGAGAAATTACATCTGTCAAAATAACACTACCTTGTAACTAAAATTCAAAAAATAACTCATGCACAACTATTACGTAATTGTCCCCCTAAAAACACAATGTATTAATAAATAAATTGTCATGACAGAAAATCAATTAATTGTATAACAATTGCAAGTGAGTTGAAAATGAGTCTTTTATACATTAATTTATACACATTGTACATACATATGTAGTCAACCATGTTTGATTTTTTCAAGAATTACATTATAGTTACATGTGGCAACTACTTTGGAACTATTATAAATGTGTCACTAAAGTAACAACTATGTTACAACTAATGTATAATGTACATACATGTAATCACGCCACGTGTCCACATTTCACCACCCATTATGGGATACATTTGTAACTAATTTTCAATTATGATTCCCATTGATATAATTAGTATGACCACTAGTGCACCGTTGCTAAAGTATTATTGTTCAATTATGTTATGACTATAATACAACTACTTATGACTTCTTAGGGATACATATTATTTCGTTATTTATATTTTCATCATATTTATATCTTCATCATTTTCAGTGATTTAAAATGTTATGGGAACACTATTTCAAGCTTTAAAAATCATCTTTGAAGTGTAAAGGAAAAAGAGTAATGAAAAAATAATAAGAAGAGAAATAAGCTTTCCAACTTACAAAACATGATTTTTTCCTTTTTTTCTCTCTTTGGAAACCTCCTATTTTCAAACCTCATAACTTTCTTATTTTTTATTCATTTAAAATGATTTAAAGTACTATATTTGAAGTTCTACAAATCATTTTTGAACTCTAATATCAACATAACAACATACAAGGAATGTTTTGGGTGTTCGAGAACTGGCCTTTGTAACATTTAGTGGTTTCAAATTTTTTTGAGTTCTTGACCCCCTTTACTTTGGGGGGCCATAATTTTTTCAATTCTATTTCATTTTTTAATGGTTTTTACTATGCTAGATGTGCCAATAAAAGGGGTTCAAGTTTTGTTTAGACACAAAAAACAATGGAGGAACTTGAACAATACATCATGTATGAACTAGTTTTAGTGGAACTTGAACATTACTTCATGTGTGAAGAAGAATTAGACCTAGAATAATTCTAATGAAACCTAAACACTGCATCATGTGTGAAGAATTAAACTCGGAACATTTCTAGTGGAACCTGAACACTACCTCATGTGTGAAAAATTGGAGCCAAAATGGTTCTAGGGAGAAGCAACAACAATTTTGGGATTACAACAAACCCTAAATTTGACATGTGCTAAAAAAAAAAAAAAGACACAAGCGAGGAACATGAAAAGGACAAAATTTCTTCCTACACAATAATAGTGAAGAACAAGAATAAGAAGAAGAAGACTATGGAGATGTTTTTACCCTACATAAGTCGTTAGACTTGTGAACAGTAGCTAACCTGTGTGACTCACTAAGGCCACCTTTTAATGTCTCGTGCCTTCCTTGAAACTTTTGTCTTTGAAATTCTCTAAACCTAAAAAACACTTGCCACTTTCTCTTTCCTTTTGTCTTTTTTCACATGTTTTTGTCATTGAATGCATTTCAAAGAAGAAGCAAAGCACAAACAGAGAGACATAGAAAGAAATAGAGAGGAGAACGATGTGGGTGGGTTTTTCCCTTGTGCCAAACAAGGGAAGAATAATCCATAGTTCATAGATTTTGGGATTATAGTTTCGCACAAAGAGAATGGGGTCCATACACAATTTTTGTGCGAAAACCCAAGATGATTTATCCCCATATACATAAAGGGCAAGGCCGAAATGTTTTTGGATTCACCTCCATTCAAAAGAGATCCAAGCTCTGAGTGCTTACAACCTACAATTCATGTGTTTGTGTGACCACATGTGTATGTGCACCGAAGAAAAAAAACTTGACAATTTTTTTGGGGTTGGAAGTCTCACAATTACAGTTAGTCACAAGTACCCCTTATCACAATAGTGGCTTAGCAAGTTTAAATTTTGATCTAATGGAAGATGGTTTGTGTAAAAGGGAGATTTGTTCATCTCCTCTTGGGGATCATGTACTTTGTGGACTAATAGCGAGGATTGAATTGAAGAAACCTCCAATATCATCAACATGCCACATTGGAATCTTTTCAGGGAAGGTTTGGTGGGGTTTGGGAGACAATTTGAATCAAAATTTTCTCTATTGATAATCTAGAAATAAACGCACATGTCCTAGGTTTCTGCTGGGACAAGGTCAAGGTGCATAAATCGTTTTAGGCTCAAAATGGACTAACAACATAAAGTAAAACCCGTGTTGTGTTCAGACTCCTTACAAACAAATATGTGGCCTCCCTTACGTACCTTAACAAATATGTATTTCAGAAGTCGATAGATCCTCCTTGCGAAACAACTTTAATGGAATTAAGGTGTGCCATGTGATGTGGCCAACAATTTTCATCAAACAGTGGACCCAAAAGGATTGGTGGATGTTAGTGATCACCTCTTCCGATTCTGCATCATTCGAAAGAAAGGTCATCCTCCACTTGAAAGAGTTTTTTGCATGTGTGAATGTGTTGGTGCAAATTAAGATAGATGAGATATATGGTTTCGCCATAGATTTAGCTTTTCTAGATTCAAACGTCCAACTAGCATGTAGAAGAAACATTGAAGGCTTGATACATAACATGAAAGAATATAGAAGAGCTATAATATTTATCCCAAATTTTCAAAAGATTGCAAAACACCTTTTAGAAAAAGTGGAGGTAAAGGTTTCTAATCATGAACATCCATACATCATAGATTTTCCACTCAACGTGCAAATTTTTCTTATGTATTTTCTTGGAGGTGGAGTAGTTGGAAGTGTGTTCAAATGTATGTTCCTTAGAGTGATGGTAGTTGCTAAGGTTTGGAAAATGAATTGCATAATTGTTAAATAAGTGTTTTGTATTGCACGAATACTAAAAAGAAGAGTTGCCAAAATTAAATACAAGGAGTGATCCTAATCAAAGAGCAATCCTAACCAAGTTAATCATCAATCACTAGCATGATTGGTTAGATAGATTCTACTCTAGATTCTATTTTGTCTAATTAATCTAATAAATGAAAAGTAGAGTTTCATCCTATGTTCATATAGTTTTAACACCTTCCTTGAATCTCTACCTTAAAACTTAAATTCTTTCTATCCTTCCTTGGAGCCTTAATCTTAGAACCCAAATTTCTCATATTCTTTTTTTCAATACAATGTCGCACATCCAAATGATTTGGGTAGAAGTCTTTGAACAACTTCAGGAGATCACAAAGACTATGACCATGGTAACTATCCAATTGTTTAAATTTCAAGTCATGACATGAACTTGGCTAACTAGTTTGCTTATCTAAATTCCTTTGTGTGATATAATTTGAGATTTTCCTCCTAGTGATTTGGTTTTTATTTGAGATGATTCGAAAAGCTTGTGATTTGATTATCTTTTAGTTTCATTCTCAACTTGTTTGCTCATCCAATGTGGGTGATCATGGGAGTTCGAGAGCCTATCAACATGAGTCCTTTGTATCAGATGTTGAAACATCATGCATTCAAGAAAAAGTGAATTCCTTTAGTAACAAATATTCCTCTACATCTAAAGGTCTTCTAATGGTTAGGTCAAAGAAATATTATGTTGTTCATGTTGGAAGACAACAAGGTATATACACTACTTGGGCAGACTGTAAAGCACAAGTAGATGGATTCAAAGGAGCCATATACAAAGGTTTTTAATTTAAAGAAGGGGCATAAGACTTCCTAGGCATCAAACATATAGATTCTGAGACTTGAAAATTATAGAGGTGTTAAATAATTTCACACAATTCTCAAACTTGGTATTTTTTAGTGCTTTGGTCAAGATGTGTATTGTTTGATTATTAGTTGAAACATATGAAATTCTTATTTCTTTCCTTTCAACCATATTTCCCATGAAATGCACATGTATCTCAAAATGTTTTGTTTATGTGTGATACACATGATTGTGGGAAATCTTGATTATACTTTGATTGTCACAATAAAGATCAATTGGTCCTATTTTCAAAATTCCAAACTCTTAATAAATGTTTGATCCATATTACTTCTTTGGTTGCCTCAAGTAGTGCATGGTATTCCAATTTTGTAGAAGATAACACAATACATGTTTGCTTCTTTGTGCACCAAGTAATAAGAGTGTTGTTGATCATGAAAATATATGCTCTTGTAGATTTTTGCTCATCCTTGTACCCCCCCCTCCCTCCCCAATCCGCATCATTGAAACTAGAAAGTTTTAGTTTAGTCAACTGTCCATAGAAGAGACCAAAATGTATGGTGCCTTTGATGTAGCGAATGATAGATTTCACTACTTGTAAATGAACAAGTTGGGATTGTGTCATGAAGCATGAAACAAGGTTTAAGATATACACAATATCCCATCTGGTGTTGGTTAGAAATACTAATTTATCAACCATCCATTGATAAAGTTGTAAATTGATTAGAGAGGAGTTCATGTCCATGCGTAACTTGAGATTTTGTGGCAGGGGAGTCTTTGATGGGTTACATTCCATCATTCCAAATTCTTCCAAGATGCTAGATGCATAATCTATTTGATGAAGGAAAAGCCCATCTTTTCGATGAACAAATTGAATGCCCAAATATTTGGAACATTAACCGAATGAGGTCCTATCAAATTTGTTCCCCAATTTTTTTTTTAGTCAGGATATGCATTCAACATCATCCCTAATCAGAAATAGATCATTGATGTATAGGATTAATATGATATTTTGTCATTTTGGTGATGATAATACATGTTACCATCAAATGTTGATTTCTGTAATCCATTTTTCTTCAAAAATTTGTCTATATTCCATACCACTGAAGTGGTGTTTGTTTGAGCTGTACAAGGTTCATGACAGTTTGCAAACCAATTCTTCATTTTCATGAATTTCATATTCATGCGGTTGTTGCATGTAAACTTCATCATTGAGATTAACAACCATTCAAGAATGTTGTCTTGACATCCAAGTGATGCACTTTCTAGCCCTTTGAACTTGCTAAAACACTCACTGCTTTAATGGTATTCCATTTTGCAACTGGTTCAAAAGTTTCCTCAAAATCTACTCTAGCCTTTTATTCGCATCCTTTTGCAACTAATCTGGCTTTGTAATGTTCCACAACTCCATTGATTCCCAGTGTTTTCTTGTAAATCCACCTATATGTAATGGCCTACTTTCCTTGGGGTGAAGAATAAGGGTCCAAGTTTTCATTTTGGTTATGTTAATCGTTTCATCATCCATGGTTAATTTCCATTTCAAAATGATGTTGTACCTTGTGGTATGTTAAATCTTCCACCAAGTTCGTGACATATTGATCAAGAAAAATAGAGAGCTTCCTATTGCATGTGGAACTTTGTAGAGGCCCAATATTGATTTGTTTAGAGCTTTTGGGAGGTGAAGAGGATTCGTGAATGGAATTTGGCAAAATGGATTGGGAAAATTGTGATTGTGTGGGAAGATCAAAAAAAGCTGTAGGAGATGCACAACTTGGAAAAAAAGATTTATCAAACAATGATGTAGAGTTTTGATTTGGTGCATAATTTTCAATAGGAAAGGGAATTTGAAGAATTACTGTGGGAATTGTATTAGTAGAGATAGTAGGAGAAGAACATACATTCCACTGAAAGTCAAATGTAGAATGATTTTCTCCAGTTGCAACTTCTATAGTCGAAATTTCCGACTCATCTATCTTCACATGTCATGTGATGAAGATCTTTTTGGTCAGCAGATTGTAGCAATGGTAACGCTTGGTGGTTATGTCCCATCCAATGAGTATGCATCTTGCTACCTTGGGATCCATTTTGGTTCTTTGGTGTTTGGGTATGTGGGCAAAGATTCATGTACCAAAAACATGTAGGTGAAAGACATCCTGTTTTATTCCAATAAGTAATTGTTCTAGTATGTGATTCTTCAATGATTTGGTTGGATGCCTATTGAACAGATAACAAGCTATTCAGATTTCTTTTGACCACATCATTTTAGGAAGACGAGTTTAGGAAGACATTTCATAGTTTCACATAACGACCTATTTTTCGTTTCAATTATTTCGTTGCTCTTAAGGGAATAAGGCGTAGAAAATTAGTGAATGATGCCATGATTGAAACAATACTTGTGAAATTCAACAGATATGTATTATCCTCCATTATCTATCCACAAAATTTCTAGCTTATGTCATGTGATGGTCTCTACTACTCCCGTGAATCTTTTGAACTCCTTAAGTACATGATTCTTGGTTTTCATGAAAGTTACCAAGATTCATCTATTACAATCATTAATAAAGGTGATGAAGTAAAGAGCACTATTGTAAGCCAATGTTTTGAATGGTCCACATACATCACTATGAACCAATTGAAATGACTTTGTTGTGGTTATTGTGCTTTTCGAAAACTTCATCTTTGCTTGCTTCCCAATTTGGCAAATGTCACATACATGGTCAAGTTTCACTAACTTTGGTAGACCCAAGAGAAGTCCTTCTTTAAACAACTCATAAAGAGTTTGAAACTTGATGTGTTTAAGTCTCTTGTGCTAAAGTAAAGTTTTTTCTACACTTTGTAATTGTTCCACATTGCAAATTTCAACATTTGCAATACTCTTAGCTTGGAGTTAGTAGAGACCTTATCTCTCCAACCTATGTCCTTTCCCTACTATGGTGCAAGTTTGCATGTCTCTTATGATGAAAATGGAATTGATGGATTTTACATAATATCCTTAATTGAAAATGCATCTTACAAAGAACAAGTTCTGTTTGATGCTCGGTACATAGGGAATAACATTAATCCTTTTATTTCACCATTTGGAAATTTTATAAACACATTTCCTTTTCTTGCAATAGTATGAGTTTCACTTCTTGCTACTATCATAGGTGCTGTTACAACAAATTTAAGTCCAAAAATGATGTTTGGGTTCCTTGTTATGTGCTATGTTACACTTAAGTCTAAAACCCAAAGATTGTCTAACTCTTTGTTTGATGAACTAGCTAAGACTTCAAGATTCTAAAAGAAACCAAGTCTATGATCAACCTCTTTAAGAGCACATACATTGTTAGATTCAGTGAGGTGAATTTCTATAACTTCTTCAACATTTGTTGTGCTAGATTCAAAATTTGAATCCAATTGTTTCACATGTTCCTTCTCCATTAAATTGACACAAGACTTTCCTTTATTCTTGGATCGTGTTAATCCCTTGAACTTCTTTTCCAAGGTCTTCATTTGCTCAATTGTTTTTTTGAGTTCACACTCATTCTCCCAATGTTTCGATTCTTTGCAAAGGAAACATGTGTCATCATATGACGCTTTCCCTTTGGAGGATTGCATTTTACCCTTCAACTTGGCTCTTTTCTCCTAAGTTGAGCTTGCTTTTGCTCCCATGGCTTCCTTCTTCTTCGAATCCAAGGCGGAACATTCCATTTGTTTGATCCTCATCTTTTCAAGTACAAACACATTGCTAGCTACTTCTTTCTCTACATCCATCTTGATGTGCATCTTTTTCATCTAGGAGTTTGGATTTGAGATCTAAGAAAGATGGGAATAGATCAAATTACCAGTGAATAGTTTTTTTAAAAGTTGATATTCCTTGGGTAAAGAATGGAGCAACAATAATGAGAGTAAGTCTTCTAGTATTGTGACAGAGATTGTTGTTAATTAATCAATGATGCCTTTTATTTCCTTGAGATAGTTCTCCATGGTCATCATCTCCTCTTTCCATGAAGTAATAAATTTTCATAATAACATTAGCCTCTGCGAACATGTGTTTGGTTCGTATCGTCCCTTTAGGTGTTGCTAACATTGGTATGGGTTTGTGTAGTGTCTCATGATCAGAATCAAGGAATCTTGCATTGATTTAGAGATAACATCCAAGGCAAGTTTCTTACATTCATGATCTACCTTTGGGACTACACCTTGTGTTTTGGGATTGACATAGAATGTCCACATGTGATGTCTTTCAAATATCCTAACCATCCTAAATGACCACACTTAGTAGTTAGATTCCCCTTCTAACCTACTAGAGTCTAAAAGAAAGAAATCTAGACTTTTACTATGTTGAGTAATAGATCTCAATTTTTTTTTGTCTAAAGCAGTTATAGTAGTACTAAAAGCCCCAAAGGCATTGTTTGAGGTCTGTCTTTTAACATTTGTACTATTGATCGCTTCATCTTGAACATATGCCATGATTATCTTTTTAGACACACAAAGCTAAAACCCACACAAAAATATTCAAGTGATTTGATTCTTGCAACTAAAGAAACTTAACTTCACATTGTAAAAATCTAGTAAAACTAGACCTGAAAATTATAGCTTTGCTCTAATACCATGTTAAACAAGTGTTTTGTATTGTAAAAATACAGAAAAGAAAAGTTATCAAAACTAAATACAAGGAATGATCCTGATTAGAGAATAATCCTAATAAGTTAATCATCAATCATCGACATGATTGGTTAGATAAATTCTACTCTAGATTCTACTTTATTTAATTAATCTAATAGATGAAAGGTGGAGTTTTGTCTTAAGTTCATATAGTTTTACCAATAACCAATGAAGTAGTTGAAAAATAAACAAGTCTATTTTCAAAATTGTGACACCCAAATGTGGTTCAATTCATAGGGTTGGAGTCAAGGAAAGTCAGCCCATCATCGTTTTCAAGCTCATGAGCATGAACCTATGGAAATACTTAAATGAAAAGAAAAATAATGCTAGTGAAGGACCTCCTCGTCCATTGCATTTGGCTATGAACATAATGCTACAAATCACAGATGGTATGAATTACTTGCATGAGAATGGGGTGATGGACCATGATTTGAAGGCAAATAATGTTTTTATAAATGTTGTGGAGGATTCGAATGGACACCATTCCTTGGTGCAAGTGAAACTCACAGACTTTGGTGAGTCAAAATTGAAGCTACATGACTCTGGGTACAACCCAATGGTGAGCACTTGAAGTATTTCAATAGGAGGAAAACAAAGAAAAATACACAAAATTAGCACATGTGTATAATTTCTCAATGCTTTGCTTGGAGGTCTTCATTGGGAAACTTCCATTTGAAGACATACCACTAACAAATTTTCTTCAGAGCTTCCTTGCTAGAGTAAGGCTTCAATTACTAAATGTGGACTATTGTCCTCACTACCTTTTTGCACTCATTAAGAAATGTTGGGCCACAAATGATGTGGAGCCTCTTCAATTTCCTATTATTATTCAAATGTTGGTGGATTGCAAGGCTAAAGTTTTGAAGCATCCATATGGCCAAAAGGATAATTATTCTCAAAACTCACACCCTGTGGATGCAATAGACACAAATTGTATTCAATATGTTCTTGAGGATGACAACAATCCTTGTGTTCGTGAATCAAGAACTTCATTTATGATTGAAATAAACTCCACAAGATTACCTTGTTGTGTTTTGGTTTGTGATTAATTAGAAAAATGAGTGAAAACATGATGAATTTGGTTTAACATGATGCATTGACAAAAGGTTTGACCTCTAGAAATCTGTCAGTGCTACAGTAAATGGGAAAATGTTTTATTGATATACCATATTCCAAATTTTCTTTTAAGGAGCTAAAGGTTGCCATTGTTAAATTTTCTTCTAGTAAGTTCAAGAGCCATCAAGCAAAATATTATGAAGATAGTTTGACAAGGGTGGTCCACAGTCCTTGCTTTGCACAAAAGGCAAAATCTTTAAATAAGATGCTAGGTAGCTTAGGGTCCTAAAATAAAAAGTCTAGGTAGCCTAGGAATTTTGGGATAAAAAACTTAGATAATTTAAAGTAAAAAGTCTAAGTAACCTACAGTAAAAAACTTAGGTAGCCTAAAATAAAAGGCTTAAATAATTTTAAAAAATTAGGTAACCTAGAGTAAAAAACTTAAGTAGCCAAAGATAAAGGGCTTAAATAAATTTTTTAAATTAGGTAATCTAGAGTAAAAAATTTAGGTAACTTACAGTAAAAAAAACTTAAGTAGCCTAAGCTTTTTACCTTAAGTAAAAATTTTAAACTATCCTTTTATATTTTTGGCTAAACTTTGAAAACCTCCAAAAATCACTTAGTTTTTTTTTTAATTTCTTTTTTTGACAAAATTGAGTAATGAAAAAATAAAAGGCTGCCCTTATTAAAATGTCCCCCCACCCAAGAGATTAATATACATAACCAAAGCTCCAAGTTAAATATGTAAGAAAGTTTTTAGGGTTTAGATTTAACCAAACTGTCTAGAATCCAAAAGTGTTTATGGCCATTACAATGAGCACGACAAATTTCAAAAGTGGCATTATTATTATTGTATCTCTTGTTTTTTTGAAAACTTTTAGTCTTGTGTTGCTTCACTTTGTACAATGTTTTAAAAGTAATATCTATCGCATATTATTATTTATTATTAAATGTAAAATTAAAATTTGCTAGAATAGCACATTTTACAATGAAATGAAAGAGTTTTTTTTCCCCAATTTTTAATTCAAATTTTTTTCTAGGTTTTGAAAACAACAATTTTGAAACCATCAGATTTCCACAATAGGTTGTAGCTTATTTTTATTTATTAATACCCCAATTCGCCCCATTTGAAAAAAAATTTAATTTGTAATAAATTCTAGTAAGGGGAGTTGTTTATTTCTTCATTGATTCAATTTTGCCAAAAAAAGAAATAATAAAAACTAAGTGATTTTGGAGGCTTTCAATAGCCAAAAGCATGAAATCACTAGATTTTTATACTCGGGTTTCAAAGTTTAATCAAAAACATAAAAAAACAATTGAATTTTTTTAGTTAAGGTAAAAAGGCTTACGGTAAAAAGCTTAGGCTACCTAAGCTTTTTACTCTAAATTCTTTAGGCCTTTTACCCTCAGTTACTTAATTTTTTGATTTATTTAAACCTTTTACCTTAGGCTACTTAGGCTTTTTATTGTAGGTTACCTAAGCTTTTTATCCCAAGATTCTTAGGCTACTTAAGTTTTTTTACTGTAGGTTACCTAGACTTTTAAACCTAAGTTATTTAAGCTTTTTATCTCAAAATTCGTAGGTTGCCTATACTTTTTGTTTTAGGATTTTAGGGTACCTAAGCATTTTATTTAAAGATTTTGAAGACAAGGCATTAGGACCCTAGGCTGCCTAGGCATCTTATTTAAAGATTTTGAGGATAGAGCATGGCCATTTTTGTATTCCGTAGTACGGGTTCCCAAAAGTGAAGCTGGTGGGGAGGGGGGGGGGAGGGAGGAGGGGGTGTTTATCGGTGTAGCTTATGAATATGTTGTATTGATTAAAAACCTCCTCTAATGTTTTTAGTGTATTTAGAGAGCATTTTGTAGGCATTTTGGAAAACATTCATATTCTTATTTAGGGTAGGAACAACAAGGCTCAAAAGGGCCAAGGGGAAACAACAAAAAACCTTTTTATTGTTAAAGTGGGGGCAATTTTTAAAAAAAAAACCATAAAAATGAATATAAAAAATAAAGTAGTTTCATTGAAATTTGTTGTATTTTCCTTATGAATAAGTATGAAGCTCCAAAAAATAAAAAGTAACAATGTTGTTATGTCCAAAACTCTTTTGTTTATATGCAAATCTATTCAAGAATCAAAATTCTTTACCATTATAATTTTTTAAAATAGTAATATATTTATTTTATTCATTTTTTTTTTACTATGTATAAATCATAGGTCTAAATAGTGAAAGAAGAAATTGGTGCAAGTGGTGTAATAATATTTGAATATTTGAAAGAAAGTATGAATTACATTTAATTATAAATTTTTTGAATTGACACTTTGTAACCTTGGATTAATCTATTTTTTTCCCTTTGACTATCTGATTATATTTTACAATTATTGTTCAAAACAAATATTATACAACTATCTCTACCAAAGCCTAGCTACTTCATTCATTTCCCTTACCCCCCTATATGGGCATGAAAAAGCACATTAACATGTGCCTTTTCACGTCAATGTTATATAATAAAATCAAATTTGAGATTAACATTAATAACAATGAATTATTGGAAACTATATGTGAACATACAAAGGATATAAAAAGAAAATAAAAAGGCGGGAAGAGAGGAGATATTATAAAACTTCATGCATCATTGTGAGTCCCTCTAATGTAAATGAAATGTGGAAAGTAATATCAATCGTTTGTATTAGAAAATGAAATTTTACAAATACATACAAGATTTTCTTTTGTGCTTATATTAATTAAAGTTGAAATCTATTTCTTTCCATATATGTTTTTAGATCATTAGAAATAATTAAAACTTTATGTTTACATAAATAATTATAAGTCTCCACCTTCTTCACCATTATTCTTACCTCTTTTTCACACAAGTGAAATTAAATGATCAAAAAGGTAAATTTAAAAATTAATTGAAGTATTAGAATATATTCCTTAATTTTTTTTTGGTTTAAGGTTTTATATTTATTAAAATTATTATTAAAATGATAAACCTCCATCTTCTTTACCATTATTTTTATCTTTTTCTCACATTAAAGTGAAGCTTACAATTTTAATTTAAAAACTTATATAATCATTAGAGTGTGTTTCATAATTCAAAGCTTTTTTCTGTGGCCACAGGGTCCTAGCTTAGACTTGTAGTGCAAAAATCATTGAATATTGAAAAATCTGTCATTGAAAATTCAATAAAATGAAAACAAAAAATGTTAGGGAGATTAGAGTATGCTCTTAGTACTCTTGAAAAACCTTTGATGAATGGGGTTATGGAGATGACTTTGCAATTTTTAGACCTAAGGTGTGGAAGATATTGCATTTTGAGTATTTTAGACTTGAAAATTAATTAATTTAAAAAAAAATCACAATTGGGCTGTATCATAAGGCCTTATTCACACTTGGGCCAATGGCACATGCCACACTAGTTTGAATGAATATATAAAAGTTGGCCAAACACTATTGGTTAGCTTCCTACATACCAATAGCCTCCCATGCTTGCAAGCTGAATGGGTTAAATGTACATCCAAAATAACTTTTCTCCATTACTTGACATATAACATCCCTTTCCATCCATACTCGGTCTTGGGTTTGCTCAACTAATCAAATACAAAACTACAAATATTTATGTTTAGTTTTTTTGGTCTACTCAAAATTGGATTTATTGTAGTACTTTGCGGGCTTTGACACTTGTGTGCTGAATAAGTAATATATTTAAAATTTTTAATTTCATCCAATGAATTTTTGGCAAGTAAAGAATATGATTATTAAAAGCACAAAAATTGTTGGAAGTTTTTTGATAACCATCTAGTTAGAAGGTTCATATTTAATAGGTTTGAGTGGAGTAGGCCAAGGTTCGAATTTGGTTGTTTTAAAATCTGATTTGTGGAAGAGTTTATTTTTATGTGCTATTTTTCCCCTTTGTCATCTATGGTTTTAATTTAGTAACAAAACTAAATATGGGCAGTATGTTGGATCTTTGTCATTTATGGTTGAGGTTGGCAAGTGATCATGTTACGTGATTTAGTTGTTTTGATGTTAAACTTGAAACAACCAAGATTGATCATGACGTGAAATATTATTGTGTTAAAGTTATGGACATGATTTATAGATTAATAATTTAATATAATACTTGTAAGATGATGACAAAAAATATATAAAATATTTTTGCGAAGGTCTCTAGATTAACAATTGGAATTCAGTAAACTTATAATGAGAGAAAAGTTCATTGAGTCATAAGGAGATGTGTTAAGCTTGTTTTTTGTTTTTGCAATGAAGAAGTGCATGGAATATATTTGAATTAATTTGTTTTCTCCCTTTCCTTATTCCTTTGTCTTACAATCTGCTTTATTAGTCTAGTTGATAAAATAGTTGACGATCCCCAACTTTTCCTTAGACATGCCCACCTCAGTTTGAAATTGGATCAAGTATTGGCATTTTTAGTTTTCAATCTCATTTTTTACCGAATCTCACTAGTAGAGAAAAACTCGTATTCACAAGGTTCCAATAATGTTCCCTTGATATTCACATGATGTTGGACCTTTGTTCCCATAATCATTTCATGATGCATCATCATCATTCACTCTACAAATGTTGATGTAATGAATGGGGCTCATGGCTGTGCATGATGCTGAGCGCTGCCTGTCTATGGGCCTACTGTGCTTGCCAAGGGTGGCTTGCCCACATAATGGGCAGATGCTTGGCCATTCCATGGTCCATAAGGCACTTGGAGAAACTTTCTACTTGTGTATTTGGAGGGCACACTGTTATAAACTTAGTATCCATGAATTGTCCATCCTAGAAAACAGGAGGGATCAAAAGCTTAGGCTGTAAGAGTGTGAGGGAAATTATGCTCTTTTTGAGTGGCATATTCCGAGCATAGTTTTCAGTTGATGTCTTTCAATCAAAAGGTGGGTGCTAGCTCTTTGTAATTTTCTTTGGGACTTTGCAAGGTGCCCAAAGCTTGTTTGTCAACAATTAGTATCATAACAATTCTGTCAACTTTGTTTCTGACTGCATGTCTATTGTCCCTCTCATCCAAGGGCAATGAAGCAAATGATGCCAGTGCAAGGGGAGGTTACTTCCA
>Ga0116227_10000141_pt1 | contig 119047 bp, 107 predicted proteins | sample S1TSphgellanicum_FD_89693 | JGI IMG/M metagenome (GOLD analysis project Ga0116227, IMG submission 89693) | Host-associated microbial communities from peat moss isolated from Minnesota, USA - S1T2_Fb - Sphagnum magellanicum MG | ecosystem: Host-associated > Plants > Peat moss > Unclassified...
CACAAACCTTCTGTATTCCCATAATCAGTACAATGCAGAAGACAAGAATATCAATAACTTTGTTTGGCATTATAAGGTCTGTTCCTAGACAAATCAATTTGTTGTTGATGAATAAAACACAATTTAAGATCTCCCCGGCAGTCATTTGGGTCAGTTCCATATTTCTGGGTTTACTATCCTCTGTACCGCAAATTGCAGAGCGTCATTTTAACCCCGCAGCAGCGGCGGTAAATGCGGGCATTACAGCTGCCTTTGCCTTGGTGATGTGGTACGTCAATATTTTTATGCTGTCGCGTCAGCCCAATAAAGCGCGTACACAGAGTATATCTTATTCTAAACTGATAACCAGTTTATCAGTCGGCTTGTTAGTGATGCTGGGTTTGGCTTACATTCAGCAATTGATTTTAGCACATATCAACTTTGGCCCCGTAATGCTAATGGTAGAGGTGCGGGGTATTTTAATTAACCTTATATTTTATATGTTTCTGCATTTGCTGCAGCAAAACTACGAGAACCAACATGTAAACATGGAGCTGGAGCGTATTAAAAATGATAGCCTGGGCGCACAATATGAAATGCTGAAACAACAGGTTAATCCGCATTTTTTGTTCAATAGCCTCAATACCCTAAAAGCAATGGCCGAAAGTGGCGACCAGCAAACGGTAGAGTTTATCCTCAAACTATCTAACTTTTACCGCTATACACTCGAGAGCCGCAAGCACGATCTAATCCATGTGAGTGAAGAGATGGATATACTTAATGCTTATCTCTTTTTGCAAAAGGCCCGGTTTGATGAAGGTTTTACTTTTGTGAGTGATTTGGATACGCAAGTTTTGCAAACGCTTATTCCGCCATTTACGCTGCAGTTACTGGTAGAAAATTGCATTAAGCATAATGTTGTTTCAATACAAAAGCCACTGCATATAAGAATCTATAGTGAGCATAACAAGATCATTGTTGAAAATCAGATCCAATTAAAACTCGGCGACAATAATTCGCTTGGTGTTGGACTAAAAAATATTGACTTGCGTTACAGCCATCTGCTTGATCAAAGCATCGAGATTGTTAATGACGAAAAAGTATTCCAAATTAAACTACCACTTATTTATGAATATCATCATCATTGAAGACGAGCTAAAAACGGCTCAATCATTAGAAAATATAATCCTCGGTTTAAAACCTGATTCTAAAATAATAGGCCGATACCAAAGTGTGGAAAGTTCAATAGAGGCACTCTCGGAAGGCCAGCAACCGGACTTGATCTTTATGGATATCCAGCTGGCAGATGGCCTTTGCTTTGAAATATTTAAATCGGTAAAAGTTACCAGCCCAGTGGTATTCTGCACCGCTTTTGATGAGTATTCGCTCGAAGCATTTAAAAGTAATGGAGTTGATTATGTATTGAAACCGTTTTCGAAAGAAGATATCCAGGAAGCGTTTAGGAAGGTCGATGAATTGAAGAACTTCTTCCAGCAAAAAGTAATGCCCGATCTCAGTGATCTGCTCTCAAAATTAGGTGTACCAAACAACACCGGAAAATCCAATTTCCTAGTATTTAAGAATCAAAAATACACAACAGTACAGACTGATAATATAGCTTTCTTTTATATTCGAAATGACTCTACATCGATGATGTGTTTCGATAAGCAAGAGTTTGTGCTAAGTCAATCGCTTGATCAGATTGCTGCGAGCGTATCGGGTAAACAGTTTTTTCGCGTAAACCGCCAATACCTGGTCAATTTTAAAGCTATTAAAGAAGTAGAGCATTACTTTCTGCGCAAACTGTATGTAAAGCTGATAATAGAAACGCCAGATAAATTATTGATCAACAAAGAAAAATCGCACAGTTTTCTTTCCTGGATGGAAGAGCGTTAAGGGAAATATTCTTTAAGCCAGTTTAATCCCAGTTCGCGGCCCGATATGTCTGGCTAAGCTAGTTCTCACTCTTATTAGATACATTTGGCAGATACTTTTGAATTAAATAAAATTCAAACGAAAATGAAACCTGGAAAAATTTCAGCCATATGCGCCTTAATTGTGCTCATCATCTCAACCGCAGCCTTTGTAGATAACAGAAAAGCTTCAAAAGCAAAATCTAAAACTGATTACAGCAAATCAACAGCCAATAGTTTTGCTATTCTCGAACTATTTACCTCTGAGGGATGCTCGAGCTGCCCTGCTGCAGATGAGTTACTAGCCAAAGTTCAGAAAGAAGTGGGTGATAAACAAATTTATGTTTTAGCCTACCACGTTGATTATTGGAACCGCCTGGGTTGGAAAGATAGCTTCAGCAAAGCGCAATTCTCTAAACGGCAGTATCAATACAGCCGCCAGTTTGCAGGCCAAGTTTATACCCCACAAGTAATAATTAACGGCAAAGCCGAATGTATAGGATCAGACGAACCGGCTTTAAAGGGTGCGATACAGGAAGCCTTCGAAACTTCCGGCACAGTATCTTTAAATTTTAAAGGCCAGCAACAATCAAGTCAATTAAACCTCGACTACCAGTTCTCCGGCAATACCAATAACAGTCAACTGCTTATTGCATTAGTGCAAAAGCACGCCGTAAGTAAAGTTGCAGCAGGCGAAAATAAAGGCCGTACTCTTGCACATGCTCAGATAGTACGCGACCTGTATACTATCGATTTGCCGCCAAGCAAAAAAGGAACTGCATCTATCGATTTGCCTACCGGCTTTAATACTCAGGACTGGGAAGTAATCGGATTAATTCAAAACTCTGTAACGGGTGAGATAACAGCAGCAAATCGCGCTGCCATTGGCGCCGCCTACTTGTAATCTGACCATCATCAATAACCAACACAAAACAACATTGTTGGAATTGGACAACCTGTAATTAATTTATCATTTCCAAATTTTCGGTTCAAACCTAATCCGGAATGATTGATATATAGTTATAAAGTTTGCTGTACTTACCTAGAAAATTCGCTTTTTTATAAAGCCCTTCGCTTTCAAATCCTCTATTAGCCTTAGAAAGGCTTCTAAGTGTTCAAAAATCCCTGCTGATGGGTACATTTTTTTTAAAAAAAACCATTTAACAAACTGATTAACATATAGTTAAATGGTTTTTTTTGATTACATATCACCACATAAATCCAAATACCTTTTATCCTTAGAATGTACTTACTGAATATTAAGAAATGTACTTATTTTACTTTTCTTAACATTCAGCGCAAAACACATCACAAACAACTGACTATCAATAATATATGATAAAATTGACTATATTATAATTTTAATTCTCATAGAATTGTAAGTTTGAATCGCACCAGAAAAAACAGATTCTATATACAACTAATAGACGGGTAACTTTAAAAGTAAAGGGCTTTTCTCCTCTTGTTTATCCAATTCCTGAAGTATAATTTGTACTACTATCTCAGCAGCAAGGGTTAAGAATTGCTTTTCTGATTCAGAAACTACTTTTCCTTTTATAGGACGATCTGCAATACGCCTCGCCCTTCGTCGCATTATTGGCTTTTCCATCGTAAAAGGTTTCGCTTATCTAATAAATTATAAGTACAACAGACTAATTACTTATACTAAAGTTTAAACAATTAGTTAGCTAATAATCCAGTTCAATTAAATTCAACCATCCGAGCGAACTCATCATTATACAGGTAACATCATCATGGTCATACTGTGCCAATTGGGCTGCTTTTTAAGCTATGTATTGATAAAAATTCTAGGAAATGATCCTATACCTTCCTGGATATTCGCCGAATAGAAATTAAGAGATTGTAATGGCCAAATGTATCCAACTTAGGATTTTATAATTCTTAACTGATGTTCCACTTTTTCATTTTACGACACGCGTTTACTTCAAATGTTTACAAGACATCCACACACTTCTTTTCTGTAAAATTCGGAAGAACTATCGAAGTGTGAATCATGTAACTAATACACGGAATTACATAACAACGAACCATCGGTAAAACCCCAGTTTTACGCTCTACCAGCTTATATGTGAGATATGAAGAACGAACGTGATTTGCAAAACAATATCCAAGATGCTATTAAATGGGATCCGTTGTTAAAAGATGCAGGTATTACAGTAAAGGCCATAGACGGGCTTGTTACTTTATCAGGAAGTGTTAAAAACTATCAGGATAAAATACGGGCTGAGCTTGTCGTTAAAAGTGTTTATGGGGTAAAAGCGCTGATTGAACATTTGACTGTTATTTTAGATCCATTAGATGAAGTATCTGATGATTCCATAGCCAAACATGTGTTTGAAGCTTTAAAACTTGCTTGGGTACCCCATGAAAGGATAAGTATTAAGGTAGAAAACGGACATGTCACCCTCGAAGGCCAGGTGACATATAATTTTCAAAAAGAAGCGGCAATAAAATCTGTTGGTGGTGTAAAGGGCATTAAAATCTTGACAAATAACCTCACTCTGCTTGCTGAAACCCATGATGAAGTTGAAAAAAAGAACATCGAGCACGCTCTTCTACGCTATGCTGCTACCGTTGATCAGAATATTGATGTAAGAGTCCAAGACACCAGAATTACACTTTCCGGCGCCGTGAAATCATTTTATGAAAAAGAAGAAGCCGGAAAGATCGCCTGGAACACGCCAGGTGTCTCGATGGTGATTAACGATCTGGTTATTGCGTAGGACATTATTGAGAAAAATGAAACACAAGGATATAGTAAATTTGATTAAGAAAAGGTTTGAAAAGATCAATTTTGCATTTGAATGTGTAAGGTTACATTTTAGTGAAAATGATATCCGCCTGTTTCGAGTTAAGGTAAAAAAGCTCCAGGCCTGCCTCCAAATGTTAAATGTCGGTATAGATCATAAAGACACACTTAAGGTACCTCGGAGAATACTTAAATACTATGAAGTTTCAGGTGTTATCCGCAGCCTTCAGATACAACAGCTACATATCCACCAGACATTGGAAAGAGAAGAAAGAAAGTTGCCGGAAACCTACCTGAATTTAATTTCAAGTCAGCTTTTAAACCAACTTGAAATGGCCAGTAAGTTTAGGGGTGGCCAAAGCGCCTTCCAAAAAGAAGGAGAAAAGCTATTAATCTTATTGCCTGCTAAAATTAGCCCTAAATCAATAGAGCGTTTCGTACGATCAGAAATAAATACCTTAAAGAAATTGCTTTCACCGGTGTTTCCCCCCGATCAATCTATTCATGAAATGCGAAAACTTTTGAAAGGCCTTTTATACACCTGGCTTTATATCCAGGAATACATGGATATTGTTTCTCCCTATAGCCTATTGTCCAACAGGGAGAACATAGATGCTTTTTCCAAAGTTTTAGGGAAATTTCATGACATCGATACCGCGATAACCCTTTTGCATACTGGCGTTTCAAGCCTTGAAATTGATGAAAATGAAAAGGGTATATTAAGAAACTTAGAAATTAAATGGATCGGGGAAAAAGAAGCCGCCCGGCTTGAGATCTATCAATACTTTCAAAATATCAATGCTTCTTTATAACCCCTACAATCTGTAACTGAATAATCGATCCTGTAGATTTAATTTATTCGCCTGATAATTATGAATGATCTTAATTTAAGTATCCGGAAGGCTATTGATAATGATAAATGTCCAGATAACGCAGACCGGAAACCACTCCCGTTAACGATGCAGGCTATGGTGATGGAACTTGCAGGCCAACCGCTCGTCAGTAAAAGACTTCCCTTGCCAACACCTAACGAAGACCAGGTACTTGTTAAAATTATTGCCTGTGGGGTTTGCCGTACCGACCTGCATATTATGGATAGCGAGCTTAGCCAGCCAAAACTACCATTGATACTCGGACATGAGATTATAGGGACTGTAGTAACTATCGGCAAACGCGTCACTTTATTAAAATCTGGCGATCTTATAGGCATACCCTGGTTAGGTTACACCTGCGGAACTTGCAAATACTGTTTGAGAGACCAAGAGAACCTATGCGAAAATGCGCTTTTTACGGGTTATACCATCAATGGCGGATATGCCGAATACACAGTTGCCTTCCAAAAGTATTGCTTTCATCTTGCACCTCAATATAATAATCCTTCTGCTGCCCCACTGCTATGCGCAGGCCTAATTGGATATCGCTCCTATCAAATGATCGGGAAATCGGCTAAAGAAATAGGCTTTTATGGATTCGGAACGGCAGCGCATATCCTGATCCAGGTGGCCATTAATCAGGGTAAGAACATCTATGCTTTCACCCGAGACGGGGACCAAAAAGCACAGGATTTTGCCAAACGACTTGGCGCAGTTTGGGCAGGTAATTCCAGTGATTCACCACCGAAGATATTGGATACGGCGATAATATTCGCAGCCGTAGGTCAATTAATTCCCAAAGCGTTAAAGGATATTGATAAAGGTTGCCCGGTTATTTGCGGTGGCATACACATGAGCGATATCCCTTCTTTCGCCTACAGTTTGTTATGGGGTGAAAGGGAAGTTCGTTCGGTGGCCAATCTAACCCGTCAAAATGGCGATGATTTTTTTGGGCTTTTATCAACTATCGAAGTAAAAACCGAAACCACGCTGTTTCCTTTAATGAAAGCAAATGAGGCACTGGCAGCAGTCCGAAATAGCGAAATTGAAGGCTCCGCCGTATTAGTGATGTGAGTTTATCACTTGGCCATTCATAATCTCTAAAAACTAAACACCCCGTGGCATCAATTGGCGGTATCAACTTAATTAATTGCTTTCATTGCCCATATCACAGGTGTGAATGATGTAATTAATTCAAAGAATTGCGTAACAATAAAACTATGAAACCGGGCAATTTTGTAATGTCTTAATTGAGAGATAACTTATTTAAAATCAATATTATGTTTTACTACAATAACTTTTGGGGTATGGATTTTATCTGGTGGTGCGTATGGTTTATTTTCTTATTCTGGGTATTCGCTGTTCCGTACGACATCCCCTTTCAACGCAACAGAAAAAATTCTCCTTTAGATATATTAAAAAAAAGGTTTGCTACAGGCGAAATAGGTTCTGACGACTATAATGAAAGAAAAAGAATTATAGAAGCCGATATAAGATAGCGAACGCAATAAGGACAATGATACAGCAATCGTCCCAAGTGGCGATACAAGAAGATAGGAATTAAAAAAATCATTATGAAAACTAATCAGCAATTACAGAAAGATGTTCAGGATGCCATGAGATGGGAACCATTGTTGACCGATGCAGACTTTGGGGTCGCCGCTCAAAATGGTGTGATTACCTTAACAGGAACCGTAGATAGTTACTCCAAAAAATTGGAGGCTGAGAATGCGGCTAAAAATGTGGCAGGTGTTAAAGCTGTTGCTGAAGAAATTATAATTAAACATGGTGATTTCGGCAATAAGAGCGATACCGAAATTGCGGCAGCAGTTTTAAATGCCTGGAAATGGAACTGGGAGGTTCCTGACGAAAGAATCAATGTGAAGGTGGAAAAAGGATGGGTGACTTTGGAAGGTGAATTACGATGGAATTACCAGAGAGAGGCGGCCAAAAAAGCCGTGAGAAATGTGGCCGGGGTGATGGGGGTTTCCAGCAATATCAAAATCAAATCCGAGATAACCGATGCGATAGAAAAAAAGGACATTGAGAGCGCTCTTGAACGTAATTCAACTATTGACGAACTTGGCATCGAAGTCGATGTTTCAGGTAATGGCTTAATACTCAAAGGATTTGTTAATTCAATTTATGCCAGGGATCAGGCAGAACAGATAGCCTGGAATGCGCCCGGCGTCGAAACCGTTAATAATAACTTGCTGGTCGAATATCCCAATTAAGCTTCATGAAAAAAGACGGAAGTACATCCCACGTCTTTTGCCTTAATATCCAATTCCAAAACGTGCTTATCATAGCATTCAACATAAATAACTATGATTAATAACATTGCTGCGTTAACCGCAGAAAAACTTTTCAACTTATTGAAAAAAGATTTCACAGACTATATTAATTACAAATTAGATGCGGGAATGAACATCGATTCGCACATGTGGAAGACATCATTAATGTCATGTTTCCAGATGTAATCGAAGGCATTGCCTTTTCCATCATCGTTACAGAGAAGGAATTAAACGTTACCGAAAATAATATTAGCCCGGAATACAATAGCGGCATATTGGAGCAACAGCTGGTTGATTTTTTAATACTTAAAGCAAGTTAAATCTCACGTCAATCATTCAAGGATGAGCGGTTCAAAATATCGGATCATAGTTCGGCAAGGCACCTCCGCCTAAAGGCATCTTAATTTAAAGTCAATGACAACAGCAAAACATTTAGGCATTTGGATGGACCATCAAAATGCCAATCTCATGGAATTTACAGAAAAACCTATGATTACAAGAACCATCACTTCGGCTTTTACACATGGGGAAAAAGAACAAATCCTGAAGAGAAGTGAAAATCTCATGCATCGAAAGGAACGGTCAGAACAGGCCGCTTATTATCGTGCGCTTGGGGATGAAATCATAAAATATAACCAAGTCGTACTCTTTGGCCCTACAGACGCAAAAGTTGAATTATACGATTCATTAAAAGACAATGAGCAATTCTCCAATGTCAGATTTGAAGTGATCCCAACCGACAAGATGACTGAAAATCAGCAGCATGCCTTTGTTCGTGAATATTTTGCAAAATGCTAATCTTTTTAAATAATGTCTTTCATAACTGACACTACTGATTTCTTGGAACAAACCGGAAATATATCCAGGTTTACCGGTCGTTTTTTCTCCCGTGGCCTTAAGCCAAAGTTTGAAATCAAGGAGTTACTGGCACAATGCTATCTAATCGGCTATAAATCTTTCCCCCTTGTTGGTTTAACCGGTTTTATCATGGGTCTGGTATTAACCATGCAATTAAGGCCTTCTCTTGTTAGTTACGGTGTCCAATCAGAACTGCCTGTTATGGTGGGTATCGCCATTGTAAGGGAAATTGGCCCTGTAATCACGGCGTTAATTTTTGCCGGAAAAATTGGAAGCAGCATCGGTGCAGAATTAGGATCGATGAAGGTAACCGAACAAATAGATGCCATGGACGTAAGTGGTACAAATCCCGTCAAATACCTGGTTGCTACAAGGGTTTTGGCAGCCACCTTGATGCTGCCGATGTTAACCTTGCTTGGCGACGCCATTTCTTTATTTGGCGCTTATATTGGCGTAAATATCAATGCGTTCACCAGTTTGCGCTTCTTCTTTATCCAAATATTTCAAACCTTAACTTATAGCGATATTATACCTGCCGTAATTAAGACCTTATTCTTTGGATTTGCTATCGGCATTATTGGTTGCTATAAAGGATTTAATTCTACCAAGGGCACACAGGGGGTTGGTAATTCTGCCAACTCTGCCGTTGTCCTGTCTTCGGTACTCATATTCATTATTGATCTGCTGACTGTTCAGTTGACTAACTTAATGGGATTAAATTAGCTGTCATGCCAACAACAGTCATACCTCCGCGGCAAGAAGAAAAACTGAAACCAGCAACGGATAAAGCCCAGCCCGTTATTATTATAGAGCATTTATATAAGCGTTTTGGCCAAAATGTGGTACTGAAGGATTTCAACCTAACTGTATATAAAGAAGAAAATGTAGTTGTCTTGGGTAAATCAGGAGCCGGAAAATCTGTATTGATTAAATGTGTGATCGGGCTTTTAAAACCGGACAAAGGAAAAATAATGGTTTTGGGCGAAGACGTAACAATATTAAATGATGATGACCTGGACAAAGTCAGATCAAAGGTGGGGTTCCTTTTCCAGGCCAATGCTTTATATGATTCTATGACCGTTAGGGAGAACCTGGAATTTCCGTTACGTAGACACTGGATTGATATAAAACCCCAAGAAGTTACCGAAATGGTTAAAGAGGCGCTAAACAATGTTGCATTATTACACACCGCAGATATGATGCCGTCTGAGCTATCTGGCGGGATGTTAAAACGCATCGCACTTGCCCGAACATTGATCCTGAAACCAGAAATCATCCTGTATGATGAACCGACTACAGGTTTAGATCCGGTTACGGCAAGGGAGATCGACCAGTTGATCCTCCAACTGCAAAAGAAATACCATACCTCGTCCATCATCATCTCACATGATATGAATTGTGTTAAAAACATCGCTGACCGGGTCATTTTATTACTTGAGGGACAATGTTATGTAGATGGCACCTATGATGAGCTGGCACATTCAGCAGATCAAAAAATCAAACAATTTTTCGAATAACGACCATGGCAAAACAGGGAGAAAATAATATTAAACTGGGATTATTTGTGTTGGCAGGTTTACTTGTCCTCATGACCGCTTTTTACATGATTGGTAAAAACAGCAACATTTTCGGGCACACATTTTCGCTTAAGGTCCGCTTTACAAATCTGAACGGTTTAATGGAGGGCAACAATGTGTTATTCTCCGGTATCCAGGCTGGTACCGTTAAAAGAATTGACATGGTCAATGATACAACTATTCAGGTCACCTTGCAGATTGACAGCAAAATTGAACCATTTATTCATAAAAATGCGCTTGCGGCCATTGGCACCGACGGTTTAATGGGCAATAAAGTAGTCAATATTCTACCCATTAATAAGGCCAGCGTAGCTGCCAGCAACGGTGATGAACTTAAAGCGCAGAAACTGGTAAGTACTGAAGAAATGCTACAAACACTATCTAAAACCAATAATAATATTGCCAGCATTTCAGAAGCCTTGAAAACAACCGTTCTTCAATTGGATACCAGTGCCCTGTTAAAGATATTTAATGATAAGACTATTAGAGTGAGTTTAAAATCATCCCTTGAACAAATAAACAAAGCCAGTAAAAATGCCAGTGACATGACGATGGGTTTAAATGAAATGGTAACCCGGATCAAAGCAGGTAAAGGAGCGGCAGGCGTTCTGCTTACAGACTCCGCCCTTGCAGGAAACCTGAAAGACGCCATGGTAAAATTAAAATCGGCCAGCGAAAATGCCAATCGACTTACCATACAGGCAAACCAGATTATGGGTTCTGTTAATCATGATATTAATGATGGCAAGGGCACGTTACATGCCCTGCTCAAGGACTCTCTCATGGCCCAGAAAATCAATATCACCCTCGATAATGTCATGAAAGGCACGGACGGGTTTAATCAAAACATGGAAGCTCTAAAACATAATTTCTTTTTCAAAGGATATTTTAAAGACCAAGAGAAAAAAAAGCAAGCTGCAATGCAGTAATTTCATTGTCTATTTGTGACTTCAAACATTTGCATTAGTGATACACGTCACTCCTGCAAATGGAATATTCAGGAGATTTGGTTAATGCTAAAAGGCATTAACTTCCTCTATGAAAGCTCCTACACATCCACATTTAAAGTTGCTGTCCGATTTCTCGGCATTGCAGAATTCATCTCTTAAATCTACCATTAACAGATGAAACTTTACATCAAGAACATGGTATGTATCCGCTGCAAAATGGTAGTTAAGGATCAACTGAAAAAGCTCTCCCTTCCCTACTCAAGAGTTGAATTAGGTGAAGTGGAAATCATTGGTGATATTAATGCTTTTCAACGAACCGCTTTTAAGGCCGCATTATTAAAATTTGGCCTGGACCTATTAGACGACCGAAAAAGCCTCCTGATTGCAAAAATTAAACAAGTTATTGTAGAACTGGTTCATTATGAAGAAGAACCATCTAAAATTAATTTTTCGGATTACCTGAGCCAAAAACTTAATTATGATTATACCTACATGGCTAATTTATTCTCAGAAGTAGAAGGGATTAATGTAGAACACTATCTGATTACACATAAAATTGAAAGAGTAAAAGAATTGTTAATTTATGACGGGCTTTCGCTTACCGACATATCTTACAAGCTGCAGTACAGTAGTGTCGCACATCTTTGTAATCAGTTTAAAAAAATAACCGGCTTAACTCCTACGCATTTTAAAAAGATGAAGGAAAAAACAAGAGAACCGGTTTGTAGATGCTCATCTATGGTATTTATGGCATAATCGAATAGATATACATCAACCACTTACTGATTGATGTTTTACAAGCCAGCATTATATATTCAACCCAAATGAAAGATCGTTCTTATAAGGATAATCATAAAACGTCAACCGGCGTTCATTCAGCCATGAATATGAATGGCCACGATCACCATAAATTGATGGCTGCCGATTTCAAAAAGAGATTTTACATTGTGCTGGTGCTCACTGTTCCTATTATGCTGTTGTCACCTATGATACAACAATTTATAGGCGTAAAATGGCATTTTAAAGGTTCTTCCTATCTTTTGTATGCATTATCTACGATTGTATTTATTTACGATGGCTGGCCCTTTTTTACTGGATTAATTGACGAGATAAAAGCCAGAAATCCAGGCATGATGTTTCTAATCGGGTTCGCCATTATCGTGGCCTATGGTTATAGTACAGTCATTGTATTCGGGTTAAAGGGAATGGATTTCTTTTGAGAACTGGATACCCTGATCGTTATTATGCTTTTAGGACATTGGATAGAAATGCGGTCTGTTATGGGCGCATCCAAAGAGTTGGAATTACTGGTTAAACTGATGCCAGAGGAGGCGCACCTGGTAACAACGGGTAGCACGAACGATGTTAAAACAGACACGCTAAAGGAAAAAGACATCATTCTGATAAAACCGGGTGAAAAAATTGCGGCTGATGATCTCCATGCCTTCAAAGTTTAGTGCCAATGATACGGAAACAGTAGTGTTTCTCATTATTGACAAGCGTCCCTTAGGATATATCACCTTATCAGATCAAATACGTCCCGAATCAGCAGAAGCAATTCAAACATTAAAGCGCGAACATATCCGGTCAATACTTCTAACGGGAGATAACCTTAAGGTTGCTGCAAGTGTAAGCAGAACGTTGGCCATGGATAGTTTTATCGCCGAAGTTTTACCTGATCAGAAACTACAGGAAATCAAAAACTTGCAGCTTAAAGGCGAGTTTGTGGCAATGACCGGCGACGGCGTTAATGACGCACCCGCCCTTGCCTAGGCCGATATCGATATCGCCGTAGGTTTCGGCAGCGATATTGCTGCAGAAACAGCTGGCATTATTTTGGTCAATAGTAACCCAAGAGATATTGTCAGCTTAATTCTATTTGGTAAAGCTACTTATCGGAAGATGGTTCAAAATCTAATCTGGGCAACCGGTTATAATTTGATAGCCTACCACTGGCTGCCGGCATTCTATATAAACAAGGCATTTTACTAAGCCCGGCAGCAGGAGCTGTTTTGATGACCTTAAGTACGGTAATTGTGGCTATTAATGCGAGTATATTAAAAGTTCCTAACATTAAAAATAATTGAGCTACGCTGCCAAACACGGCAATCGGATATTCTGTTGAACTGTTATCCCAAATTACGAAACATGTCCGTTCTGTTAGAAAATAACCTCATCTTATGGCAGCATTAAACAATTACTCACCTGCTGTTATTTTTTTATTCATAACCGCTTTTAATCACTGTTTGAATCATTTTAAACCGGGTGTTTGGCTTAATAAAACTCGACAAATGAGCTGGTATGATAATCCCCATGCCTGTTGTCAAGTGATTGGAAAAATGATCGATAACGATCTCCGCACTTCCCTCAACGATTTGCACAAAAGTATCAAATGGGCTGATCTTTTCGGTCAACCCCTCACCGCTGTCGAAAGACATTATACTTATATTTCCAGTTGACTTTTTAATGATTGTTTTGATAACAACCGAATTTGGAACATATTCAATAATTTCAACAATAATGTGGGCTTTTCCAGGCCCCATTTCAGCGCTGCCTGGTAATTTGATTTCCATAATTTGAGCGTGTTTTAATTTGCATTTACTGTCAATATAACCGAACTATGATTTCAGTTGCTTATCATTTTTAGCATTTTGTTTCGGGGTTAAACATCCAAATCCAGTTCACTAAAAATGGGTTTAATTTTAACCAGAATCGTTACATAACCTGTAAAATAAGTTACATCTTTCACACATGAAGCCTGAGCAGTCTTGTTTCTCAACATAGATTGGATCTCGTAATAAGCTTTAGCGTATAACCCGCTTTAGTTATTTATTTAACCGAATAATTAAAACCATTAGCCATTAAATTGCTTATAATTATAGTAGAACGATAACGGTAGAAAGTAAGCATAATAACGGTAAAACACACTTTTGAGATAAATAACACACGCTTAACACTCAACTCAAATTCAACTTAATTTCTCGTCTATAGTACATTAATGTACGAAACAAAAACCAAAATCCTGTGAAGCTCTACATCAAAAACATGGTATGCATTCGTTGCAAAATGATTGTTAAGCAAGAGCTTAAAAAGCTATCTGTTCAGGATATAAAAATTGATCTTGGGGAAGTTGAGATCCTGGATAAAATTTCACCAACACAACTTGCTATCTTTAAGTTAAACCTTCGGAAATATGGATTGGAATTGCTGGATGATAAAAAAAGCATACTGATTGAACGCATAAAAAAAGTCATTGTCGAACTGATCCATTATACCGAGGAACCGAGTAAAGTGAATTTTTCGGACTTTTTAAGTGAGAAACTCAGCCATGATTATACCTACATGGCAAATTTGTTTTCCGAGGTGGTGGGCGTTAATATCGAACATTATATGATCGTCCATAAAATCGAGCGGGTTAAAGAATTATTAGTATATGATGAGCTTTCACTAACTGAAATTGCCTATAAATTACACTATAGCAGTGTTGCCCATCTCTCTAATCAATTTAAAAAGATCACCGGTTTAACACCCTCCCATTTCAAAAAATTTAAGGACAACCGGCAGTTGGGCCTGGTCAATCCATAGCCCCCAAGTATGATGATCCATCTCCTTTAACAATAACCCAGCAAAAGGCCCGACTCTCGTTAAACTACCTTAAGCCAGACTTAAAAACACATCACTTACATTATTAAAAAGGGTCTGAAAGCGCGCTGGTCCGGATCAGTTTTTTGTTGACAAACTCATCAATACCTAATTCAATTATACTGCCTCGTCCTACATTTCATCAAAAGATCTGATGACTTGATTCGTAGTAGGGTTTATTGTTTGACTGGACATTTTTTTTGTAGATGTTTTAGTAAAGGTTACCACTTTGCGGAATTTGTGAATTACACAATTGCTGTAATAACTTATATTATTCACACATTTATCGATTTATTAGACCATCATGGCCATGATAGGGCTTTTTGATAAGTAAGGACGAATGCCTTTGGACATTACGAGCCAAGGTGCTGGACTATATTTAGCGAAAAAGATCATTGATGCGACCGGAGGCGAAATCAAAATTGAGAGTAAATCGGCGTAACAGCAAATTGACTGTTTATTTCAGTTCTATTTGCCATAATGCAAAAGCTTTTAAGTTTAACAAATAATGTTAATCTTAAAAGCTTTTTACCTACCCACAGGTGTAGGCAATTTTATTTTGAGATTGACTGGCCTCTTGTTTTATTGTGGCATAGCAATTTCGAGCACAATCCTGCCGCTTATATCTCCTTTTTTCATATCATCAAATACGCTATTGATATCTTCCAGCTTTGCCGCATGAACAGTGGCCTTTACTTTTCCTTCCAACGCAAATGAAATCGCTTCTTCCAAATCTTTTCGTGTCCCAACGATAGACCCACGAATGGTGGTACCGTTAATTACTGTATCAAAAATAGCAAGGTCGAAACTACCGGCAGGCAATCCATTTAACGAAAGTACACCCTTACGCCTCAGCGCAGCAAGCCCCTGCTTAAAAGCGATAGGCGAAGGCGCTGTAACCAGTACCCCATGCATACCACCGGTTTCCTTTTTTAAAAAAGTACCGGGGTCTTGTTCTTTAGCATTCACAACAAGGTCGGCACCAAGGCTCTTTGCCAACGCCAGCTTATCGTCGGCAATATCAATCGCAGCCACATGAAAACCCATTGCCTTGGCATATTGAACTGCCAGGTGTCCCAAGCCGCCGATACCTGAAATCGCTACCCATTCTCCCGATTTTGCATCCGTTTGTTTTAAACCTTTGTAAACGGTTACCCCTGCACAAATGATCGGAGCCATTTCTGTAAAATTGATATTCGCAGGGAAGTGCGCGACATAACCTGCGTCTGCTACTACATATTCGGCAAAACCACCATCTACGCTGTAGCCACCATTCTGTTGCGTTTCGCAAAGTGTTTCCCATCCGGTATAGCAATAGTCACAGTGTCCGCAGGCACTGTATAACCAGGGAACGCCCACAACATCCCCTTCTTTAATATGCTTAACGCCGGACCCTAACGCAACAACATAACCTAAAGCCTCATGCCCCGGGATTAAAGGCATTTTTGGCTTTGCCGGCCAGTCTCCCTGACAGGCGTGCAAATCGGTATGGCAAACACCACAAGCGATTACTTTAACCAGTATTTGATTTTCACGCGGCTCTTTAACAGGCATTTCTTCAATATGCAAAGGCTGTCCAAATCCATGGCTAACAGCAGCTTTCATTGTTTTAGGAATCATAGAATTTTATAGGATAAATGGAATTTAAAGATGATAATGCCAAAGATGAGTATACCTGCAATCAGCCATGTTATACAAATTCTGCAATAAGTTACATCATTCACACATTAATCTTTCAAGCGATTTACGGCAGAATACACCCGGCAATTTATACCTGATAAAGCCGAGCCACGTGCTTTTAACAATCTGATAAATAACTACTTACTGAATATTTTTAACCATTTCTATAAGCCAATCTGGATAAACACCCAAACCGATGACAAGAAGACCTAAAAAAGTCAGCATCAGAACCCCCGCAGGTGATGATCTTAAAAATGAAGACGACGTTAATATCGAATTTTCATCAGTTTTCATCATTACAACAATTACCCGCAAATAGTAAAACAAGCCAACAACGCTGCTAATAACCAGCACCAAGGCAAGCAGCCATTCCGTTTTGCCCAGCCCCGCCGCTAACACAAAATATTTACCCATAAAACCCGCTGTAAGCGGAATCCCCGCGAGTGAAAGCAGAAATATGGTGAACAGTGCAGCTAGATATGGTTTTCTCCAAAACAGGCCTTTAAGGTTTTCAATATTTGCATCCTCATCTGATGGAGAAATTATAGTCATGATGCCAAACGCGCCGATGACAGTTATCATATAAATGGTCATGTAAAAGGTAGCCGCCTCTACCCCCATTCCTTTGCCTGCGATGAAGGCCACCAGTAAATATCCCAGATGGGCTATGGAAGAATAAGCCAGTATCCTTTTCACATTTTTTTGCATGAGCGCAAGCAAATTACCCATCAGCATAGATAGTATTGCAATAACGATAAATGCGAGCATCACTTTTTGATACTGGTAAAGATTGGCTATCACAAAAAGATGAAGTAGCAGAGCAACAACGCTACATTTAGAAACTGATGCGATAAAAGCCGATATGGGTGAAGATGCTCCTTCATAAACGTCTGGTGCCCACATATGGAATGGCACAAGCGCTAATTTAAATCCAATCCCAACAACCATTAAGCCAATGCCAGCAACCAACATCAGTTGTGCCGAAGCATTTAAGGATGGCGTTATCGCTGACAAACCGCTAAAGGACATGGTACCCGAAACAGCATAAACCAAAGCCATCCCAAACAGCAGAAATGCCGAAGACATGGCAGCCAGTACCAGATATTTAAGGCCCGCCTCAATAGCTTTTGCCTGGTTCCGGTAGTAACTGATTAAGGTATATAATGAGATAGTCAACAATTCGATGCTTACAAAAAAGGAAATAAAATGTGTACTGATAGCCATCATACAGGCGCCAAGCGTGGCGAGCATCAATAAAAGGTAATATTCTTCTTTTCGCTTATCAGAAAAAAAATGTTCCAGGCTGATATAGCTGAAAATACTAATTACCCAAGTAGCAGATAACAATAAAACCTGATAATAAATTCCAAAACGGTCAACTATAACAATTTCGCCAATAGCATGAGGCTTTTCACTTGTTTGCAACGAGTCGGCAATTATGGCTGCTGACAAAACAAGTAAAGTCGAAATAAAAATCAGTCGGTGATTTCGGTTCACTGCTATCAACATCATAGTGAACAGTATTCCACAGGCTAAAATCACCATTGGCAGCAAACATTTAATATCCGGTATGGTCATTTTTGATTGTAGCTTTATGGTTAATTTGTTTATTCTGCAACTTTTCACTGATAAGCCTGATGCCAAATACACCCTCATTTATTACCAGATACTTTTGCTTATTTATGTTTGGTTTAACCTGAACAATATTATTGGTGTTGCCAGTCAAGTTAACAGCGGCGGATTTGGCCAGGTTTAACACGGGAGCAGGAAACAGGCCCAACCAGATAATGGCAACCGACAACGAAATCAACATCCCCATTTCCCGAAAACCAAAGTCTGTCACATCCCACTGTTTCTGTTCTTTTCCGTAAAAAACTTTCTGCATAATACGCAGTGAATAGATTGTAGCGGCAACCAGTCCCGTAGTTGCTATAACGGTAAGCGTCTTATTGGTGGAAAATGAGCCGATCAATATCAGTATCTCTGCAACGAAATTACCCAAACCAGGCAGCCCCAAAGACGCCATTACAAATAGCAGCCCCATGGCACCCATTTTAGGCATTTTATTCCAAAGCCCCCCCATTTGGGTAACATCACGGGTATGTATTCTTTCGTGCAAGGCACCGGCGATAATAAATAAAGCCCCTGTACTTACTCCGTGTACAACCATTTGCATCACTACGCCCTCCATGGCCATTTCGTTAAAAGCATAAATACCAAGTAATATAAATCCCATATGGCTTACACTGATATAGGCGATCAGTCGTTTGATATCAGTTTGTGCAAATGCCAGTTTAGCACCATATAAAATACTGATCACCCCGAGTACCATAGCTACCGGTGCAAACTGATGTGAGGCCTGTGGGAATAAAGGCAATACAAAACGGATCAATCCATAAGCCCCTGTCTTTAACAATAGTCCGGCAAGAATTACGCTGCCAGCCGTTGGGGCTTGGGTATGCGCGTCCGGCAGCCAGGAATGGAAAGGGACGGTAGAGAGCTTGACGATAAATGCGATAACAAATCCAAGCATGAGTAACAACGCTGTTTGAGCGCCCATAACCGTACCCAGTAACTGTTCATAATCAAAGGTATAAATACCGCTTTGCCTGCCATGAACCATGTATAAACCCAGTATAGATAAAAACATTAATAAACCGCTGGCCTGTGTAAAAAGGAAAAACTTATTAGCTGCATAAATCCTATTTTCATTCCCCCAGATACTAATCAGAAAATACATGGGAAGCAGCATTACTTCCCATGAGAAGTAGAAAAGGAATAGATCAAGCGACAGGAAAACACCGGTTATCCCGGCTAACACAAACATGAGGTTAAAATGAAAAAAACCGATCCGTTCTTTAATATCCTTCCAGGAAACTAATACTGAAAGTATACCTAAAAAGGATGTGAGTACAAGCATTAATAAGCTCAACCCATCAACGCCCAGCTTGATCTGAATCCCAAAATCGGGGATCCAGGCATGGGTGTAACTGATGATCCACCGCCCAACCCCATTGCCCTGCCGGTGTATTAGCCATAACCAGATGACGACCAAAAACTGAACAGTGATGCCGGCAAGGCTGATCATTCTGGGCAATGTATTATTCCATCGCGCAGTCAGCCAAGCCAGCAATCCGCATCCCATTAATAAAATGATGAGCCAAAAAAGTATCATAAATAAAAGATTATGGTTAATGTGATGATGGCTCCTATAGCCAATACAACAGCGTACCTGCGCACCATACCATTTTGCATAGCACTTAATAGGCTATGAATCTGTACAGTCAAAGCGGCAAGTCCGTTATAACATTTATCAATAAAATCATTTTTATCAATGGCTGATAAAAACACAATGGGTTGTACAATTATCGTATTATATAATAAATCAAAATTCCAGCCCAGGTATAAGAATTGCTGTAGCCTGTTCCGCCGTGGTTCAGTTGCGGGGAAGGGTTTATTATAGTAGTAGATGTAAGCGACCAGCATACCCGCAATGGCAACAACCGCACTGATGCATTGAAGTGCGAACTCGGTATAGTGACCAGTAATAGCTATGGCAGTTACAGGAAGTGTTTTTTCTATAAAATCTGAAAATAGCGTAAAATGGCCCAAATCTCCCGGCAACTCTATAAAGCCGCCGATGATGGACAGAACGGCTAATACAAAAAGCGGTATTGTCATCAGTAAACCCGGGATCTGACCAGGCTCTTTTTTGGCTTCTCCGAAAAAAGTCAAAAAAACCATCCTGAAAGCATATAACGCGGTCAGAAATGCACCGGCTAAAGCAGCCAGCCATAACCATACAGAACCCTTGTCGCTGGCGTAAGACAACCACAGTATCTTATCTTTACTGTAAAAACCTGCTGTGATGAGCGGGAGCGCTGATAAGGATGCCGCGCCGATTAGGAAGGTCCAAAAGGTCACAGGGAGTTTTTTCCATAAGCCGCCCATCTTAAACATATTATGTTCTTCATCCAGTGCCCATATCACAATACCTGCGCCGAGAAATAATAATGCTTTGAAAAAGGCATGGATCATAAAATGGAAAATAGCGGCCGACCATGCGCCTACCCCTAACGCCAGAAACATATACCCAATCTGTGAAATGGTAGAATAGGCAAGTACCTTTTTGATATCATGCTGGTTTAAAGCTGCCAGCCCGGCAACCAGCAGGGTTAATGCACCTATAAAGGCTATTACAGCCATAGCCAAAGGAGCCAGTTCGAATAAAACATGTGTTCTGGCAATCAGATAGACACCCGCCGTCACCATCGTTGCCGAATGGATCAATGCGGAAACTGGAGAAGGCCCGGCCATCGCATCCGGCAACCAGGTTTGTAAAGGCAGCTGGGCTGATTTACCCAATGCGCCTCCTAATAAAAGAAAGGCAGTAGCCAAAGCAACTCCCGAACCAACCGGCCATGTGCCGGGTGCGGCGGTTAAAATAACTTGGATATTCAGCGTATGAAAATTAAGGAAGAGTACAAAAAGGCCAACGGTCATGGCCAGATCTCCAACGCGCGTAACAATAAATGCTTTCCGTGCTGCATAACCGTTGGCCGGGTCCTGATACCAAAACCCGATTAACAAATAACTGCACAGGCCAACACCTTCCCAGCCGAGGTATAATAGCAGCATGTTGTCAGCCAGTACCAGCGTTAGCATAAAACCAACAAACAGGTTCATATAAATAAAGAACCGCCTCAATCCTTCATCCTTCCACATAAATTGGACAGAATACAAATGGATTAGTGCGCCAACAAAAGTGATAACAAAAATAAAGCACAGAGAAACCGTATCCAGATGAAAAGCAACGTCAGGCGATAATCCATTAACGTTCATCCATTGCCATAAAGTTTCTACATAAGCCTTACCGTCTGGATTGCCACACAGAAAGTCAGTTCCAACTAATAGGGTAAGTACAGCCGACATGGACACCGAGCCTACGCCGATAATAGCGCAGAGAAAACGCGACAATCTTGTACCAAAGATGATCAGCAGTAATGATCCTGCAAAAGGTAAAGCAACAATTAGCCAGAGTAATTCTTTCATAATAGCATTTATCCTTTCATTGTATTGGCCCGATCTATGTCAACCGACTTCAATTTCATAAATAACTGAATTATTAAAGCCAGGCCAACAGCCACTTCTGTAGCGGCCATGGTTAAAATAAACAGGAACATGACCTGCCCATCCGCCTGTCGCCAGGCAGAACCTGCAACTATAAATGCCAGCCCCGCAGCATTTAACATAATTTCGACTGATATCAGCATGAAAACAATATCCCTGCGCACCAGTAACCCCGTTAAACCTATTAAAAACAATACAGCTGCCAGCAGCATTCCCTGTTCTATCCCTATATTCATGCGATATCCTTTTCTGTCTTTAAAAAGCGATGATGTACCAGTTTCTCTTTTTGTCCAAGATGATACGCTCCGACTATTCCCGACATCAACAGAAACGCGCCCAGCTCAACTACAAGCATGTATTTGGTAAACAAAAGCTGCCCAACTTCGGCAGGTGTTATTGTTTTAAGACTTAACGGCATGGCGGTTTGGTGAACCAGCATATAAACGATTTCAGCAAGAAGTAAGGTTGAAATAACAGATGGCCCTATAAACATTTCCCTTTTCAGCATGCCGCTTTCATCGTTTAATGTTTCCCTCCCCAGGTTAAGCATCATAATCACAAAAACAAATAATACCATAATGGCACCAGCGTAAATAATCACTTCGAGCGCTGCAACAAAAGGCGCTCCCAAAACAAACAGGACTACGGCCACAGACAGCAGGGAGACGATGAAATACAATAAAGCATGAATCGCAACTTTATTGGTGATTGCCTTCAACGTAGCAAAAACTGCTAATGCCGACGAGATATAGAATACAGTGTTCATTAATACTTATTTAAAAAGAATAGATCAAGGCATTAATTTTTTAACATCGACAGGAAACTCTTCATCAGCGCCCCCGCCTTTTTCTTTAACTCCGGCAGCCACACCGGCATGTTTAAAAAAGTTATATCCGGGATACTTACCCTGCCCATCAATGAGTAGATCCTCCTTTTCATATACCAGGTTTTGACGATTGTATTCGCCCATCTCGAAATCAGGAATCAGTTGTATAGCATCGGTAGGGCACGCTTCTTCACAGTAACCGCAGAATATGCAGCGGGAAAAATTAATCCTGAAAAACTCTGCCGACCTCCGCCCATTTTCATCCTCTGTGGCCTGAAGCGAAATACAATCAACCGGGCAGGCAACAGCGCATAAATAACAACCTACGCAACGTTCTTGCTCATCGGGATCGCGGGTCAGCACAATTCTGCCTCTGTGTCGCGGAGGCAGGTAGTTCTTTTCTTCTGGATATTCCACTGTCACCCGCTTGTGGAACATGTGTAAAAAAACGAGCCAGATTGATCTTAAATTACTGAACATGATTTCTGATTTATTTAAAATGGAGGACAAGCGCGCCGGTTACTAGTAAGTTGAGCATAGACAGCGGAAAGAGTACCTTCCAGCCTAAAGCCATTAATTGGTCCGACCTGGGCCTTGGCAATGAAGCCCTTAACAAAATAAAAAACAGGATAAAGGCGAACATCTTGATCAGGAACCAGCAAATGGGCGGTAAAAAGGCAGGGCCAAGCCAACCGCCGAAAAATAAGGTGGTCGTCATCGCGGATATTAGGGTAATGCCCAGATACTCGCCAACAAAGAACATCCCGAACTTCATACCTGAATATTCTGAATGATAACCTGCCACCAGCTCACTTTCCGCTTCTGGAAGGTCAAAAGGCAGTCGACGTGTTTCCGCAATTCCGGCTATAAAAAAGATAACAAACCCCAGGAATTGCGGTATGAAAAACCACCTGCCCCGTTGCGCCAAAACAATATCATGCATATTAAATGAACCTGAAAGCATCACCACCCCCATCAGCGACAAAGCCATAAAAACCTCATAGGATATTAATTGCGATGCCCCTCTTACCGCACCGATCAGCGAATATTTATTATTAGACGACCAGCCGGCAAGCACAATACTATAAGCACCAAATGAAGACATGCCCAGAAAAAACAGCAATCCGATATTCAGATTAACGACACCGATTTCAGGTGTAAAAGGAATAACAGCAAAGCTTAAAAGTATGGTGATCATTAAAATAGAAGGTGCCACAACAAATACTTTTTTATCGGCAAATGGTGGTACCCAGTCTTCTTTCATAAAGATCTTGATCATGTCAGCTACTACCTGTAGCGTACCGAAGGGCCCGGTTCTGTTCGGACCGTAACGATCCTGCCAGAGCGCAAGCGTCCGCCGCTCCAGCCAAATGAGCCCCGCAGCGATAAGCACCAGCGATAGCATAATGCCAAGTACCAATAAAATATGTAACAGGATATTAGTCATGGCCTGCAATTTTAAGCGTGGTGGTAAAAGGAAATGTAACTCCGGCTGTTTCCAGCAATCCTTTGGGCAATCCTGCAATGCCGCATGGTAAGCCCATGTTCAACCGTACAGGGAACCATTTTTTCTGTTTATTTAAACTAATCTCGATGATCGAGCCTTCCGCAATTCCGGCTTTTAAAGCATCCTCATTATTCAAAGCGATATAAGGTAGGGGTACCCGCTCGGCTACCGCCGGGTTTTGAGCGCTTAATTCATCAGAGCCGAAAATATGGTAGAGCGGCAGCACCAGCCATTCGCCTTCCTTTTGACAAGGAGGAGCCTGCGTGGTTTTAAAATATGGCGCATTACTGTTTACATCCGGCTCGAAAATACGTTCGCCCGGGTTACCTCCATGCAGTTCACCCCCTACTTCTATCTGGTATTTGTTTATCGCCTGTACAGAGTTCCAACCGGGCGACCAGTAAAATGGCGTTAAGGCGGCCGGCGGTATGCCAACATATCCCTCCATCGTGTAAGACAAAGCAGAATCAGGATCAACAGGCGGCTTTGGCTCACTTACATTTACGGCCGCATGTATGGCAGTCCTTCCGCTATATCGCTGCGGCGAGCGCGGTATCTTTTGCGTATCCTCTCTGAAACCGGCGGGAGGAGCTGCCGCTTTAATAGCACGCAATGCAGGGAAAGCAGCTATCAGGTTATCGATCACTGCGTCTAAATGCATAGGGACTGGGCCACTATTGCCACCCATAAACCCGGCAAGCCATTTCCAGCTACTCCTGACATCGTTTTCAGGTACGTGAACCTGGTAAAAACGCTGTGCCCTGCCTTCGTTATTGATAATAGTTCCGTCCGCTTCAGCGAATGTCCCTGCCGGCAATAGTAATGTGGCTTGCCGCGTGGTAGCATTCTCCAGGTAATCCAGTGAAATAATGTTTGTGAAAATGCCCAAAAAACGATCGGTATCTGTTTTATCCATTCGGTGATAAAGATCATTTTCAAGAATCACCACCGATTTGTATTCCGCGGAATCCGCATTTTTAAAAGCATCTTCCAGAAACTGGCCTGCAAGCATTCCGGCACCAATCGAATTGGCTTCAGGAACTACATAAATGAGGCCCGCATCTTTTCCCAGATCTTTAAGTGCATAGGCTACGTTAGCAGCGGCCCGGATAATATTCTCGTTATACAAGCTGGTTCCTGCGATGATTAATGGCCGCTTTGCAGCGACCAATGCAGCCGCAATAGTACCTGCCAACGCTTCAACGTCGGCATCAGCTCCAAACACCGGCAGCTGATGATTGACTTTCCCGGCTACCAGGTTACCTAACGCGGCAATTTGGTCGGGAGAGGCGTGATAAATTTGTGTCGCAATGTCATCCAATTTCGTATCATGGGCAGCAGCTATAAAAAACGGGCCCGTTGAGCCCTGAACGGCTTCTCTTGTTGCGGCATCGTTCCAGTCGGGGATTTTCAAAACCCTGGCTTTTTCATTCGGCTCATTCTTCACCGCCTGCCTTAGTGAGAGTGCCAGCATGGGTGCTGTATTGGTTACATCCTCACCCAAAATGAAGATGCCGTCGTAGGCTTTTGCTTCACTTAATGAAGGCGTTATTACTTTACCATTGTTCAATATTTCAATCACCAGCTGGATTAACGTTCCCTCAGAGGCAGTGACGCCCGCATAAAAGTTCTCAGCGCCTACCAGTTCCCGCAGTAAAAAATTTGATTCGAGCGAGGCTTTAGGTGACCCAATGCCGATAATGTTGTTTTCTGTATTGATAATCGCTTTTATTTCCGCAACTGCGTCGTTAATTGTTATCGCCTCGAAAGTTCCGTTCAATAATTTAGCAGGCGTTAGGATTCTTTTTTTGCTGTTTATATATTCATAACCAAATCTTCCCCTGTCACATAAAAAATAACCGTTAACATCGCCGTTGTAACGGCTCAATACCCTTCTAACCGTGCCATATCTTTCACTGGCTATAATATTACAACCCAAACTGCATTGATGGCAAACAGAAGGCGCGTTGGTAAGGTCCCATTTACGTGTATAATGTCTCTTTAAGGTTTTGTCTGTAAAAACACCGGTCGGGCATACTTCTACCAGGTTACCACTGAATTCACTTTCAAGCACGCCTTCTTCCTGTCTTCCGAAGTACACATCGTTATGGGCTGAAAACACATCCAAATCTTTACCGCCTGCGTAGTCTTTATAAAAGCGTACACAGCGGTAACACTGTATGCAGCGGTTCATTTCGTGGTTAACAAACGGGCCTAAATATTGGTTATTATGCGTGCGCTTGGTATAACAGTATCTTCTTTGATTATGGCCGGTCATCACTGTCATATCCTGCAAATGGCATTCCCCGCCTTCGTCACAAACAGGGCAGTCATGCGGATGATTAGTCATCAGGGCTTCTACATTCCCGGCACGGAATGCACGGGCTTCCGGTGCCTCGATCGAAACATGCAAGTTATCGGTTAAGGGTTCCATACAGGCCATGACCAGCTTCCCTTTGGTATCATGCTCATCTTTATATTTCATAATGGCACATTGGCGGCATGCACCAATAGAGTGCATAGCCGGATGCCAGCAGAAATATGGCAGGTTTAGTCCAAGGGACAAGGCGGTTTCTAGCAAATTTTTGCTGCCGTCTACCTCATAGGCTTTATTATCAATAAATAACTTTACCATTATTTCCAGGGGCATTTATGTTCATGAATATGCATTTCAAAATCTGCTCTGAAGTATTTAAGCGCACTCTGTAAAGGCTCCATCGCACCCGGAGCCAGTGCGCAAAAAGTATTGCCGGGTGACATGTAATGGGTATGAAATTCCAAAATATTCAGGTCTTCCGCTTTGCCGCTTCCTGTTTCCAGTGCGTTAAGAATTTTTGCAGTCCAGGGTAAACCTTCCCTGCATGGTGTGCACCAACCGCAGGATTCCCGCGCAAAAAAACGTTCCAGGTTATGCACCATGCCTACCGGGCAGGTTTTGTCATCTAAAACGATAATCGTACCCGTACCGAGCCGGCTTCCGGCTTTAGCCACACTCGCATAGTCCATGGCGACATCCAAATGTTCCTCCAGTAAAAAATCGGTAGAGCCACCTCCGGGAAGTACGCCTTTAAATTGATATCCGGAGGCCATGCCTCCGGCGTGCTCTTCCAGCAGTTCCCTTAAAGGAATGCCCAAGGGAAGCTCCCACAAGCCGGGCCTCTTTATTTTACCGCTGGCGCCATATAATTTGGTGCCGCCCTCTCCTGTTTTGCTCAGCTTGATAAACCAGTCTGCGCCATTATTAATAATATGCGGTACATTACTCAGCGTTTCTATATTATTGACTATAGTAGGTTTGCCGAACAGCCCGCTGTTACTGGGATAAGGTGGCTTTGCGCGTGGATTGGCTCTTTTGCCTTCCAACGCGTTAAGCAGGGCAGTCTCCTCTCCGCACATATAGCGTCCCACACTGATGTGCAGGGACATATCCAGGTTGAAGCCGCTTCCCAATATATTTTTTCCTAAATATCCAGCTTCGTAAGCTTCCTGTATAGATTGCGTCAATGCTTTTCCGGCTAAGTGATAGGCCCATCGTAAAAAAATATAACTGAAGCTTGCCTGAATGGCATAAGCGCCAATAATGATGCCTTCGATCAGTTGATGCGGGTTGCCTTCGAGCAAAAACCGGTCTTTAAAAGAGCCCGGCTCCATTTCATCTGCGTTAGCAACCAAATATTTTACAGCAACAGCATTCGCGCTGATATCAATGGTGGACCATTTTATTCCCGTTGAAAAACCTGCACCTCCGCGGCCCTTAAGCCCAGACTCTTTTACTAACCGGGTAATTTCTGCGGGTGGGCTTTGCAGCGCTTTCCGTAAAGCCTGATATCCCCCAATACTTTCGTATTCCTTCAAGGTAAGCCAGGTCCCATCATTTTTGATATGCTGCGTCAGTGGCTTTTCCATTTTATCATCGACTGAATACATGATTCGGTTATTTATAAGTTTCTAAAATGGACTCGAGTTTATCGGGCGTAAGGTCCCGGTGTAAATCATCATTGATCATAATCGCCGGCGCATGATCACATGTTCCCAGGCAGCAAATCGATAAAAGCGTAAACCGGTCGTCAACGGTTGTTTCGCCATAGCCTATTTTAAGCCTGTCTTTCAGATGAGTTAAAATATTTTCGTAACCCATGATCCAGCAACTAACACTGTCACACACCAAAATCACATGCCTGCCTACAGGCCTGCGGAATATTAAACTATAATAGGTAGCTACACTGTCAATAGCTGCCGGTGACATCTCCAAAATATCCGCCAGTTCTTTTACCGCGTCGTCAGATACCCATCGATGATTTTTTTGGATGATCTTTAAGCCCTCTATGCAGGCCGCACTCTTCAATGGAAAATGCTGAAACACTGTTTCTATTTCGGCAATGTCTCCGCTTGTTAAAATTTTCTTTGTCATAGCCAAGATTTAGCGGTCAATATCTGATAATACATAATCCACGCTGCCCAGTATCGCCATCAGATCGGGCAAGGTGTATCCCTGTGCAATTAAAGGCACCAGTTGCATGTGCGGGAAAGAGGGTGTCCTTATCCGCGTTCTGTAGGAAGAAACGTTCCCGTCCGAAATAAGATAATAGCCGTTATTTCCCTTGGTGGCCTCCACGCTACAAAATGCTTCTCCGGGCGGTATCACCGGCCCCCAGCTTACATTCAAAAAATGATGGATCAGCGTTTCAATATCTTCAAGGGTATCTTTCTTTACCGGAGGTGTGGTTAGCGGATGATCGGACTTATAAGGGCCTTCGGGCATATTATCCAGACATTGCTGAATAATGCGCAGACTTTGCCGCATCTCTTCTACCCTTATAGTAGCACGGTCATAGCAATCGCCATTTTTACCGGTTGGTACCTCAAATTCAAAATGCTCATAGCCCGAGTAAGGCTTTTTTTTCCTAAAGTCCCATTCAAAACCGGTAGCCCTTAAGCCTGGTCCTGTGATACCCCAGTCGATAGCCTCCTCTGTCGTATAGATACCTATACCCACAGTACGGGCTTTGAATATGCTGTTTTTCATCACCATGCTATCATATTCTTTGAGTTTTTTGGGGAAATAATCGACAAATTCCTGAATTAGTTTTCTCCAGCCATTTGGCAGATCATGCGCAACCCCGCCGATACGGAACCAGCTGGGATGCATCCGGGCACCGCAAACTGCCTCCACAATATCAAATACTTTCTCCCGGTCATTAAACATGAAGAATACCGGTGTAAGCATACCAAGATCTCCTGCGAAAGTGCCATACCACACTAAGTGACTGGAAATTCTGAATAGCTCGCTCATCATGATCCGGATCATCTGTGCCCTTTCGGGAACTACTACACCGCCCAATTTTTCTACAGCCATTACATACGGGAAGTTATTCATTACGCCGCCTAAATATTCTACCCGGTCGGTGTAAGGGATATAAGAATGCCAGGATTGGCGTTCGCCCATTTTTTCCGCACCCCGGTGGTGAAAACCGATGTCTGGCACCACGTTCATAATATCCTCCCCGTCCAATTGTACCACCAGACGTAAAATACCATGCGTGCCCGGATGCTGCGGCCCCAGGTTCAGGAACATCAGTTCGTCATCGGCAATGGTTTTATCCAAACCCCATTCTTCCGGTTTAAACTGCATAGCGGCTTCTTCGGCCACTTGTTTGGGTTCAGGCAGTTGAAATGGTGCCATTTCTGTGGCGCGTGCAGGGTGGCACTTTTGCAGGGGATGCCCTACCCAAGTTTTAGGCATTAAAATGCGGCGTAAATCAGGGTGACCGACAAACACTACACCAAACAGATCATAAACCTCCCTTTCATACCAGTTGGCTGAAGGCCAAACTGTCGTAATGGATGGAATATTGGCTTCTATACTTTTTAGAGGTACTTTGATTCGTAAGAAATCATTTCGTTCGAACGATAACAATTGATAAACAATCGTGAAAGCGCTTTCGGGATATGCCTCCCTGTAATGTCTTGCCTGTTCATCAATAGCCGTAAGATCGTACAACATTTTATAGGGTTGATCGACCTCGTTTTTTAAAAATTTAAATATGTCAAGGACACTTCCGGCATTGACCCAAAGAGTTGGAAAATCATCCTTTGTGACCTGCACAGAGAGAATCGCCTGCCGGAACTTATCTTTTAAAACAGAAACTATATCCGGCATTGGCCTTTTTTTTAACGGTTTGAATTAGTAGATCTTAACAAACGGATGCCTTTATATTTCATTCGGCGACCTTAAATCGGTCATCCGCATTCTTTCATCTCTTTTGCTTTCTTTTAGGGATATTTCGGGCGGCTTCATGATTCCTTGCGGGCCAACCACCCAGTTTAGCGGTCTTCGCTCCTGCCCTATCTGGTCGCGCATCAGTAATAGCCCTTCCATAAAGGCATCGGGCCTGGGCGGGCATCCCGGCACGTAAACATCAACAGGCATAAATTTATCTACACCTTGAACTACGCTATAAATGTCATACATCCCTCCGGAATTGGCACACGACCCCATGGAGATTACCCATCTTGGCGCCATCATTTGTTCGTATAACTGCCTGATTACAGGTGCCATTTTAATAAAAACAGTACCCGCGACAATCATCATATCGGCTTCCCTGGGTGTACCTCTGATCACCTCACTGCCAAACCGCGCAATATCATATTTACTGGTTAAACTCGTCGCCATTTCTACATAGCAGCATGAGAGTCCAAAATTGAAAGGCCATACCGAGTTTTTTCTGCCCCAGGCTACCATGCTTTCCATATTGGTCAGCACAATCGACTTTTGAACTGTTTCTTCAAAAGAACTGTTCCCGCTGATTGCCGCAGGGTCATTTACCTTACTTGTCCACCACGTCATACTCGATTCTGCTTTTAATTTTTTCGCGGTAAGCCGCTAATATTTTTTTACTCTCGGGCCCAAAATCCAGTGCGCCTATTGACCACGCATAAAGTAGCACACAACCTGAAATCCCGGTAAAAATGCATATGGCAAAATATCCGGGCCATCCTAATGTTTTAACTGATATTGCCCATGCGAATACAAAAACAGCCTGTACGTCAAAAATGACGAAGAACAGGGCGATGATATAGAAGTGAACCGGAAACAGCATTCGTGCTGTGCCATCTGCGATTACCCCCCCTTCGTAAACATCGTTCGTCTCGGGGTACTTATGCCGCTCTCCTAAAAAATAAGAAATGAAAAGCATAACGCTTACCAAAAGCACAACAGCCCCTGAATAAACTAAAAAGGGCCATAGCAAGACCGGTGCTTCCTGATTTTCCATTATCGATGGTTAGAATTTAACCTTGCGGACGTTTATAACAGTATAAATACAACAGCTTTGCATGTATTAAATTTGGGATTTTTTAATTACCTGTTATTATATAATTAGTGCAATAAGTTACATCATTCACACATCTTGGGTTAATGATATAAGCGGCATCTAAGCTAAAATACAGGCAAGGCTTCTACCGGTGTATCCGGAAATATCAATATCGGTTTAGCCGGATGGTTCGCCAGTTTCCTGATTACATTTCTATCAAATATTTTTTGAATGGCGTTATGCGGACGTTTAATTAATACCAGCATATCAATTGCAATATCCTGTGCAAGCTCTTTTAAAGCAGTGGCTACACTACTGCTTTTAATAGCCTTGTAAAGAATTGCCGGGCTATTTTCCGTGAGAGAACCCGTTTTAAAAAATTCGCTTATAAGCGTTTCCTCTTCTACGGTGCTCAGCCCGTTATTAGTAATATGGGTTACCAGAATATCAGCATCTGAGTACCGGGCTAAACCAGTTAAAGATTTTAACACGTCTTTATCAGTGACGGTCATATCCGTAGCAAAAGCAATAGTTTCATACTTTTTGAACCTAACCTGATAGGGGATCATTAGCAGCGGAAAATTCGCTTGCTCAATAATATTCCACGCATGGTCTGGTGAAAAGAAGGTTGCTTGTGATTTTGCACTATGCATGCTGATAATGGCCATGAAAACATGGTGGGATGACACGATATTATTGATCGTATCCTTTATCAAGCCTTCCTGGCTACATTGATCAATTTCGGGCCGATAATCAGTTTTTTCGCCTGCATCTAACGTTGTTTTTAAACGCGCCGTAATTTCACCCAGATCATCTATGCTGGCTTTTTCATGTGAACCTAGGGGCCATGGCTGACGGCCCGTTCTTAGTTCATTCTCAGGCGCTGAATATATATTGCACAGCAATAAATCGGCTTTAATTTTTTGAGCAAATTTTAAAGCGTAATGCGCCGTGTAATCTGCGTTGATGGAAAAATCAGTTAGGACTAATATAGTTTTCATAGCATTTTTGATTTATTGGAGTTATGGTGCATCAGGAAGTCTTAAACAACCCTCATACTTCATCAATCCATAGCTTTCATATTTAATTGAAAATCAACACCAAGCTGATCTTTCGTTTTTATCATGCCCCCCAATTTTTGCGGCGGTTCCAGGTTAAAGTCAGAGAAGTTAATTTTATGGAAGCCCAATAAATGGATATTCCTTTGATCATCCTGCGTAATTTGGTACTGCACTTCGACTCGTTTACTTATTCCCGCAATTTCAATTTCAACAAAACCCGTTATAGGTTCCGCTTTTGTAGTCAAAACGGGAATTTTGTTTAATGACAAAAACCTGATATGTAATAGCGGAAACTGTTTCTCATTCAATGTCTTTCGCAATTGCTTAGTCATGCCCGAATTATGACAATCAAAACTACTGATACTAAGCGCAATGGTTCCTGACAGCAGCACATCTGTATCGTTCCTATTTTTGCGTAGTGTTAGCGTATCTATTTGATTATAAGCTGGGATCACGCATGAAAACTTGTTAATATTGGTACTACCGTTAACACTCAGACTACTGTTTTTGCTGACTACCCATTTCTTAATTAATCCATTATCTCCGGGTTGATCGGGCAATACAAAACTGCTTGTGGAAAGGAACAGTACAGCTATCCACACGGTATTTGTGCATTTCATTGCATGTTTTTTTTCACGGGTTAACTTTGGCAAATACCAGCCCCGCGATAATAGCCTGCGCTAATCCATATAAGAACCAGCTGGATACCGTGAAAACAGTTATGTCTAAGGAACTGAAGGTTATCCACATCACAGGCAATAGCGCTATAATTGAATAAATAAATCCCAATTGCAGTCCTCTCATCACTACGGAGCCTTGAATTGAACCTTTAAATTTTTCCCAAAACCATGACAGCGCAAAACTAATGACGAAGGCATGCGTATAGAAAAGGACATTCCTACTCCCATCAGAGTTAAACAATGGATTGTTATATTCGACAAACAGACCCGGGAAAAACCTTATCCCCAGAAATAATCCGCCGTAACTTATTACAACCAGTGTACACGCGGCAATGAGCCATGAAAGCAATATTTTATTCATTTATAATAAAATTAAGCTCCTATTAAAATCCAATAGATGCTTCCAATATGGCACCGTGAAAATTCCCCCCATCAAGGATATTGGCCGACGGATAATTTTTATAGTCCTGATTTACAAATTCTGCTTTAGCCATAATATTTTTGGTAATAAACCAGCCTAATGAACCGGCTTCACGATTGATCGTAATATTTGAAGTATTGCCCTGCAATAAGGCTGTTACCGTGTTATAACGACATCCAATCCAAAAATTTTCTTTGCCTTGCGGGAACCGGTAAATTAGATCAGCCGCGTACTGTGTTGCCTTTCGTTGGTCAACTTCTGTTATGGCCCTGCCTTTAGCATTTTCTGCGGTGCCGAAAAATTCCAATCCTTTATATTTCAGAAACAGGTTACCCATATAGGTATGCAGTTCTTCAGTAAAGCCAGGATTTAACCTTCCAGAAAATGCACTGTAATCATTTTCATTCGTGATTACGGTAGCATTCGCAACCGCGCGGTTTTCCATTACATAGAAATAATGTGAACCTGTTCGGTCTCCACCGAATAATGTGCTGCTGTTAGCGCTATTAACAGAATAGAAAGAACCACTTAGTCTGACCCTAAGATCCGGGCTAACCTGTTTATCAAATCCTATTTTACCGTGAAAAGCCGGGTCATATTTATTAGGCTGTCCGGTTAAGGTGTCAATTTTGGCTGACTTGGCCACGGTAGGATCAAGTTCCCCGTTAGAGATTCCTCCCATTAAAAACAAACCGGATTTATGATGGTAATAGACTTCGGCACCAATTTCGGTAGCGAACTCATCCATAATGTAATTCTCTACAAATGGGTTATACATCGTATTACCGCCATCAGATCTGCGATAGTGCTGATCGCCATAATCAATATCGTTTTGTCCTATTTTGATCGTAAAACTTTTCATTATCTCGTTAACCAGATCGCTATGCAAAAACAAGAGCTTATCAAATTGGATGTATCCACCTTTTACCCATGTATCCTCGTGATGCCGGGAGGCTAAATAAATTGATATATTCATACGAATACCATCCGCCAGCTGCGCATCAACATTTAAATTGGCCATTGGCAGGTTGAAGCCGTTAGTAAGCGGAATCAAACTATTTACATTGCCTACGTACCCGGTTTTGAATAGCGTCGTTGCTCTGTTGTAATTCCTTAAGCCTTGAAATTCCATTTCGAAGTTACCACCAACTTTAACCTTCAAATGTTTAAACGGAATGGTATCAATTTTGGAAGTTTCAAATACATTAACACCAGCTTGCGTAAATGGCCTGTAAAACTGGATTGTTTCCTGTGCTTTAGCCGCACAGGAGATAAAGCAAATAAATAATATAAATCTAATTTTCATGACTGTTAGTTTTAAGCCGTGAACCAGCTTAACCGTTGGCGAAGGCTGGTTTCTTGGCCGTTTTTAAATGATAGGTTAACTGGTTATAAATTTTTTATAAACCATAGTGAAGTCGAGCGTCAGGGCATCGCCTGTTTTCATTGCACCTAACATAAACGTTGGTGGTTTCACCTGGTAATCGGTCATGTTTAAGGTTTCGGTACCAGTACATGTGATTGTTCCGTCGCTGTTGACCAGGCAATGAACATCCATCATAATTTCCTTGGTGACTCCGGCGATTGTAAGTGCCCCATGAGTCTTCAGCAGATATTTGTCACCACTTTCAGGTGATATGGTTACCGAAGTAAGCTTATATTCAATGTTTTTGAAATCCTTAGTTTTAAGCGCCTTATAAGCATTTTTATCCAGCCCTTTTTCTCCGCTGCTCAGGTTGGCTACTTCCAGTGAAAATGTTAAAGATTTAAGGGATGCAAGCTCCTTGTTGCTCCCAGGCTTAAAATCAAATGATGCTTTACTTGAAAACACACTGGCGTTCATCTCCCATTTGTGCAGCGTGGATGTCCCTGATAGTTTCATGGTGACGTTTTTCGAATCGGCCAGTTTATAAACCGATTGCGCTTGCAGCTGGTGCAGGCCAAACATAAAGAAAACGATTAGTATCGCTGTTTTTGTTAGGTTATTTTTCATTTTAAGTTTTGATAGATTCGAACACACTGTTACTATTTAATTAATACTGCGAGCTTTTATTTCAGGATTATACAAGAAGCTCTCTTCAGGAGCCATATGCATTCACCGAAATTGTTTGATTTCAATAATGCCATTCAGCGTTATAAAGGTCTGTTTAGCCGACTGTCCAATCATTACACAACCTTTTTAATAAGTTACATCTTTCACACATTGAAGTGAGCTGGTGGTAATGTTGGACATGACCAATCGTATAGCGAAGAGATCGGGATGGCTTTAAAAGACGGGCTGAAAGTAGATTTTTAGTTATCAGTGGATACAGTGTGGATTTGGCCACACACACCTTACTCGCATATTGGGATGGATAACCAATAAACTGTAAAAAATGCCACTAACGTGTGAAAGATGTAACTTATTTGTAGAATTCAGTAATATGCCTTGATTGAAAATTCTGCAATTTTAGCAAGGCATAAACAGATGATACACCAATCTTAAATGGACTCTTAAACCAATTATGCAATACCGAGACAGAATATAGCGGAGCATCAACAATCATATCACAGACTAATAATACGCACATATCGATGGACAAGGCACTTAAAAACGTAATCAGCAAACGAGATCACATGACCGGACCCAAATCCGCAACATTAAAATTGCTGGAGTATGGGGACTATGAGTGTCCATCATGCGGCGATTCATATGTTGAAGTCAATAACGCAATCCAGGAGCTGGGAAAAAATTTGATCTTTGTTTTCAGGAATTTCCCTTTAAAAGACATTCACCCGGATGCCTATAATGCGGCACTTGCTGCAGAGGCCGCAGCCCTTCAAAACAAGTTTTGGGAAATGTACAACTTACTGTTCCAAAACCAAACGCGCCTCAGCGAAGAAGACTTGTTCAACTACGCTGGACAAAACGGTCTCGATATGACCCGCTTTAGGCGGGATATACAGAGCCAAGCACTTGCCTCAAAAATTGAAGCAGACATTGAACGTGGATTAAAAAGCGGAGTAAGCGGAACTCCGTCATTTTATATCAACGGCGAAAAATTCGAGGGCGATTGGGAAAACGGCGGACTCATTCAGTATTTAAAACGTGTACTTTAGGCATGAGCTGCTGCGTAAAACGGGCATAATCAACTTTATCGCAGCGAGTTTGGCTTAAACTTTGACCAATCATCGCTATTGGCTTCCCCCCGTTGTTTGTTGTCCTGATGAATTAATTTATCACTGAATTACTTGGTAACCTGATTAAAAGGAACCCCGTAAAACTTATCAGGAATACATTCAATTTTAATTGATTGATGCAGTGAAAGAAAAGGTATTTGACAGGAATAAAATATTATCAGGTAATTAATCCCTAATTATATAACTTAACAAGTCTATAATTGTATAACCTGTAATTAATTTTTACTTTGCAAATTTTCGGTTCAAACCTAATCCGGAATGATCGATATATAGTTATAAAGTTTGCTGTACTTACCTAGAAACTTCGCCTCATTTTATAAAGCCCTTCGCTTTCAAATCCTCTATTAGCCTTAGAAAGGCTTCTAAGTGTTCAAAAATCCTTGCTGATGGGTACATTTTTAAAAAAAACCATTTAACAAACTGATTACCATATAGTTAAATGGTTTTTTTTGATTACATATCACCACATAAATCCAAATACCTTTTATCCTTAGAATGTATTTGCTGAATATTAAGAAATGTACTTATTTTATTTTTCTTAGCTATTCAGCGCAAAATACATAACAAAAAACTGATTATCAATAACATATAATGAAATTGACTATATTATTATTATAATTTTAATTCTCATAAAATTGCAGGTTTGAATCGCAACAGAAAAAACAGATTCTATATACAACTAATAGACAGGCAACTTTAAAGGTAAAGGGCTTTTCTCCTCTTGTTTATCCAATTCCTGAAGTATAATTTGTACTACTATCTCAGTAGCAAGAATTAAAAATTGCTTTTCTGATCCAAAAACTTCTTATCCTCTTATATGGCGATCTGCAATTCGTTTCGCCCGTAGCATTGTTGGCTTTTCCATGGTACAAGACATTTTTTTAACGCACACCAAACATTCTACATTGCAACAGTACTTACTATATTTTAAATCCGAACCCTACATTAAACGTAATGCCATCAGCCGGTAAAATACCAGGGCCAGGCAATATGGTTATCCTGCGGGTAAAATACTTTGCATTTAATAAGTTGTTGATGTTCGTGAATACATGATACCGTTGTAAAAAACTATAACTCGCAGACCAGTCAAATACATGATAGGCCGGTACGACGCCGCTTAAGCCCGTGGCATTGTAAGTTGTGTTGTTGGCATCGGTATAATACTTACTTACATAACTGAAGTTAACCGTAGTCGTTAAATGCTGATCTTGATAGGTTATTCCGCTACGGTTAATCCATGTAGGCGTTCCTTCCAGCCAGTTACCAACTAAACTTATGTTACTGGTAGTGCCGACGACTGAACCGCTGGTATAACGTGCATGATTGTATGAAAATGAATTGAATATACGTATGTCATGACTGGTTACGCGGTTAAATATTTTCCATAACGATAAGTCAGCATAAGCCTCAATACCTTTCGCCACACCATTACCAATATTGGTAGTAAACAGATACGTCTGCTTCGCTGCATTCGTTTCAGTCAAATTACCTACCCTATTACCATAATACGTATAATAAAAGTTGAAATCGAAATTGATCAATGTTCCGATATTACCTCTATACCCCAGATCACTATTATAGCCTTTGGTGTCCTTCAGGTTAGGATCGATAACCGCGAGACTATTCGCCTGTATCAGATTGGCATACGTATAGGGATGATAAGCTTGCGATATATTGCCGTAAAACTGGGTGCTATGCGTAAGTTGATATTGCAAACCTACACCAAACAGTGGAAAACGGCGGGTGCCTTCATAATGGGCCTGATCCTTTGCATTATCAATCAAGCCGTCCAATTCGCTGTGGATAATTTCGTAACGCGCACCGGGAGTAATCGTAAACTTTGGCGTGATCTGGAAAATATTCTCAGCAAAGGCCGCATAATTATGGGTCAGCAAATTTAGCGCAATTCCGTAAGGCGCGGTTAACGTCAGGTCGTAGTCTGATCCAATGGTACCTGTTCCTTTTTGGTCGCGCTTGGTGTGCTCATTAAAATAACGCAGACCCGATGTAAAAGTACTCGTCAGATTACCTAATTGGTAACGGGTTAAAAAGCGGGCTTCGGTAGTGAAACCCGTGTAGAAATCACGGTCAACCTGGCGCGGATTATAAGTATTCAGTTTCTTATTAACGGTGTCGGCCACATTGGGGTTTGCTAAAAACTGCACACTGTTACGCTGGCCGATAATCATGTGCGACGTAACTTCCAGTTTACTGCGGCTGTTTAGGTCGTAATTAAATAAAAGCGCCGGGATATTAATCTCTGGATCGAAGAAATTACGCGTACGCGTAGACTGACGTGGATCGGCGTTAAACTGCGCATCTGTTAAACCACCTGCATCCTGTTCTTTAAAATTGACCCTCGAAAATTGTACAGCCAGACTGGCCTTAGTATTGAACTGATATTTAAGGTTACCGTAAAACCATTGTCCATTAAAAGCCGAATTATTCCTCCAACCATCACCTGTACGACTGGCAAAATAACCGTAATAGCTCCATTTACCATTCTTCCCTCCTGCCGAATTAAAAGAATTAAAATAATGCTGTGAACCAACTGCCTGTTCAATTTCTATTCCCAAAGTTTTGGTGGTATCACCTTGCTTCATCTTGAAGTTAACCATGCCGCCATACTGACTGCCAAACTGCAGGGCAGCAGCGCCACGCACAATCTGTATGTCTTGTACACCATAATATTGGGGCGTGTAATGGTCTTCAGGATAACCGAATATATCTGAGTTGGTAATATACCCGTTCTGTCTTACGTTTACTTCATTAGACCGGTGTGTATCTGTACCGCGGGAACCGATGTTCATCTGAAAACCATTGCCGCTCATCTCCCATACATTGACACCCGGCACTGTAGAAAATATATTGCGAATGGTACTACCAGCCAGATTTGCTTTACCAGACGATGGTACAATATCATAAGTTTTTTTCCCTGCAAAAAGATAGGTGCCGCTTACATCAGGTAAATGTTTCAGACGGTTATCCTGGATTACAACACTATCGAGCGTTACCGTAGTGTCCTGCGTACTTCTTTTATTTTTACGCGTAGTTTGGGCTTTAGCCGAGAATACAAGGCTACAGGCAGATAGTAAAATGAAGCTATAATAAGGTAGATTTTTTATCATACAACAAGGGTTATGTTTTTATTTATATAACGGTGAGTATGCAACAATAAGAACAGTTAAATGTTGCGATACACTTTTAAAAGATTAAGGGTGATTGCTGCTCCAAAAACGACCTAAAATTTCTCTGGAAGATCTTATAGTTTTCGATTGATTTTAATCCTATAGCTGTAACAGTGGCCGAGCCTCCTCCTTTACCGCCACGACTAGTTACTATCACCGGGGCACCCAGACGATCATTCATTTGCTGGATCAGATCCCAGGCCTGTTTATAAGACATTTTCATTTGTAAAGCGGCCTGACGTAGAGAACCATGCTGCTGTACTAATTCCAAAAGCTCAATCCTACCAGGTCCCAAAACCTTGCCTTTTTCATCTTCCAGCCAAACTTTACCACAGAATTTTAAGGGTGTGTTCATGTTAACGCTTTAAATTTTAGCATCATCCTCCCAAAGCCGACATGGAGGTGTGAATAGATTCTTGACTTAAAGCCTCCGCTGCAAAACCATCTTTCTCGCGTTTGGCAACGGTATTTAGCAGAACCTGCTGAAAATCTATACCAGTAGCACGGCTACGCAATATATCCCGCAGGATGAGATGATGCCAAAGCCACCCGAATATGCGGGTATCTTACAATTAACAGACGTAGAATTATCATCGCTGATTAATCGATTATGCGGATCTTATCGACGCCCAGCCCCACAAAGATACTTGATAGCTGGTACATCTCCTCAAATGAAAGTAATTCTTTACGCGGGGCAAAGTTGATCCCTTACTCGGGCATGCAATAATAGCATCTGAAGTTACAACGGTCGGTAACCGAGAGCCGCAGGTAATTTGAACGGCGACCGTATTGATCAACTAATAAACTTTCTCTCATTTGTTATAGATGGGCATTAAACCAAACACTAGTGTCTTTGTAATATTCTTTTTTCCAAATTGGCACTATCTTTTTCAGTTCATCAATCAACGACCGGCAAGCTTCGAAGACTGCATCACGATGTGCCGATGACTCACCGATCACCACTAATAAAGTTCTTTTTTTCATGATGGTTTAGGTGAGATGAATGAAAATGTTTTAGCGCTTAGACTCAAGTGAATAAAACCGGCCACTAAACAGCTAATCGTTAGTGACCGGTTTGGGTATTATAGACTAATTAGGGTTAAAATTGGTATTACTGATTTCCAGCGCGTTGCTTACTTCCTGAACAGTTGCAGGTGCATCAAACTTGAAAAGGCCGCTTAGTTTACGCTCTAACCTTGAGGCCCGGATTGCGGCCTTGGCTGCAAAAAACACCGATGCTGATAAAACCAACGGTGGTTCACCAACTTCTTTGCTCGACATAATATCGTTCGGACTTTCCGGAACGTTTGCTGCCAGGTCCCGTGGGAAAAGATAGACATTCATTTCCAAAGGAATACTGCTTACCGCAGGCGGTTTATAGGTCCAGGTATTGAGCGTATTAAGCCTTCCTTCCTCAGGTCCATCGGGCTGAAATTCCAGTTTTTCGGATAGTACATACCCGATGCCCTGTACAAAAGCGCCCTCTACCTGCCCTACATCTATTGCGGGGTTCATACTCCAGCCGCTGTCATAAACAATATCTGAGCTCAATATTTTGGTCTCCCCTGTTAATACATCTACTTCGACAACCGAGCAGGCTGCAGAGTAAGTAAAACCACTGAAAGAGTCAAATTCACCAGGTTTTCCATCAGGGTCGCTAGTAATACCCGGTATCACCGGCTGCTGCGCCGGTGTTTTGTAAGTTATGTTGGGGAAAGGGACTTCGCCGCCGGTAATGGGAATACCTAGACTGGCAATCAGGCTAATGCGGTTAGAATAAGCCAAAGCAACTAGATTTTGCCATACCAGTGGGTGTCGGCCTTTTGGCGCTTTAGCTCTCCAGCCTTCCACCCCAAACGACCAAAAATCAATACCCTGCGCTGCACACCAATCCTGTCCGTTTGCTTTCAACATATCATAGCCAAACTCGGTTAAACGGGAGCGCAATATTTCGCAAACACGTTTAACAGCTTCGGCACTGTAGGATGTGCCCGTTGAGGCACCCGTACTGGTTGGATTAGGAATGATGCTGGTTTTAGGACTTTCAATTTCAATCAGAGTCATCGGCACATTAAGAATGTAAGACGCAACCTGTCTTACTTGTGTCAATAGCCCTTGCCCCATTTCTACACCGCCTTGATGGACGACAATACTGCCATCACCCTGATAGATAGAAACGAATGCCGCTGATTGCTCCAGCATGGCGAGGTTATAACCTGAACCATATTTAACCGGGATAATGCTCAGACCGCGTTTACGCCATTTGTTTTCTTTATTAAACCTATCTACTTCTGCTACTTTATCATCATACTTACTAACTTCTTTTAAGTATTTCCATACATCCTTCATATAGCAGTAAGAAAGCGCCTGCCCAAAAGGCGTCACATCTCCCCGGTTGTACAGATTCTTTTCACGCACATCTTCCGGGCTCATCCCAATAGAAAAAGCGGCATCATCGATGGCATTCTCCATCATTACTTTGCCTTGCACATCACCAAATGCCCGCATAGCAGTGCCTGGGGATGTATTGGTTTTACAAACGTCTATCTCCGCCTGGAAGTTGGCGATCTGGTAGGCATTGTCTGCACGGGTAATAATGCAATTGGAAACGATAAAGGAGCAATCGTAGAAAGCCCCCCCGTCGCCCCACATTTTGTTGGATAGGCCGCGGATAAGCCCCTTATTGGCTGCTGTTGTTTCGCCTTTATCGATGGCTACCTGATATTGCGCATAATAAGCATGCCTTTTACCAATCATATTGGTGTCCTGCTCCCTGCTTAAAACCAGCCTTACCGGCAATTTCAAAGCCTTTGCTGCAACAGCTGCCGCCGCCGCCACGAAACGGGTTTGCTCTGTTTTACCCCCAAAACCACCACCTACTGGCGGCACCTGAATATCAATGCTATTGTACTGTACACCAAGTGCCGAAGCAATAGTCCCGTGAATCGTCATCGGGCTTTGAGTAGACGATTTGATAATTATTTTGCCACCGTCAACAAGTTCGGCAATGGCTGCCTGGGTTTCCATATAAAAATGGGCCTGGCCTCCGGTTGCTTGTGTGCCTTCTACGATCTGGCAAATGTTTCCATCTACCACCCCAGCGCTACTTTTTATTTCCTTATCCAACGGCTGTTTTTCTTTCACCCAATCCAATTGGCTGCCAGGTCTGGTGATTCGCCAGATATGCGAATTGAAGTTGGCGGTCATTGGCCAGTCCGGGAAAATATTATTGTACTTTAAGGCCTGATCTATACCGATGATCGGCTTGTTTTTCCAGCTGTCTGGGATAGGATCGATCTGCACAGCGGTATAAGCCACACATTGATCCGCCACATAGTCGGCTATAAAACCTGCGTCAAGTTCATTTGTTGCCCCAACCAACGCAATTGTTTGTCCAACATAATTGACCTGATTGACTGCAAATACGGGTTCGTCTGATCCCATACCCTGCATATTCTGCATCCCGTTTTTAAAAGCTTCTTCAGTAATTAGATCGACAAAGGTTTCAAAAGTGCTGGAAAGATGGTTCCGTAATTGCGCTAATGTTATTCTGCCTGAATGCCCCGGTATAATAAAATTAAAATCAGCTAATGCCCTTTTGCTTTGTACCAATGCCGCATTTACGGTATTCCTTGGAACCGGAAGTTCATGCGTATAATGCAATTGCCCGGAAGCTTGTTCCATCGCCGTGAATTTAACATAGGGCTGGGAAACCGGCGCTTTAAAAGCCTGGTTCTTATAAAATTGCAATCCATTACTCAGCTCCCACCTGCCCCATTTGATGTTACCGGCAGAATGTATCTCCGGTGGAACAGATGCACCCTTTTCAATTAGTGTTTTTACAACCGCTTTATAGAAAAAAGAAACGACCAGTTGCTTTTTATACTCCGGCGTAAAGCCTTCGTCAGGCAAACCTTTGGTTCGGTCTGCCCATTGGCTTAAGATCACGGATACTTCCCTTTCCAACGATTCGATCAGCATTGGCAGCCGGGCCAGTGTCAAAATTTGATTACCTAACAAAACCTCTGTACCTGTGGCATGCCATGGAAACGGTGCTAAACCGCCAAATACCAGACTTGCATTCTTCACATTCAAATTCGCTTCAATACTGAATACGCAAGCGGAATTCACGATACTATGCGCATTTACGTCACGAAGCGCTACCTTTTGAGCCAGCATCACATCATTCGCGTCACCGAAAGGGATCGTAATAGAAATCAATATCATTCGCTGAGCAAGGTCCGGATGATTTTTAATGATGGTCGACAAATCATCAATATAGGCCAACTTCGTTTTATGACCGTCAAACTCTTTTGGGTCAATATATTCGATTTGTGCGTAACAAGCTAACAGCGCAGTCAGCATATCTGAAGGAAATGGTTCTCCCGTTCCGGCTGCAATATGTTTGAAAACCAACATCGCGTTACCACCAATAGTAGCTGCATTTCGCACAATACGTCCTGCTGTGCGTTTGGCCATATACAACGCACCACCCCATAACGTAGTTTCCAGGTCTCGCCCTGCCGGGATATTAGCTTTATACATTTTTAAAGCATCCTCCAAAATTTGTATAATCTGGCTATAGGTGGTTCCAGCACTTACCTTGATAGCATCAGCGCTTACCTGTGGTGCAAAATTTAATTCAGCCACATGGCTAATGTCGATCAGTCTATACGCGGTTAAAAACTCTTGTTTATAAATACCATAAGCTGTATTGGCATGCAAAATATGGGTATCATTTCCACTTTGCATTAAATCAGCCAGTTCCTTTAGGGTTAGCGGGCTTAGCCATTGCTTTTTCTTTCCAATAATCGTTACTGCGGGTGCAGCATGCTTGGCTCCGGCAGGGAATGGTATCACAATATCAGATGCGGGCAGTTGTTGTTGCACGGCATCATCCCCCAGACATTTCATCCGCTCCCTTTCATCTTTCGCCGACCAGTCTGAGGCGAAAGTTTTCATCCCGGTCAATATTGGCCGGTAGCCTGTACAACGGCAAATATTACCATCAAAAATTGCCTCTATCTCTTTTTTGGTTGCATTAGGGTTATTGAAAATAAACTCCGACATATTCATCACGAAACCTACGGTACAATAACCACATTGGGTACCATTATTCATGGCCAAACTGTAAGCCACCGGGTTTACGCCAGCATGCACAAGTTCGGACGGATGTATTGGTACACTCTGTTTTAGCTTTAGGCCTGGCGTATGCTCTACATCTGCCTTGGCAACAGCCGAAGCAACCTGCGCTCTTTTGCTTTGCGCCTCATCATAAGCCTCTACGATGGCATCCGCCAAAGGCCAATCTGCCGGGCTTGCCGTGCGACTACCCGCCGCTGTCGAAGTTAAATATTCCGGGTTCGGCCTTCGGGCAGCACCAGTACCTTCAACAGTAGTTACCACCATACCGTCAACGGCCACTAATGGCCGGAGACAGGAATTAATGGCCCTATGTTCTTCTTTTTTTGTCAGTTCGTTCCATTGCGATAAAATTACCGTACAACCGCCGCATCCACCTTGTCCGCAAGGTTTTTTCGGGCCAGCCAGGTGCACATCCGGCGACCGGAGATAGTCGATCAGTAGCGTATCTACATCGGGCTGTTCTACAACAACATGCTTGCCGTTTAAGAAAAATGATATTGCATTATCCATGATAAGGGTTCGGTTAGGTGAATGTATTAAACAAGTTGCGGTTAACTATTAAAACGTACCCTGCGTTTCTGGTAAAACATTAGCCTTCTGTTTCTCGCCGCCTTTTTTAAGTATCCTGGCCCGTTTAAATGGCATTCCGCCGCGTCGTACGGCATGCTCAATTCCAGAAAACTGATTGGCATAATAGCCGCCCACGTCTTTATTCTTCCACTGCCAGTAATATTCCAACGCTAAGGACACCTGTAAAGAAAAATCCGTAGAGGTGGCTAACTTAGGATTGTAGGCTGTTCCGCATCTAAAATTCTGATAGTATTTCTTCCAAGCCGGGCTATTCGTCTGGGTTAAAAATTTCATTGAACCATTAGCTGAAGTATCGCCGATAAAGGCCTCGTCCGGTACCAAGGCTGCAACTTGCGGAAACTCGCCGGTTGAATGGCAAGACATGCAACTGGCCGTATTTAAATCAACAGGTCCGTCAAGTCGTCCGCCCCAGCCCAAATGTTGCAAGGGCATATCGGCAGATGTATTCACAAAGGTTTCCTTCAAAGTATCATTGATCATGGTTTTTACAACCGGGTATGAATTGATCCAATTGGTTTGATAGTTCGGATCGTTACCAAACTGGATACCTACCGGCACCAGGTTTTTAACCCTCTCCTTCATAGTTTTTCCATTGTTGAGGTTACCGTTATAGCAGAACGTTCCGAAGATCCATCCAGTTCCGTATTTTTCGGCCTGCTTTTCACGTACCATCAAGTCCATTTGTATTAAATGCACCTTCTTGATTACGCGGTGTACACTGTCCTGAAATGTTGGTGATATAAAAGCGGTACGCTCATAAGAGTTTTTCAGATAGGGCACCTGCGTAGAATCCAGCTCGGTGTACAATAATTTAAAGATTACAGTACCTATAGGGAAACCTCCTTTGGGGGCTTGGGTCACAAAGGGATCTGGGTCGGTAGAGGTGTTCCACATTTTATATAAAACGTGGCCGGCGAAATCATTATAAAAGCCAAGGGCATATACCTGGCCGGGCTTCTTTTGTTCGGGCGCTAACTGGTAGGGACTGATTGGTGCTTCTTTCGCCAAACCATTAAACCCTTCAGACGCCAGCGGCCCGTAATGCAACCATGGCATGTGATACCATTCTCTTTTTTTATTGTCCTGCGGTACAAAGTCATTTTCAATCATCCCGTCAAAGCAATAATCGCGTGCGGCCATCAGCCATTCTTTCCAGCGGTTTTTATCATCAAATGGGATACTGAAAAAAGCAGGCATTTTATCTGCGCTGGGCTCTACTTTGGGATAATCCTGACTGAGTTTAAAAATTTTATGCCCCGGATAATCTTTTAAAAATTGACTGACAGGGATCATCACACCGAAATCGGGAAAAATCCGTTTTTCGTCGGGTGTTTTAACACTATCTGATGAATTCGAGGGATTTTTTACACTTGCTGGAGATGAGCAACGGTAAATAATAAAAATAGCAGTGATGGATACAACGACCCAAAGGATGCGGTGTTTGTTCATTGTTTTAAGGTTGTGTTTTAGGTGATTATTTATTAATATTTATTAACTCACACTTAATTCACTATTCATATAAATAGAAATAAGATTAAAATGTACAATTATTTAAATACTAATCGAATAATTAAATATAGCATATAAATTAATACAAAAACAATATTCATTTTATTCATTAATATAAATTTAAATACTAAGCACTATTAGTTTATAGCTAAATCCTTTTATAGTGATTTGGAGTAGGTCAGCGAAGAAAAATGGTATTTAATTTATCAATAAAGCTATTCCGGTCAGCCTTAAATAAATAAGTGTTCCATCTTTAAACATTTTCTTTATAGTAAATGTTATTTCTTCATAATTAGCTAAATGTGAAAAATCTTGACAATACCCCAAACGGAAATGAGGGAAATAGTTCTTCGGGAGGTACTACCCGGCGCAGTTTCCTGTCACAAATAACTTTAGCCAGTGCCGGACTAACCATAGCTCCCTTACTGGCAGGTGCCAAAGACGTAGAACCAGTTGTCGCGGCACCCGCACCTTCGGAACTCGTGGCCTTGAACCTCAATGTTAACGGTAAAAAATATGCATTGAATCTCGATTCAAGAGTAACGCTGCTAGATGCCCTGCGTAATCAATTAACGATGCCAGGTACGAAAAAAGGATGCGACCATGGCCAATGCGGGGCTTGCACAGTACTGGTAAACGGCACACGCGTAAATTCGTGCTTGTCATTCGCGGCTATGCACCAGGATGATGAGATTACAACCATTGAAGGCTTAGCACAGGGCGATAACCTGCACCCGATGCAGGAAGCTTTTATTAAACATGATGCCTTCCAGTGTGGTTATTGTACCCCCGGCCAGATCTGTTCTGCGGTGGGCATGGTCAAAGAAGGACATGCCAAAACCGATATCGAGATTAAAGAAGCCATGAGTGGTAACATTTGCCGCTGCGGTGCCTATCGAAATATATTATCTGCTATTAAAGAAGTTCAAAACGCTTAACCCGGGAAAAAGATGGAACCATTTAAATTTGTTCGGGTGCAAGACGCTCAGACTGCCATTAATCTTCATACAGCGCCAAATGCTAAGTTTGTGGCAGGTGGCACAAACCTCATCGATTTGATGAAACTTAACATTGAAACACCACGGCAAGTGGTTGACATCAATGGACTGAAGTTAAACACAGTTGAGAAACTGCCGAACGGAACGGTGAGAATTGGCACGCTCGTTAAAAACAGCGACCTCGCTTACCACCCCCTCATCAGCAAAAACTACCCGGTATTGTCAGAAGCCTTGCTTTCAGGTGCGTCTGCTCAACTGCGCAATATGGCCAGTGTGGGTGGTAACTTATTACAACGTACACGCTGCCCTTATTTTTACAATACTGAATTCCCTTGCAATAAAAGGATTCCCGGCTCGGGTTGCCCTGCTATTACAGGGTTTAACCGCAATAACGCCATATTGGGCACCAGCGATCATTGTATCGCCACACACCCTTCAGATATGTGCGTGGCCATGGCAGCATTGGGTGCTATTATCAATGTGCATGGGACAAAGGGATCACGAGCTATTCCATTTCAAGATTTTCATTTATTACCGGGTATTACACCGCATTTGGAACATACTTTAAGAGCAGACGAATTGATTACTTCAGTTGATTTACCTGCCATGCCGTACGCCGTTAAATCACATTATCTGAAAGTACGCGACCGAGCATCATATGAGTTTGCACTAACTTCAGCGGCTGTAATTTTAGACATTCAGAATGGACGTATACAACATGCTCACGTAGCTTTAGGCGGTGTAGGTACCAAACCTTGGCGGGCTACCCTAGCCGAAAAAGTATTGATCGGCGCACTGGCTAATGAACAAACTTACCGAAGCGCTGGCGAAGCCGCACTGAGCCTGGCCAAACCATACAAAGATAACGCTTTTAAAGTAGAACTGGCTAAACGTACACTGGTACGCGCCTTAACAACCGTGGGAGGAATGTCATGAATTTAACCGTTGGAAAACCCGTTGACCGTGTTGACGGCAGATTGAAAGTTACTGGAACAGCCACCTATTCGGCCGAATATTACCCTGCCAATTTGTTGCATGGGGTAATGGTACTAAGCACAATCGGTAAAGGGCGTATCAAAAACATGAACACCAGCATTGCCGAGAAAGCGCCTGGTGTTGTTAAAGTGTTGACTTATGAAAACGCGCCGCAATTGCACTTCCCACAAAGTAGCGATCCGGGCGGCGGTAAGTTTGCTGAAAAAGATTTGCTCCCACTACAAAGCGACCGCATCTTTTACAGCGGACAGGTAATAGCCATTGTGATGGCCTCAACTTTTGAACAAGCTGAACAAGCAGCTAAACTGGTGAAGGTAGAATATGATAAAGGAGATGCCATTTTCGATATTCAAAAAGTAAAAGGCCAGGCTTATAAACCTGCCCAGGGACTTGGTGGTGCAGAAGTGCAAATGAAACGTGGCGATGCCGACAGCGCTATGCAATCGGCAAACGCTAAATTAGAGCAGACCTACACCACACCCGTATATCACCATAACGCGATGGAGCCACATGCCACCGTAGCTGAATGGCAGGGCGATGAACTAATGATCTATGATGCAACCCAGTCTGTAGCTGGAAGCAAGGCACTCATGGCTTCTATGCTCGGCGTCCCGGCTGAGAAAGTCAGGGTTGTTTCGCTATATATCGGTGGCGGTTTTGGTTCTAAAGGATTCTCCTGGCCAAATACAGTGCTAACCGCAATGGCAGCCAAATTGGTTAACAGACCTGTAAAACTCGTACTGGACAGACAGCAAATGTTTACTACAGCAGGCCGTAGAACGGAAACGATCCAGAAGATCTCATTAGGTGCTGATCAATCGGGCAAACTCTCTGCCTTAAAGCACGACAGTATCAGTGAAACTTCATTTGTAGATGAATTTGTGGAAACGTCCGGGGTTGCATCCGCGATGTTATACAGTACCCCAAATGCTGAGATCAGTCATAGCATCGTACGCTTAAATAAAGGCACGCCTTGTCCCATGCGCGCACCGGGAGAAGCGCCTGGCACTTATGCTATAGAGACGGCGATGGATGAATTGGCCGTACAACTCAACATCGACCCGCTACAATTAAGACTGATCAACCATGCTGATTCTGAAGAGCAGAAGAAAAAAGAATTCTCCGAAAAGAACCTAAAAGAATGCTATCAACGGGGAGCAGATGCTATCGGCTGGTCGAACCGAAAAGCCAAACCAGGCAGTATTATAGAGAATGGCTATTTAGTTGGTTATGGCATGGCTACTGCTACTTATCCCGCTAACCGTAGCGCATCTACCGCCAAAGCAGTCATACACGCCGATGGTAAAGCCGAGATATTTTGTGCCACACAAGATATTGGTACAGGCACCTACACCGTAATGACACAGATTGCTGCGGATGCCTTTAGCCTCCCTGTTAACCAGGTAAGTGTAAAACTGGGGGATAGCGCCTTTCCCAAGGGTGCCAACTCGGGTGGTTCGCAGGTATCGGCAAGTGTTGGCCCGGCAATCAGGGCTGCCGCCATGGGCGCTGTTACAAAGTTAACGGAAATGGCTATCGCCAATTCGGCATCACCATTGCATAATGCGAAACCAGAAAATATAATGGCTGATAACGGTCGATTACATTTAAAAAGCAAACCTGACACTGGTGAGACTTATGCCCAGATCTTGAATAGGGAAGGCAAACCCAATATAGAAGCGCTGGCTAAAACTAATGTCTCTACCCGCTCGAGTGCAGAGCCAACACCTGCCCCACCCGGCTCGCCAGAGGGTATGGCTGAGGCTGAAAGTAAAACAAATAATGCCGTGCAGCAAGATCAGCAGACGGATCGTAAACCGTATGCTTTTCATTCTTTCGGCGCGCAATTCGTTAAAGTTTTGGTTGATCCTCTATTAGGAACAGTTAAAGTAGATAAAGCCGTAGCTGTGATGGATATAGGCACAGTACTTAATTTAAAAACTGCCGAAAACCAGATCATGGGTGGAATGATTTTTGGTATAGGTATGGCCCTGATGGAGCAGACTGCCTATGACCCCAATGATGGCCGGGTGGTTACAAAAGATCTCGCACAATACCTGGTACCGGTAAATGCAGATATGCCCGAGTTCGATATTCAATTTATTAACAAGCCTGATTTGGTAATCTCACCAATAGGTGCGCGTGGAATTGGAGAAATTGGCATCACGGGTATTACAGCTGCCATTGCTAATGCTGTGTATAATGCAACCGGTAAGCGGGTAAGAGATTTACCAATTACGCCTGATAAATTAATCGGTTAATGAAATGCATGAGCGGTTGATTTAAGATTGATGATCTTTGATTAACCGCTCATAATCTTCTTGGGTGTCGATATCCAAAATTCCCCCATCAAATGAAATAGTTGCAATATCGTTGGGATGATTTTTAAGAATCTTTTTTGCGCCCTCATGACCTTCTAATAATAGTAACTCTTTGAATATAGTTTGATCAAATAGCACAGGCACTCCTATTGTATTGTTATAACTGCATCCCACAATATCTTTACCTGACTTTTGTTGTTTCTCCAGCATTTCCTTAATCAGCGACGGCGTAACCAGGGGTTGATCACAAAGCATAATTAATGCGCGATCAATATCCTGATTGTCTTTCATTATTTCGATACCCATCCTAATCGAGGACGACATACCTTCCTCCCAATTTGCATTAAAAACTACACGTAAATCAGGGCTTTCAATAGGCGTGTCAAGTAGTTCAGCATATGCCCCCGTAATTACAATAATCGGACGGCATGTTGATGCCATAGCCGTTTCAATAGCCCGATTCAGTAATGTTTGATTTTGAAAGATGAGATTTTGTTTAGGCTGACCAAATCGCCCTCCCCGGCCTGCTGCCAATATAATTAACCCGGTCATTTAGATATAGGCTTCATTTCTGCCACATGAATAGGTTCGGCTTTATACTTTAAAGAGTAACCTTTACGATTGTATAGCACGGCTTTAATCTCAGCCAAAACCGACAAAGCGATTTCCTCTGCACCTTCCGAACCAATATCCAATCCAACCGGGCCGTGCAGGCGCTCAAGCTGATCTTCTGATAGCATTAAGCCACTATCTTTCAATTCTGACAGCATACGATCCAGTTTCTTTTTGGGCCCGAGCACGCCTGCATAACTAAAGGAATAAGCAACAAGTTCTTTTAACAAGGCCATTTCATAATTATAATTATGAGTCATCAGTATCACTGCCGTCCATTCATTAATTTCAACATGCGACAGTACTTCTTCGGGCCTGGCGACAATTACGCGACGAGCCTGCGGAAAGCGTTCTGCAATGGCATAGTTATTCCGGCCATCAACTACTGTGATATCCCAACCTAAAACATGGGCCATTTTAACCAGCGGGATAGCGTCATTACCGGCGCCGGCAACAACCAATGCAATTACCGGCTTCAGGAGTTCTACAAATGCGGTGTAAGTTATGCCCTCAATGTAATTTTTAACTATGGACTGCCGACTTACCAACACACTTTCAGCATCATTAATGATAGCCAATCGGTGGCCTTCCAATATCGATCCCGTAACTATAGTCTGTTCATCGGTCATGCATAAACAAGTACCCGGCTGCGGTGCCTTCCGGTCTTCTATAGAAAACGCGGTGACAAGCACACCATACTGCCGTTGACTTAATATAGTTTTCAATAGCTTGATCGGATTGCTTTCGCAATCGTCAGCTACAGGTTCAATCAAAATGTGGATGATACCATTACACCCAAGGCCAACACCTAATTTGGCATCGTCGTCATCGGTGGTATCATAGGTAACCAGTAGAGGCTCCTGTTGTAAAATGACCAGGCGGGCTTTTCTTAGCGCATCCCCTTCGAGGCAACCTCCACTGATAGCGCCGGTCAGCTCACCGTCTTCAGTGATCAGCATCCGGGCACCTGCACGTCGATAAGCCGAACCTTCCACCAATACAACTGTAGCCAGGGCTGTTTTCTTCCCATGCTTAACAGCCTCATCATACGCAGCTACGATATCAATGATTTCCTTCATCGCTTAAAAAACAACGTTGTCTTATATTAGTTTGTCGGGCGTTATCGGCAATTCTCGTACGCGTTTACCTGTCGCATTATAAACTGCATTAGCCAATGCAGCGGCAACACCAATCAATGAAATTTCACCGATACCTTTAGTACCAACCGGGTTAATGATCGGGTCGGCCTTATCAATAAAGATGGCCTGAATTTGCGGGATATCGGCATTAACTGGCACGTGGTAGTCTGCAAAGTTGCCATTTACATAGCGGCCGTATCGGTCGTCGAAAACGGCTTCTTCTGTCATCGCCATGCCTATTCCGCCTACGGCACCACCAATCATCTGGCTGCTGGCTGTTTTGTGGTTCACAATTTTACCGGCGTCAACCACGGCTACAACTTTCTTTATTTTCACCACACCGGTTACCGGGTGAACGTACACCTGTGCAAAGTGCGCAGAAAATGAATACATAGAATACTTCTGTCCTTCGCTACCGCTTTTAGATTCCTGAGTTAATTCTAATGATGGTAGGTTATGTTGTTGCAAGATGTTGGCGTAATCAATATCATCAGTACTATTTTCCGGCTTACCGGCCAGCACATATAGTTTTTGTTTAAGAGCGATACAAGCATCGTGCACCGCAGAACCCACAGATGATACCGTAGCTGATCCGCCTTGCGTTGGCGCAACCGGGAACGCTGAATTTCCTAATTCAAATGTGATCTTCTCTGCAGGCAGTCCGAGTGTATCTGCTGCAATTAATACCATCGCTGTTGCCGTTCCGGGGCCGATATCGCTGGTGGCGCTTTGAATATTTACCGTACCATTTGGTAAAAGTTTAATTTTAGCCTGCGTCAATCCTCTGTAAGCACCAAAGGCACCGCAGCCTATGCCATAACCCACCAACCACTCCCCGTCACGATTGGTGCCGGGTTGAGTTTTACGCTGGTTCCAGCCAATGGCATCAGCACCCTGCTGGTAACATTCTTTAAGGTATTTGCTCGACCATGGCAAGTTTCGTTCCAGATCGATATCCGCATAATTGCGAAGCCGTAATTCAATTGGGTCGAGATTGAGCTTATAAGATAATTCGTCCAAAGCAGACTCTAGTGCGAACGATCCCGTTGCCTCACCAGGACCACGCATGGGAGCCGGTACACCAACATTCAGCGGAATTACCTTATATAAGGTATTGGCATTAGGGCTATTATACAAGAACCTCGAAACGTTTACCGAGTTCTCTGTAAACTCTTCATAAATGGCTGTCTGCGAATGTGATTCGTGAGTGATTCCTACCAACTTACCATCCGCAGTTGCACCCACCCCTATTTTTTGAATAGTTAACGGGCGATAGCCAACCAGCGTAAACATTTGTTCACGGGTCAGGGTTAGCTTTACCGGGCGTTTAACCAATTTAGCTGCCTGTACAGCAGCTACCTCATGCGGCCAGGTACGTAAGGAAGAACCAAAAGCGCCACCAACAAAATGCGAATTAATCTGCACGTTATCCGGGTTAAGGTTAAACGCTGTTGCTATGGCCCTTTGCGAACCCTTTACACCTTGTGACTTAGTATATAAAGTAACTTTATCATCACCGTCCCAATAGGCGGTAGTTACATGCAGTTCCATAGGGTTGTGCATTTCAGACGGCAGCATATATTCCTGTTCCACCTGTACAGGCGCGTTTTTATAAGCATTTACTTCACCGCGCACATAATCTTTATAATTGCCGTTTTGCGGAACAACGCCTTTATCTAAATTCTTATGGAAGTTAGTTTCAAAGGGTTGTTTATCGTAGGTTGCCTTAACTAAAGTGGCAGCGTAAGTGGCACGCTCAAAAGTATCAGCAACAACTAAAGCTATCGGCTGGCCATTGAAATAAACTTTGTTATCATTAAATAATTTTAACCCTTTAATTGGCTTGGCGGCATCCGGTTGGTAACCGGGCACTTTAGGTGCGTTAAAAGGTGTAATTACAGCCAGCACTCCCGGTGCCCGTTGTGCCACTTTAATATCTATAGCAGTTACAGTCCCGCTGGTTATGGTAGCAGGCACTAGTACAGCATAGGTTAAACCGGCAACTTTATATTCGCCCGAATATTTGGCACCACCGGTTACTTTTAACCTGCCATCTACGCGGCTTAGCGGATCGCCTATAGCGTCTTTTTTTATAACGGTGTTGTTCATCTTAGTTCGAATATTTTATGCTGATACTAAACCTGATGCAATTTTTAAAGACTGAACGATGGCATTAGCACCCAATTTTAACTTAAACTTATTGTACTCGTAAGCTTTTGCGCCCTGCATAGCAATTTGCGCCGCCTGTTTAAAAGTATCTTCTGTTACCGGTTTGCCTTTTAAAAACGCTTCGGCCGCTGTTAGTCGCCATGGTTTGTGAGCCACGCCACCCATAGCCAAGCGGGCACCCACAATCGTATTATTCTCGATGTGCAATGCTGTCGCTGCCGAAACTAATGCGAAAGCGTAAGAAGTACGATCCCGTATTTTCAAATAGTAAACATGCTTGTTAAAAGGTATGGCCGAAGCTGGCAAATCAACCGATGTAATCAGCTCGTCTTTCTGCAGGGTATTATCCAATTCGGGATGGTCGCCAGGCAAACGATGGAAATCGGCAAACTTAATAGCGCGGACACCTTTCGGGCCGCTTACATGCACAGTTGCGTCCAAAGCAACCATGGCCACATTCATGTCGCTGGGGTTTACTGCAATACATTGATCGCTTGCACCAAAAAGGGCATGCATACGATTATAACCTGCTATTGCAGCGCAGCCACTACCAGGTAATCGTTTGTTACAAGGCATGGTGGTATCGAAAAAGTATGGACAGCGGGTACGCTGCATCAGGTTACCACCTACAGTAGCCATATTTCGTAATTGCGGCGATGCACCGGCATTAATAGCCAATGATAATAATGGATAATTTGCTTTTACATCGCTGTGCTCAGCTAATTCACTATTGCTGGCCAACGCCCCAATATGCAGGCCTGTATTTATTTTTGCAATGCTTTTTAATGGAAGCCGGTTTATGTCAACCAGTTTATGTGGCGTAACCAGCCCCATTTTCATCATATCTATCAGGTTGGTACCACCTGCTAAAAAATGTGTATTAGGATCTTTATTTAAAGATTTGATAGCTACGGCTGTTTCTAACGGCCTTAAATATTGAAACTGGTTCATGATAGGCCTCCTTGTTTAACATCCTGTATTGCGTTCACGATGTTTGGATATGCACCGCAGCGGCAAATATTACCGCTCATAAATTCCCGTATTTCAGTCTCCGAATCGGCATGTCCTTCTTTTAGCAATGCCACGGCCGACATGATTTGCCCCGATGTACAATAGCCACACTGAAAACCATCGTGTTTAATAAAGGCTTCCTGCATAGGATGTAATACATCACCCTTGACCAGCCCCTCAATAGTGGTAATTTTTTTACCGTCATTGGTTAAAGCCAGGCTTAAGCAAGAGTTGATACGCACACCATCCACATGTACCGTGCAGGCACCGCATTGGCCACGGTCGCAACCCTTTTTGGTACCCGTTAAATCAAGCTGTTCCCGCAATACATCCAACAATGTCACACGTGGTTCAACCGATAAAGCGTGCTTTATACCATTTACCTCCAGGCTCACCGGGATCTTTTCGAAAAAGTCTGCAATTTTATCATCCCATTGGTTTTCCGCCGCCTTTACAACAGCACCAGGCGTTAGCACAACAGCGGTTAATACTGATGATTTTTTTAGAAAATCACGACGGGTTCCATTTGAAATGCCGTCGCCATTAGGCGGCGTACATGGCTTTTTACCGGACATAGGTATTGAATTAATTATATACTTTCAATATACAGTTTTTTAAAGATTATCTGTATTTATTAGCACTCATTAATAAAATCTTTACAAACAGCCTTTTTAATTCAACAATTTGATCCTGATGCCACCATTGATAACTACTCCCTCAATTGGTGTATAAACATCCTTAAAAATAGGATTAGTAATACTGCCTGTATAAATGTTTTCCCATCGTGTTTGCCTGCGGTCTGTGAGGTTTTCTGCATTAATAAAAAGATCCAGATGCTTCCACATTTTTTGCACCAAGAGTCCAAAAGTGATATAGGCCCTGCCAGTTGTTACATCGCTTAATAATTGTTTACCGGTATAAAAGCTTTCAGCACCGATCCTTAAGCTATTTTCAATTTCATATGTGGCATCAAAGCTAAAACGATTTTTAGATGTTAATGGTTGTGTGCTTACTTGATTAAGATCATGCAGCTTTGTATCGGTATAGGTATAGCCTAAATAAAAGCTTAGTACGTCCATGCTTAGTTTTAAATTAGATTCAGTCCCTTGGGTACTAATGTGACCGGCGAGTTTATGAAACTGTTGTTGACTAGGATAAGCGGCCTGTCAACATAGGTGTAAAAGAATAGCTGATTGATATTAATGAAGGCATCGCCCACAGCTCCGCAATAGTTAATATCACCGTTTGTACCGTATGATTGTTCGGCTCTGGTATTGCCAATGTTTAAGGGCTGTAAATGCTGGTAACCCTCTTGTTCTGTTTCGTCGTTAAAGAGCGTTGGCATTTTGTAACGAAGCCCTCCGCCTACCCGGCTGGTAAAATGCTCATCTATTTTAAACCAAGCATTTACACGGGGCAATATAAATATGCCATTGGGCTTATTGCCGGGCGTGGGTGTGTTATAATCCGTTCTTAAGCTACTTTCGAGCGAAAACCATCTGGTAAACCTCATTAAAAATAAGCAGGCTAAAAATCCACAGACTGATTGTTTCATCATTGCCGTAAATATACAGAAGGCTATAGATTAATAAATAGTAAAAAGCTGTAGACTATTTTATTATTTCCTCACCATCCGATAAGCATTCTTATTGTATTTAAGGGTTTGCTTTTCCAGGATACCGTTTTCCATAAAAAGTCTCAACCTGCTATAAAAAGTACTCATACTTATATCCAAGCCTTTTTCTTTCATTTCAAACCAAAGTGTTTCGGCATCTGTATAATCGGGATAATCGCTCATCAGTTGAATAATCAGCTCACTAATTTCATTATACTGTTGCTGACTTTTGGTGAGGCGCAATGAAGCAGATTGATGTGAACGTGAGTGACTGAACATAATTTAAATTACCTTGCTAACTATAGCATGTTTTTCCAACCGTGCTGATGGTTAAAACCGCCTTCCTACGATGATCTTAAAAATTAACTTATCAGTGCTGTCTGTAAAACCGGATCCAATACCTCCGTTAAATTCCCAATCAGGACTTACATTCAGGTCTGTTGCAATAAATAATTGCTGCTCTTCCTGTTGATAAGGATAATAATGGAAAAACGGCCCCGTACTTCCATAATATTCGAGGCCGAGGGCAACAGCTTTTGTAATATCATAACTACCCTTTACGTTAGGCGAGAAAATCATTCCACGGTTAGCATCAGGGCCTACAAAACTTTTCTCTAATGTGGGGTTAACAGATATGTACAGCTTATTCCATTTCTTATCAATAATTGGCCTGATTTCCAGTGTTGTTGTATTGGCAGAAAACTGTTTTTTCTGAAACCCAAATTCGGTAGAGATACTTACGCCAACCGGCCAGTTCCAGGTTAACGGAGCAGCGAATCTCGGCCTGATATGCGAACCAACATAAGCAGTACGGCCATCATCGCCTATAGAGTTAAAGAAATAAAAACCGGTTTCGAACCAGGGAGTCCAGCCGTGCGTAATCTCGACGGTTTCATGCACCACATGGTTATCGGGTAACTCTCCGTTAGATCCTGTTGTGCTACCATTAGCAGTATAGTTACTATGCAATTCAACCATCGTTCGCCCCTTCTCCACAGTTTCAGAGCCATATACCTGTATCTCGTAATTGTCTTGTGCTTTTAATTTAGTTGTGATTGAAAGCAGTATCAGCAAAAAAAACAAACGTTTCATATAATCAAAGCCTGTAGTTTAGCGGCAATGATAGCAGGCGATTTTGAGGATAATCTGAAGCTATAAAACTATTGATGTTTCAAAAACGATTTGAAACGTATGCATAGATTCGTGATAAGAATAGGCCACTTCCCAGCCATACATTTTACAGATGTTTTTAACTATCGTTAAACCGAGGCCTGTCCCTTCAGATCTCTTTCCTTTTTGAAACCTATCGAACATACGCTCGGCGTTCAGTGCATTTGCTATTCCTGTGTTCTGAATCGATAGTTTGTCATCAAATAAGGTAATTGACAGTTCGCCTCCATGCGTATTGTGCCTTATTGCATTACTAATTAAATTATTTAATAAAATATCTATCAGGTGTTTACTAATTGTAATCTTGCGGGAGATTAGATTTGCATTTAAATTCAGGTCTTTAGATTGTATCAACTCCTGAAACTGCCTAAACTTCTCAGTTAATAAATCCTTTAAATCTAGGAGCTCAGCATCGTCTATCAGGTTATTTTCAATTTTGACCAAAAGCAATAGTGACTGATTGAGCCTGGAAAGCTTACTCGTAGCCCCGTAAATATCATTAATTTGCTCAAATTGTTCTGGCTTTAGTGTTTCGTCCTGAATTAAGGTATCTAATTTAGATGTGATTACAGCTAACGGCGTCATCATTTCATGCGAGGCATTTTCGGTAAATTCTTTCAGGTTTTGGAAATCATCTCTTACCCGTAACGACATCATTTCTATCGCCTGATCCAGTTCTTTAAACTCATCTACCTTGGTAAGCAATAAATGATGTTCTGACTGTTCTGATACATTAAAACCCTTAAGCTGATTAAGCAATTTGTAAAAAGGTTGCCACAAACCGTTTAAAACATATCTGTTGGTCAAAAACAATATCAACACCAAACTAACCATCAATATCAAAGTTATTATGGCAATTATCTGGATCAGATACTCAGTGCCCTCTCTTGATATCACGATAGTAAACTTATAGGTAACTCCATTTAAAGCAACAGAGCCTTCTACTGCACGTCCATTTTCAGATTTTTGCTCTTTGGGATTTTTATAAGTGGTATCAAAGAACCTGGTTACTACCTTATGGTCTGTTTTTACAAACGTGGTTTGATCTTCGTCGAAATCTACGGGCTTGGGTAGTTGATGATGGGTATTTATATATTCAAATAGCTCTCCTATTTCTTCATCCAGATCGCGATCTAGTTGGTTACGGGCGATATAATTAATGGCGAAGAAATAGATCACCGCCCCTGCCAATAATACAGTTACCGATACAATGATACTGGCTTTGTTATAATGCGCCGATAACTTCATGTCGCACTAAATTTATAACCAATGCCGTACACAGATTTTAAGTAGTCATTTGCCGATGCATCCAACAGCTTTTTGCGTAGATTTTTAATATGGGTATAAATAAAATCAAAGTTGTCGTGCATGTCCATTTCATCACCCCATAAATGTTCGGCAATGGCATTTTTAGATATTACCTTCCCCTTATTGGCAATAAAGTATAAAAGCATATCATACTCTTTACGGGTTAATACAATGGACTCATTATTAACTTCAACTTCCCGTCCGAGCAGGTCAATCACAATTTCGTTAAAAACAAGTTTATTGTTACTATGGGCAGCTTTACGGCGGAAAATAGCATCAACCCTGGCTTTAAGCTCAGCCAAATGAAATGGCTTGGTCAGATAGTCATCAGCACCGGTATTTAACCCTCTAACTTTATCATCCAGAGAGTTGCGGGCCGATATAATCAGTACCGACTCTTCCTTCATCTGTTTTTTTAGGAAGTTTAGAACGGCGAATCCTTCGCCATCGGGCAAGCCTATATCAAGTAAAACGCAGTCATAACTGTAGCTTGCCAGTTTAGATATGGCTCCGGCTAAGTCGTTGCAGCTTTCGCAGATATTACCGTCTTCGTTTAGGTACGAAACAATATTATCGCGCAAACCTTGCTCGTCTTCTATGATCAGGATCTTCAATTGGCTTTTTAATCAAATATAAATTTTGATATTGGAGTAAATCTGAAGTTACTATTTATTTACTTCAGATTTGCTTCAAATTCAGTTGTTAATTTAAACCCAAATCTGCTTCATGAATAAAAAAAACACAGCCACATTTGTAATACAGAAAGTTCAGCCAGGTCTGCTTGGCCTGATGGATGGATCTGTATCTACCCTGGCGCCCATATTTGCAACCGCCGGACTAACCGGGCAACCGATTAAGGCATTTTATGTAGGCCTCGCCGCCTCTCTTGGTGCCGGTATTAGTATGGGGCTTGCCGAAGCATTATCTGACGATGGTACCGTAACCGGGCGTGGCAGCCCAATAGTTAGAGGTACCATCACGGCATTTGCAACCGCATTAGGTGGTATGCTACACACACTTCCCTTTTTAATTAGTAACCTTCAACACGCTTTGCATTTGGCTTATGGGGTAGTAGTTTTTGAATTACTAACCATTGCCTTTATCCGTTACCGGTTTATGAAAACGCCTTTGGTATCAACCATTTTGCAGGTAATAGTTGGTGGAGGGATTGTATTTGTACTGGGGATATTTTTAGGAAAAGCAGGAACTTAATTCATATATGAGCATAATAGAACCTATACGTAAGGATGTACAGCATCCGGCACAAGTAAAAAAGTATTCAGCATCCTTGCGTCTGTGGCACTGGGCTAATACCATTGTCATCAGCGGGTCGCTAATAACGGTATTAATTAATTCGACGCTAACAGACGATCACAGCACTTCGTCTTTTATAAAAGATGCATTTACTAAAGCGGGAGCTACGGTTACGGCCGACCAAGCCAAAAGTGTTGCACACGCATTAAGTGATAAAACCTGGGATGTACACATTTATTTCGGCTACGCGCTGGCTACACTTTTACTATTCAGGCTGATATTAGAATTTTTCCAGTTGGCCGATCAGAAGTTTATCGGGAAGCTGAAAAGTGCCTGGCATCAGTTTCAAACCATTAAAAGGAACCGGGAGGCCGCCAGGCATGAGCTTACCGTAAAAGCAATTTACAGTGTGTTTTACCTGCTATTGATTATTATGGTTGTAACCGGCTTATTCCTGGCTTTTGAGGATGCATTGGTGGCCTTTAAATCAATCAGGCATACAGTTAAAAGCGTACACGGATTTTGCATGTACTTGATCCTCGCTTTCATTGCCGTGCATTTAGCAGGTGTATTTTTAGCAGAAAGAAAAGAAAGTAAAGGACTTATATCTGATATGATTAACGGAGGTGGCGAACCGCACTAATCATTTACCGGTGATCAGTTTTGCCATCAGGAAGGCAGCACCCGCAGCAAGCGCGCCAATAACCACTACTTTGAAAGCACCGCTTAACGCGGGCTGACCAGTCATTTTACTTTTAAAATAGCCAAAAATAAACAGGCAGATTAGTGTAAGCCCGCATGAATAATACAAGGCCTGTTGTGCGTGATCAATAATAATATAAGGAGACAGCGGGATAATGCCGCCAACGATATAAGAAACACCGATAGTTATCGCACTTTTGGTTGCCCTGTTGGCGTTAGGTTCTTCGAGCCCCAATTCGTAGCGCATCATAAAGTCCACCCATTTCTTTTTGTCTTTAGCCATTTCATCGGCTATTTGCTGTTGCAATGGTTCAGAAAGGCCAAACTCGGCAAATACTTCTTTTACTTCAGCTTTTTCCTGTTCAGGCAAACGCTCTACCTCTTCATATTCCCGTTTTAGTTCAGACTGATAATGGTCGGCTTCTGTGCGCCCGGCCAAGTACCCACCTAATCCCATCGCTATTGAACCGGCTACTATCTCGGCAATGCCTGCAGTAACTACCAGGGTTGATGAACTGATAGCCCCGCTTAACCCTGCGGCTAAAGCAAAGGGAACAGTTAAACCATCAGACATACCAATAACGATATCCCTGATGGTTTCTGAACTGGTTACATGGTGTTCGTGGTGCATAGTTTATTTAAACTTCATTGCTAAAGTTACGATATTGCTATTTAATCCAGTTGAGCGCATATAGTGTCCATATCTTAACTCCAGCGAATTAAACCGTTGCCAACCAAACACACCTTTTGGTGGTGCCAGGCGCAGGTTAGCACCTACAAAACTGCTATGCAGAGTTGATAAATCATAGTCACTGGTATAATATGTATCAGTTGGATTATGCTGACCGTAAGCTGCGAAATACCTTGTACCTGTTTGATAGTTATATCTGTAATATGGGCTGACTGATACAAATGATGAAAACTTAACAGGAACTTCGATCTCTGCGGTATGCGCTCTTATGCCCCAGTTATCCATGTAGTAACGGTAAAAAGTACGGATTACAAAATGATCATCCAAAAAGTAATTGAATCTTAAACCAATCGGCAATTTATAACGGCCGCCAGGCAGGTTCTCTGCACGCTCAGACCCATCGGTAAAATAATCACGCTGGTATCTGGTAGCCAGTAATCCTTTTTGATAAGAGGGCTCTACCACTATCAGGGCCTGCAAACGAGTGCTTAAAACTTGAGACAAAGAGAACGATGTACTGAACGAATTTCGCGGTGCGGATGGATAATCCCAATGTTCGCGCCCTTGCTGCACGTTGGGGTTGTAACCAGCTCGCAATTCAATCGGCAATATTACCTTCCAGGTATCTAAAAACGCCTGTGCCTTAAAATCAAACTGGGTGTTTTTATCTTTTGATAAACGGGTTAGGTTAAAACCTGCACCAAATGATTGGTAATCAAACTCGTGCGAATAAGATCCTGTAAAACCAAAAGAATTACCGGTTTTTTCGTTTAATGTAGTCCAGTTTAGAGATGGATACACGCGAGTATCCTGCATAGATGCAGAGGAGATGGTGCTTGGATCAATCTTATCAGACGATGCAGAAGTATAATGATCCACACCTAACTCAAACAGATAAGTGTTTTTTCTGCCGCTCTTACCATACTTAGAGAATTGCACATCGAGCGTGTTGGCGAAGTCCGTTAATTTCTCCGTACCTATCCCACCCGTTACTGCCGAATTATTACCGTTCTGATGATAATAGCCCGATACGAAATTCACCTCATCGAGGCTTAATTTGCGCGATTGATAATTGGATGTATCCTTAACAGCTTGTTTCTCTGTTTGCGTTTGCGCATGGGATGATAATATACCCATGTAAAGCATTAAAACGCCTAAATAAATTTTTCTCATTTAATAGTCGTTTTACATTAATTACAACCGCAGCCACCACCACTTTTGCCACCATTGGCACCAGAAGCACCTTCGCGATAAAGCTGAAAACTCTGCTCAAACTTTTGAGATTTACGTGCCGACAATTCCATCTCCGAATCGTTGATCCGGTTCTTTTGATAGGCCTTAACCGAGCTGCAGGAGCTCAAGCCGCACGTTATGCAACAGCATACGAACAGACATGACAGAACAGGGGCTTTCTTTACCATTTTAATTTTTGATATTGATATTATGTGAACTATGAATTTTATTATGGTCGTCTACAATAATGCAGGCCATGTGCTTTAGCTGATTAATAAGATCCAGCCCTACCCTTACACCCATTACCATTACGGGAGTTGCCATAGCATCAGATAGTTCGGCACTTGGACTGATGATGCTCACACTCTTTATACCGCTAACCGGCAAACCAGTTGTAGGATCAATGGTATGCGAATACTTTTTGCCATTGATGGTCACATACTTTTCGTAATTGCCTGATGTAGCTATGGCCATACCGCTGATATTTAATCTTGAAAACGGCACCTCGCTTTGATCCGGATCTGCAATCGCTACCGTCCATGGTGTCCCGTTTGGCTGAGACCCCCAGCTTACCAAATCACCGGCGGCATTTACTATACCGCTGGTAACACCTTTTGCCTGCAATAATGATTTTGCTTTATCAGCAGCGTAACCCTTGCCTATACCTCCAAACCCAATACGCATGCCTTCTTCTTTCAAAAAAACTGTAGTATTGGCCACATCCAGAATTACATTTTGATAATTAATCAGGCGCACAGATTGTTTAGCAACTTCAGCACTAGGCAACGAAGTCATGTTTTGGTCGAAATTCCAAAGGCTCTTATCAATCGACCCATAAGTAATGTCAAAAGCGCCTTGTGTTAACTCAGATATTTTTAGCGAGCGTGCTATCAGGGCAAATACTTCCTCGTCAACCTTAACGGGTTTAATACCGGCATTTCGGTTTATATCGTTGGTTTGGCTATCGTCACTAAATGTGGTTAATAGCTTTTCTATCCGTTGCACCTCTGCAATGGCAACATCGATTTGTTCGTTCGCCCAATTTTCATCATCAGCAACTACCGTAAACTCAAAGCGATTACCCATGAGTTTAAGCACACGTTTGTACGCTGCCAACTGAGTGGCTTGCATTTCAGCGGGCTTCATATTTTTTAACGTCAGTTACAAACTGCTCGGATGTTTCGTCAGGATAGCCATCCCAGGCTTTCAATACCTTGCCATTTTCATCAACCAGTAAGGTATAGGGGAATTTACCTTCAGCATTATATTTCTCTGCCAAAGCCTCGTTCAGTTTAACCTGCTCTTTGCTTGGCTGATTTTTCTTTTGACGGGGGAAATCTGCACGAACCAATAGCAAATGTTCTGCAGCATATGCCTCAAAGTTTGAGGACTCCAATATCTCTTTACGTAGTCTGATACATGGTCCGCACCAGTCAGAACCAGAGAAATTGATCAATATGAGCTTATGTGCTTTTACCGCTTCGCTTCTTGCAGTATTAAAATCACCCAACCAGGTGACTGACGGGGTAAATAATGTAAATAATAAAATGGTCAGTAGTTTCATTGTCCGTATTATTAGTGAGCCAATCGCAGGCTTTATGTAATAACAATATTACCCGAAGATTCTGTAGCTAATCTGAAGTTAAGAACGGTATTTACCGCTTTAACAATTTTTAACAAACACGCAAAAACTGGCTATTACACATCTTTTTATCTTTTAAATTAAAACTCCTTATCGCCTATTTCACTATTTGGTAATTTTAATTTGCCTGTAAACCTGGTTAGGTTAAAACTGAGGTTAATCAAAAACACATCAGTCTCAGAGATATAATTGGTCGTGGTATAGAAATCAGGACCAGATGTTGTTATGCGTTGTTTATTGGCACCGAGAAAACCCATGTTCATATTTTGCCATAGCAGCGATGCGGATAAGCGGCCTTTCATAAATGTTTTCTTAATGGAAGTATTTGGCACAAAAAATTTAGAATCTTCGCCCTGGGCAGTGGGGCGTTTTGACAGGTAATTTACATTAGCCTGTATGCTTAATGTTTTATTCAACTGGAAATTGGTATTACCATTAATAACGTACGCCCAGGCCGTATTAAGTACCGTGACAGGCTCAGTCAAAATATGGATATTGCCCGAAATTTTGTAGTTGTACAAATTTCCTCCCAGGTAAATAGTCCACCATTTAAACGGATATAAATTAGTCCCTGCCTCCAGGCCAAATAAACGGGCGTTCCCTGCATTAGTGTAAACCCTGTTTAAAATGGTATCAGCATAAACACTATTAAGCCGTTGTATTGGATTCTTTATATGCTGATAATACAACGTTGTAAAAAACGAGCCTTGGGTAAAATTTCTTATCGTCCCAAATTCTGCCAGATCAATAAACTCCGGTAATAGATCGGGATCTCCTTCTTCCAATGTCTCCGAATGTTCGCGTTCTGGTATCGGGTTCAGCTCCAGGTTGGTGGTTCTTTGCACACGTTTACTATAGCCAGCCTTAAGTTTCCAGCTATCATTAATTGTGTATAATAAATTAACCGACGGAAACAGGTTCGATAAATTAAGCTGATGCGGACTGGGATCATACGATAGTGTAACAGTTCGTGCAGCATATTCATAACGTAGTCCTCCCACATATTCTAATTTCCCGGCCTTGCCGCTATACTGCGAATAAAGGGAATTGATATCATTTTTAGCATGTGTACTCCCCCTAAATTTAGCTGTATCGGTTTGTGATGTTGGCGGTGTCACAAAATAATTAAATATACCATCCTGGGTATCGTACCTTAATTGATAGCCGCTTTCCAGTTTTCCTTTGCCAATATTAACGCCATAATCCAACTTAAAACGATAACCATTGATGGGCCGTTTGTATGGGTTATTTACGTATTGTATGGTATCGGTGATAATGGGATATTTTAGATTACGGTTTTGCGTACCGCCGTAAAGATTATCGTGCTCATAGATTAACCCGGCTGTTAAGGTCGATTTGTTTTTAAAAACGTGGGTATAATCAAGATTACCTAATGCCAAATCCCCTTCTTTAGTTTGCAGGTTTGAGTTATAATACGTAGTACTCTTAACAGGTGTATTTGTAATAAGATCTGATGTGACATTATTATAGATAAGATCGGCTAAACGGGCCTGGTACCGTTTGCCAATATACAGACCTGCTGAGAAAATATTATTAAGATCAGCCGTGTAACGTAAAGAAGCCCTGCCAGCATAATTGTATTTAACAAAGCTTCTTTCGCCATTGGACGGGAAACGGGTAATTGTATTCTCAGTAAGGTTTTTAGTATAAACATCTCCCTCACGGTACCCTGCATTATCATTCCGGGTGTAGTTGCCCCCAACAGAAATATTCCATTTATCTTTTTTGTAATTCACAGTAACGTCGCCACCAAAACGGATGGGCTTTTTAATATTCCCATAATCTGTAGTGCTTGGTAGCCCTCCCTGTGCATAAGTAATCAACACAAAGCCGTCGGTTGCATTTTTTTTGGTAATAATATTGATAATCCCCCCTCGCCCATCTGCGTCATATTTGGCCGATGGAGCTGTAATTAACTCCACATTTTCTATAGCATTAGCAGGTATTTGGCCTAAAACCGTCTGTGCATCGGCTAACACAGGCTTACCATTTACGAGAACCAGGAAACCGCTCGATCCCCTTACACTGATATCGCCTTCTACATTCACCGATACCGAGGGCAGATTTTTAATAACATCTATAGCAGAGCCCCCTTTGGCCGACTCAAACTGGCTTGCGCTGTAGCTCTGCTTATCTATTTTATTTAATGCGCTTGCCTTTTTACCGGCTACAGAAACCTCATTCAATATTTTAGCAGATGGGTTTAAGCCGATATTTCCAAAGTTTAAATCCTGATCTTTTGTAATGATAATATTTCTTAGATACTTTGTCTCATATCCCAAGAACATAATTCTAAGCCGATAGCTACCTGCACCAATATTTGTCAGTTCAAAATCTCCTTTGTCCCCTGCCATATTACCAGTAACAAGGGTAGAATCATTGGCCTTAAACAAAGCAATGGTAGCGTATTGAATTGGTAACTTATTTACAGCATCTATTATTTTGCCTTTAATAGATACATGTTGTGCATAAGCATTAGTGCATGAAACCAAGATAATAAAGCAGCAGAATAGTTTAGTTTTCATTGATCGACGCTACAATTGCAGACGATCAAAATTAGAGCAGTGTAGTCAACAGGCTATTGTACAATACCCATCATCTATGGTATAATTAAACAGACCTACTGTTTTTTTTAAGAGCCAGTTCGCGGTATTGGCCAGGTGTTAGGTTAGTATTGAGCTTAAAGAACTTTACAAAGTGTGAAGGATCAGAAAACTCCAAATTGCCAGTAATTTCTTTAATAGAAAAATTAGTATTGGATAACAGTGTTTTTGCCTCCAAAAGAATCCTTTCATTTAGCAACATTGACGGGGTTTTACCTGCAGCGTTTTTACAAACCACATTAAGCTGGGCCGGGGTTATTTTTAACAGATTGGCATACTGCTGGATTTTCTTTAGTTGCTGATAGTTTTCATTGATCAGGCTTTTAAACTCATAATAAACCGGACTAAACAGTCTGTGCTTTATGGTAACAGCGTTAGCCTGATCTGAAATTTTCAGTAACAATAAACTCAGATACGCTTTAAGTATTTTAACGTTATCATTATTTAAAACATAGTCATCATAGGCAATCCTTATCAAAGAAAAAATGGCATCGCTTTCTGTTAATGTAATGTGCGATGATAGCTGATAAACTATTTCTAAACTATCTTTGCTTAATAAATCTTCCCTAAACAAGATTACATATCCTCTAGGAATTCTCGAAAAGTCCCAGCAGTGCGTTTGTCCGGGCTTTAAAAAATATATACATGGCGTTAAAACATCAAACGTATGATCGTCTATTACATGATAGCCCGCGCCTTCACTCAATGCAATCAGTTCGTAATAAGCCGCATGTTTATGAGGTACAGTGGGCTTAATAACCTCTTTAAATGTGCTGATCTTGATAAATTGATCTGCTTCAATTTTTGATTTTAAGGGAATGATGTTCATTGGATAAGTAACAGCGCTTAAAGATCAATAATTCAGCAACCAGTTCCAACACCTTTGGGTCAATCGGTGTCTGGAAAGTAGTTAAAAAAAAATCTTTGAGCGTAACTGCCTGATCCATTTTGCCTTTGTTGTTTGATGGCCGTTGATGTGAATGAATACCAAGTCATCGTCTAACAGCTTCGCTTAACACTTTGGCAGCTGCATCCGCATTTTTTTGTTTTAGATCAGCCAGCAGGATATGCTTTCCTGCACTAACCCTGCGGGCGATGGCCTGCCCGATTGAACCAGCGCCTATAATTACAATTATATTTTTCATTGGATATATTCTTATACTGATGTTATGATCACACTACAAAAGTCCGGTCTAATTTTTTGCCAAATGTTATACGGATTACTGTATTAACTATAAATATCACTGATTGCCCATCTGTAATAATGAAACTGTTACCATGAGCTGTTGCACCTATCCGAAAGCGAACGCAAGATCATTTTTGACTGTTTATCGAAAATTAGATTTGAGTTGGAGCATGCTATTGACAAGCATAGCAAAACACTTATTGTTACTAATATTAAGTTGTTTTTGAATTACTTTGTACGATTTTACGACCGCCGGTTTATTACCCGCGATATAGCCCATAAAGGCATTTACAGTGTTTTGAAGACTTGCTTACAGGCTATTTTCAATCTAATAAACCACAAACTATTGGCCTCCCTGCAGTGACTTATTGTGCGCAACAGTTAAATCTCTCGAGTAACTATTTTGGCGATCTGATCAAAAAGGAAACAGGTAAATCGGCCCAGGAATACATCCAACTCAAGTTGATGGATGTGGCGAAAGAGAAAATTTTTGATAAAAATAAATTAGTAAGTGAGATCGCTTATGAATTGGGCTTTAAATATCCGCAGCATTTTACACGTGTATTTAAACCGTGCATAGGTTATACGCCTAACGAATATCGGATGTTAATTTGATTGAATTCCAAACCCAACTGAAGGATCGCAAGGGGACGGATACCTGTCTTACACAGAAAGCAGACTCGGTATCGTCATTAGTTAATAACTATAATTAGATTTAAGAGGTAGCCGCGCCAATTTGCGTACCGCCCTACAGACGAGATATAGATTGATCCTCTACCGTTATCTTCATCTTTTTATGTAAAGATTATGTCCATATAATTGGAATGAGATTAGTATTTCTAGCTCTAGAACCAAATAAAATATCCTCAGCTCAGTCAAAAATAATAGCATCTATAAACCTAACAACAATTGACTAGTTAACTTAAGCTTAAAAATTGACTATAAATAAAAAAAGCCATCAATAATTGATGGCTGTGCGAACATATATGTTGAACTTTTTGCAAAGTGTTTTCTTATAAACCTGCTACCTGCTCTGCTTTTGCAAAACCATCGAAGCTAACTTTACGGCTTAAGTTAGTGGCTGCAAAGTTGGTGCTGTTTACTGTGGCAGATTGGTTGTATTTTAAGTTACAATCGTTAACGGTACCTGTTAGGTTGGCAGTGGCCTGGTCGTTTACGTTAATGTTGGCGGCAAATGCTTCCAGGTTAAGGTTGGCGGCTGCATGGTTGTAAAGATTTACTTCCAGGCTAATGCCGGATAATTTACCGAATGATTTTACTGATGCATTATCGTAAGCGCTAATGCTTTGTAGTTCTGCTGCGGTTACCCAAACTACCAGTTTTTCGTTTTTGTATGATGAGATGCGCAATACACCATTTTGGTTTTGTACCAAAGCGCTTTCGCTGTAATATTTGTCATATACTTTAACATTGTCTGTTGTACCGTCTGATACATATAATTCTACGTTGCCACGAACTTCTATTTTGTTGATGTGTTTTACATCTGTTAATACGGTGCTAACGTTGCTGCTGTGGGTGGCGGCGAATGTATTTGTGCTGATTGCTAATGCTAATGATAACACGGTTGCAATGGTTAATATTTGAGTTTTCATATTATGTAATGTTTTGATGATCTGTTATTTGTAATAGCCTCTGTGCTAATTACGATAATAAGACGCACCCACTTTTAAAACGTTACAGCCCCAATATCCCAATAGGGCACTTAATATGTAAACGGGTTATTTTACCCGGTGAACGGGCCAGTTTTATCGGCGAAAACTCTATAAATAATATACCTCTCCATTGGTTTTTACCTTGCCGGCATCTAAAAGTACCCTCACGGCATCTAATTTATCGTTGGGATGATTACCGCTAATCGCTGTAATCAGTTGATCGAGGGTTAAGGGTGAAGATGTAAGTTGATAAAGGCTATCGAACTAGTATCTATTTAAATGAGATGGTATTACAAATATCTAATCTGTCGATCACCAATAAATTTATTCCATATCTTTGCACTGAATGAAGTACCTGGGTTTCATCTTCAGTTTATATTTTGCCCTGCTGGCCATGCTACCCTGCCAGGATAGGGAGGATATGATCTCGAATGCCATGTATGTCACCATACAGCAGGGCCATTCTGCAAATGATGAGAGAGGCCAGGAAACTTGTCCTCCATTTTGTACCTGTAGCTGTTGTTCTACCGCCAGGCATTTAACACAAGCTGATACAACCCGTTATTTTACACCAATAATTACCCGTGAATATCCTGAATACGGCATTCCCACCGTACAGGAACAGCCAATCAACATCTGGCAGCCCCCTCAAATAGCTTAATACAAAATTTTTAAATGTTTTCGCCTGCAATCAATATTGCAAGGCTTTTCTGTATCGTATTAATTTTTACATTTTATGTTTAACAAGATCATCGCGTTCTCTATCAAGAACAAGGTGGCTATCGGGATCATGACACTGGTTTTAGTACTAGTGGGCATTTATTCTGCATATAACCTTCCGGTTGATGCACAGCCAGATATCACCAATAACCAGGTTCAGATCATTACACAAGCGCCGAGCCTCGGCGCACAGGAAGTGGAGCAGTTTATTACTGCTCCTATAGAATTATCAATGGCCAATATTGCCGGGATTATTGAAAAACGGTCTATATCCCGTTCCGGCATCTCTGTTATTACCTTGGTATTTAAAGACAAAGTGGATATTTATTGGGCAAGACAACAGGTAAATGCGCAGCTTAAGGAAGCTGAAAATAATATCCCAGCCGGCTCTGGTGAACCAGCCCTGGCTCCTATTACCACGGGACTCGGTGAGATTTACCAGTACGTGATCCACACCAAAAAGGGTTACGAAAATAAATATACCCCAACCGACCTCCGCACGATTCAGGACTGGATCGTGAGGCCCCAATTGGCGGGTACGGTCGGCCTGGCCGAAGTTAGCGGCTGGGGCGGATACGTAAAGCAGTATGAAATTGCTTTAGATAACGACAAGCTTAATTCTTTGGGCATTACCATCCCCCAGGTTTACGAGGCACTGCAAAAGAACAATGAAAATACAGGCGGCTCTTATATTGAGCAGCAACGTAACGCCTATTTTATACGTGGTTTGGGACAGGTGCAGAACCTGGAAGACATTGAACGCACCGTTGTAATTAGCACGAAAGGCGCACCAATCCTTGTGCGTGATGTTGCAACGGTACAATTCGGCAGCGCAACCCGCTATGGCGCCGTTACACGGAACGGCGAGGGTGAGGTTGTTGCAGGCGTAGCCTTGATGCTCAAAGGCGAAAATTTTAGTGAAGTGATCCAAAACGTGAAAGACCGGATGTTACAGATACAAAAATCCCTTCCGGAGGGTGTTGTGATCGAACCATTCATCGACCGTACCGAACTCGTTGGCCGGGCCATCGGCACCGTTAAACGCAACCTGCTGGAAGGTGCATTGATAGTTATTTTCGTATTGGTTTTACTTTTAGGGAATTTGCGTGCAGGATTAGTAGTCGCCTCCGTTATACCCCTGGCTATGCTGTTCGCTTTTTCAATGATGCGGCTTTTCGGGGTATCGGGAAACCTGATGAGCTTAGGCGCGATAGATTTCGGCTTGATCGTAGATGGGGCTGTAATCATTGTTGAAAGCGTGGTGCATCATATCACAACCGGCAGCTATCGGCAAAAGGGCGTTGAGAAATTAACAACCAAACAAATGGACGTGGAAGTGCGAGACAGTGCAAGCAAGCTGATGAAGTCAGCAGCATTCGGGCAGATCATTATCCTTATCGTTTACCTCCCATTATTATCCCTGGTTGGAATTGAAGGCAAAATGTTCCGACCAATGGCAGAAACCGTAGCCTTTGCCATATTGGGCGCATTTATCCTTTCGCTTACCTATGTTCCAATGGCAAGCGCACTGTTCCTCAGCAAGAAAACAGCCCACAAAAGAAACATATCAGATCGTATCATTGAGTTTTTGCAAAGGATCTATCAGAGCGCTTTAATTGCAGTCTTAAAAATAAAGCTGATTACCGTAACTATTGTTTTTATGGTATTCGGTATAGCCATCTGGGCGTTCAGCCGCATGGGCGGCGAATTTATCCCGACTTTGGATGAAGGCGATCTTACCGTAGAAATTTCCATGATGCAGGGAACTTCTTTAACCGAAGTGGTTAAAACATTCAGCAAGGCCGAAAAGCTTTTAAAAGATCAATTTCCGGAGATCAGGCAGGCGGTTACCCGTATTGGCAGTTCCGAGATCCCAACCGATCCGATGCCAATGGAAAAGGGCGATATGATGTTGGCAATGAAACCTAAAAAGGAATGGAAAACCGCATCCAATAAAGAGGAAATGATCGAAAAGATGGAAGATGCCTTATCTGCTATTCCTGGTATCAATGTAGAGATCTCACAACCCATGCAGATGCGTTTCAACGAATTAATGACTGGTATCCGCCAGGATGTAGCCATCAAAATTTACGGCGACGATCTCGACATCCTGGCTTTACAGGCTGAAAAACTGGCGAAGCTAATCTCCCCGGTAAAGGGTGTGAGCACAACCTATATTGAAAAAGTAAGCGGATTACCGCAAATACAAGTAGCTTACAACCGGGATAAAATGGCGCAGTACGGGCTTAATATCAGCGATGTAAACATGATCCTGAAAACTGCATTTGCCGGCAGTGTTACCGGTGTGGTATTTGAAGGCGAAAAACGCTTTGATATGGTGGTCAGACTAAACCGTGACTTGCGTGAAAACATTTCTGGAGTTGAAAACTTGCTCATTCCGCTGCCATCTGGCAACAAGGTCCCGTTAAGCCAAGTTGCAGATATATCCTTTAAAGACGCGCCTGCGCAGGTATCCCGTGAAGATGGCAAAAGACGTATTTATGTTGGCTTCAACGTGCAGGGGCGCGATGTGGAAACGACCGTTAAAGAGATCCGGGACAAACTTAATTCTGCCTTAAAACTACCGCCGGGTTATTACCTTACCTATGGTGGTCAGTTTCAGAACCTGCAAGCGGCCAAATCAAGATTGATGGTGGCAGTACCCGCTGCCTTGCTATTCATTCTGCTGCTGCTTTATATTACTTTCCGCTCCATGTCTCGTCCTAAAAAGTCTTTACAGTTGGGAGCTGTTAATACGATATGTTCTTTACAATAAATGATGTAGTCCTGATTGGTGTTTACAGCCCAAATGTAGAAAGTCCTAAAGGACCTTAACCAGCTTTTAGCCATAATCCTTGTCGGGCTTTACAAACCGGACTTTGATGATCCAAAGTAAACAATTCACATTATTCATCACAAGAGATTTTATTATGTTTTTCTTTCCAATAGTTCTTCCATTGCCTGGTCAGCTCTCCTTCACCGGAGTGAGCTGCTTCAGGAGTAAGCATATTAATACTCAGGTGTGGCCTTCGGGTATTATAGGCATCAATGATACCTGATAAGCGTAGAGCAGTTTCTTTCTTGGTGCCCGGCGAGGTTTTATTAAGCCATTCGGTCTTCAAAGTGCCATTTACCCGCTCTGCTATTGCATTTTCTAACGGATCTCCATTCTCAGTCATACTAATGCTGATATAGTTAGATCTAAGTTTAGCAATGTACTTATCACAGCAGTATTGAACGCCACGGTCCGAATGATGAATAAGATAGTCTGCTTTGTTATCAGGTAAGCCTGAAAGAGCCATTTCTAAAGCATATACAGCACTATCAGCATCCAGCTTGTGGGATAGATTCCATCCAACTATTTTGCGGGAATAAGCGTCTGTGATCAGCGATAAGTATAAATATCCCTCACTGGTTGCAATGTAAGTGATATCGCTTACCCATAGCTGGTGCGGACGTGTCAACAGGATATCGCGTATCAGATTAGGATACCTGCGATACCGGTGTTTTGAATCGGTTGTTACTACCTTGGTTTTTCTATGGCGAACCAGAAGATGGTTTTCCCTTAATTAATCAAAAAAAGCGTCCCGACCGACCTGTATGTTTTCTCTTTTCATCGGCATACTAATCATATTAAGCAACTTACGCCCGCCAATGCCAGGTAAACTGCTGCGTTCATTGAGCACCATTTCAAGCACGATCTGCGATTGCGCACGGCATTTATATTCGTATTTCTGTAACTGGTAATAGGCCTGTCTGGTAAAGCCAAACAATCCACAGAGCTTGTCAATACTGAGCTCCGGACATTGTTCCTTTATTTCTTTGACTGTTTGGCTCCAGACTTTTTTCTGATCGAGATGTTCAGGTCACGCTCAGCAACATCGATCATCTTGTTTGTAGCCAAGTTTGTAAGGCGCTCTCTTTCGAGGGCCTCTTCTAGTTCTCGAATACGACGCACCATGCCTTCGGGCGTGTCCGGTAGATCCGATTTTGGGTTTTGAGGAGGGGTATCCATTACAGATGTTCTGAATTCTCCGCCAAATTTACGAACCCATTGTTGAATTGAGGCATGCGTCGCGATACCAAATTTGTCGGCAATTGCCTGTTGACTGAGATCGGATGTTAAATAAAGTTCGACTATTTCACGCTTGAGATCGTCCGAATAGCGCTTTACAATTTTCATGGTTTTGTTGATTTAAATCACTCAAAACTGTAAACCTATTTCAGGACAAGACACCATTAAAGAAAGCTTGCTCATTTTCACAGCGGTTCCGTTGGCTTCTATGGGCGGTGTGGCAGCCCTGTTACTGCGAGGGATGCCTTTTAGCATATCCGCAGGAGTCGGCTTTATCGCGCTTTTCGGGGTGGCTGTTCTTAACGGTATCGTACTGATCGGCTATTTCAACCAATTAAAGGAAGAGGGTATGACCAATATATACGACCGTGTATTGGAAGGAACCAAAACAAGATTGCGCCCGGTACTGATGACCGCTTCTGTTGCTTCTTTAGGTTTCCTGCCCATGGCTCTATCAACCAGTGCCGGGGCTGAGGTACAAAGACCGCTGGCAACCGTCGTGATCGGTGGATTAATTACTGCTACATTTCTAACGCTGTTTGTATTGCCATGTCTTTACTTATTATTCAATGGCAATGATGCCAAACGAATCAAAGTGCCCAAAGCTTTAGTTACGTTACTGCTGATGACTGGTTTGGGTATCTGTCAGCACAACACCGCCAATGCACAGAACAAAATGCCGCTGACCTTAGACAGCGCGATCAATAAAGCCCTGAAAAATAACCTGCAAATACGTTCGGCAGGGTTATCGGTCGAACAAGCAAGAGCATTACAAAAGTCAGGCACTGACATACCCAAAACCGAACTGATGGTAACACAAGACCCGACCAGCGGCGGCAATATAGATAACGCTATTGGCATTACCCAAACCATTGCCTGGCCGGGCGTTTATAAAAACCAACGCAAGCTGTTAAACCAACAAACCCGACTGGCAGAACGTACGGGGAATTTAACAAGTGCTGAAATCACCCGGCAAGTACGCAGTGCATGGTATGCCTATTTACTAAACAGGGAAACCCTGCGTGTACTAAATTACCAGGACAGTATTTATAAAGGTTTTGTGAAAAAGGCAGAGATCCGGTTTAAAACAGGCGAAACCTCCAACCTGGAGCCCATGAGCGCCAGAAATAAGTACCAGGAAATTGTTGCCCTAAAGATTGGTACGCAGGCAGACTTGCGCAGCAACGAACTGGTTTTACAGCAGCTTTTAAACACGTTTGAACCGTTATCGGTCACTGAAAGTAAACTTTTGTTTCTACTCCCCCTGCCTACAGATTCGATCGACCTCAGCAGTAACCCACAGGTAAACGTTGACCTGCAAAACATTGAGGTGGCTAATGCCGGGATAGCGTTGGAAAAGTCTAAGGGTTTACCAGACTTTACTTTGGGTTACAACCAGCAGTTAGTAATCGCAGGCTTTAACCCTGCGGGTATTAACCGGGAATATTCACCGGGCACACGTATTGCAGGGATTCAGGTTGGTGTTGCCTTGCCCATTTTTAACGGAGCAAACCGTGCAAGGGTAAAATCCGAACGATTATCTGCACAAGTAGCCCAAACTAATTACCAGCAAAGTCTATCACAAACGCGCCTGCAATTTGAGCAGGAAACGCAGCAATACCTCAAATTTAAGCAGTCGGTTGATTATTATTTAGCAATCGGTCTGAAACAGGCTTACGAACAATCGCGCATTGCGCAGGTCTCTTTCAACCTCGGCGAGATCGGGTATATCGAATATATCCAGAATATGTCGGCAGCCGTGCAAGTTAAATTAGGTTACCTCGAAGCATTAAGCCGCTTAAACCAATCAGCCATTCAAATACAATATATTAAAGGAGAATAAATCATGAACATTCAAAAATATAAATTTACCATACTTGCCTTACTATTGACCGGAAGCCTCGCATCCTGCTCGGGCGATTCCGATAAAAAGGAAGCTCGTGTTGAAGAAAAAAACGGCATCGCGGAAGCAAAAAAAGAAAAATCGGATGGTCTTGAACTAACGGCCGAGCAAATGCAAACGGTCGGCATCGTAATTGGCCCAATAGCACAAAAAAACCTGGATTCGGTGATCAAAGCCAATGGGCAATTAGCCGTACCACCACAAAATAAGGCAGATGTTAGTATCCTTTCTGGTGGCATCATCAATCACATCAGTGTGATCGAGGGCCAACAGGTTAAACGCGGGCAGCTACTGGCCACCATTAAGAACCAAGACCTCATTAAAATACAACAGGACTATCTTTCCACCAAAAATAATTTCACTTACGTGCAGGCGGAATACAACAGACAACAGCAATTACAGGATGCCGGTGCAGGTACCGGGAAATCATTTCAGTCTGCAGAAGCAACCTATAATGCCGAACGTTCCCGTATTGTTGCTTACGAAAGCCAGCTTAGCCAGTTGGGTATTTCGCAAGGTAAGATAGCCAACGGCAATATTGTTTCACAATTTCCTGTGCTTTCACCAATAGGTGGTACAGTCGGCCAAATTACAGCCAATACAGGCGCATTCGTTCAGCCTGGAACTTCGATTATGGAAGTGGTAGATAACTCTAAAATTCATTGCGACCTCACTGTTTTTGAAAAAGACCTGATGCATGTAAAAGTTGGGCAAAAAGTAAACTTCCAGTTAACCAACCAGGAGAACCAGCTTATTACCGGTACAATCAACGGGATCAATAAATCTTTTGAGAATGAAAGCAAAGGGGTTACCGTTCATGCGATAATCGATAACAAAGAACAAAAAAACCTCATCCCGGGAATGTATGTCACAGCCCTGATTAGTACAGGCAGCAGGTTAACTTCCGCAGTGCCGGTTGATGCCGTTGTGCGATCAGAAGGCAAGCAGTTCATTTTTATAGTAGAACCCAATGGAGCTAAAAGCAATATCATTAAATTCAAAAAGGCAGAAGTATCTACGGGTGTGACAGAATTAGGTTGTATACAGATCACACCGCTTCAAAACCTACCCGCATCAGCAAAAGTAGCTTTAAGAGGAGCATTTTATTTACAATCAAAGGCAGCCGGTGGCGCAGAGGAATGATACGGCCTTACGGCTTTTTGTCGTAAAAATACGATATATAATATTTCAATACCACGATATACCTTATTGATTTAATAATGCAGATTGGGGTTTAGGTTAATACCCTGCCCCTATTTTAGCTCAACTTTCAACTAAAACCGAAATGAGCTATTTTATAAAAATAATAACGTGCCTGGTACTCAGCTGCACAATTGTACAAATTGTTAATGCACAGGCTCCAAAAGACATCCAATCACCACAAGTAGAAAAAGACGGCTCGGTAACATTCAGGTTCCTTGCTCCTAACGCGCTTAAAGTTTTGCTAATTATGGATGATGCCAAGCCCAGGCCTATGGTAAAAGACACAGGAGGAGTATGGACTTATACAGCAACTTTTGCACCTGATATTTACCGCTACACATTTTCCGTCGACGGCACTATTTTACCCGACCCCAATAATCCATACATCAAACCACTCTTCCGGCGCGCATTAGGCCAGAGCCTGGCTCACGTACCTGGGCCATTAAGCCTAAGCTGGGAACTAAACGATGTGCCACATGGTGTAATGAGCCAGCACTTTTTTAAATCGAAACTTATTGGCGACGACCGCGACATCCGGGTTTACACGCCGCCCGGTTATGATCCAAAACGTAAAGAGCCTTATCCTGTATTATACCTTTTTCACGGCCTTACCGACGAAACCAGTGCATGGGTAACCGCCGGGCGCGAAAATATTATAATGGATAACTTGATTGCGCAGGGAAAGGCAAAACCAATGATCATTATTAATACGCTGGGATACGGCGCGCCCGAAATGTTTACACCCGGTATAGGCCAGCGTACTAAAGAAGCGTATCAAAAAAATGAAGCATTGTTTATCCCTGCTTTATTGAATGAGGTAATACCGATGGTGGAGAAGCTGTACAACGTGGGCAAAACCAAAAAATACCGCGCTGTTGCAGGCCTTTCTATGGGTGGCGGGCAATCGTTGGATGCAGGCCTTAATCATGCAGATGTATTTGATTATGTAGGATCATTTAGCCCTGCTGTTATCTTATTAGATCCTGATTATGATAAGGCATTTCCTAACCTTAATGAATCTGTTAACAAACAATTAAAATTGGTTTGGATTGCGATAGGTAAAGATGATTACCTGGTACCTTCTGACCGCAAGTTTATAGACTGGCTTAAATCAAAACGAATTGTATTTGAATACAAGGAAACCGAAGGCGTGCATAGTTACCAGGTATGGCGCAGATACCTTACCGAATTTGTTCCGTTACTTTTTAAATAAATATTATAAAACTATTATGAAAAATTTGCTAACCTTAGTGTTTTGCGGTATGGCTATTACAGTTTCGGCTCAACAAAAGTTAGATGTGCAAGGCCACAGAGGCGGCCGGGGACTAATGCCCGAAAACTCTATTGAAGCTATGTTACACGCTATTGATATTGGCGTAAAAACACTGGAGATGGATTGTGTTATCTCTAAAGATAACCAGGTAGTGGTATCACATGATACCTACATGTCTGCAGATTTTATGCTGAAACCAGATGGCAGCGCAATTAATAAATCCGAAGAAAAGGCACTGCTTATTTACACCATGCCTTATGATAGTGTAAAGCTGTATGATGGCGGTACCAAACCCTACCCCCAGTTTCCCAACCAGAAGAGAATGAAAACATATAAGCCATTGTTGGCAGATTTAATTGACAGCGTTGAGCATCATATAAAAGCCAATCATCTTAAGCCTGTATATTATAATATCGAAATAAAAAGTACCCTCGCGGGTGATGGCGTGGAGCACCCTGCCCCGGATGCTTTTGTAAAACTGGTAATGAGTGTGTTGAGCAAAAAGAAGATAACTCAAAGAGTAACCATACAGTCATTTGATACAAGACCTTTACAAGAGTTACACAAAAAATACCCTAAGCAAGTACTTTCATATCTTATAGCAAATAAAGACAGTTTTGCCGATAATATTAAAAAGTTAGGTTTTACACCGCAAATTATCAGCCCATATTACCTGCTTATTGATAGCAGTTTTGTAGAACAGGCCCATCAAGCTAATGTACAAGTGTTACCATGGACAGTTAACGACCCCGAAGCCATGAAAAAAATGGCTGACCTTAAAGTTGACGGGATGATCTCGGATTTCCCGGACAGGTTAATAACCTTGTTTGGCAGCTATCAGCAATAGCTTTTTATTGCCCTTTAGGGCTAACAAAAAAGCGTGTTATCACAATTGGTGATAACACGCTTTTTTTGTTACAAATCTAGTTGAACATGTCAGGATATGACTGCCCGTCAGTTTCGGTCAGTTAAAGATGTTGCGGCAATTCCGTTTTTTATTAGTTCTCTTGCTGTAACGCAGACCTTAATCTTCATATTTACTAGTGATTAAAAGCCATATCTTAAACCTACCTGGAACTGGTAAGGGTTACCGCTTAAGCTGGATACGCCTGCGTTAGTATTTACTGTGTATGCGTATTGTTTAGCTACAGGATCGAAGCTCTTAATAGTGTAAATTGAGGTTGCACCCAAATTATGATTTACGCCCCATTCTTTGTTTAATAAATTGGCGACGTTAAACAGATCGACAGATATTTCTAAGTACTGCTTCTTTAATACTGCTACCCTTTTAATTAACCTCAAATCAAACACACCATAAAACGGGTTAACACCGCCGTTACGTTCGGCAATTTTACCGTAGCTCTTAACAATATAATCTTTAGTGCTTTGTTCTACCTTAGGGTTTTTCAATATGGCATTGATCCCGTCTTTTAAATATTGCGGGGTTGACGCTGCATTAGGATCATAGATGTAAGCCAGATCATTACTTGCCACAAAATCACCGTTTACGTTACCATTCACCAATAACGAATATCGCGTACCGCTTATTCCAGAAAACCGCAGGCCAGCACTAAAACCGTGGAATGTTGGTGAGCTGCCATAAGCAACAACCTTGTTTCTAAACTGGTTATCAGAATAATTCATGCTGCTCAGGTTACGCGGATCATCTTTTACATATTGTACCAGCGTAGCAGTGTTAGCAACGTTACCGTTGTATGATGTATTATCTTTAGTTTGGTTCCAGGTATATGAAACCGAAATTTCACCCTGCTTGTAATATTTGTAATCGGCATCAATTACAAAAGCCATCTGGTTTACTTTACCCTTGCTCTCCAATTCTAATACCCTGCCCACTTCGGTAGTTTTTCTACCCTGTGTCCAGTCTGTCGAGCCATTTGAAGCGTTGATGGTGCTTGCCGGAACGTATACCCCTCTGTTGTCTTCAGCAGCAATACGGAAATAAGGCTGGTCTACCATATTCTTATCCAGGTAAGTATAGTTGTTGCGGCCTAAACTTAAATATCCGCTTGCTGTAACCCGGAAGTTCTGCGCAAAAAAGTGTGAGTAAGATAAGTTGGCTTTATAAACCGTAGGCACCTTAGCATCCTTACCATTCATGTTGATCGTAGCCAGTTTAGGTATGGCAGGATTATTAAGTAAATCCTGTCCGGGTGCAGTTGTTGGATCTTTACGGTAAGCCGGGAAGTTTGGCGTAGGTACCAGGTTGCCAGTAACATCAACACTTAAAATATGCGAACCATCAAACAACATGTTATTGATCATGGAGTACGGGTTAAGTGCAGAGCCTAGAATACCTCCTCCTAACCTGATGATGTCTTTACCATTTTGGCCTACATCCCAGGTAGTTTGTAAACGCGGTTGTACCTGCAGGGTAGCCAGTTTGTTTGATGTATTTAGACCTAAGGTTCTGTAAACGGTGGGGTTAAAATTTGCCTGGTCTAAATAATCAGTATAATCAACACGTACCCCGCCGGTTACTTCGAAACCTGGAAATAACGTGGTTTGTACCTGTGCATAAGCGTTAGGTGCCAAGATGTTAAATTTGATATTTCTATCAGTTGAAGTATAAATATCTCTTGCAAATCGATATGGGGTAAGGTTATTAAAATTGGTTAAACCGGTAAAGTAAAATCGTCCATTAGTTTCACTACCGTAAATAGAGTTTTGGTTGGTAAAAGTTAACCCACCACCAAAAGTAAAGTTGTACTTGCCTTTAGTCCAATATACGTTATCTGTCAACTGCGCTACATTATTATTAAAATAATCGCCGCCGTAACGTTGGCCACCCAATTGTATAGCTGTAGAATAAGTAGAACCATCTGCCGCAACCGATGAAATATTCTGCACAATAGCGCGCGGAATATTGTCGGCTGGTAACTGGCTGTTAGCAAACATTTTATTATATTCCCAATAGTGTTGTACTTTCAGTTCGTTAGTTAAAGTTGGGCTTAATATACTACGTAAAGAGGCCATTACGCTGTTGTTTAAACTTTTGCGCGTGCTGTAAACCTCGTAAATATTGATGGCTGTGTTATCCCCGTCAGATTGGTTATCCAGATCATAGATAAAATTATCTCTAATGGTGAACAAATTCTTAGAATTGATTTGCCAATCGATACGTGCAAAAGCAGCATGGGTATTTTTAAACTTATCAAACTGACCTACTTGAGGCGAATTAGCAACACCATATTTAGATCTTGCTATACCCAGAAAATTATCCAGCGTAGCCTGCGTTACATTGTTTCGTTTTTCATCATCTGCAGATTGTATGTTGGCAATATATAGCGGCCTTGAGTCGGCCTGGTGATCCCACGCAATAAAGAATTGTGCCTTATCTTTTACAATAGGGCCGCCCAGTGAAAAGCCATACTGGTAAGTAGAAAATGATTGGTTTCGTTTTAATCCATTTAAACCATAAGGGCTTGAGAGCCAATTAGCACGTGCATAAGTGAATGCGCTACCAGATAATACGTTAGTACCCGATTTGGTTACCGTACTGATGGTACCTCCACCGGCATTGCCGTAAGTTACGTCGTACTGATTGGTAACGACCTGGAATTCCCTTACGGCTTCGAGTGATATAGAATAAGCACCCGCCGGCTGGCCACCCGAAATGGTACCACGGGCCGCCATACCATCTATGGTGTAATTTGTAGCAGAACCCAACTGCCCGCTTAAACTGCTACCCGCACTTAGCGGAGATAAATCTGCAAGTGTTGTAAAGTTACGGCCGTTTACCGGTAGTTTGGCAATATCCTTAGCCGTAACCGCTGTTGACGAACCTATGTTTTCTATTTTGTTGCGTGATGTTGCGGCTTTAATTTCAACCACGTTTAATTCTTGTACTTTATCCTCCATGGCAAAGGTAACCTGCAACAAGTCGCCTTGGTTAAGTGCATAGCCGGTTTGTTTTTGCGTAGCCATGCCCATAACTTCTACAGTTATGCTATAAGGTGAGCCCAGGGGAAGTTCTTTTAACAGGAATGTTCCTTTTGAATTGGATGTGGATTTAATCATAAATCCGGTCGATTCGTTTTTAACCGTTACAGTGGCATTAGGAAGAACCGCCCCATCGGGCCCCGATACCTTACCAGCAATACCAGCCAAATTGGCCTGTGCCATGCTTGCCGTTATTAATAGAAAATTGAATATGCCCAAAAGACATATTTTTTTTAGAAAACCTTTGTTTATGCGTAACATTTTGTAAAATTTTAGTTACGCCAAAAATGAGCTTGCTAGGTTAAGAAGAAGTTGGATAAATATTAATATTTAATAATAAAACAGAGGTATAATTAACAAAATACTACAATTACGTCCAATAAATTCATATAAAAATAATTTCAAAAGAAAAATTAACGAATTAACTTCCCTCGTTGATTTTTAAATTATATTATCTAGTCATTTTAATCTATAGGTTTTATTAGGAGTGTATTTGGTCTGCTAATTTCAGCCTCAATCCGTTCGTTTAAAAAGCCAAAGCCTTCCTTATTTCTTTTACGGATAGCTTCTTCAGTTCTCGGAATTAAGGTGCCCAATGCGAAATCTACTACTCCTGCCTGTACTTCCTCTATAAATGGACGGAAGCTCTGGTTATATTCTTCAAAAGCTTTTTCATAATAAGACCTGATCTCTTCGCGTTGCGATGGGTATGTAATGCACGGCGATTCGCCCGAATTGATTGCGCGCCGCATTGCAGATTTAAGCGAGCGTCGCGATAAAAAAGGCTTGCCACCGATGCAATTTGGTGTTGCTGCTTACAGCATTATCAGAAACACCGAACAGGATGTTAAAAAAGAATTGGACCGCATTACCAACGTAAAAGAAGGTTCATCGGGTTATAAAAACTACCAGCAATGGTTATCCGGTACCCAGATGGAACAAACGGTATCCTTATATGACTACTCGGTATCAAACCGTGGTTTAAGAAGCGGCCTAACCGGTACGCCAGCTCAGGTGCAAGATAGGATTGGCGAATTTGAAAAAGTTGGCGTTAATTTTTTCCTATTGCAATGCAGCCCTCAGCTCGAAGAAATGGAAAGATTTGCAGATACGGTGATTGGTAAAGTTTATGCTTAACCAATTACTCTTGCTAGTACTTCAACCTATTGTAATCAGATAGCCAATTAGCTCTATTTTGTTTGAATAATATTGGGTGTTGACATGCTACACCCAATATTAATATAAATTACATTTAAGGCTACACTATTATGCAACACCTGCTATAGTGAAATTGATGATCGTTGGGCTATCGTCAGGGCCGTAAGTGATGCTAGAAACTTTCTGTATGCCAGAACTGGTATTCATCTCATCGGCAAGCAGCAATAAAAAGCAACCAATAACTTTGATATAGTAATCATCGCCAAAAACGCCATTAATCTGGTTAAAAATACTGTTGAAAGCGGCATTTGGCGCTTTGGTGTCAATACTATTTTGTAGGGCCACTATTCCACTAATAAATGCTTTTAATATATCCAACATGGAAGGATTAATTTTGATTAGGTAAGCAAAAGATGCCTGGTCCGTCCCTGCCGCTTCCAGATGTCCAAGATCATCATATCCTCCAATATGTCCAATGGTATCCCCCGCCGTTGTCGCAAAATCTTGATCTTCATTTGGATCATATTTCAAATAAAATTCCCATAAGCTCGAATAAATTTGCTTACGATCCTGAGCCGTTTGGCGGCCGTTTATATCCATGTATGGCATAGAGTTAGCCATGGCAACTGCAAGATATGGAATACAATTATCCCAGCCTTTAGCCGCTATCACAGATATAAGCTGCGACATGGCGCTACCTGAAAATGTTAATTTATTCTCAACTATGGCTGTTTTATTTAAAACACTGGTAGTGACACCATACTTTTGAACCAATTTTTCAGTGTCAGTTTGTTGCACGGTGTTCCACACTACGCCAAAATCCAGATAAGTTTTAAGATCATCGTCTTTTACATTTGGATCTGTTAAAACAGTGTCCAGCATCAATGTATACTCAAATTCATCTAATGTTGGCGCCTTGACGAATGTCTTCATTACCGCAGTAACTTCGCCCATCCAGGTACCGGCACCTTTACCTAATTTCCATTTATAACCTGTGCTCCGGTCAAAAGTAATTTGCTGTGCCCCCTGCAAATTGGTTTGCGTAACATCCTTTACCTGTGCATAAGATTTACCCATTAAAAGTGTAGTGTCAAAGATGGTTAGTCCCAGTCCCCAGGTTCGGTTGATGGTAAGGGATTTTTGATTTAGGTAAGAATTTAGTGTGTAGGCGATGCTCCTGCTCCGCAGATCATTCAGTAAAGATGTAAGATCAAATTTGAGGAGATCCGGATGATATTTCTGAAGATCGCTGAAGGCTATATTTACCGAAAGCAGTTCGCTTTTGTCATCTATACGTTCATACTCATAACACAAACTAAGCTCCACGCTGGCCTCGGCAACCTGCTTTATTTTAGCAGGAATAGCCTGCTCTAGATCGGTTATCTTTGTGAGAAGGCCGGTAATATCAGCAGGCACAGCATTGAGCTGGAATAAGTTAAGCAGCTCACTAACGATCTGGGTTGAGGTAGCATCCGCAATGCCAGCCTTAACTTTAGTTATGGCATCGTTGACAACCGAAAGTGAATTGCCCAGTAATGCCTGGGTAACTTGGTCATAAACTGCTTCAAGCTGAGCTTCTACGTCGGCTGAATTTTTTAAAGAAACACCAACTTCCGCAGTAAAACTCCCTTTTGCGTCTATATTACTAGTTTTTTTAACCTGTACAAGGCATTGATCATTTGCTTGCTTTTTGACAAGGAAAATAAAGGCGTCGATAATATTAACACTGAACTCAGCTGTTAAAGAAGGTGTAATATTTAAATCCAATGTTACCGGCACGGGCAGCAAACCAGACAACAGACTCAGGCTTTGTGAAAAAATATTAGACCAGCTCACTTTTAAATCAGTGTTCAGGCTTCCGTTAACTAAAAAGGCAACTGCGTCGTTTTCGGGCAATTCTTCAATATCTTGGAGACTATAAATGCCCTTAAATTCCCTAATATCGCTGATGAAAGCACTATTGATTATATCCGTATTAGGATGTCTCTTATAATAAAGAAGCCGGGCATTACCTTCAGCTGATAATTTAATATCAAATCCAAAATTTGAAATCGGAATCGTAGCATTTGCAGAAGCGGTGAGTGTTACTTCCGGCGCGTATTTCAGATAAGCATCTGTAGCAGAATTAATGATAATGGGATCATCTTTTGCTGCAAGAAAACCATCCGGATCTTTATCTGTATCGTCATTAAATAACATGACATCCATTTCTACGCTGGCATCTACATTAAAATTAACAAAGCCGATATTTGCCTGCGCGCTCTTTTCCGCCTTCAATACGATCGGATTGTTTTGCCCCGTGCCACTGGGCACAGACATTAAACCGGGATCATTGAGTTGCCTGCTATTCAACAGCAGGTCCTGTGCTGCCAAAAACACTTGAGATAAGTCCATTTGCGAATAATTTAGGTGAAATGATTTAAAATTACCTCCTTAACTAATTGATAGACAAATTAATACAAACAAATCCAATTAACAACCGTTTTTTCACGATATCTGATATTAATTTTTCACAAATGGCGATTACTCCAAAAGCATATTTGTAGTATTGTTTTCTAAATACGGTGAGTTTCTGTATAGGCTGATCATAAAAAACACTATAGGTCTATAAGTGCAACAATTACCTATAACCATCTGTAATAGAAATAATTGAAAACAATCCTTATCTAAAGAAACACTTTTTTTATTTTTTTTCGAACCATTTTACCGACCATTTGTTTTGCGAACCATGGAACAAGAAATAACCAAAACCAAATACAACGACTCCGAACTGAACGAATTCAGGATATTGATCCAGAGTAAAATTGACATGGCGCGTGAAGAGCTTTACGACCTGGCCGGTACACTGAGCGCATCAAACTCAAATGGTGACGATGCTGCTATTGCCGGCAAAACGCTGGAAGACGGTTCCGCAACTTTCGAAAAGGAACAAATTAATCAACTGGCGGCACGTCAAAAGAAATTTATTGAACAGCTTGAAGCCGCGCTGATGCGTATCGATAACAAAACATACGGCATTTGCCGTTCTACCGGAAAACTGATTCCGAAAGAGCGCCTTCGTGCTGTTCCCCACACCACCCAGACCATGGAAGCCAAACTGAAGCAAGCTTAAATTTCGAGTTTGCCAGACTTATAAAAATAACCCCTGTTATTATTAGACACCAGTGTTTTGATAATAACAGGGGTTAATATTACAGCAAATCTTGTCGGTTTTCTACCGCATAATTTTTAATGCCGTGTTAAAGAAGTGCTGCTATGCTGGCTAAATAAGCACAACACTGCAAAAACACCATTAAATACTTGACGGGAGTAATGATGCCTACTTCCGCTATCATTCTGTTCTGCTCTGTCAATTTCTGTAACCTGATTTTTACCGTGCATCGAAGTTATTTTACTGAAACTTTAAACACGAATTATATATTTGCCGTAATGCGTGCATGGTTTAACTGTATGTTAATTTTTCTCATAAGCATCTTTTGCAATGCTTCGGCTGCTCTTGCTATGCCTGTAAAGTTAATATCACCCGCAAAGTTTGTGATTGTGCAAACTGCAACAGTTGAAAAACACCAGCCCACTCAACACTGTGATCAGCTAGATGATTCCGAAGTACTTACAGCAGCTTATTCGCAACACAGCGCGTTCGGCATGGCCATCCCGTTTGTATATCGTGAAATAAAGGCTCTGATCTACCCCAATGTTTATTCGTCTTTTACACATGGGCAGGATAACGTCCCCATCCAGCCATTCTATTATCAGCTGCTTTTTCCGTTTCATGGTTTTTGGTAATAGATTATTTTAATAATAATCAATAGCGAAGACGCACTTCCGTCTTTAACACCTATTTGTTTTTTGAATAATCTGCTTCAATTCTCATTGAAGATTGTGCAATTATTGGTCATTACTTTTCTAATAAGTATGCCTAATTTACTATTTATCAAAATCTATGAAACCATGAATAAAAATCGCTTAACCGATAAAACGAAATTAAAATATACCGGGCAACACTTTGAAGGCTTTGAGCACGAAAAGCCATATATGACCTTCCTGGGTTACTATTGTAACGGGTGGTATACCATTTGGGTTGACTACCTCGGCAAAACTATGTTTGTTACTGTGCACGATGTGGAGCTTGCCGCATAGCATGAAACAAATACTGCTGAGTTTACTCATTTTTTTAATGTGGCCTGCTGTAACTTTTACCAAGTCGCAGCAGGCTACTAAACCCGTAGTAAAAAATGGCGGCCTTATATTATCTGATGGCTTTAAAGCTACCGTAGTTGCAGATAGTTTACCCGGCGCAGCCAGGCACCTGGCAGTCAACTCCAATGGCAGTATTTATGTAAAGCTGCGTTTTCCTGATGCTATAAGCGGAAATATTGTGCTGCGCGATAACAATGGGGACGGCAAAGCAGATATGATCAAAAAATTTGGCAATTATGACGACAAAGGCAGCTATGGTACAGGGATGCGTATCCATAAAGGCTATCTGTATTTCAGTTCCGAGATCAATGTTTACCGGGTGAAGCTCGATCCTAACAAATTAATTCCGAATGGCCCGTTGGAACTAATTGTACACGACAGCCTGGGGCCGCACGAACATGACGCAAAACCACTGGCTTTTGATGATAATTGCGCAGCGTAGTAGCTATGGATTGGAATAGCGCAACGCACTCCCTTTATGTAGTAGCACATGGCCGCGATGACCTTCACTTATTGTTTCCGAAAAGATTTAGTGCTTGGCAAAGTGCCGTATTACCCGCCGAAGAATTTCTGAAGATAAAAGAAGGCAGCAACGCCGGATGGCCATATTATTATTACGATCCTTTTAAGCAACGTAAAATATTAAGCCCCGAATATGGCGGTAACGGCGAAAAAACAGGTAAAGGCCGAACCTATACCCAACCCATCATGGCATTTCAGGCACACTGGGCGCCAAACGATCTATTGTTTTATACCGGAAACATGTTTCCGCAGCATTATCGAAACGGTGCTTTTATCGCCTTCCACGGTTCAACCAACCGTTCTCCTTACCCGCAGGCCGGCTATTTTATTTGCTTTGTTCCCTTTAAAAACGGAAAACCCGCGGGTAATTGGGAGATATTTGCCGATGGGTTTACCGGTCAACGCAAGGTGATCAGCGCCGGTGAAGCACAATACAGACCAATGGGCTTAGCCATGGGGCCAGATGGCTCGCTGTACATCTCGGAGACAGAAAAAGGAAAGATCTGGCGCATTAGCTACAATGGCAATCGCAATAAATTCGGCCCGGCGCAACTGGCTGGTATGGAAGCCCTTAAAAAACTACCCAACTTTAAACTCCCAAACCCAACAACGGACGACCAGGCTAAGGGCTCAGCCGACCGTGGGGCAGCCTTATACCGCACTTATTGCGCCGGATGCCATCAACAAAATGGCAAGGGCGACGGCAACTTGTTTCCTCCCTTGGCTGGTTCTGAATGGGTAAATGGCGGCCCATATATGGAGAAATGGCTAGCTATCCAAACCCTACTGAAGGGTTTGCAAGGACCGGTTAAAGTTTTAAATAAGCCTTATAATAGTGCTATGCCTGCTCATGCTTTTCTGCCAGATCGTGACATTGCGGCTTTGCTTACCTATATCCGCAATCACTTTGGTAACAACAGTAGTTTGGTAACTCCTGGGGAAGTTTCACAAATACGGCTAAAACTGGGTTTGAAATCATCAACTACTACTAACAGTCATTAAAGGCAGATTACGAGATATAAACTCAATGCGCGTCCGGCACTTCTATTTTATCACCTTTTACAACCTGTCTTTTTTTAATGGTTAGTAACACTAAAGGGATACAGCAAGCATTTAAAATAGCCAATAACATAAACGCATCCATGTAGCTAAGTAAAAATGTTTGCCGTACCACGGCATTCTCTAACGCGCCGATGGATTGTTGTACCGCGCGTAGGTAACTTGAGCCATGTGCTATAAAATTATGGATAAAAGCTTGCTGACGCATGCTTGTCTGCGGGTCCGAAAAAGTTACGTGGCTAATTAATGACGTACGATTAGCAGCTTCCCTGTGTGCGATATAGGTATTGATGAGAGCAATACCGAAAGAACCGCCCATTTGCCGCATCATATTATTCAGGGCAGCGCCTTGTGGTATTTCGGATGGTTTCAGTTCCGAAACCGCCAGCGCAGTTAAAGGCACAATCAGCAGCGCAGCACCCAATCCTCTAAATACTAATGGAATAAAAAAATAAGCGCCGCCGGTTTCGAGATTCGAACCCGACATCATATAACCAAATATCGCCGACATCCCGAATCCCAATATAATAAGGTACTGCGGGCGGATACCGCTTTGTAATATTTTACCTAAAAAAGGTGAGATCATTGCAGCCATTAATGTGCCTGGGAGCAGCATTGAACCGGTTTGAAATGCCGAATAGCCAATGATACGCTGAGAATATAATGGAAAAACAAAAACCGCACTAAACAGCCCAAAACCCAGCACAAAGGTCATAATCGCCGAAATGGATAACGTTGTGCTTTTTAATACCCGTAAGTTAATAACCGGAAACTCGATTTTAAGCTCCCACCAAACCAGCATAGCCAACGATAGTACGGCGATAACGGTTAAAACGATAATGTAGGTAGCCGCAAACCAGTCGTCGGTTTGTCCGCGTTCTAATACCACCTGCAAAGAACCAACACCGATGGCCAGTAAAAAAATGCCGAGCCAATCAATACGTCTGCCGTCATCAGATGGTTTAGTAGGTTTAAGGTAAATATAAGATAAAATTGCCGCCAAAAGCCCTATAGGGATGTTCACATAAAAGATCCATTGCCAGGACAGGTTATCAACAATGTAGCCCCCCATAACAGGACCGATAGACGGACCTATGATGATACCGAGGCTAAAAATACCGCTGGCAGTTGCACGTTCTTTAACAGGGAAGGTTTCGAACAAGATAGATTGCGAGGTTGATAATAGCGCACCACCACCGATACCTTGTAGAAAACGAAAGCCAACAAGCTCCCATAAATTATGCGAAAAACCGCACAGAGCTGAAGCCAGCGTAAACAGTAAGATAGACCCTATGTAGTATTGTTTCCGGCCAATTTTCTCGGCAAGGAAGCTGGTCATCGGGATCACAATTACATTGGCTATAGCGTACGAAGTAATTACCCAAGCCGTGTCTTCCAATGAAGCGCCTAAATTACCACTCATCGTATTGATCGAGACATTCACTATTGTTGTATCGATCAGTTCAATGATGGTCGAAGTAATAATCGTTACAACGATGATCCATTTTCTGAAGCCTGTTTCCATAGCCCAAAAGTAGGCGCGCTTTTAAGCATTCTATTTATACAATTCAAATCAATATTTATAAAATTCAAACACCAATTAATTTAATAATCACATCATTGTCAAATACTTTATAATAATCAAATAATCACCTACCTTTATTTCATGCTAACAACAGAAACACTGCAAGAATTTTATCTGCGGCACCCAACTCCCAATCAAAAAGTCTTCGCAGAGAACAATACCGGGCAAGGGCATTTCAATGTATTTCTGCGCCAACCCTGCGTTTCGCGATCACCTTTCAGCAGAAGAGATTTTTATAAAGTCGCCCTGGTAATTGGAAACGGAAAGATGCATTATGCCAACAGATCGGTAGTGATTAACCAACCCGCTCTGGTGTTTACCAGCCCCTTGGTACCTTCATCCTGGGAGTCTGGTTCAGGGCCACAGGAAGGCTGGTTTTGTTTATTCACTCAGGCTTTTATAGAATCAAGTGACCCCAAAAATGGTTTGCAGGATTTCCCCTTGTTTAAGGCAAGTAGCAGCCATATTGTATTTCTAAATGACATCGAATTAGCCTTCATATCGACTGTACTGGGCAAAATGATGAAAGAGATGGAATCTGACTATGTTAATAAATATGACCTGCTCCGAAGTTATTTACGCATCCTGATGCACGAAGCTTTAAAAATCACTCCAGCTGCACCGTACGAGGCAAACAACAGCGCAGCCACACGTATCACCATATTGTTTTTAGAGCTATTGGAAAGACAGTTCCCGATCGATTCCCCTGATCAATCACTCAAAATGAAAACGGCAAACGATTATGCACAAAGCCTGGCCGTACACACTAACCATCTTAACCGCGCAGTTAAAGAAGTGACCGGAAAAACCACCACACAACATATTGCCGACCGGGTTTTGAAAGAAGCGCAGGCTTTGTTAAAACACACTGACTGGAGCATCGCCCAGGTAGCTAACGGCTTGGGCTTCGAAGAGCCTGCCTATTTCACTAACTTCTTTAAAAAACAGACCGGATCGTCTCCGGCAGGTTCTAGATTGGCAAGCGCTTGAGGGTAGCCGCCTGGGGTTTAATCCAATCAGTTCATTTGTATTTGAGAAATAAGAATAAAGAGGGTATCGAGGTCTAAAAGTGAACCGCGAAAACTCATTCTGCAAGTTTTTGATCAATCATGAGGCATAAAAGCCCAGGATTAAAGTATTTCCAAAACCACCATGAAGTTTTTTATAGAAAATTTAACTGAGTTTAGTTTTAAGGAGATTCTGCTATACCTTCACTCTCAATAGCTTATCTGCTTGCTAGTCTCCGCTGTAAGAAAACAGCCCCCAAAATGATACAACCACAGGTTTTGAGAATTTAGACATTAGCGGTAAATTGCGAAAAAAATGTAAAAATCATATCAAGGAACTAATATCATAGTGTACTATTTGGCCGCTTAGCCAACACCTACTTTGTTAATTGATAACAGGTAGTAATAGCCTTATTCATGCTGATCTTATTGAATAACTTTTCGGGCTTAGTACGCTGTTTTTAATAACCGGATATTTTAGGGGAGAATTAGATGGTAGATTTCAGTAGCTTATTTATTATAGGTGGCGCACTGTGCTTTATTTTAACCGGTGTTATTTTGTTTTTTTTTCGCAAACCCCAGCCCGAAGCCTATTTGAGTAAATTGCTGAGTGGGGTTTTGGCAATTGTTGGTTTATCTACAATTAATTACATATTAATTGTAAGCGGGTTGATGAAGCTCATCCCCTGGTGGTACGGTTACGGCATACCGCTCTACCCATTAATTCCGCCACTCGCCTACCTTTACGTAAGAGGAACCATTTACCGGGAATCCAAGCTTAGGGGGCACGACTATCTGCATTTTATTCCCAACATTGTTTGCCTGATAGCCATGTTGCCTTTTTATTTTGAAAGCAGCGCCGAAAAGATAAAAGCGGTAAATATCATAACCCAAAATGTCAATTATGTTTATTTTTACAAAACAGGCCTAATTCCACCGATATGGTATTTTATTTGCCGCCCATTGCAAAGTCTTGTTTATCAGTCTTTACAATGCCGACTGGTTTATCTATTAGTTTTTAAGCCTGGCGCCTTAGCTTCAAAAAAACAGCGAGATCAAAAAAAGGTAACCAATTGGTTAGTAGGTTTCGTATTGGTTCAGGCTGTCATTAATATCGGCGTTGCAACATTAACAGTAATTGCTTTTTACAATCTTTCCCTTCAATTTAATTTTATTGGTACAACAAAAACGCCTATGGTTTGGGAAAGTTTGTTGTTTTTCCTGCTGAGCCTTGTCCTATTGTTTACGCCCTCTGTGTTGTATGGCGCCCAACTTACATACCCGGTAAAATACGACCTGGATCACCATAGTGATAAAACTCAAATTGAGCCTGATCCAAACCACCTTAATTTCGATAATAAATTATTTGCAACAGATAAGGGTACCGAATTTAGCCAAGAACAACTCGACGAATACATCCGGCAGATAGAAGACTATATCACCAGATCTGAAATATTCCGTACGCGCGGCCTCAGCATCAATGAGCTCGCGGTTGATCTTAAGTTACCATCGCGTACACTTTCACAAGTTATCAACCAGCACTACAATCAGCGCTTTACCGACTATATTAATACTTACCGGATTGCCTATTTTAAGAAATTAGTAGTTAGTGACGATTTTAAAGTATTAACATTAGAAAGCCTGGCCATGGATGCAGGCTTTTCGTCGCGGAGTACCTTTTTCGCTGCTTTTAAGAAAAATACCGGTTTGAGCCCGACAGATTATATCAATTCTTTAAAAAAGAAAACTAATATCGCAGCCGGCTAAAATCCTCAACGTTTTTCCTACACAATTTACCAGCCACGGTAGCCTGATGTTATGTTGTCCGGCGTTATTTTAATGAAATAGAATGGCAGACAGCAGATGCTTTTTAGTTAATCTCATAACCCTTGGTTTGCTTTATTTAACCCAGGATAAATCATGCCATTTTACCGCTCAAAACTATTACAGAAGTTGTCCTAACTTCTGAAAATGGCACATATTTACCCCTCTGACGTAGTTTATTTGATCTCCACGGGCAATACTTTTGCCATCACATCACCCAAATCCCTATGATTAATAATAGACTAATTAATGATTTACAGATTAATTAAAAGCGATAGATCAGCCGTTTTATTCAGAAATTATAATTGCCCAAATTCAGATAACTTTAATCCATTTAAGGACAGGAAATCTCCGATCGGTAAGCATTTTAAATTATCGAAACATGTAATAGCCTCCATATTCCTGCTTTTTTGTTTGGCTTCGGCTAGCGTTAATGCCCAAAATACCTTTGAGCACGCAATGGCTAATAAAATTGATTCGCTATTAAAAACAGAAGTTCCGCCCGATGGAAAGCTTGTGCTTTATAGCGACTATGCCCCGCTTAGTATGATGTCTCCAACCGGTTTTGGGGGTAGCGGCACCTATGTATATGGCGGCTTGGGCGGCGTTTATCCCGAGTTATATACCAAAAAAAAGACCGACCTGATTGCATTCGGCGGCCTATCTTTTGGAGACCCGGTAAAGGCCGTCAATGTAGCCATAGGACTCAATATGGCTGATGTTCACAAATTTCGCGATTTCTCAACAAACTTGAATATCAGCCGGCAGTTACCAGGAGGCAATAGTATTGCCGTTGGTACCTTTCAATTGTTCACCAATGCGCAGCAAAGTGATACAAAAGGCACAACCTTTTACCTCGTTTTTAGCCACGCCGTGCAATGGGCACCATCTAAAACACCAGGTGCCTCGGCATTTACCTATAGCCTTGGTATTGGCAGCGGCCGCTTTTTGTACAAAAGCCCTGCCGATACTAAAAGAGGGAAAGGCAAATACGCGACCGCTGTTTTCGCTAATGTATCATACGAGATCATTCGGAACGTAAATATTAATACGGAATGGTATGGCACCAACCTGGGTATATCCGCTGGCGTAAGGCCGTTTAAAAACCCACTTTCAGTCTCGGTCGGGGTAGATAATTTAACCAAATACTCAGGCAATCATGCAAGTATGGTATGCACTATCGGGTATCCTTTATCAGTAAAAAGATCAGCCACAAAATAGGTATTTACATACCCTCATTGCAGGCAATCGGTTCAATTCATATTTACAACATCTATGAGAAATCCTATTACTTTTTTATCCATTATGCTAATTAGTGCAAAACTGGCCGATGCACAAAGCACTCATTCTGATTGGCATGTACCAGCCCCAATCGCGCTCAGTAATTCTGATTGGAAAGCTTCCCGGCAAGCATCCTCCCAAACTGCTCCCGGGTTTAATTTTATTAAATTGCCTACAGCATTTGCAATCTTGCCCGCAATCCCCGCCGTTGAGCCCTTAAGCATCCCGGCTGATTTGACGAGGCAGACCTTTCTGGAGAGTGAAAACAGTACTCGCGTTGTTCAACTGCAGGAAAACCAACTTCAAGAGAATACAAAACCTACACAAATGGAGCATCCTTGCTGTTGCTGCTGCTGTTGTTGCTCTACCCTTCCGGCAGCTACTCGTAAGCCAGCCAATTTACGGCCCAAAAGAAAGATTTTTGCAAGCGCACATATCCAGAAACATACGGTAAGCCAACATCAGCGTATAAAACCGAAGACAAGTAAAAACGCTATCCTAAAACCGAAGACGGTTAAACACAGGCATGTTAAACATCGCTTAGTTAGGTATATCAGGTATTGTCCTTGTACTGTAGATACCAGATCGCCGGTTAATAACCGGTCCAAAACCACGGAATAGAAACCACGAGAATTAATCTTCAATAACAGTCCTCAAATCATATTCATATACTATGAAAAAATTAATAATAAAGCAGCGTAAGCCAATTTTTATAGGGTTAATGTGTTTGGCTTGTTCTAAAACCAACGCGCAGCAAAGTCCCTTAAGGTTACCCATCGAAAGCGGTAAAACATACTTAAAGGAAATCGTTGTTAAATCAACAGCTCAATTGCAAAATGGGCAGGTTACGGTTAGTATTAATTCACTATCAACCGTTTCAAAAAGTTATAAGGTAGATGCTGGTATGAACGGCAATTTCAATGTAACTGTTGTAATCAAAAAAATAACAGACTCCATAAGTTCAGGGAAAGATCATTTCTATTTTGATTCACATACACCTGTTGATTTAAACAGCACGCTGGCCTCTTCCATTGCTGCCACCGTCGGAAAACCCTATGTATTTCAGGTTGATAGCAGCGGTATGATAATTTCGGTTAATGCAGATAATCCCATAATTAATGCGGGTACCGGTTTTAACCTTACAGGCTTTGAGCCGGAAGATTTATCAGTAGGAAAGAAATTCCCATTAATATCAGATGTAAGATCTTTAAAAGGCAGCAATGCCGGGCGAAAGTGGACAGTACCTACGCTTACTGCCAACGGCGAAATAATAACGGAGTTTTGGCTGCTAAACCGTTCTGAAACTGCCACAACCATGGCTTTTAGCAAAACTATTAATGATCAGTCGTTAAATACACATTCTACAGGTAGCTATGTTGTTGATAACAGCTCAGGAATAATTACCGAAAGGAAGGTGAAAGATTTCACGTCTGGTTATCAGACATTTAATAATGCGTTGTATTTTTCAACCCGAAATTCTACAGTTACAGAAAATTGCAGTATGGTAAATTAGGTTATACTATATACAATAAATACAGTATGATAAGAACGCACTTCTAATTAATTATCTTTTCTAAATTTTCGGCAAGTAAAGCATTACTATACTTATAGTTAACAAAATTAAGTTGTATTTATTAGACGTTCCTCATTGCATAGTTATGTAACATTATTGCGTTCCCCAGAAAAACCTCTATTTTAGTAGCGTCTAAATTAAAAACCATAGCGATTCTAATTTTACGAGGGATGCCAGCGGCAAATAAATTTCTGTTTGTAGTAGCCAAGCTATTTTTTATTTTAATGTTATGCATTCCGGTTTTAAGTAAAGCCGAGGGCTTAATGTTTTCTTCGAACGATAGCTTGGTTGCTAAAAGAACTTCTTATGATGTTTTTAAAACTACCGCCCCGGTATTTAAAGGCCACCTGCTGATTGATTTCGATCTTGTATTATGGGACAAAAATCATTTGGGCTATATCTTCAATGTGTCAGACAAAAACAACTCTTACAGTTTAAGCTACATTAACACCGATAATACCAGTTATCTTAATTTTAATATAGATAGAGTTAGTAATAAATTAAAAATCCCCCTGCAAGACTCCCTGCTTAAAAAGCACAAATGGATAAAGGTTAAAGTTGATTTCAACCTCATTAATAATACGGTAACCCTTTATATTAATAACCAACGCTATCAGGCCACAAATCTTGATTTTGGAGGCGAGCTGCCAGGTAAACTGATGTTTGGTAAAAACCAATATTATACCGAGGTGCCTAATATGGCCATCAGGAATTTATCGGTTAGCGATAATTCTTCCAAATATTTCTTCCCGCTGAATGAATGGAAGGGTAATTCAGTGCATAATGCCGATGGCGATGCTATTGGCTTTGTTGAAAACCCCATCTGGCTCATTAACGATTCGTACTTCTGGAAACCGGTTTACAAACATATATTTAATGAAGTTGCCGGGCTTAATTATGATACCTTAAAACAAAGACTATTTGTATATAAAACAGATTCGCTCCTTACCTACGATCCGCAAAGTGGGTTGTCATCATCCATTCCCTACAAAAACCAGTTACCTGTAAAAATGGTATTGGGCAAAAGCCTGTTTAATGCCAAAGAAAACAAATGCTATATATACGAGGCATTTTACGATAAACCATACGGTAAAACGAGTATTGCCGCTTTAGATCTAAACACTATGTTATGGCAAAGTGTTGGCAAAGCTACTTTCCCAGAGCAGCGGCACCACCACAACAGCTTTTATAGCAGCCAGGATAGCATCTACCTGTTTGGTGGGTATGGATCTTTTAAATATTACAATACGTTTTTCAGGTACAACCCAGGCAAAGATCAATGGGAAAACGTGCAATTTAAAGGCGACAGGATTAATCCGCGTTTCTTCTCGGCCAGTGGCAGTGCCGAAAATAAAGATGAGGTATTTCTATTTGGCGGCTACGGCAACCAATCGGGTAACCAAATTATTGGTGGCAAGCAGTTTTATGATCTGTACCGCATTAATTTAAAAACGCATACCATAAAAAAATGCTGGAACATTCAGCCGGAAAAGGATGTGTTTGTACCAGCCAACAACCTCATTTTATCGCCTGATAAAAAGTATTTCTACGTGTTGTGCTACCCGCACGAGATAGCCAAAACAAACCTTCGACTGTATAAATTCTCGATTAAAGACGGTTCGTACCAAGTAGTGAGTGCCCCGATACCGGTTACATCAGAAAAAATAGAAACTGATATTAATCTGTTTTATAATAATAAAACAGATGAATTTTATTGTGCTATACAAGAGTTTACCAATCCTTTAAATTCTGCCATCAGGGTTTATTCGTTATCAGCTCCACCTGTAAGTACTGCCGAGTACGTTGCAGCCATAGCACCCAAAAAGAAAACATCAGCCTATTTATTTTATTTGTCCATAGGTTGTATTGTATTAATTGTTTTACTAGTGCTGGTATTCTTATGGAAGAAAAAGCATAAAACTACCCCAATAGCAACTATTGGAGAAGAAAGCGATAAGCTCTTAGTTCAGCCAGAGTATCAAATTAAAGCTAATGCAGTTTACCTGATGGGCGAATTTGCTGTGTTCGATAAAAATAGTCGGGATATTACCTATCTCTTCAGCCCTAAAATTAAGCAGTTGTTTTTGTTGATACTTTTAAACAGTAAAAACGGCAAAGGTATTGGCTCCAAAAAAATCTCACAAACCTTATGGCCTGATAAAGATATTGCCAAGACCAAAAACATTAAAGGTGTTACTTTTAACCACATGCGGAGTAGCATAGCCGATATTAAGGGCCTGCAATTACTTTTTTTAAATGACACTTACGTATTTGAAACAGACGATGCCTTTTTCTGCGATTACTTTGTAATTTATGATCAACTTAATAATGCTGCGAGCAATAGCGATCAACTAATTGACGGGTATTACGATCTGATTTCGCGCGGGGGCCTATTATCAGAAATGGCCGACCAGTGGGTTGATGATTTTAAACAAAGCTATGATGAGCAGTTGATGGATGCCTTATCGCCCCAACTGGACAAATTGTATAAAGAAAAAAATTTTAAACTCGTTTTAGAACTCTCTAAGTTGATACTCCATATCGACCCATTTAATGACAATGCTTTTAAGTACGAGCTGAAAAGTTATAAAACCACTAAGGGCATAGAGCACTCCAAAAAAGTTTACGATCACTTTGCCCAGGAGTACAGCAAGTCTTTAGGAGAAGATTATCCTATCAGTTTCGAGAAGGCACTTCAGTAATTATTTCCTGTCCTCTTAATTTAGCACCGATCATTATTTTTTGATCTGTGGTTTCGCTATGCTTCATCATTTTTGCTAAATCGATTTCTATCTGCTCCCGTTAAGATTAATAACCCGGTTAAAACCGTCAGGTTAAGAAGATTTATAGGGTATTAACCCATATTTTAACCGCTTTTTTAATACACCAGCCCGTAAAATTGCTCAACCAATTAATTGCGGAGTGTATCCATGCTCAGCAATTTGTTAAACCAATTAAACCATTATTTATGAAAAAAATTTTTACAAGTCATGGCAGGCTTTGTGTGTTTTATCTCAAAAAATCCATAAGCCTCACATTTCTGGTTTCTATCCTGATGCTCTGTTACCATACAGGCTCCGCACAATCATCGGGCAAAATACAGGGAACCGTGTTAGATGAAAAAGGCGCTACACTGCCAGGCGTTACTATTAAAATAAAAGGTACAAGCGTAGGCACAGTTACAGACGGCGGTGGTAAATTTTATACGAACGCCGATAAGGGCGCCACCCTTATTTTCAGCTTTGTGGGTTACACGAGTAAGGAGGTTATCGTTGGTGATGATAAAACAATCAATATAACTCTTAACCCCGCCCCATCAAACCTAAACGAGGTTGTAGTTGTAGGTTACGGCACGCAGAAAAAAGTATCATTAACCAGCGCGATAGCATCCATCAGCAGTACCGAGATTGTAACCACCAAAAACGAAAACGTTGAGAATATGCTTACCGGTAAAATTGCCGGCTTGCAGGTGATACAAAATACGGCTGAGCCGGGCGACTTTGCCAACAACATTAATATCCGTGGCATGGGTAATCCGCTTATTGTAATAGATGGCGTTCAGCAGCCAGATTTTACCGTAACAGGCGGAAATGGAGACAATAATGTAGGATCGAGCAATATTTTATCCAGACTGAACCCGAACGATATTGAAAGCGTTTCTGTACTTAAAGATGCCTCTGCCGCAGTTTACGGTGTAAAAGCAGCAAACGGGGTAATATTAATTACCACCAAAAAAGGTAAGGCAGGTACCCTGCAGTTGAGCTATAACGGTACTTACGGCTTGCAGGTTCCATCAGGATTGCCAAAAACAGTCAACGCTACTGATTATATGACCCTGTATAACCAGCAAGCCTTACATCAGGCTAATGGTGGTAAAATTGTGTTTACTCCTGCGGACTTTGCAGCCTACGCCAATGGTACCAAACAAAGTACAGATTGGTATGATGCAACCTTTAGAAAATCTGCAATGCAGCAACAACACAACTTAACTGCTACCGGCGGTAATGAATCAACCCAATATCTGTTAAGCGGCGGTTTTACTGATCAGGACGGTATTTTGCAAAGCAATGATTTAAACTACAAACGTTACAATGTACGTTCGAACATCACCAGTAAGGTCAGCAAAAACCTGACGGTAAATTTGAACCTCAGCGCAATTTCGGACGTTAAAAATTCGCCTGCCGAACCTTTCTGGTACACCACCAGGGAAGCATGGCGCGAACTGCCAACGCAAACCATTTACGCTAACAATACAGCCCCGTACCTATTAAAAGGCCAGGTTGATGGTGGAAACCCGATTGCTTATGGTAGTTCTGACATTAATGGCTATAGCAAGCAAACCAATAAATTCTTCGACGGGTCATTAAGCCTGGAATATAAAGTTCCGTTTGTACCAGGCTTGTCTATAAAGGGCTTGTACAGTTACGATGAGCAAATACAGGATAATAAATTATACCAGAGCTCCTATAATTTGTATGAATATAACGATGCTACTAAAGCGTACATCCCAACGCTTAATAACTCTCCTTCATACGTTCAGCGTCAATACTACGATTATCCTAAAAACACCGACCAATTCTCTATCAATTACACCCATACTTTTGGTGGTGTACATAACCTGAGTGCCTTGGTGCTTTACGAAGGTAACCAGCAAAGCGGCGATAACTTTAGCGCCTATCGCCAATTGGCAATCCCTGTAGATCAGATTTCGGCTGGTAATGCAGCCAATCAGAATGCAAGTCAGGATGCCGGCAATAGTGCATTGTATGAATATGCTACCAATTCAATTGTAGGCCGCCTTACTTATGATTACAAAGGCAAATACCTGGCAGAGTTCAGTTTCCGTGATGATAAATCGTCCCGCTTCGCACCAAGCCAGGGCTGGGGCTTTTTCCCTTCTGCCTCCTTGGGATGGCGCGTTTCTGATGAAAGTTTCTGGAAAAACACATCATTCCTATCTTTCATCGACAACTTTAAGCTGCGCGGATCTTACGGCGTGTTGGGCGATGACGGCAGCTTATATTACCAGTTTTTAACAGGATATAATTACCCGGCAAACGGCTCAAATAATCAACTGCCGGGCGGTTCGGTATTTGGAGGCCAATTTGTCAATTCTGTACAAAATAAAGGGATTCCAAACCCCGGCGTAACGTGGTCAACCTCACATACATTTGATGCAGGTGCCGATATCGATTTATGGAAAGGAGCACTGAACGTTACAGTTGATTACTTTATCCGTGACCGTAAAGGCTTGCTGGCTTATGCAACCTTACAAGTGCCAGATGTTTTGGGTGCTCCGCTCCCTCAAGCCAACCTGAATGGCGACAGAACGCAAGGGATTGATTTTGAGGTTGGGCATCATGGCAGCATCGGTAAATTTCGTTACAATGTTAAAGGTACCTTCTTGTATACCAATACCCGTAACACAACATTGGCAGAATCAAAACAAGGAAACTCTTATCTCGACTGGCTAAATAATAACAGCGGCAGAAACCAGGGTATCCAAATGGGCAACTCCGGTGCCGGTCAATATCAAAACTACCAGCAGATTGTTAACAGCCCTGTATACGTAAACCGTGGAACTGTAGTGGGTGACTACATCTACCAGGATTGGAATGGTGACGGACAGATTGACGGAAACGACACCCACCCTATCGCTTATGGTAATGGCGCAAATGCAGCACAAACCATCAATCCTAAAATAACTTATGGATTAAGCTTGGGTGGCTCTTATCAAAACCTTGATTTTAACTTGCTGCTGCAAGGAACCGGGATTTACAGCGTATCATACGTTGAACAGTTAAACATACCGTTATGGGGCGGCGGAAGTGCGCTAACCCAATTTAATAACGACTGGCACCCGGCAGATCCTAATGCAGACCCGTACAATCCAAACACAGTTTGGGTACCTGGCAAATTTGCTTATACCGGTACAACAGCTAATACCAACTCTACCTTCAATTACCAGAACGCCGCTTATTTGAGGCTTAAAAGCCTTGAAATTGGCTACACTTTGCCAACGCCGGTCTTGAAAGCGATAGGCATTAAGGCTGTCAGGATTTTTGGCAACGGTTATAACCTGTTGACTATTACCAGTGTAAAGTACGTAGATCCCGAGCACCCAACCGGTACTTATGGCTATCTATACCCTCTCGACAAATTGTATAACATTGGTTTAGACGTTAAATTTTAATAAGAGCATCATCATGAAAAAATATAAAATATTATTACTTGCAATTTGCCTCCTGACAGGATTTTCTGCCTGCCGGAAGCTAGACATTCCGCCTAAAAACATCATTCAGGACCCGGATGTGTTCGGTTCGCCAGGCGGTATAACGGCCTACATGGCGCGTATCTACAGCGAATTACCCATTGAAGATTTCAGGTATACGCCTGATATGGGACTTAACTTTTTCTGGATCATTAAACCAACATCGGCCACTACTGGCGAGGCTTTGAGTCGCGACCAAACAGGGTCATCGTCTGAAAACTTTAACGATTGGCATTGGGACGTATGGGGTGGAAATTACACTACCATTCACGATTGCGACTACTTTATTGAAACGCTGCCAAAGTACGCCAGTACTTTTAGTGCCGCACAAATAAATGCCTGGCTGGGCGAAGCTTATTTTATTCGTGGTATGACTTATTTTGCCCTGGTAAAACGCTTTGGCGGAGTACCCATAGTTAATAAAGTTTTAAATTATACACCGGGTTCGAGCGTTACAGATCTTAATGTTGCACGCGCATCAGAGCAGGCCGTATGGGATCAGGTAGCCAGTGACTTTGATTTTGCTATAGCTAACCTTCCGGCAAGCAATGCGGACAATTCTGACGGTAGCCGGGCCAATAAATACGTTGCAGCGGCATTTAAATCGCGTGCCATGCTTTATGCGGGTTCCATTGCAAAATATAATACCATCACTTTATTTGATGGTAGCAAAAACCAGCTTTGCGGAATACCGGCAAGCGCTGCGGCTAGCTATTTTCAGAAAGCATACGATGCAGCCAAACTACTGGATGGCGCTTACAGCCTTTACCTTTCGGGTTGGTCTGCTACTGACAAGAATGCACAATACCAGAATTTCGTGAACCTTTTTTCTGATGCTGCAAGTAAGGAAAACGTTTTTGTGCGCGAATATCAATACCCTAATTCGGTACATGGCTATGATGCATATTATGTTCCGCGGCAATTAATGGGGCCTAATGGTTACTCATCAGAAGTAAACCCTACACTGGACTTTGTTGAAAAATTTGATGGTATACCTAAAAATACCAATGGGACTATCAAAACGCTTGATGCCAACGGCAACTACCTTTTGTTTAACAATACCATGGATATATTTGCCAATGCAGAACCGAGATTAAGGGCAACTGTAATTTTACCAGGCGATGTATTCAAAGGGCAAAACATTGAAATACGCCGTGGTATTTACACAGGCTCGGCTTCATCTGGCATTGGTCCATTGCTACCTGCGGGATCTAAATCTCAATACCCTACCACCAACCTTGTGGTATCATCAAACTCAGGTCAAACTGCTTATACACTTCCCGATGGTACGCTGATGAACCCGGCAGGGCTCAGCGGTATTTTCACTGGCGATCAAACCTGCGCTATTTCGGGCTTCTCGGTAAGGAAATGGTTAAACCCTAACCTGGCTACATCGCAAGTACTTGAAAACAACGAAACGCAAACATGGATAGAAATGCGTTATGCAGAGGTGTTATTGAACAAAGCAGAGGCAGCGATTGAACTGCAAAGCCTTGGCCAAACCAGCGGCATCTCGGTATCCGATCCTGCTACCATTGTTAATCAGATCCGCTCACGGGCTGGCGCCAACCCGCTAACCGGTCTCGCTACCATTGATACCGTACGTGCCGAAAGAAGAAAAGAACTTGCTTTTGAAAACAAAACCTATTGGGATTTAAAACGCTGGAGAATTTTTAACAAAGAGCAAAACGGAACCATTTACAGGGTTTTAATGCCATTTTTCTCGTCACAAGCGGGCAAGTACTTTTTTGACCAACGCACCGACGAAAGAAACGATGTTTACACCTATGATTCTCGCTGGTATTATGAACAGATACCAGGCGGAGCCATTTCTAAAAGCAATAACATAATACAGAACCCAGGCTATTAATATATAAACATGAAAAAGATATTTTATTATTCTGCCCTATGCTTGGCCATTGCGGCCGGTAGCTCATGCAGTAAAATAGATAATGACGCAGCTCCATCATCTACCATAACAGGAAGCACAATAGATGAGGGAACCGGGCAAACAGTGCAAACCGAAATCGGCAGCGGCGGCACCCGGGTAAAGCTGCTCGAAACAAGCTATAGCGCCAATCCGGTGCCCATTTATTTTCAGTCTAAGCAAGATGGTACTTTCGAGAACACTAAAGTTTTTGCAGCCACTTACAAAGTTTCTGTCGAAGGGCCGTTTGTGCCGATTGTACAGACAGACAATACAGGAGCTTTATTATCAGATTCGAGCCAGAACATTGTATTGAAAAACACGGCTAATCTTAATTTCAAAGTTCAGCCATTTTTAAGGGTTGAATGGGTAGGCAAACCAGTGGTTAATGCCGATAACTCCGTAACCGTACAGGTTAGAGTTACGCGGGGTACGGCAAATCCAAATTATGTGTCGGATATTACCGACATTAACCTGTATGTAAGTAATACGCAGTACGACGGAAGCAATAATTATGATCCAAGATATTCAAAACTTACTTCATACAGCGGCTCAACCGGTACTGCATTGCTTGGCCAGGTAATTACACTTACTACTACCGGTGGTTCACTTCCGGCACAGGATGTGTATTTCAGGGTTGGAGCAAGGATTAACGCTGGTTTAAACGAATACAATTACAATACACCAGTTTTGGCGGCACACCAATAATATATACTTATAACTACCAGAGGGCTCAGGTTTTGAGCCCTCTTACCCTATATCTACCTAATATATTCTAAATGAAAATACCTATTCTTCTTGGCGGCTTGTTATCTCTGGCCGTTTCAACAATGGCGCAAAATACAGATCCAATTGTTTCGAAACAGAAAACTGCGTTTCAAACCAGTAGCCCCTGGATTCCTGAAATTGATGTGCGCTCTGATATAGCCATCGTTTACGGTTCAAATGATCATAACGGTATCACTTTTGAACAGCGCGTAAAATCATGGCGGGATCATGGTTACGAGGTTAATTTTATGACCGGTATTGCCTGGGGCGAGTATTTCGACTATTTTCTTGGCCAATGGGATGGCAAGAACCACCTAGGCGTTGGTCAGGTAACCATGCGGGGCGATACCATTATGCACGGCCATAACATGCCCTATATTGTACCTGTACAATCGTTTATTAACTACATGAAAGAGAAAGTTGTTAAACGTGTTATCGATGCCAACATCAGCACCATATTTTTAGAAGAACCTGAATTTTGGGCACGTGCTGGTTATAGCGCACCTTTTAAAGAAGAATGGCAAAAGTACTATGGCTTTCCCTGGAAACCACAGGATGCATCAGCCGAGAATACTTATCTGTCAAGTAAACTGAAATACCATTTGTATTACGATGCTATTAAACAAGTATCAGAATACGCCAAATCATACGGCAAAAGCAAAGGCATGAACATAAAAGTATTTATCGCCACACATTCCCTGGTCAATTATTCGTCGTGGGAAATTGTAAGCCCCGAAGCCAGCCTGGCATCGCTGCCAAGTATTGATGGATACATTGCCCAGGTTTGGACAGGCACCGCACGCGAACAAACCTATTTTGATGGTAACGTAAAAGAACGTGTATTTGAGAATGCTTTCCTTGAATATGGCTCTGCTGTATCCATGACTGCACCAACCAAACGCAAAGTGTTTTTATTGACCGACCCAATTGAAGATCGGGTACACGATTGGAGCGACTACAAACGTAACTATCAGGCTACTTTTACAGCCAAGCTGCTTTATCCAATGGTGGATAACTATGAGGTAATGCCCTGGCCAGAGCGGATCTATACACACCCATATCCCGTACCAAACAGTACAGAACAAACCCTGATCCCTCATTTTTACTCTACCCAAATGCAGATCATGGTTAACTCGCTTAACAGTATGCCGTTATCAGCAAACAAGGTGTCGGGCGTAAATGGCATCGGTGTGTTGATGAGCAATTCGCTGATGTTCCAGCGTTTCCCAACTCATAATGGCTTTGAGGATCCACGCTTCTCTATTTTTTACGGGCAAACCATGCCTTTGGTAAAACGTGGTGTGCCGGTACAAACCGTTCATATGGAAAACCTGGGTTACCCGGCAACGCTTAAGGATATTAAGGTTTTAGTAATGAGCTATTCGAACATGAAACCGATGACGCCCGATGTACATGCTAATCTGGCTAAATGGGTTAAAAATGGCGGCGTGCTGATGTATATAGGCAAAGATGACGACCCTTATCAAAATGTAATGGAATGGTGGAATACCAAGGGCAATAACTTTACCGCTCCTTCACAGCATTTGTTCAAGCTACTGGGTATTGATACTAAGGCTACTGATGGTTCTTTTAAAGTGGGCAAAGGCACTGTTTATGTTTTAAGGCAAAACCCAAAAGATTTTATCATGCTTGCCAACAACGATAATACCTATATCAATTTACTGAAAAAGGCTTATGAAAAAGACGCGCACGCCGGTGAGCTTACTTTCAAAAACAACTTCTATTTGGAACGAGGCCCCTACGATGTAATATCGGTTATGGACGAAAACACGAATACATCGCCATATAAAGTAAAAGGCCCGGTGATTGATCTTTTTGACCCTACACTACCTGTATTGTCTGAAAAAGTAGTACAAGCTGGCGAGCAATCGCTATTGTACGCAGTAAACCGTGTAATAAATAAATCGCAGCCCCAGGTATTGGCAGCAGCAGCAAGGGTTTATGACGAAAAGACAACGGTCAACAGCTATTCGTTCACTGCTAAAAGCCCGGCTAACACCTTAAACGTAATGCGTGTTTTGTTGCCTGCCAAGCCAAAAGAAACCATTGTAAAAAATGCTAAGGGCGAAGTAATTACCGATGCTAAAACTTCATGGGATACATCATCAAACACTTTATTCATCGGGTTCGAAAATAATCCTGATGGTGTAGGCATAAATATCAAATGGTAGCTCTATACAGGTGTTGATCAGATCCTTAATACATAAATAATTTCTTAGTGAAAAAAACCTTTATAAATTTAACCTTACTGGCTGCTTTAAGCACCTCGGTGTTTGCACAAAAGTCGGCCGGTAATTTGTCAGCGGTTGATTATATCAACCCGCTCATGGGTACGCAATCAAAACCAGAGCTATCAAACGGTAACACCTACCCCGCTATTGCATTACCCTGGGGCATGAATTTCTGGACACCACAAACCGGAAAAATGGGCAGCGGTTGGCAATACACTTACGATGCCGATAAAATACGCGGCTTTAAGCAAACCCACCAACCATCGCCCTGGATGAATGATTATGGGCAGCTTGCCATTATGCCGATGACAGGACACCTCAACGTATCTCAGGATGGCCGTGCAAGTTGGTTCTCGCACAAAACCGAGATTGTTAAACCCTACTATTACAGCGTTTACCTGGCCGACCATGATGTAACTACCGAGATCACTCCTACCGAGCGTACAGCACAGTTCAGGTTTACGTTCCCTAAAAGCGATAGTTCATTTATTGTGATCGATGCATTTGATAAAGGTTCGCACATTAAGATCATCCCGAAGGAAAACAAAATTGTGGGCTACTCTACCAAATATGCTGATGGCCCGCTTAAAAACTTCAGGAACTACTTTGTTATTTATGTAGATAAACCATTTAAACTTACCCGCATTTACAAGGACACCTTGCTGAGCAATGATTCGCTTAGTATTACCACCGACCACGCCATGGCAGCCATTGGTTTTAAAACCACCAAAGGCGAAAAAGTGGGCATGCGGGTATCATCCTCATTCATCAGCCTGGAGCAAGCCGAATTAAGCTTACAGCGCGAGCAAGGCCAGGACAGCTTTGATGCCACCAAACAAAAAGGCCGCGATACCTGGAACAAAACACTAAGCAGGATTACAGTAGAGGGCGGAAATATTGACCAGATCCGCACCTTCTACTCCTGCATGTACCGAATGCTGTTTTTCCCTAACAAACTTTACGAGATCAACAAGAACAACAAAATTGTACACTGGAGCCCTTACAATGGCAAAATAGAACCCGGTTATATGTTTGCAGGTACAGGTTTCTGGGATACCTTCAGGGCTTTATACCCTTTCTTAAACCTGGTTTATCCATCCATTAACAAAGAGATGCAGGAAGGCCTCATTAATGATTACAAAGAAGGTGGCTGGCTGCCCGAATGGAGCAGCCCCGGTTATTCTGATGTAATGGTGGGTAACAACTCGGCATCTGTTGTGGCCGAAGCTTATTTAAAAGGCCTGCGCGGATATGACATCGGTACACTATATCAAGCTTTATTGCATGATGCCAACAATGAAGGCCCGCGTGCAGCCGGTCGCCGCGGTGTTGATTATTATAACAAGTTAGGTTATGTGCCTTACGATGTTAAAATTAATGAAAACGCTGCCCGTACTTTAGAATATGCTTATGACGATTTTGCTATTTACCAGTTAGGTAAAGCCTTACACCGCCCCGCAAGCGAAACTGATATTTACAAAAAGCGCAGTTTGAACTATCGCAACCTGTTCGACCCATCTACCGGGTTAATGCGGGGTAAAAATGAGGACGGTACTTTTCAGTCACCTTTTAATCCATTTAAATGGGGTGATGCCTTTACCGAAGGTAACAGCTGGCATTATAGCTGGAGTGTGTTTCATGATGTACAGGGCTTAATTAATTTAATGGGCGGTAAAAAGCAGTTTGTAACCAAGCTCGATTCTGTATTTACCCTGCCCCCTGTCTTCGACGACAGTTATTACCACTTTGTAATCCACGAGATCCGTGAAATGCAGATTGCCGGCATGGGTCAATATGCACATGGTAACCAGCCAATTCAACACATGATATACCTGTACAACTACGCCGGTGAGCCCTGGAAAACCCAATACTGGGCACGCGAAACCATGAACAAGCTATACAAAGCAACACCTGATGGCTATTGTGGTGATGAGGATAATGGCCAAACATCGGCCTGGTATGTATTCTCGGCAATGGGTTTTTACCCGGTTTGCCCGGCCAGCGGCCAGTATGTTTTGGGTGCGCCACTGTTTACTAAAATGACTATCAGCCTCGAGAATGGTAAAAAGATCGTGATCAACGCACCAAAAAACAGCGCGTCTAACAAGTATCTCAACAGCCTTAATTATAACGGTAAAGTTTACGATAATACCTGGCTAAGCCATACTGCGCTGCAACAAGGTGCAGTACTTAATTTTGATATGTCGGCAACGCCAAATAAACAACGGGGTATTAAAGCTGAAGACGTGCCGTACTCTTTATCGAACGACAAATAAAACAATCATTTATAAATCAATAATACCAATGTGCACATTAGTATTATTGATTTATAAATAAAAAATGTAGTTTCAACAATTACCCAATTATAAACCTATAAAAATCATGTACAAAACCATTAAACGTATTGGGGCCTTCGTATTGATGGCCGCAGCGCATACGGGTTTCGCTCAGGTGACCAAAGCGCCTGCTTATCCATTAATTACTCATAATACCTATTTCAGTATATGGTCTAATACTGATGACCTGAATGCATCAACCACGCACCACTGGACCGGTAAAGATCAATCTATGCTCGGCCTAATTAAGGTTGACGGCCAGGTTTACCGCTTTATGGGCAAAGAACCTGTAAGCTACAAAACCATATTACCTGCTGCCGACGAAAAACCTTACACAGCCAAATACAGTGAAACTGATCCGGGTAAAAACTGGGCTGATGAGAACTTTGATGATAGCAAATGGAAAACAGGTACTGCTCCTTTTACCGACGACAAAGCCTCATCGAAAGAGCTGTGGACAAGCCGCGACATTTGGGTGCGCCGCACGTTTACCTACAGCAAAACCAATTTCAACAAATTATACCTGAAATTACATCATGACGATGATGCCGAAGTTTTCCTGAACGGCGAAAAAATAAATACCAGCAGCGGTGCCAACGGCGATCTCCAAATGTTTGAGCTAAGCAGCGAAGCAGTGAGCAAATTAAAAGTTGGCGAAAACGTACTGGCTTTGCATTGCACCAACACCGGCGGTGCCGCCTGGATTGATGCCGGCCTTGCCGATGAACTAAAACCAACCGAACATGCAGAACTACAAGTAGCCAAACAAACAGGCGTAGTGATAAAACCTACCCAAACCGTTTACAGCTTTAAATGCGGCGAGGTTGATTTGCAATTGACCTTCACTTCTCCCCTGTTGATGAATGACCTGGCTTTGTTTTCAAGACCGGTATCGTACATTGCTTACAGCGTAAAATCAAACAGTGGCAAGCAGCATAAAGTGCAGGTATATTTTAGCGCATCAGCAGATTTGGCCCGTAATAAGCCTAATCAAGCAGTAACGGCTAAGCAATATACCAGTGGTACATTATCTATTTTAAAATTAGGTACTGTTGAGCAACCTGTTCTGCAAAAAAAAGGTGATGATGTACGTATTGACTGGGGTTACTTATATGTAGCTGCCCCTAAAACGTCTGGTACTGCACAGTACGTAAGCAGTAACGAAGCCGGTGTAAATTCATTCTTCAAAAACGAAAGTAAATCAACTACTAAAGAAGGTACCGATGTGGTTTTAAACACCATTATTCCTTTTGGTACGGTTGGCGCTACGGCAGTGAGCAAGTTTATTGAATTGGGTTATGATGATATTAACCCGGTACAATATTTCCATACCAATTTAAAACCGTGGTGGCAAACTGCACAAACCAAAACCATAGAACAGGTGTTGGCTAAAGCGGCAGTTGATTATCCTTCGGTTTTAGCCAAATGCCAAATCTTTAATACATCGTTATATAACGATGCGGTTAAAGCCGGTGGAGATAAATATGCTAAACTGTGTGTACTGGCTTACCGCCAGAGTATTGCTGCACACGCTTTGGTAAAAAGCCCGCAGGGCGAAATCCTGTTCTTATCTAAAGAAAACTTTAGCGGCGGTTTTATTAATACGGTTGATGTTACCTATCCTTCTGCGCCCTTGTATCTACTGTACAATGCCAACCTGCTGAAAGGTATGTTAAACGGCATTTTCTACTTTAGCGAGAGCGGCAAATTTGACCACGACTTTGCAGCGCACGATCTAGGTTCGTACCCACAGGCCAATGGCCAAACCTATGGCGAAGGTATGCCGGTTGAAGAATCGGGCAACTTACTGATCCTGACTGCTGCTATTGCCAAAGCAGATGGCAACGCAGCCTACGCTAAAAAACATTGGGCAACCTTAACCAAGTGGACCAACTATTTAGTGAAAGAAGGCTTAGACCCGGCCAATCAGCTTTGTACAGATGATTTTGCCGGTCACCTGGCGCGTAATGCCAATTTATCGGCTAAAGCCATTGTGGCTATTGGCTGCTATGCACAATTGGCCGGGCAATTGGGGGATAAAGCTACTGCCACTAAATACCATGCCATAGCCAAAGAAATGGTTGGCAAATGGATGCAAATGGCTGACGCGGGCGACCACTACTCGTTAGTATTTGATAAGAAAGAAACCTGGAGCCAGAAATACAACATTGTTTGGGACAAAATACTCGGGCTAAATTTATTCCCGCAATCGGTTTATGATCGCGAGGTTAAGTTTTATTTGACCAAGCAAAAGGAGTTTGGCTTGCCACTGGACAGCCGTAAAACCTACACCAAAAGCGACTGGATTATCTGGACAGCAACTTTAGCTAAAAATCAGGCCGACTTTAAATCCGTGGTTGCTCCGGTTTACAAGTATACTCAAGAAACACCTACCCATGTGCCAATGGGCGATTGGTACGAAACAACGGATGGAAAACAAGTTGGTTTTCAGGCACGTAGTGTAGTTGGTGGTTACTTCATCAAAATGTTGGAGCAAAAATGGGCGTCTAAATAATATTAGCCCCAAGCCTAATTATCATCAATTCAACAAAAAGCCTGTTTCTAACTTTCAGAAACAGGCTTTTTGTTTACTTCCCCCCAAATTTAGAAACGCCTTTTGCAGCTTCGATAATTAAATCGGCAACCTCTTTTGGGTGCGATTCAAAAACAGAATGGCTCGCACCTTCTATCTCTACGGTGTGGCTTCCGGCGCGTTTAGCATACATACGTTCCAGATCAGGATTTATAATGCGATCTGATTTGGCTACCATATACCAGCTTGGTTTGGTTCTCCAGGCTGGATTTTGAATGATGGCGTGAAAAGCTTGATCTGCTATGGGCATTTGCGAGTTGGCCATAAATGTTGCTTGTTTTACGGGTAGATCACCTGCAAAATCTGCTGGAAACTTTGCAGGATCAATATAATCAAAACCATTTGCTGGCTTTAATAATGATTTATAGGCAGATGGCATGCGTTTACCATTATCGGCTGTTCCACTATACTTACATGATAGCCTTTACTTATCAAAACTTCGTAAACCGGTTTCCAACCCGAGCCATCTACAAAAGCACCATGTACTAATACTATATTTTTGACAGGAGATGCCTGTTGTGCACGGGCTGGCAAAGTAAATAAAGCGGCCAATGCTAAAGTGCAAGCCACTGTAAAAAGCCTGATTTTTTTGAGTGCATTTTTCATGATATATAGACGTTAATGTTAAACTTTAAACTAAACCTATAATTACTGACTGTTAAAAAGTATTGCCGCATTGGTTTATTACGATACTGGAGAGTTCAATCATAATCGCACACAAACATATGATGTTTAATTTAAACATATGATGAATTGATGTAGTTTTATTGTCACAATCATATCCTCAAACAGCGTAATTTCAGTAACACGGCCTTTACGAATACGTTATAGCAGATAAATATGTTGTTTTATTGATTTTGGGGTATTCTAAAAAGTAATTTGCAGGAGTGTAGTTTGTTTACGAACACTTTTTAGATAAAAATCCTTGCAAATGAGAATCACTCCCAGCCAATTAATGAAGCATTTAGGTTTCATCTTACTTTACCTGCTGCATACAATTAATGCTGTAGCAGGCAAGGTTTATACAGTTAATAATCAGGGCGACTTAACAAAAGCTGCATCTTCTGCCCTGGCGGGCGACGAAATAATTATTGCTAACGGTAATTATAACAATTGGGAAACGGTTATAAATACCAATGGCGCACCCGGCAAACCAATTATTATACGGGCTGAATCATCGGATAAGGTCTCGTTTTCGGGCGATGTAAATAAACCAATATTTCAGTTAACAGGCAGCTATACAGAAATTTCGGGAATAACCTTTTCGGGCTGCAATGTATTTAAGGCGCATGGAGGCTTTTTGATTGAATTGCATAATTCCAAACACTGCCGCGTTACAGATTGTGTTTTTACTAAAAACATAGCTAAAGATCAATTCATGCCCATTGTGGTCATATCCGGCAAGGGAGAGGATAACCGCATAGACCACTGCACCTTCGACAGTAATATAGATAATCAGGAGTTACAAGTAAAAATCACTGCCGATGCAGTGCCTCAGAAATCGATGATTGATCACAACATATTTAAAGACAAGGATAAAGTAAGCTGGAAGGTATTTAACGGTGGTGAGTGTATACAGATTGGCCAAGACCCGGTTTTATTAGGAACCCAGTACGCATATTCCACAGTTCGCGACAATCGCTTTATCCATTGCAATGGCGAAGCAGAAGTGATTAGTAATAAAAGCTCTGGTAACAGATATATCAGTAATTATTTTGAAGATTGCCAGGGCGAACTGGTAATGCGAGGCGGGCATGATTGTTTAATAGACAGCAATACATTTAAAGGCGGTACAGGTGGTATTAGAGTAAATGGCACTCATCATACCATTACCAATAATATATTGAGCGGCCTGCCAACAGGAATACGATTAATGTACGGAATGGCAAAAGGTAAAACTGAGATCGGCTTTTACATTGCCGCGAGTGATTGTATGATTAAAAGCAATCACATCACCAGAGCCACTACCGGAATTTTGATTGGTGACAGCAAAAATGCAGACTGGACCGGAAAATTCGACACCAAGAAATATCCATCCAGAACCTTGCAGGATGTTGCTCCTTTTAACAACACACTTATTGGCAATCAGATAGAAAACACCCAAACACCAATTTTACATAATGAAAACTAATATCAGGAATTGCCAACCAGTTAAAGGTTAATATTATAGGAGTTTTTATTCTCGCACATTACGAACGTGCTATGTGTACTCCCAATACTTGTTACAGAGCCTAATTTATTAAATACAAAATCCTGATAATGCTTCATGTCTTTTGCATAAACTTTAAGCAAAAAGTCAAAGTCGCCCGAAATGTTATAACACTCAACTACTTCTTTTAACCGAAGAATATCGGCAACAAAATCGTGCCCTATGCTTTTATCATGCTGTTTAAGTTTGATATTACAAAATACAATCAATCCATAATTGAGCTTTTCGGCATCGATTAATGCAATGTATTTTTTGATGTAACCACCAGCTTTTAAACGCTTTACCCGCTCAAAAACCGGCGAAGGCGAAAGGTTAACCTTGGCCGCCAACTCTTTAATGGTTATCTCAGAATCTTCTCCCAATAACTTTAGCAACTGTAGATCCGTCTCGTTTAAATCTTCCATAGAATAATTTTCTTTTACATTGAACACTAAAGCCGAATACCAGTTTAATATTCTTTATTTAAACTCAAATATAGATTTTTAAACCTAACTTATGCTTCTTAATCAGTTATTAAATCTTTCTATATAGCTTTGTTCAGAATTTAGCACCATCATGGTGCTATACGCAAACAAGAGTTCTTTTTTTACTTTATCTACCAGAAAAGGTTTTCGAGCAATCGAAATTAAAAGGGAACCGTGTGAAAATCACGGGCTGTCGCGCAACTGTAAATAACATAAAAGTTTCAGCCAGCAATGTCCACTGTCCCGATACATCGGGATGGGAAGGACGGTTGAAATGTTATAAGCCAGGATACCTGCCCACTCTGGAAGGACAATGCTTTCGCGGAATAAAGCAGTGGTCTGATCTGACGGTTTTATACCGGCTGGCAATATGCCCGTCCGATTGCCCCAGCCTGCCCATTTTCGTGAAGCGTTGAAAGTTTTTTTAAAGTACGTTTTAACTGTTTTTCAAATTAAAATCTTTTAAAGAAATGCTAACGCAAAACCTGGGTTATCCGCGAATCGGTAGCCAACGACAACTTAAAAAAGCCTGCGAACAATATTGGGCAGGCAAGATCGAACTAAGAGAATTAAGAGAGGTTGCCCGTAAGATCAAAGAAGAAAACTGGCAAACCCAGCTCGATGCAGGGATAGACCTTATTCCATGTAACGACTTTAGCTTTTATGACCAGGTGCTTGACACCAGTTTAATGCTGGGTGTTATCCCCCACCGCTACTCGCCGGTATTATCGCAGGTTAAAGCCAATAGCGAAATCGACCTTTATTTTGCCATGGCTCGTGGTTACCAAAAAGATGGACTTGACATTACAGCAATGGAAATGACCAAATGGCTGGATACCAATTACCATTATATAGTACCAGAATTTACTGCCAATCAAGAGTTCAGCATTTTTTATGAAACTGTATTTGGCGAGTACAATACTGCCAAACAATTACTTGGGCAAAAAGCCAAGCCTGTATTAGTTGGCCCGGTAAGTTACCTGTTGCTAGGTAAAGAAAAAGAACAGGGTTTCGACAGAGTAGATCTGATTAAAAAGTTGGTACCCGTTTATGTAGAGATTATTAACCGGCTTAAGCAACAAGGTGCAGAATGGGTACAGTTAGATGAGCCCTGCCTGGCGCTTGATCTTTCTAAAAAAGAGAAAGAAACATTTGAGTTTGCTTATCGTAGTATTGCCAACCGTGTGAGCGGTATTAAATTATTAGTAGCTACTTACTTTGAGGCGCTATTAGATAATACACAACTAGCTGTAAACCTGCCTATCAATGCTTTACATATTGATCTTGTTCGTGGCGCAGACCAACTAGATGAAGTTCTTGCACTGATCCCTGCACATCTTCAACTTTCATTAGGTGTTGTTGATGGACGTAATGTTTGGAAAAACGATTACGAAAAATCATTGAATCAGATTAACAAAGCAGTTGAAAAACTAGGCGCAGGCAGAGTAATCATA
>Ga0116227_10000142_pt1 | contig 118515 bp, 129 predicted proteins | sample S1TSphgellanicum_FD_89693 | JGI IMG/M metagenome (GOLD analysis project Ga0116227, IMG submission 89693) | Host-associated microbial communities from peat moss isolated from Minnesota, USA - S1T2_Fb - Sphagnum magellanicum MG | ecosystem: Host-associated > Plants > Peat moss > Unclassified...
GGCGAACTGGTGGTCATGTTGGTACATATCACCTTGGTGTTTTGGGGTACATATGATTGGGGCATAACTATTCAATTTTTCTGAGTTTGTAATCAACCAGTATCTCTACGTTATTTTTCACTTCTTCTGTAATATTTACATCCGAGGTTTCTATCCATTTACCTGCCGTATCTAATAGTGTTTGCTCGGTAATTTTCACATTATATTCAGAGAACCTGTACTTCACTACGGGTTTATACTTTTGTTCGTACTGGTTCTCAATAGCATCTTTATTGTAACTGCCTGGCTTTAGTCTGCCTGTTTTGGCAAGGCTTACCTTGTCGGCTGTTTCGCCGGTTATGGCTTGGGTAAAATCGAGGATCGAGGTTTCGCCTTCAAATAACTGTGAGTAAAACGGGCGCGAGTAAGGCTCAAATGCAGTATTGTCGGCTACCAGGTGCCTGTCGAAAAACAGGTCGTAGAACAACTTGGTGTTCAGGTCTTCGATCAGGTTTTTTTCATTAACAATGATGCTTTCACACACGGTTAAAAATTTAAGCAAATTGGTTTTAGTTTCCGGGTCGCGCAAAAAGCTAAACTTTTCAGTCACCGCAGCCCTATGCTTTTTCCATTTTTCTATTATTTCCTGGTGGTTAAGTATGTGCTGTATTTTACCGGTTTGCATATCCACCTGTGCCAGCACATCACTCTTCACCAAATCAACATCGCTTACCAGGGCAACGGCTTCTTTAAACCCTTCTGGATATACGTTAATAATGTTTTCAACCAGTGTAACATTCACCAGCATACTGGTGGCGCTTCTTTTACGGCTTACTGTAAACTCGCGCCTGGTTTCGGCATGGCTTTGTACAATGCCGTTTAAGCGGGTCATGGTCATTTGCTCAATGCGATAACGGGCACTATCCCCGATAATTTCGGCTGGTGGCGTAGTGGGTTCTAATGAATTATTGAGAGCGATTAGGTTGGATTGTTGTACCTTATTTTCGATTTCGGCGTTCTCTTCTTCAAAAAATCTGAACTTGTTCATTGGTATTAGGTGTTGGGGTATCTACTAATACATCAATAAAGTTTCCTTTGTTTTAAATACCTGTACTTTAGCGAAATAATGATTGAATTTTATCGCCAAAGCTAATTCTGTGTCCGCATAGAACGGTACAAGCGGACGGACGGACAAGCTTTAAGACAAATAAAAAAGGACGAAAGATTAGGGAATTGAATCCTTCATCTTTCGTCCTTTTATCTTTCTGTTTTTTTGAAACCTATTTCTGTCTAAAGAAAATCTGGATCGGTACACCGCTGAAATCGAAGTTTTCGCGCAGCTTATTTTCAATAAAACGGCGGTATGGTTCTTTGATGTATTGTGGCAGGTTACAGAAAAACGCAAACATTGGTGATGTAGCATTGATCTGGGTAACGTATTTAATTTTAACAAACTTGCCTTTCAATGCCGGTGGCGGGTAGTTCTCGATAATTGGCAGCATAATGTCGTTTAGTTTTGAGGTAGCGATTTTTTTGGCGCGGTTCTCAAAAACATCCTTAGCAACATCAAGCACTTTCAATACACGTTGTTTTTCTGTTACCGATGTAAACACGATAGGCACATCAACAAAAGGCGCAATTTTTTCGCGGATGGTTTCTTCGAAAACCTTAACGGTTTTGTTATTCTTTTCGATCAGATCCCATTTGTTAACCACCACCATGATACCTTTTTTGTTCTTTTCGGCCAGGTGGAAAATGTTAATATCTTGTGATTCGATACCTTCCTGTGCGTCGATCATCAGGATAATTACGTCTGCTTCTTCCAGCGCTTTGATGGTACGCATTACCGAGTAAAACTCGATATTTTCTTTCACCTTGGTTTTTTTACGCAAACCGGCAGTATCGATCAGCATAAAATCGTGACCGTACTGGTTAAAGTGAATGTGGATACTATCGCGGGTGGTACCGGCAATTGGGGTAACAATGTTACGATCTTTACCAATCAGTGCATTAATGATTGATGATTTACCCACATTTGGGCGACCAACTATCGCATATTTAGGGCGGGTATTTTCTTCAACCACGTCATCATCAAAGGTTTTAACAACCTCGTCTAATAACTCTCCTGTACCAGAACCTGTCATCGATGAGATGCTGTAGATCTCGCCCAGGCCTAAGCTGTAAAAGATAGTGGCATCGGCATTTAATGATGTGTTATCAACTTTGTTAACCACCACAAATACAGGCTTTTTACCTTTACGTAGTATGTTGGCAATCTCATCGTCAAGGTCGGTGATACCTGTGGTAACATCAACCACGTATAAAATTGCAGATGCTTCTTCAATTGCGATGGTTACCTGCTCGCGGATGGCTGCTTCAAAAACGTCTTCGCTGTTGGCTACATAACCGCCGGTATCTATAACTGTAAAGTTACGGCCAATCCACTCGGCTACACCATAATGGCGGTCGCGGGTTACACCACTCACGTCATCAACAATGGCTTTACGGGTTTCTGTCAGGCGGTTGTATAGGGTTGACTTGCCCACGTTTGGGCGCCCTACAATAGCTACTATATTGCTCATTTTTTTGGGGATTAAAGAACCAAGAGCCAGTGAACAAGTAAAAATGGACTTGCTTGTGGTAACCCTTGTATTCTTATTTATATTAAACTTACTACCTGTAAGTTAAGTAATTCTTACTTTCTTATTATGCAATTACAAATAACCGAAAACCATCGCGGTTCCTGGTTCTTTTCTCTTGCGTCTAATTATACAATTTACATCAATCGCCAGGCATCTTGTTTCCTGGCTCTCGTATCTTGTTTCTCTCTTAGTCCTCGTACCCGAACTGTTTTAGATAGTTCTTTTTACTGCGCCAATCGGCAATTACTTTCACAAACGTTTCCAGGAAGATTTTCTTTTGAAAAAACTCTTCCATGCTGCGGCGCGCATAAGTACCAACTATTTTAAGCATCTCGCCGTTTTTGCCGATCAGGATATTTTTTTGCGAATCGCGTTCTACAATAATCTCTGCGCTGATGCGGTATAGTTTGTCACCTTCTTCAAACTTGGTGATAATAACCTCAGTGCTGTATGGGATCTCTTTTTTGTATTGTTTAAACACCTGCTCACGGATCATTTCCGACGCAAAGAAGCGGTCATTACGATCAGTCAGGAAGTCTTTTTCGTAATAAGCGGGATGCTCGGGCAAGTTCCCGATAATGAAATCCATAATTGCCTTTACGTTATGCTGGTGCAGGGCCGAGATCGCGAAAATTACTTTCGGGTTCAGCTTCTCTTGCCAGTACTCTATTTTCTGCTTAACGGTTTCCTCGTCGCTTTGGTCAATCTTGTTAATCAGCACAGCAACCGGGGCTTCCGATTTCTGTAGTTTGATCATCACATCGCCTTCGTCGTATTTCTCGTTAATATCAGTAACCAGCAAAATCAGGTCGGCATCTACAATAGATCCTTCAACCTGGTGCATCATGCTTTCTTGCAGCATGTATGCCGGTTTAATAACACCGGGGGTGTCAGAAAACACAATCTGATACTCGTCTGTGTTAACAATACCCAGAATACGGTGCCTGGTAGTTTGCGCCTTCGGGGTAATGATTGACATTTTTTCTCCCACCAGCGCGTTCATCAGAGTTGATTTACCTGCGTTGGGTTTACCAATAATGCTTACAAAACCTGCCTTATGACTCATTTAAAAATATTTAATTTTTTATTTGGACTACAAAGAAACGAATTATATCTTTGCAGTCCAATAAAAAACACAAGATAGTGCGGGATGGAGCAGTTGGTAGCTCGTCGGGCTCATAACCCGAAGGTCGTAGGTTCGAGTCCTGCTCCCGCTACCCAGAAAGAAAAGCCTTAGATGAAAATCTGAGGCTTTTTTGTGTTTGGGTGTCTTGATATAACACAAGTCGTAATTACCCCCTTAAGTTGTCGCGTTTGCACCTTTGCCTGTACATGCCATCACTGTACCTTTAGATAAACTAAAACAGAAAATTACTTATGGCAACTCAAATTTTTTTGAACCTACCTGTTAAAGATCTCAACCGTTCTATAGATTTTTTCACCAAGCTTGGCTATACTTTTAACCCGAAATTTACCGACGAAAAAGCAACCTGCATGATTATCAGCGATACTATATATGTAATGCTGCTGACAGAAACCTTTTTTCAGACTTTTACAAAGAAACGAATTATAGATGCGCATAACGAGGTAGAGTGCTCTATCTGCATATCTGCCGATAGTAAAGATGCCGTTAATGAAATGGTAAATAAGGCAGAGGCCGCAGGTGCCACAATACCAGATCCGGCCAGCGATTACGGCTTTATGTACCAACATAGCTTTGCAGACCTTGACGGCCACCATTGGGAATATATGTGGATGGACCCTAATGGTATGCCTGAGCACATGAGATAATAACTTGAATGGGCAAAGCAAACCTCATGGGCTTCGGCAATTACATGAACAAAAAGTGCTATTATTTATTTAGTATGCTCAGTCAGCCAGTGGAATTGTTTCTCAGAGAGCTGAAAATGCCGATTTGTGCGTTTTAATTCAACATGCAAACTATCGTCGCCTCTTAATCCGTCTAGCGTAATTGTACTGCTATCAGGAATGCTATATTTAAATTCCAGGAAAAATTCCTTCATGTTAGCATACTTTTTAAAACCAAGCAGGTGTGTTGCGCTATCAAGGCCATAAGAAAAATAGGCGCGGTTGTATCTGTGCCTAAAAAGCGTGTCGTTTGTTCCTATACTACCAAGCCCATTCTCAAAGATCAGATCTTTCCAACGCAAAGTATCTAACATTGATAGCGGAATGTCTTTACTATTTAAACGATATTGTACAACCGCATATACACCGTTTTTTACAGGCTGATTTTCTGAATTGTGCGGCATGGATTGGGTAAAGCTTTGGTAAAATGGAAAGATAAGGCCTACTGCTACAACGATACATTTTAATACCACTCGGATAACACGCATCCATTTTTTTGTGTACTTGAAATGATAAATTTTCCCCTCGGGTGCTGGTTTATTCAATATAAAAAAGTTAATTAATCGTTCGCTCTCATTTACTAACAAAAACAGGCAGGTAAACTCCATTTGCATAGAAAATATTTTAACCGGGATGTCATAAGAGAGGTTTAACATCATAACGTTTAAGAACACCCCTGTAGCCATCAAAACACCAAGCGAAATTGTACGGCGGTAAAGCAACAATAACGCAGCCACCACCTCCATAGCTCCGGAAAAAAACTGATATGTTCTTGAATAGCCGATGAAGAACCATGATAAACGCATTGGCAAAAGGTCGCCAAGCGGCGTAGCCATTGCATGTAAGTCCGGGAAAACCATTTGTTGCCCAAACAGCTTGATGATACCGTAAGAGAGCGCCACCAAGATGATATAATAACGGGTAAACAAACAAAGCCAGTAATTAAGATGAATATAATTAGGCCTTTTTTTATCCAGTACCGACCAGACCAGCGCAGCGATAGCTGCAAGACATAAATACGTCCACAAGCGTGCCCAGCCCATTGATGTATCGCCGCTGCCATTTTCTGGAACGAGCACGGGACGGACATGAAAAAACAAAGCATTTGCTTTTATAACTAACCAGTCTGTTATTTTGCCGTAATATTGCGTTATCGAGCTAACTCCGGGTATGGCATCCAACCATGTAATTGGCGCAATCTCTAAAAAGAGGTAAATGAAGAAAAAACGAAAGATGATCTTCTTCCAAATCGGCCAGTGCGAATTTTCAGCTGTTTTCATAAATATTTAAATTTAACAAAATGCTCATGAAAGCACTACACGATAATGCTATTTTAAATCATGAATATAAATAACAAATAGCTATAAATGAGGGGTTTTTAAAGCAAAGGCTTAGTAGAAATACTGAAATTTCTTGCGTTGAAAAACAACTGTTACCTAAATTTAAATCAATCAACCGGGATTCAGTCAAATTTAATATGTTTGATTGTATGAATCAGCAAGCTACCCCTGCAAACTCTGTAAGCCGAATACTTACCGCAAGCCTTATCGGCACCACCATTGAATTTTTTGACTTTTATATATATGCCACTGCCGCCGTGCTGGTATTCCCTAAGTTATTTTTCGCGGCCTCTGACCCTACTTCGGCTACGCTGGAGTCGCTGGCTACTTTCGCGCTTGCTTTTTTTGCACGGCCGTTGGGTGCGGCACTATTCGGGCACTTTGGCGATCGTAATGGACGTAAGGCTACACTGGTTGCTGCTTTGCTAACCATGGGGCCGTCAACCGTTGCCATCGGGCTTTTACCGGGCTACGCCAAAATAGGTATTGCAGCCCCGATCTTACTGGCCTTATTCCGTTTTGGGCAAGGTTTAGGTTTGGGTGGCGAATGGGGTGGCGCAGTACTACTTGCAACAGAAAATGCACCGGCAAATAAAAAAGCATGGTATGGCATGTTTCCGCAGTTGGGCGCACCGATAGGTTTCCTTTTATCGAGCAGCATATTTTTTGTGCTCAGCAAAGCCATGAGCGAGGCAGATTTTATAAACTTTGGCTGGCGCATCCCTTTTATTGCCAGTGCACTGCTGGTTTGGGTTGGGCTATATGTACGAACCAAGATCTCGGAAACGCCGGATTTCATGAAGATAGTAGACAATAACGAGCGCGCAAAAGTGCCCTTTGCCGATGTTTTTGTTAAGCACACCAAAGCTATTACGCTAGGCACGCTGGTTACCATCACCACCTTCCTGCTGTTTTATTTAATGACGGTGTTTACCCTAAGCTGGGGCACTTCGGCACTGCATTATCCTAAAAGCAATTTTCTGATTATACAGATGATCTCGATGCTATTTTTCGGTATAGGTATTCCACTATCAGCTGTATTGGCAGATAAGTACGGACGCAACAAGATGCTTATCGTGGCAACCATCCTCATCATGGTGTTCGGCCTTATTTTTGCGCCTTTATTTACCACAGGCAGCCTGGCTATAACTGCGGTATTCCTTTCTTTAGGTATGTTTTTGATGGGGCTTACTTACGGGCCAATTGGTACGGCACTGGCGGGCATTTTCCCGGCATCGGTACGTTATACCGGTGCATCGCTGGCTTTTACGCTGGCTGGTATTCTGGGCGCTTCGCTTACACCATATTTGGCAACTACCCTGGCGCACAATTACGGGCTAGCTTATGTAGGTTATTATTTAACATTTGCGGCGGCGGTTACTTTGTTAGCATTATTAGGTGCTGGTAAATTGATGAAGCAAGAAGCAGTGTAATTACCATATCGACAATTTAGAAAAGCCTTAGATTTTCGTCTAAGGCTTTTTTCGTTTACATCGCCTGCTAACTAGTTGTATATTAATATATAAAACCTTATTTTAGGATAAATACTTCCCGTTACAGCCATTATACATAGCCCATTAATTGGCTTCTAAAAATTATTACTTAGAACTAAGCCCACTTTATGCAACGAAATTCATTCCTCAAATCATGCCTTGCGGTTGGTGCAATTATAGTAACTCCAATTACGCTTATTGCGAAAACGCTGTCAGCCTTCAGGGTAAATGCAGGTTTTATGGTAGATGCTGGTAAAAGCCGCACCGATAAACCGATTACCCTGATGGAAGGCGATACCTTCTACAATAAAGTATTAACTAAAGACACCGATGGCGACATCTATGTCTATGAATCGACCCGGGCGAAAGAGGGTGGCCCCGCCCACCATTACCACTTTAGCCAGGACGAATGGTGGTACGTTTTACAGGGAGAATTTCTGATTAAAATTGGAGATACTACCTACAACTGTAAAGCAGGCGACAGCGTGTTCGGCCCACGAATGATACCGCACAGCTTCGCCAAAATTGGAGAGGGCGATGGCCGTTTACTGCAGTTTTTTCAGCCTGCCGGCAAAATGGAGGAGTTTTTTACTAAAATAAGTGAAGGTGTTGCCAAAAACATGACGGAAGCAGAGCAGGATAAATTTAGGGAAGAACACGGCTTTAAACGGGTTGGGCCTGCGATAAAGAACTTTAAGAAAATGTAATACGAAGGCCTCTGCCGAATAACAGAGGCCTTTTTACTTTAGTAAATAACAATGATTAACCCTTCAAATTCTCCGTAAAAAAATCAATGGTACGTTTCCAGGCCAGTTCTGCGGCGGCTTTATCATAGCGCGGTGTGGTATCGTTATGGAAACCGTGGTTTGCCCCTTCATAAATAAAGGCTTCATATTTTTTGTTGTTTGCTTTTAAGGCCGCTTCGTAGGCTGGCCATCCGCCGGTAATGCGGGTATCTAACGATGCATATTGCAACATTAGCGGCGCTTTAATTTTAGGCACGTCTGCAACATCTGGTTGGGCACCATAAAAAGTAACAGCTGCCGCTAAGTCTGGCAGCCTTACAGCCATCATATTGGCTATGCCTCCGCCGTAGCAAAAACCTACAACGCCAACTTTGCCATTGCAGTCCTTATTGTTTTTGAGATAATGGAAGGCATCAATAAAATCTTGCTCCATTTCACCTTTGTCGCGCTTGGCTTGCATTTCGCGGCCTTGATCGTCATTGCCTGGATAACCACCGAGTGGAGTCAGGGCATCAGGCGCAAGGGTAACAAAACCAGCGAGGGCTGCTCTGCGGGCTACGTCTTCTATATAAGGATTTAAGCCTCGATTTTCATGCACTACAACAATGCCACCAAGTTTAACTTTGGCATCCGCTGGTTTGGATAGCAGGGCTTTAATTACCCCACCACCTTTGGGCGAATCATAAGTAATATATTCTGATTTTAAGCGCGGATCATCGGCCTTAACCTGTATGTTATCCTGGTAATTGGGCATCAGGAAACTCATTAAAGCAGGCACAGTTAAACTGCCAACGGCATAAAGTGACAACTTTTGCATAAACCCGCGACGGTCGAGGCGGTTGTGTGCATAATCATCATACAGGTCAAATACCTCTTGCTTAATGTCTTCTTTATTAATCTGGCTCATGGGTGATGGTTTTACCCAAATTTAATAAAAACAGCGTAAATTGACTGTTAATCAAAGCGTAACAGTATCGCTACGCCGAATATCACCTACCGCCATATATCGCATACTAGTTAAAGCAGATTGCTGGAATGGTATTTGCACCCCTGTAAACATGAAAGACAAAACCATAAAAAAAGTTGCCAGGATAGCACTGGGTGCAAACCTAATTTTCGCTGGAATTAGCCACCTTACCTTTGCCCGCAAAGCATTTAAAGCACAGGTCCCGGATTGGGTTCCCTTAAAAATAGACGACACTGTAGTATACTCCGGCATAGCCGAAATAGCCTTAGGGAGTGCCTTAGTATTCACACCCGAAAGGCATCAGGCCACGGTAGGTAAGGTAGCAGCAGCCTTTTTTACTGCTGTTTTCCCAGGCAATATTTCCCAATACACCCACCACAGAAGCGCCTTTGGTTTAGATACCGATAATAAAAGGTTTGTACGCTTGCTGTTTCAGCCTGTTCTGGTTTACTGGGCATTAAAGAGCACAAGTAAGGATTAACAATTTATTTTAAAACGATTCATTCAGATTCAGGAAAAATCCTTTTTCACCAAATCGGCCGAAGGCATAATCGAGCGCTAAGTTAGTGCGTGTTGCTTTGTTAAACAGGATACGCAAACCAGCTCCATAACCCGGTTGAAAGGTTTGGAATAGCTTGGTACCTTGTTCATCATTAGCCGTTTGCAAACTACCAAAGGCAACACCGCTTAAAAATTTATTGCGGGTGATAGGGAAGCGAAATTCTGCTTCGGTATCGTTAAACTTGGTTCCTTTAAAATATTGAGAGGTATAACCACGGCCGCTTCTAAATGCGCCATCGCGGGCTGTACCGGGTAATTCAAGATAGGGTACTTCACCACTAAGTAGATAAGATCCCCAATTCCAGAAGGCCAGCACGGTTTCGGGATTTACGTCAGACAGGCTGATATATTTTCTGAAATCTGTAGTCAGCTGTACCGCATTCTTGGTACTTCCCATCCACGATTGGTTAACGCGGAAACCCACATCAGCATAAATACCTTTATATGCCCGGTTCTGATTATCGCGCGAAGTATACTGTACGTTAAACAGCAAGCCGTTGGCAGAGTATTGGCCATTGCTAAAGCCGTGCTCTTTATTATAAATTTTGTAGGGTGTTAGCGCACTGGTGTCTTTCTCGTCAATACTCTTCCGCACATCAAACGATGCCCCGGCCCCAACAAACAAGCCTTTTGCTACTTCTTTATATACCTTTTCTCTAACGTTATAATAAACAGAATTAAGCACCCGGCCTTTGCGTTCTGGGTTGGCTAAAGCTTCTTGTTCCGCGCTTTCGCCCGATACCTGCTTACCTATACCCAGGCCAAAATCTGGTGTAACAGATTTTGCAACTACGATATTACCCTGAAAGTTCCACTTATTACCGGGAGTATAAATATTATGGTTGATGTAGAAATACAAAATACCCTTGGTGGTAATAGATGCCGATGTCGCAGCTACCGACATAAATGTAGTGGGATCGTCGCCCAACTTGCGGCCTGCTACCGCCTTAATACCCACCTGGAAACCAATAGTAGGATTGGCCGCTATGTTGGGGATAATAGTGATACCAGATGACTTATGCAACGAATCTGGTGCTTTATGCGGATGAATAATATCATGGATCAGGTTGCCAACATCATATTGTTTCGATAGGTCATCGGTCTGCCTGGCCTTCAGGGTAACATGGCGCAAAGAATCTTGCTTTAGCGAATCAACGGCGGTTGTTACCTGGCCGATCGCACCACGACTGATACCCGCAAACAGAACCATTAGTACTAATATTTTATAGGTAGATTTATGCTGCACTTGATAGAATTAGTAGACGTTTGAATTTCAAATTATGGTAGCTTGTACCAAATTGAAACCATAAAACGGGTATAATGTTTAGTGTAGTATTGCCGTAGCAATGTCATATTTATTATTGCCGACTATAATTAGCGCATAATTTTGACTCAAAAGCTCCTGTCATAAGTCTGATATGGCTAGTTGATGTAAATGCCGACTACGCAAATTTATATATCAATGACAGGTATCATGAAAATTATCGGCAACAAATTCGCAATACAGTTTGGAATGGCAAAAGCCACATTGGACTTTAAAGGTGAAACATCACTCCATTTACCATCACCCAATAGGAAGGGCAGGAGACAGACATAACAGAAACCGTTGCCATTACCATGACTGAGCTGAGACCGCAACTTTTTATGATGACTTGGCAGGAGGCAAGCGGCACTACCGTAACCCAAGTCCAGGATTATGAGAATGAAACCGTGTACTCCAACTGGACTTCTCCAACAGAGAATTTGCAAACATAAAGGGCACACTTAAACCCATTTAGAACAATACCGCCCGCAGCTATGTATATAGCACATGAGATTTAATTGCGGCGCTTACCTACTGGCTATAACCATTTTATCCTGCAATGACACGGATAGCAGTTCGTCATCTGCAGATACAAAAATATCAATAGTTAGCAATCATCAGTCAACAACGCAGATCACTACCATCGCAACCGGCCAAACAACACCTGCAGAGTTAATCAGCTTTGCACAGTCGCTGATTGGTACGCCTTATCAATACGGCTCCAGTAACCCTGCTCAGGGGCTCGATTGTTCTGGTTTTGTTACCTATGTTTTTAACCATTTCGATATCACCGTGCCCCGAAGCTCGGTCGACTTTACTTTTGTACAACACGAAATTGACGTAAAAGATGCCAAACCCGGCGATTTGATCTTATTCACAGGCACCGACAGCACCATCAGAACCGTTGGGCATATGGGTATCATTACCTCAAACAGCGCAAACGGACCAACCTTTATCCATTCCACATCTGGCAGAGCCTATGGCGTTACAGAAACTTCTTTAAAGCCCCATTACCTGGGCAGGTATGTAAAAACGATCCGCATCTTCTCACAAAACAATTAATAACGGAAATATCTATAGTGACATTTATTTTTTTCCTGTCGCATCAAACTTATTGCCATAAAGAATGGTTTATTTAATTATTAATTAAATACAACATCGCCATGAACGAACAAGATAACATTAACAGACGTACCGTGATTGGCGGCATAGGCGCCACGCTGGCTGCAGCGGTGGTCTCGCCGGTTTTTGCATCAACAGAAACACATTCAACAAACAAAAAATCTATGGAAGCACAACCATTGCAAGATCCAACCAGTAAATATCCCAAACCACCTTTTGCAGAGCAATCGCAACCCTGGCCGGGCCTGGTAAGTAAAATGAACCCGAGGCCAGATCACGGCGAAACAAGTTACAAAGGCTCTGGCCGATTGGCCGGCCGCAAAGCATTAATCACCGGGGGCGATTCGGGCATGGGTCGCGCCGCCGCTATTGCTTACGCCCGCGAAGGTGCAGATGTAGCTATCAATTACTTCCCAACGGAAGAGCCCGATGCACGTGAAGTAATTGCGCTAATTAAAGCCGAAGGCCGTAAAGCAATTGCCATCCCTGGCGATTTACGCGACGAAGCTTTTTGTAAGCAACTGGTGGATAAAGCCGTGCAAGAATTAGGGGGCTTAGATATCGTTGTCAATAATGCCGGTCGTCAGCAATCGCATGCGTCCATACTAGATATATCAACCGAGCAGTTCGATTGGACGATGAAAACTAATATCTATGCGCCTTTCTGGATTATCAAAGCTGCGTTGCCGCATTTGCAACCTGGCTCGGCTATCATCGGCACAACCTCTGAGCAGGCTTATGACCCATCGCCCGACTTATATGATTATGCGCAAACCAAGGCCGCAACCATGAACTACGTAAAATCGCTGGCCAAACAACTAGGCCCTAAAGGCATCCGCGTTAACGGCGTAGCACCCGGCCCAATCTGGACCCCGCTACAGGTTAGCGGAGGCGCAACGCAAGAAAAAATTAAAACTTTTGGCGGCCAAACGCCGCTTGGTAGAGCGGGGCAACCGGCCGAACTAGCTTCAATCTATGTACAATTAGCTGCCGCAGATGCAAGTTATGCAACAGGCCAGGTATACGGATCATCTGGCGGAGCTGGTCAGCCATAAAAAAACATTAAGCTAAAGCGGATAAAACAACCATTCCGCTTTAGCCTAATCAGCTAATCTGCTGTGTGTTGTAAATTTAAAGTTAAGAAACATGACGATTATTGAAAATAAAGTACGTTTAAGCCGAAAGTTATCTTACATTTGCAACCCCAACAAAAATATAGTGCGGGATGGAGCAGTTGGTAGCTCGTCGGGCTCATAACCCGAAGGTCATAGGTTCGAGTCCTGTTCCCGCTACCCAAATGAAGTAAAAGGCCTTTTAGAGCAATCTGAGAGGCCTTTTTGTTTGGTTACTACTTGACTGAGGTACAGCGCAAGGTACACAAAAGCCCTTCGAGGTACACGTATCGTTTCTTAATAATCTACTGTGTATCAATGCATAGTATCGGACTCTGATTTTTTTATTTTTAATCAGTGGAACCAAGTGGCACACAACATTCACATCCTGTTCTTTCTGTACAGGTCAAAGACAAATGAAAAAGGCACAACGCCAATCTTCTGCAGACTTACTTTAGATGGTAAGCGTAAACAATTCTCAACAGGCTTCTTCCTTAAAGAGGATAGTTGGAACCGTCAGCTACAACGCTATCGAGGCACTTCGGTAGATGCCCAGCATGTCAATTCAGGACTTGAAACAATTCGTGTTAACCTTATAAAGGCATACGACGCAATTGCAAAAGAAACTCACACATTCACAGTAGAGAGCGTTTATAACCGTTACGCAGGTAATGACAGGGAGTACAAAACCCTCGTGCAAGCTTTTGAGTATCACAATGAGAAGATGAAAGAACTTGTTGGAAAAGATTATGTAAAAGCTACCTATGATAAATTTGTAGTGATACAAAAGCATGTGGAAGACTTCGTTCAATCTGCTTATAATTTAAGCGACTACCAGTTAGTTGAAATAAAGCTCAAGTTCCTCCAAGACCTTGACCACTACCTTAAAGTTGAGAAAGGGCATAATCAAAACACTATCAATAAGGTAATTGAACGAGTTAAGAAGGTCATTAAGATTGCAGTTGGTAATGGGTGGATAGCCTCAGACCCATTCATGCTTTATCAAAAGAAGAAGTATACCAAGGAAGTGGTGTTCCTCAACAGCCAGGAATTAAAGAAACTGGAAGTTCATAAGTTTGCACAAGAGCGCTTGGGTGTGGTTCGAGATTGTTTTATATTCTCATGCTATACAGGTCTAGCTTACAACGAAGCTGCTTTGCTTAGTACCGAACACCTCCAATTAGACGATAATGGAATTCTCTGGATTGATATGGTTAGGCAGAAAACTCACAGACCTATCGCTGTTCCGGTTCTCCCAAAAGCGATGAAGGTATTAAAGAAATATGGTTACCCATCAAATGAAGGTTTGCTGTTACCCGTTATCTCTAATCAAAAGATGAATTCTTATCTTAAAGAAGTTGCAGAAGTCGCAGGCATCAATGTACATCTCACACACCATATTGCAAGGAAAACCTTTGCATCAACTGTTTTGCTTAATAACGATATACCTGTTGAAATTGTATCCTTCCTATTAGGACACAGTAAAACGACTACTACAGAGCAGCATTATGCTAAGGTTGTTAAAGACTCCGTCATACGTCATATCAAAAAGCTAAACAAGAAGCTTTAAACATAAAAGGATAGTGGAGTTAATAGCTCCGCTACCTTATTTTCAAGGATTTTAACATCTTTGAAAATCAATAACACAATGTCAGAAGGCCCATACTACTCTTTTATTTAAAAAATCCCAAAAGCAACCATCGCGCGTATACACGAACACCGTCTTACAGATCCGTTTAAAGGTGCAGGTGAAGAATTTAGACGTGGCATATGGAAGAATGTTCCTGATGTGGTGGAACATACGTTTGGCGGGAAGTACGACACACAGTTTAAAACTACAGAGCAAATAAGATCTTTCCTTCAAGCCTTCCACGATATGTTTAATAAACGAGGAATAGATAGTAAACACCTGCATCCACTATTATACTTAATCCTTTTTCTCAAAGAGGATGTGGAGCAACAGGGCATAGCGAACGAGCGTTTTAACACGCTGCTTGATTATGCGCGGTTCATCGTGGATTTAATAATCAATTGTAGCTCTCATATACAACAGATGGACAAACGCCAAGATTACCAACGTGTTTATGATGAGTCTACTAACGAGTTCTTCTTCGCTAAAAGCGAGCTAGTTGAGACCATGAGCCACGAAGATTTACTTGAGTTCGTTCCTAAGGAAGATCAGGCAGACGACGTGGTTAAATATTTAAGGGTAAAACTACTTGATAATGAACTCTATGTGCCAAGAGATTTGGTGATCAACATCGGCAGTACAAGAATGCTTAAAGGCATTGATGGTCAGAAAATCCCGCAGATTGATCTACCTATGAGATTCAGATCAGATATACTTTCACATACGCTGGGTGCCATGCTTGGTGAACACAAGGCAAATAATACCATTTTCTACCAGGAGCTATCCAAGGAAACGATCGATCCGTCAGAATTGAAGAAGATTTACAATCAATATAAGAAACGAGCTACTAGTAATACTAATGCGCTCACACAGGTCGGGATATTAGTAGGTGACTACGTTAAAGACAACGCTATCTACAAAACCAAGATTGATATTGCCGGATTTCTGTTTGAATACTTCGCCCTCTTCAAAGCCTTTAAGTTTAGAAAGCCTATCACAATACCCGAAGACTATAGCCGTCTCACACAGTTCTACATCGAAAAAGGCATCACTAAAGAGACCGTAAGGATGATGATGAAGGATGTTGGGGAAATTTAGTTTTCAAAGATAATCTCTATAAATATCTATTTTAAATCATTCTAACTGGTATACAGTATTTTGCTGTCAAAATTAGTCCATTCAGAGTATTGCTCTTTTCTTATCTTTTTCCCCTAAACTCTTTTGTAATACAGATAGGGATTACAACTAACAACGAGATTGCTGCAGAGATCTCAATTCGAAGTTATATCAGTTCTGTCGGGATATTACTCTCCCAGGCATGTGCAAGAGTTGTTAAAAATTAATCAAATGAATAATGTATTCAAGCGCCTCCATGGCGCAAACGCCAAGTCTACCAAAAGTGGTAGCAGCACTGTGTTAACAGCTAAACAATTCCTTGGTAAGGAAGGCGACAAGTCTTACAGTAACCCCGATGCCTTTGTTAAATTTGCTGAAAACCTAAGAGAACCAGAAGTTGAGCAACTCGATGGAGCTTTCGAGTGTATGCAAAATGGTGACCGCACCATCGGCAGTATTGTAACTCGCTTTGATAAAGCAGATCGACCGTACACCTTTGTTAACTTCCTTAAATCCAATGCAACCATTGGGTTTAAATACATCCTAGATGGCAACATGAAACAGTTTCTTAAAGACTACATGGATGGTCAGTTTAAAGTTGGCTTCACACTCGAGGAGTTAGTTGAAGAAGCGATGAACGACTAATGTCATTAACCCACCCAGGGGCACATCGTCCCTGGGTTCTAACTCACAAATCTTAAAATAATAACAGCACATAATAATGTGCTGACAGAATCCCTATTGCATCATGAGAACACTAATTGAATTAGAATTACCTAACAAACAAACTTACATAAGCCAGATTGAACCGTTCAAATCAAACGGTATCCCAAGTAATTCCATTATTCACAAACAAGTTACCGGTTGTGGTATAACGACATTTGAAATCGAATATGCTCTTCACCATAGCATTATAATTCTACCGAACGTACCTGTCATCAAAGGTAAGGTCGAAGCATACAATGAGAAATATGAGGGAACAGGACAAGAGATACTTGGTGTACACAAAGGCATTGATGCTGATGATATCAAAGCCTACTTGCTGAAGGATGTTAAGTACAAGAAAATACTCACCACTCCCGAAGGCTTCATCACTAAAGTGCTGAAAGCTTTTGAAAACCAAATGGAGACACTGAAACAGGATTATTTCTTACTATATGATGAGTGCGAACGCATTATCACTGATGTATCCTATCGCGGAGCTATCGCAGCACCTCTTGACCTATTCTTCGAATTTGATAATAAAGCATTGGTGTCTGCAACAACCTTAACATTCAGCGATGAAAGATTTGACAGCTTCGACCATTATGTTATTAAGCCACTATATGATTACAGCAAACAGATAACAGTAATAAACACTAATAACGTTGTCACTACACTCAAAGGGCATCTCGATACGCTTCAAAGTGAACATACCTGCATCTTCATTAACTCAACAAATGGCATCCATGCTATCGCAGAATCGTTAAACATGAAAGCGCAGAGTAAAGCATTTTGCGCTCAGGAGAGTGTAGTCAAACTCTTGGAGAAAGGTTACATCAACGCATCCAGTGAGTTTGATAAAGACCACATGAGCAAGTATAACTTTTTTACAAGCCGTTACTTCTCAGCAGTTGACATTGAGTTGGAGTACAAGCCGGACGTTATACTGATTACTGATATATTTTTTGCTGATCATAGTATACTTGACCCTCATACAGAGGTTATACAAATTGCTGGCAGGTTTAGACAAGGTATCAACAGCCTGACGCACATAGCCAACTTCAACCCATTGATGAAAACAAAAACACCGGAAGAAGCAATAACTTACTTAGATGGATGTCTTGATACTTATGAGCATGTGGTAAAGTTATTTCAGAACTCAAAACATGAGGGAACCAGTGACACACTTAAATTTTTTGTTAAACATTCACCTATTGCCAGTTTCTATAGTAAAGGTAAACGTAACAGCTTCATGATCGACAATGCATTGAATGAAGAAAGGGTCAAGAGCTATTACACAGACAAGAAAAATTTACAATCTGCCTACTACTCGTTACCATTACATTTTGAATTAACCTCTATTGAAGAAGGCTATCCTGTAGGAGACGACGATTTATATACTTTGAAGAGCAAACAAACCAAGAAAGAAAGATATAGACAGGTTGCCATTCTGCTTGAAAGATATAACGCACCTATCGGTGGATTTCTATTCTTGTCACACAGTTCGCAGGAACAAAAAAATATCTTGGTTAGAAAATATCCTTTGATTGCTAATGCACATCGATGGATAGGCCTATCTGGCTTAGAAGCTACAGATTATGATGCCGTTAGCATTAATAAGGTTATCGCTGCTGCGAAAAAAATCCATGACATAGCCAGGATAGCACCTTATGTTCATAGCGCATTTGATCAGAACAAAACTGTACAAGAATCTGATGTATTTGAAAAGCTATCCGACATCTATAAGGAGCATGGAATCAAATTTAAAGTTAGCGCTACACACATCAGACGCTACTTTGATGCAAGACGAACTACAGAGAAGGGCCAAAACGTTTATATTATTGGCAATTGCTTAGCTTAATCGTTTTGCCAATTCAGAATTTTAAGATTTAGGTGTTTATACAGGCACTATAAACTTTGAATTAAAGTAATCAATTCAGAATCAATCAATTTCTTTGTTTTATACGTGACAGTAAAACTCTGAATTGGATGAACTAAGTGAAGCTGCCATAGTGCAGCTTCTTTTTGATTTAAGATTTGTATTCGATTAAATTTAACTGTTTACAAGTTAAGGAGTATACAACAAGCAAGTTATCCAACCCCATATATTTTTTCATCCCACTGTTTCAACCCTACCCCTCCACTCAAACATTATAAAGTGATTTTGTTATTTCGATTTGCTGCAAGTGCTTTAATCACACACACAGGTTCGAATCTACCCCCGTCCGCTCTCATGATGGAAAGTAGTAGTTCTGAGTGAACGTCACTGTCTATATGTTTTGACAAAGCCAAAACATCACTTTTTGGCAAATTCCTCAACATTTCCAGTTACTCTACAAAGAGTAGTTCCCGTACAACTCCTGCCTTTTAAACAAACAGTTTAAAAGTTGAGGAATTCACCTTGTGCGCTCCATTCACTCTGGACAAAACGCGTCCCATCCATCTCGCAAACATGCAAATCTCCATATCTTATGAATACAGAATCACAATTACCACAAACACAGCCTTTACGGAAGAGGTCACCGTACAGAAAACGGTGGACAATCCCTTATTTAAAAACGCAATACAATCATCTTCGACCACACAATGAAGCTATTGAAGCTGCCTTTATGGAGCTAATTAAAAGCGTTAAATCGCTTTACACAACACGCAATGAGCTAGTATTCGAGCGCAATGATAAGCGTGACAGGACGCTTAATAGCAGTACCATGCACACATTTATTACCTCATCACTTTATCTTGAACTCGAATGTGACTTCTTTGAATTGAAGTGTAAAGTGCTTTACGATTTCGAAAAATGCCCGTTTGAGCGGGAGATCAGAAAGCTGCTTACAATCCATCCGTTCGACACAGTAGCCAGGCATGAACCGAGAAAGAAAGGAGTTGCTGCATCTTTCGAAGCAGTGAAAGCCTTTCGCGGCATGACACACTTTTATAATCTATCCGACAAATAATCTCGCAGACCCATTTACAAATGCTTGGCGCAGTAGCACCAGGCATTTTTTGTCTAATTACTAACCATCAATCAAATCATGAACACCAAACAACAACCCACCAGTAAACAGAAGTTGTCAGCTTACAACCAAGCTGTCAAAGAAGCCTATTTCAAAATCTTAAAGGCTACCAAGAACCTTATAGCCTCCCTTGACCGTCATGAATTACGCTGTACATTACAACGATCAGATCGCTCGCAGCTTGGCCTTATGACTAAAGTACATGAGATTGTGAACCCGGTAATCTACCTCTGCCTCGAATGTACCGATGGCGAATCGCTATCGATACATTTTGGCTTCGAACTATTTAGTGATGAATGCGAGTACTCACATTTGACATCGAAGTTCATCCGCTTGCTTTACAAGCTAACCGGTGTCGAGCATACTGCCATTAATATTGAAGATTGCATCTGTACAGAGTATTTAATCACTGAATGTTCATCCTTATTCGAAATGATTGAAGATAGCGAACACAAGAACCACCAGTTTATGCTAATACCTTACAAAGCCTCACCTTCTAAAAGAAAGTTGATGAGAGTAGCATAAAGTATGTTTACTACTTGCTAACTTTGTTTCCAAACAAGGAGGATACACATATACAGTAATCATTACTATTACATATTATCTATAAGATATAAGCGTTTAGCTTTGTTCTTGCATCCCGAAATCTGGCGATCTCATAAATGCAACAAGAACAGACAAGTCGAATGCCCGCGCAAAAGCGTGGGCTGTGACCGTCTGTTGCATTGGGCTCCGCCAGAGCCTCGGGTGTGTGGACTAAGTTACAGTTCCACGCTTTCGTGCATAATAACCCACAAAGATGAACTGCTGGTGATAGCCCTATCACATAATGGCAACCCCACAACAAGAAGAACACTGGATTAAAATTGTCCTATGCGGCATTGTAACTCTCTTTATTATAGCTGGAGCAATAGGCTTACATTATGCCCCTGATAACGATCAGACCTCGCAAGTAAATACAAATCCCGCTATTGAGAGAACATCCATCGCAACCACACATCCTTCAAAACCAATACACAATAGTGTTATAATACAATCTTCCCAAAGTCGCGATTCCATTGAGCAAAATAACGTTGTCAGCGTATACTCGGGAAACTGCACCTATTACAGAAAGATCTGGGCAAATGCAGATAGCAATAGCATACACTATGAACCATTAAGTACAGGGTTCGCCAAAGTGGTCATCAACCGTACTGCCAAGAAACTGTACTTCTACTATAATAGCAAACTTATATTCCACTACTTCGGCTTCCTAAATGATACAGACTATGTCAATGGTGGCGAAGGCTTCACGTTTGACAGTGATGCAGATGCGCACAGGTACATAGCAGAACATACGTTTCTTTTAAATACCGAACGAATGTATAGCGACCTCGGCTATCAGTATGCCATTACCAATTACAAGGAGAACTGACTTCATCTTTTAAAAGGCAAAGAATATTTCTAACGCACTAATAAACAATTTACATACACACTTAAACCCATCGACAACAAGATGAAACAAATTCTATCTGTGCTGCTACTTGCAGCAGTGCTTACCACCTCATGTTCAAAAAGCAACAAACAGGATGACCAACCCACTAACGCCAACACTGTAAGTATCGGTGGTACTGATTACACAACCGCAGCCATCGGAACACAAACATGGACAACTGTAAACTATAATGGTAGCGGAGGGGTCAATTACAGCGGTAGCAGCACCAATGTGCCAACCTATGGAAAACTGTATACATTGGCCGAAGCAAAAGCGATCAGTCTACCTACAGGTTGGAGACTTCCAACCAAAGCTGATGCGGAGAAGCTGTTACTATTCTTAGGTGCTAAAACCGAAGACCCATCAACCTTTGATGCACAAAATGGAATAGCTGTACAAGGTGATGCAACTGTAGCCAAGAAGCTAAAGTCAAAAACTGACTGGGCATATACCAATGGTGACAATAGCAGTAACTTTAACGCTTATCCTACAGGTAACCAAAATGGTAATACATTTGACTCTAAAGGTCAATTAGCTAACTTCTGGACTAGTACTGCTATGAGTGGCGCTACAGACACTCAATATCTATTCGGCGTTTATAATACCAAGGAAGATAATGGTGACATTAATGATGATGCAGGTATGGATTATACGCCTCATGCTAGCACCACCAAATTAGCTATACGCTTTGTAAAAGATAATTAAAGCGTAATCATAGAGAGCTTACCCTTAACCGGTAAGCTCTTTTTCAATTGCAACGACTGTGCAATGTTATTATATCTACAGTATAATGTTTAAATTACCACAAGCCTTCACTTGCCTTCCCCGCTTCTGTTGCTTACATGGGGTAAGGCAAGCTACGCTTCTGGCCATAACGCGGAGGCCTCTCACACACCAGGAAGGTAGGCGTTCCTCACTCGTAAGCTCTATCAAAACATCACGCCAAGTTGCGTTCTGTATGGTAAGCTTTGCAGCACACCAAACCTCACCGGCATAGCCGACTTGTCATGCTATTTGACTTTCGCAAAGTCGTGATACACATTCGCTACCCCTGTCTTTTTATAAGTCAAGGCTACGCCTTAACCTTTAAAAAGTCAGTCGCTTATATTGTTTGGCTCGCCTGCGTCATCGCAAATGGCTTCAGCCTTGTCACGGGTTTTGTTGCCTGCGCTCAATCCTAGCAGTCAAAACCAGCGCCAAGCCTTTGTGAAGCATTCTTCATAGCCGCCTTACGGCTCCCTCTATGAAGACCATTTGCTCAACTCGCAGCACCTCGCCAACTATCGTACTACTCATCAACACATTACCCTCTCTTTTCAAATTAAAGAAGCAATGTGATTTTACTTTATCTTCGTTAGGTAATTTAAACCGTATCATCAATGTATCGTATAGCACAAGTTTGTATTAATGGTCATTCAATTAATCCAAGCGCAGATAAGTATCAAGAGTTTAATAAAGCATTTTGTGATCAATGTGGAGCCAAATCTATAACGGCTTGTCCTTCTTGCTCTGCGTCCATAAAGGGAAGGTACGATGGAGGCGGAATTGACTTTACAACTTACCATCCTCCCTTATTTTGTGATTCATGTGGGAAACCGTATCCCTGGACTTCGCAAGCAAAGGAGGCTGCATTCGAACTAATTCAATTTTCAGACATCCTGAATGATCAAGATAAAGGCGACCTTCAAGTAAGCATTAACAGTTTGATAGAAGGTGGCCCCAAGACACCATTAGCAATCTTCAAGTTTAAAAGTTACGCAACAAAAGCTGGTAAAGAGATTGCTTCAGGTCTAAAAGATATCTTGGTTGATGTAGTTAGCGAAACTATAAAAAAGGCTATTTGGCCCTAATTAAAGTATTGTTTAGTATATTAGTTTGTAATGAAGGTACAATGCAAGATTTGTAATAACGCTACCAATCACGAGATTGTAGTAGAGCACAAAACAAATTGGGATGAAGACTACGTATGGGGAGCAGATTATTGGCAAACTGTAAAATGCTTAGGATGTGGAGATGTTACATTCAGGCATTGCTCATACTTCAGCGAAGATACAGAACCTGATGGAACTCCAATTGAAACGGAAAAACTTTATCCGCCCAGAGGTAAAGATATATTAGTTGAAAAAGATTTTTACACTCTCAGTGAGACAATAAAAACGATTTACTCAGAAACAATCGAGTGTTATAATATCCAAGCTCGTGTTCTTTGCGCTGCAGGTATAAGAGCTATCATAGAAGGTATTTGCCAAAACGAAGGTATAATCTCTGGAACTGTCATAGGAAAGAACGGTGCAACAAAGGTCAGTAAGAACCTTGACGGTAAAATCTCAGGACTCATGGAGAAAAACATTATAACCAAACGACATTCAGACGTACTTCACGAGTTAAGATTTTTAGGCAACTACGCAGTCCATGAGTTAAAACAGCCATCAAGCACAGAATTACAGTTGGCTATAGAAATCATAGAACATACAATAGAAAGTTTATACGAGATTGAAGAGAAGGCAAATGGCCTCCGACAAGCATCCATGAGACGACAAAAGACGATTTAACTCGGTGCTATCAGTTGAATACAAATAAAAGCGATTATGAGTACCGAAGACAAACCATCTCTAAACTCCAACTATGTAGACTTGATCACTTCTATCTCAAAGTCAGCAGCTGGCATGATTCCAATGGCTGGTTCAGTCTTAAGTGAGTTAATTGGGTCAGTAATACCAAATCAAAGGATAGATAGAATAGCAAAGTATGTGACCATGCTTCATGAAAAGTTGAGTAGCATCCCAATTGAAAAGCTACAACGATTGGTTGAGAAAGAGGAATTAATAGATCTGGTTGAAGAAGGATTTGTACAGGCATCTAGGGCTATAACAGACGAACGACGAGAATATATTGCTTCAATCATCTACAATGGCGTTGACGATACTGTTATAGAATTCGTTGAATCAAAGTCTTTATTGAATATACTACAAGAGCTTAATGACATAGAGATAATATGGCTACGGTACTATTGGGATACAACTACTAACAATGATGAAGAGTTTAGACACAAGCACAAAGATATTCTGACCTTTGTACATCGATATACAAACGGAGGTGAAGAAAATCTTCGGAAAAGTGCCTTACAGCAGAACTACAGAGATCACCTTGAACGACTGAATTTGATTAACGCAAAACAACGCATTGATAATAAGTTGAAGACTCCGATGTACGATAACGTTGATAGACCAATTATGGCTTCGCCTACCATAACGACGTTAGGCAAATTACTGTTAAAGCAAATTGGTTTAATAGAGACTTTGAGTGCAAAGAGGGAACCACCTAGGGTGTACTTTGGTAATAAATAACCACACATGCACGACGCAACTAATTTATCTTAGATAAAGATAGCAAGGTTTGTTTGCTTAGTTATACGAGCTAAAGATCTTCATACGCGATGTATCTATTAAACGAATTATCATCTGATAGGCCAGTATACCAACGCCTTATCATTGGTGGAAGCTTATGTATATAGGTTTCATTCCATTTCAGTGTATTACCTTCCGGAAACGCTTCCATAACATACTCGTTTACGAAACTATCAGAACGTTTGTAATATACCGTAAGCGCAGCCCTCTCTAGCTCTAGATACTCATCAACACGATCAGGGAATATAGCTATGTTGGTACCTGCACCATCCGCCTGTACGCTAGGAAAAAGGACTCCTGGCCAGCCATCTTGTTTAATAAACTCTGCATAAGCTGCAGAAATTTTATAATTCCACCTAGCGTCACTTGCTACTGACTTTGAAAACTCTGCCGTTAACATACTATCTATCATTTTTAATTGGACAATATGCTCCGGATATTGAGAGATTGCATGATATAGAGCATCATAACGCTGCGACACTTGATCAACGTTATGTTTAAGATTTCCTGAAATGTGAACAACTTGCAGGTCTTTCTTAACTATCCATTTACCAGTGACGAAGGTTTCTCTGTCTATCTCCTTTTCTGATTCTTTTAAATCACTTAAAACTTCAAAGCCGCAAGTATAATAGGATTCAAGTTGTTGACTGCTTACAGAACCGTAGAATGCAGTCTTTCCTTCCCAAGTAGCTCGATTAAACCCACATACATTCAAATTGGGATTGAATGAAATATCTGAAACCAGTAAGGGTATTTCACTTCCTTTACCCTTTAGATAATTGCAACTTACACTTCTACTTACTACTGTTCCTGCGGGTACAACCGTAACCACAGCCACATGCTTATTGAGTTTGCTAAATAATTTCAACAAGTCCTCAAGCGCAACAGTTGAAAGATCGGTAGCTTTAATGGTATTTAACAATTCTATTGTATCATTAAGTTCAGGTAGTTCCATTGCCGTTGATTATAATCTAATATAGGCAAATTAGATTGCTGCCACCTACATGGAATATGAACAACACTTAAAGCCGACTCATTTGAGTTGTAAAGGACAACTCTATATAAATGGCTAGCCTTGTAAAAAGACAGACAAGCGAATGATCACGCCAATTCAAAAATCCCATACCCTCTATAAACAATGAAATTTGAAGATAGTTGAATTGACAATCAAAAAACGATTACGTGCCCGTTGACTTAGCTTACAGACCAATATGTCTTCTAATATGAAATGAAACTTGTACATTGCTTGAACTTACTTATCACCACTCATGAAGGTTCATCCTCTTATCCTAGCCCACGGTCAAACCTACGACCGAAACTTTCCTTTGATATTAATAATTGGTCGAGAGCCTAACAACACATCTGTTTCCAACGGTAACATTGGTCTTTATAACTTTGTGAAGTATACAAGATGTGCGTTTTGGAACGTTGCCTTTAGTCTTTTAGGTAGACTAAATAACATGAGTTGCCGAGAAGTAAAGAGGGAGTTCGTGGTGCATAACGCTTCACCTATCCTATTTGCAGATGCTTTCCCACAAGGCATACAAAATGCCGTGATTAATAAAACCGCCACACGTTCCAAACAAGCTGAGCTAGCCAATGAGCAGGTTGAAGCCATCTTCAAGCATACAGAAGTAATAAAGAGGATTAAGTTAGTATTGTTGTCAGGTCAGGATAGTTATTTATTCAATGAGTTCAGATCGCTAATAGCAGATAGGTTTGGACAGCTTAACATTCAAGTTAAAAGCGTACCCTTCTTCTATCCAACCAATCTTCCCAAAATACATAACAACCTCTCCGAGGATGATATAGCCTTGATAAAGTCAATCTACGATAGCTACCTAGAAGAAATTGATGCTATCCCAGTACTTAGTCAAGAGCAAATAGGCAAGTACGAAATGGATGCACCAGATGCGGAGGAAGGTATAACATGCTTTAATTCAGAATTTGCCCCCCCTCTATAAACAAAAGAATTTGAGATTTCTGAATTGGAAGAGTGGTGAAGAACAGAATTATTTAGCAAAGTTACGCTGATAGCTACTGTAGCGTGCAAGAGCTTCCCGCATAAACACTGCCTCACCCACAGTCTCTCATTTATTCGTTTGCCATCTTGCACTTGATTGCTATAAGCGTGTAGGGCATCATAATTCTTTTATTCACTTAAACTCAAAACGTATGGAAAACTCACAAACGCTTCTGAAAGCCATCGGCTTTACTTAATGCAAGCATTGCAACACACATTCAATTATCGTAACTTAGTATTAATTAATGGAGTGCCGGTACTTTATAAGGTACACAGCTATAAGAAACATTCGTTTAAACGTCATAGAGAGGCTTTTTGGTCATAGGTTCGAGTCCTGTTCCCGCTACCCAGAAAGAAAGCCTTAAGTCGAAAGATTTGAGGCTTTTTTGCGTTTAGGAAGCTCGTCGGGCTAGTAAATTATCAGTCTATTCTCTGTATTATATTGACTTTAAGAAAGCACCCTCGACTGCAACCGATAGCCGCAAACAATCTTTGCCTAACGAATGGTAAGCATGCGTAAAGTTATTTTTAATTTTAACCAGCTCGGTTTGTTACCAAAATTTAGTAACGCACAATACGTACGTCCCAGCCTGAACAACATGGTATAAGGTTTTATTTTAAGGGATGGCCACTTCCAATTGTTTTTTTGCCGTTTGTCTTTTAAGTAAAATAACAGCAAACAATGCGCCTGTTACAGCCATAACCACGCCCACCAACTCGGGCGAGGTAAACCCGTAACCCATAGCAATTGGCAAACCACCGAGAAAGGCACCTAAGGCATTACCGGTGTTAAAGGCCGCTTGCGTAGCAGCCGCGCCGAGCATCTCGGCACCTTTGGCGGTACGTATCATTAAAATCTGGATGGGCGAACCGATAGCCATAGATAAACTGCCGGTTATAAACGTCATGATAAGCGAAAGCACCTGGTTGCCTGATACAAAGTAAATGGTGATAAGCGATACTGCCATACAGATCAGCAGTACTAAGCATGCTGTTACAGGGGCAACCAGATCGGCCAGTTTACCACCCAGTATGTTACCTATTACCATACCGAAACCTGCAATAATAAGGATCAGCGGTACTGTATCTTTCGAAAAATGACTTATATCGGTCATCAGTGGTGCTATGTAACTGATCCAGCAAAACAGGCCGCCGGTACCAATAGCTGTAATCAATAAAACAAGCCAGGCATCAGCCGTTTTAAAAAATTTCATTTCAGATTTAATATCTCCTTCGCGGCTTACCGGCAAAGCAGGTAACCAAAGCTGGATAAATAGTAAAGCAACTAAGCCTATAAAAGCAATAAGCCCAAATGTATAGCGCCATGAATAATGGTGGCCAATATAGGTGCCTAAAGGCACGCTTAATAGATTGGCAATAGTTAAACCGGCAAACATTACCGATATGGCCTGCGCCTGTTTACCTTTTTCGGCCAGGCGGCTTGCCACTACCGAGCCTACGCCAAAGAATGCTCCATGCGGCAAACCAGATAATAACCTTGCGATAAACAAGGCATTATGATCGGGCGCAAAAGCAGAAAAAGCGTTAAAAACAGTGAACATCACCATTAGGGCTGTCAATATTTTTTTAGGCGGATAGTTGCTGCTAATTGCTACCAGCAAAGGCGCGCCAATAACTACCCCCAGCGCATAAGCAGAGATTAAATGCCCGGCAACCGGGATGCTCACCCGAAAATCTTTGGCAATATCGGGCAGCATGCCCATCATCACAAATTCGGTGGTGCCTATGCCAAGGCCGCCAAGGGTGAGGGGGAGTAGGTTCTTTTTCAAGGTAGATTAGTATATAGTAATACCAGATTGTTTATAAATATGCAGCTGTTCGTCATTAGGGTCAGCGTCGGTCACTATGGCGTCTATATCAGTAATAGGGCCTATGTAAAATGCTTCGGCAGTGTTTAATTTATCGATGGTTGATAGGGCGATGGTTTGCCCGGCCATTTCTATCATGGTTCGTTTTACCTGGGCTTCTTCGTGGTTTACTGTAGTTAGCCCAAGCACGGGATGGATGCTACAAACGCTAAACACGCACAAATCGGCCCTGAAATTTTTGAAAGTCTGGATGGTTTCATAACCGGTAGTGGTAAAAGCCGATTTAGATAACCTGCCACCTGCAAATATCACCTCGGCATTTGGGTGATCTTCCAATACGCTTACCACCGGGAAACTGTGCGTAACTACGGTTATTTTTCTGTCGGCAGGGATCTGTTCAGCCAAAGCCTGGATAGATGTACCGCCATCCATAAATATTACCTGCCCGTCTTTTATAAACTGTAATGCCTTTGCAGCAACTATCCTCTTTTGCGCCATATCATGCTTTTCACGTGCACGAAAATGATGCGGAATAGGCGTATGAGATACAGCGCCTCCGCGTACGGCTTTTAACAAGCCCTGATCTGCCAGCATTTTTATATCACGGCGGATGGTGTCTTCAGATACATTCAGCGAAATACTAAGGTCTGTAAGCGATACGCTGCGCTGCCGTGAAACATGTTCTAATATTTGCTCTAGCCGTTTATCCTTAATCATACTTAACCGCAATTCTTTGCACAAAGAAAATAAATAATTTGCAAATTATTGCAAAATTTGGTTTTTTTGTAGAAAAATGTTGCAAAAAGTATGAAAAAGACAATAGCGATTGACATGGACGGAGTAATGGCAGATACAGAGCCTCACTTTTTTGATTACTACGAAAAAGAAACCGGCATCAGGCTTACCCGCCAGCACATTGCAGGCATGACAGAATATGACGCATTTAATGGCAAAGGCCACAACATGGTTAATAAACCCGGCTTTTTTAGAACCCTACCTTTAATGGAAGGCGCTGTTGAGGCGGTAAAATCTTTAATGGAAGATTTTGAGGTGTACATTGTATCAGCCGCCATGGAGTTCCCGCTTTCGTTACCAGAAAAGTATGCATGGCTGGCCGAACACTTCCCTTTCATCGGTTGGCGTAATATTGTTTTCTGCGGGGATAAAAGCATTATCAAAACAGATTTTTTAATTGACGATCATTGCAAAAACCTGGATTTCTGCCACGGTAAGGCTATCATGTTTGATGCTTTTCATAATACAAACCTACACCACCACCAAAGGGTTAATAACTGGGCCGAAGTATTGGAGGTGATGGAAGCCTATAGATAAGAGCAAGTGGTTGTGTAGATAAACAAATAAGCCCCAAATCTTTTAATTTGAGGCTTCAATTTTAAAGTATAAAAGCGCTTAATTCGCTTCGGTGTATTGTTTAAAGTTGTTAAGTATTGCTTGCCAGCCGTTTCTTTGCATTTCGAGCGAGTTTTGCTCTTCGGGTTCAAACGTTACTATAACTTCTGTTTGGTTACCGTTTTCGTCGAAAACAACAGTTACCTGCCTGCCGTTTGGCATACCATAGGTAAACGTTTTACCTTCAATAATTTCACTATAAATAGCCTCAAAGTCAAAGCCGAAACTCCCATCTTTGGCTTCCATTCTGGCCGAATATTTTCCACCTACCTGCAGATCATTTGATGCAGATGGGCATTGCCACGAAGGATCGGCGAAGTTCCATTTTGTAATATGCGCGGGCTGGGTGTAATAATCCCAAACTTTTTTGGCATCGGCATTTATGGTGGCATTAACCGTTATTTTGCTGCTCATGTTTTATTTTTTAAGATTAGTAATAACTCGTCTACTTATTGATCACCCTGTTTGCGATATACCCAATTTTATCGTGCATAGGTACTGCGGTCGATCCCAAAGGTACTTATACGGTGTAAAACTGCAGATACCAATTTTCAATAGCTTCGATAAAAACATCGGGTTGCCGTAGCCAGTTAAAGTGATCCAGTACCGGATTATCTATACAATAAAGTTTTTTACTGGCTGATACCAATTTATTGCATAAATGAGATACAGCACCCGGAGGAGCCAAAAAGTCTGAACTAAGATGGATAGCCAAAATAGGTAATGTAACATCGCCTAGTTCTTTTTCCCAATTAAGAGCGCTACCTGCTATTTTGTACCTGCCGGTTAAAGCCTGTTTGCCCCAATCGTTAATCAGTTTTTGAAAACTATCGCCTCCAAAACCAAACTTAGCACCGGGGAAATAGCCTGCAGCCCTGGCATAAACACGCGCGAACTGGCTGCTTATTAAAACTCTGATTTTTTGAAGCCCGGGCCACGTTCTGTAGTACACAGAGCCGGCAGTACAAAGAATGAGGCCAGATACACGTTCGTCTTGCAAGGCACTATATAAACACGCCAATTGCCCGCCAAGGCTATGCCCTAGTAGGTCTACCGGTAATCCAAATAAATTATTCACTTCGGTTATAGCGGCCGGTATATCTTCGGTTAGTATATCGTAATAGCCATAGTTAACCAACTTGCTAGCTTTTACAGAGCTGGTTCCTTGTCCCCGTAAATCAATTATAGCGCATGATCTACCCATTTTGGCCAGGCTTTTCAGCAATCTATTATAATAACTAGCAGGCACCCCCAGCGCCGGTAATATTAATACAGCGTTAGGAGCCGGGGCTTCGACTTTAATATAGCGGAGCTCGGTAGTTTTGCCACGGGCAATTTGAATTTCTCTTGCCTGAACAATTAAGGCCATATGGGTGTAAAATAGGTATAGATGTGCTACTAATTTATAAATTTACATCCAACAAAAAAAGCCTTAGTTCACAACCAAGGCTTTAATATTGAGTATTTTATAGGCCGATTACAATCTTCTGTCGGCGACGTCTATAGCAATATCGTTAATACTGGCATAACGCTTCTGCATTAAGCCATTTTCGTCAAACTCCCAATTCTCGTTTCCATAGGCTCGAAACCATTGTCCCCCGGCATTGTGCCACTCGTATTCAAAGCGCACGGCTATTTTATTGTCAGTAAAAGCCCATAGTTCTTTTTTAAGCTTATAATCCAGTTCGCGCTGCCACTTTTCTGTTAAAAACTTCACCACCTCTTCGCGTCCGTTAATAAATTGCGACCGGTTGCGCCACTCGGTATCTACAGTGTAAGCTAACGACACGCGCTCAGGATCTTTACTGTTCCAGGCATCTTCTGCCAATTGTACCTTTTGTTTGGCTGTTTCTAAATTGAACGGCGGTAAGGGGAGTTTCTGTTCCATTTTGATTTACAATTTAATATGCCACAAATTTAATTGCCCGCGTACCATTAATTGTGGCGATAACTACTGTACATATGGTACTATTTACCGATGATGCTTAACCTATTTTTTCCCATTTGCCCGAATCGAGGCTACGGTAAATGGCATCAACCACGCGCATATCTTTCAAGCCCTCTTCGCCCGGTACGCGGGTTGGTTTATTAGCGGCAACACATTTTGCAAAATCATCCATTTGGGCCGCCTGCTGGTTAATCTGCGGATAGTCAATCACTCCCTTAGAGCTCTTGCCCAATATGGGGCCATACCCATAGGCAGGTTCTAATTCAAACTCGCCATGCTCTGCCTTTGCTTTCAGGTAGCCCCAGTTATTGTTGTAGCTTGATTTTCCCTTTGTTTTTAATCCACCGGGAAACTCCAACTCCCAAAAAACAGTTTCATCAACCTCTTTAAAAAAATCAGGGCGTGTTTTTTCCTGCGTGGCTCTTACAGCAATGGGCTCCATCCCGGTGCTGTATCGGGCACCTTGTATGGCGTAGATACCCATATCCATTAGGCCTCCACCGCCACCCAGTGCCTTTTTTAACCGCCATGCATTTGGGTCGCCATTGTAGGTAAAGCCGTTACCATTGTCCATTCCCGTTAGTTTCCCGAAAACCTTTTGCTGACCTAGCCGCATAACTTCTATGGTATGTGGTTCAAAGTGCAAACGGTAGCCGATGGATAGCATGCGGTTAGCCTTTTTACAGGCTGCTATCATTTCCTCACAATCTTTGGCGTTTAATGCCATCGGTTTTTCGCAGATCACATGCTTACCAGCTTTGGCCGCCCTGATGGTATATTCCTTATGCAGAAAAACCGGTAGTACGATGTAGACGATATCTATATCGGGGTTATTGGCTATGCTATCAAAGTTTTGATAATTGTAGATATTTTGTTTAGGGATATTATACTGTTTCGCCCAGTCGACAGCCTTTTGCGGCGTACCCGTAACAATACCTGCCAAATAGCAATTTTGTGTTTGCTGTAAAGCCGGCGCCAGTTGCCCTTTGCTGTAACCGCCCAGGCCAACTAATGCAATGCCCAGTTTCTTTTTTGTACTTCCAGAGAAGCCGGCAATTGCAGAAAGGGTTGAGCCGAGCGTTAACGCTCCTGCGCCTAATACGCCGTTGCGTATAAAACTACGCCGTGATAATTTAGAAGAAGATTCCATAAGTTTAGTTGGTTTAAGATCAGCGATATAGGCGCGGAGGGGGCGTGCCTTAATAATAACTAAAGCTAAGCTAAGTAAAATGTTTAAGTATTTTACGCCTTGTAACCGTTACTGCCTCCACGTAGAAATTCTTCCAGCTTGTAACCGTAATTGCTAATTATGGTGAAAAATATGAGCACAGCAACGCAGGCAAATGGCACGGCGGTAACCATTCCGGTTAGCGATTCGTGGTCGTGATCGGCATTGATAATTAAATAGAGGATACCACAGCTGCAGCATAATAACCCGGCAATAACTAAAAGGGATTGGCTTAATGCGGTTTTTCTGAATAAACTTATGGCTAGTAATACCTGGCCAACAAGCGAAAGTAATGCCGCCGTTGGCAACAATTGCGTATAAGTATCATTTAATGAAAAATAGAAGCTATCATTTAAAACCAGGGGAATTAATATAGCCTCAACTATTATCATAAAGCCGGTACCGTTGCCCAGGCCAACTAATATGAGCATATTGGTTAGTAATGCCCAGATAACCATCCGTTTAATATTTTTGATAGCCTGCATAGGAAAAGGCGGTTTACTCAACAAAAGTAATGGAAATTGTAATTGCGTGATAATTATTTATCAGCAGGTGCTGCCGGGATCGGTGATGTGGGGGAAGAGGAATTATTAAACCGGTGATTTAAGCCCGGCCCTGCTAACACAGGGTAAAGCTTAAATCAATGGTTAAAGAAAATATACCGTTACGGGCGTACTCTTTTAGGGTTAAAGGCAACCAGGTATTGTAAATCGCGCCCGGTTGTACTATCGCTGTTGTCGTGCTTTCTTTCGAAACCTGCTTTAGCTTCAATGAGTTTAACTTTTACTATACGCATAAGCTCTACCAGTATTTCGGGTAAAACCTTGGTAGTAATAGTTGGATGATATCTTTTCTCAAGGTCATTGGCTTCTGAAGCATTGGCTAAGCTCAGTTCCCAGTTTTCATCTGGTTTAAAACCAAATTCTTTGGCACAATTGTTTAAATCGTACACATACATTTTAGCCTGAAATTCTACTGATTGGTTCGACATTATTTCTTTTTAGGGGTTGGAAGATCTTGCGATACTGATTTTTTACCAGATTGGTAATCAGATCCGGCCTTTTTAGGTCCAACGGCAGCCGCTTTTTTAACTTCTCTGCCTCCTTTATCTTTACTCATATTGTGTATTTTTTGATGTTAATTTTTGTTTGTTAGCGTATGAATGTTCGCTTCGCGAAGCGTAACATTTAGATCCGTATAATGATCAGACCTGTATTGCATCAATTCTGTATTTCTACTTAATCCGGCTTTCAACATAACGTTAATATGCCTTATTGCAGCAGCCTTGGCCATTTCCATTGCTTTAATTTGGGTCGAATAGCCATAGTACATGGCATCATCTGCAGGTAAACAGTAATAAGATGGGATGGCGCAAAGTACATCAACCGGGGGCCCGTAAGTATAGCCTACTTTAAAAAGCTTAGTTGTTAAAGGCACAAAATCGTTAGTGGAAACTTCGGTTACCCTGGTGTCGTTTTTATAGACACGGTAGTACTTGGTGAAATTGTGCTTTTCCATAGTTTTTCTGAAGATGGTATTAGCTAACGCTTAAATATTTCGTATCAGAAAACGGAATGCCTAAGTATACAGGTATACGGGATTTGTTTAAAGGTACCGTTTATTAATTGATTATCAGCAGGTTTTAAATCTTTATTATTAGACAGCCCTTTAAAGGCATTAAACGAAATTAAACTGACACAAAAGCAACATTTATTTACATTTGCCACATCCAACACATTGCTGCTAATGGAAAGTTTAATACACGAGAACAAGGTTTTTGAAGACGTAACTTACGCCGATAAGCTGATTAGAGGCCGCGAGTTTGAAAGCTGTACGTTTAAAAAATGCGATTTCTCTAACAGCAGCTTTTTGCACAATAAATTTATGGATTGCGTTTTTGAGGGCTGCAATTTATCGATGATGAAACTAAGCGGATCAACCTTGAGTAATGCTGAGTTTAAAAACTGCAAAATATTGGGTGTAAATTTCAGCGAGTGCCAGGATTTTTTATTCAGCGTATCATTTAATAACTGTATACTGGATTATGCCTCTTTTATGGGCAAAAAGATGGTAAAAACCAGCTTTGTTCAATCATCATTAAAAGAAGTTAGCTTTAGTAATACCATACTTACAGGCTCGATATTTAGTGAAACTAATCTGGAAAATGCCGTTTTCAGCAGGACAGATCTTACCTCGGTAAATTTCAACACAGCCTATAATTATGCTATGGACCCGGAGCTGAACATCCTGAAAAAAGCCAGCTTTTCGGCGAATGGCGTAGCCGGGCTTTTGGTTAAGTACGGTATTAAGATTGTTTGATTAACGGCGCATTGATATAAGCGCCTGCTGTAATTGTTTATTGAATATACCAGGCTGCTCAATCATTGGATAATGCCCGCTCCCATGCACGTTATATACTTTGACTTGCACACCCAACTTCCGAAAACCGGTAATAGCAGTTGGGCTAACATCGCTGTTGATCAAATATAAAGGCTTCCCCGTTTTCTTCAACTCTGCCGACTCTTTTAGCGTGTCTCGTTTCATACATGCTGCAGCTATTGCAGTGTCAGAAGCAAGTGCATCGTGTAACACTCTTTGTTTAATACTGTCTGGTGTGGTTTTAGAAAATAGTTGATGGGTTATATAATCTGTAGCGATGAATGTGAAATGATCTCTCAGGCTGTCAATCGCTTTGTCGTAATCAGCATTATCTTTTGCAGATGGCGGGTGCCCGACGCCTACATTCTTTAAATTATCAACTCCAACCAGGGCTATAACCTGTTTCGGGTTATTGATTGCAGCTTCTAAAATAATATCGCCTGCCATAGAGTGGCCGATCAGCACCACATTTTTTAAATGCAGCTGATTTATAACCGTACTTACATCGCCGCCAAAAGTACGGGCATCCCATTGCGATCTGTTTTTGCCCGACTGGCCGAAGCCTGGCAGATCTATCGTTACAACCCTGTACCTTTTACTAAAATACGCCAGCTGATTGCTCCAATAACCTTTATTAATACACCAACCATGTACAAATAATAAAGTGGTATCGCCTTTATGGGTATCTATATAAGCAATATTAACGCCTTTATTTTTGATCTTGATCGGAGCCGAATGTTTTGGACTTTTAAAAGCAAAAAATAATAGAGAAAATGCAACTGCGGATAACAGATAGATGCTCTTTTTCATACGATGTGGCTTGGTTACTGCAACTTAGCCAAATGCACGCAAGCCTCCAATAGCCTTGCGTGCATTTAACTTTATTTAACAGAACTAATACCGCCACGATTTTAGATCAGCACCTTTGGGTGCGCGTGTTTTTACTTCTTCGGCCCAGCGCTTAATAAACATTTGATGGTAGCGTAACCGGCTAATGTAATTGGGTTGGGTGTGGTCGCCGTTCCAGCAATGCTCGGCGCGGTCGCCATAATCAATTACACAATTGCAGTTAGGGTTATTTAGCTTTTTGAGCATATCCTCGGCGCTGTAAACAGCGTTATTGAGATAGTATGTGTCCATATCCCCTACATAAATATGGATTTTGCCTTTAAGCTGATTACCAATTTTCGGCCAGTCGCGCTTAATAATATAAGTAAGGTCGAAATTGTCGCGCCAGTAATGTGCAACGGCTGTATCAATTGCGCCGGTATATTTATCGTAGATCCTTTTAGGGTAACCATCTGCATCCATTGGCGAAAACACAGCTTCCCAAATATCAAATTGCTCGCCGCTACGGGTACGGCTCCCCAATGCCAGTTCGTGCTGGTTTAGTTCTTTTACGGTAGTTAGCACATGGCCAAGGTAATTACGTTCGCCGGGGCGAGGGGTTTTCTTAAAATCGCTTTCGAGGTAATAAGCGTTTTTGTCGTTATAAATATCGATTGTGGTGTAATGATGAAAATCAACCGGATCGGGGCAAGCAGCATAACAACCATTGTACTGATCGGGATAAAAAACCTGTGCAGCCAGTACTTCCCAGCCACCAGTTGAGCCGCCATACATAAAGCGCGCCCAGCCCTTGCCAATACCTCTGAACTGCTTTTCCACCTCTGGGATCAGCTCATAAGTAATAGCATCACCGTATGGGCCTAAATTGGCCGAGTTTACCGCGTACGAATCATCATAATACGGATTAGCATGCTGAATTTCGATAGCGATTACCCTTGGAAAACCCGGACCAGTCCATTGCTTATAAAAATCATATGCTTCCTGTTGTACAATTTTGTTGTAGCCTGTAATGTGGAACCGTTCTGAAGTATCCGGCTTTAAGTTGGGATCTGGCGGGGTGGTGCTAAAGCCCTCCAGATCGGCAGGAAAGTGACCATGAAATATGGCCAGCGGGTACTTTACATTTTTGTGCTCATCAAAGCCGGCTGGTAACAATATGTTGGCACCAATATACATTGGCCTGCCCCAAAACTCTGTGAGCAGCTTGCTTTGTATCCTGATGTGTTTAATGTATTTAGTATCCTCGGGCTGCTTTATCGGGGGGATTGTTTGGGTAATATTTAACTGAATTTCGTTAGCCTTTGCCGGGTCAAAATGAATCTTTATCGGTGCCGAGTAAATATTACCGGGGGCTTCATTCCAATGCTGGCCTTCACCGCGGTCCATAGGCAGCTTTACGGTTTGCCCCGTTTTTAAATGAAAGGTTTCGTACTTGTGCAGCAGCACTTGTACATAATAGTCGCCTTCGGGCACGCCCTTTAGGCGTTCGAGCGGGTAGCCGATGGCTTGTACATCAATTAGCTGCGTAGTATTGGGTTTCCAGCCTTCTACATCCATCCCGAAAACCAGTTGCGAGCCAGCAGCATCATTAACCTGGAAACGGGGTTCTGTCTTGTTACTTTTAGAGATTAACAGCAACAGGCGGCCATCAAAATCTGCGGTGTGCAATCCACCATCTATATGCACCCTAAAAGTTTGTGCAAAGGCAGAACAAGAAATAAACAGGAACAGAAACAGGAATTTTTTCATGCGAAGGCGGGGTTTGAGAACTAAATATAGTTAAATAATCTCAACCCTGCTTATGTTAACCTGTTGATAACTAGTGCTATTTATTCCTCGAGCTGGGTTATCTGATCGTTAAGTTTTTTAAGGTATTTTCCAAAGGCTATTTTATTCATCCAACCGGCCAATAAAAAGCCGGTTGCCGTTAACACCAACCATCCTGTTATAATATAAACCGGCTCCCATTGATGCCAAATAGTGAATATGTTTTTATATTGCATTAATTGCGATGCTAAGTAACCTACCGGCGCCGCAAGGGGAATAAACACAGCTCCCCATATTTTTTCAATCCAGAGTACCTGTTTCATTACTGCTATTTGTTGGGTAAGTATGGTTCTGGTTATCGCTGTATAATCTATTTGGGTATTGATTTTTTTAAGAGAACGGATGCTTAACATTCGCCCAATTTCATACACCACAAATACGGTTAAAAGCAGGTATTTTAAAGGAGCCTCGGCAAAAAATGCTCCGATTAGTACGGGAATTGATATCACCCTTATCCAGGTCATTTTATAGTATAAGTTTTTAACCATGGTTTCAAATAGGCCTTTTGATTCTTTCCTGATGCTGTTATAGTCGACAGTATAAGAGGCCGAATGATCTATAAATTCGGCACCCATGTTTTCCCATTCTTGTTGCAGGTCCATATTATTTCTTGTTTAAAATATTGGTTAACTGTTGTTTAATGCGATGCAGCTTTACACCTGTATTGTTTTTAGAAATTCCGGTTATCTCGCCTATTTCGGCATTATCGTAGCCATCCAGATGAAGCATAATAATGCCGCGATCAATCTCATTTAGCTGCCTGATGGCCTGATACAGATGATCAGCGCGCTCAGATAACTCTGCCGGTACGACATATTCATCGGGTTTGCCGGTATTGTTTAGCCGTGCTGCTTTTTCCTTTTTATTAAGATAGGTAAGCGAAACATTGAGGCTGATCTTATATAGCCAGGTAGAGAACTTGGCTTCAGCCTTAAAACTGCTGTACGATTTCCAACATTGAAAAATAATTTCCTGATGCAGGTCTTTACGATCTTCTGCATCGTCGGCATAAAGGTTTACGATTTTTAGTACGATACCCTTGTTTGCTTCAACAAGCTGAAGGAAATCCTGTTCGCTCATTAGTGCTTAGTGGAATTGTTGTTCGACGAATGATCAGCAGCTTTGATGATCTGTTGTTGCTCTTGTATCCCCATAACCAAAAGTACAACTGCCGCAATTAGCAAACGGGTACTTTATAAAATGAGAACCATCGAAAATAATAGCGATGGCGATTGCGCCCATGGACGAACTTAAAATTGAAGGTTTCTTTTCCATTGTGTGATTGTTTAACGGTTTTGCTATCGAAGCAAACTCACACAATAAGTAAAAGTTAAAGCCAGAAAATTACAGTGGCCAGAAAAAATTAGTGATGCCTGATAATCACCCCGTCGCTCATATCAATAATACGGTCGCTGTTGCGGGCAAAATCATCATCGTGGGTTACGGTAATAATGGTTTGGCCCTGCTCATGCGCCAATTCTTTGAAGATATCGAACACTACCTGCGTGTTTTTAGAATCCAGGTTCCCGGTAGGTTCATCGCCCATAATAATGGATGGATCGTTGATTAGCGCCCTTGCAATAGCCACCCGCTGTTGCTGGCCGCCTGATAGTTTACTTGCCAGCTTTAAAGCCTGATCTTCGAGCCCCAATAACTTCAAATTTTTGTAAGCTTTATCCTCAATTTCCTGCTTGCTCTTTTTGTTGAGTTTCATGGCAGGCAACATTACATTATCTATCGCCGAAAACTCGGGTAGCAAATAATGGAACTGAAACACGAAACCAATTTGCTCATTACGGAAAGCTGCCAGGTTATTTTGTGATTGCCCGGTGAGCTTTTCTCCGTTGATAAACAGCTCGCCCTCGTAATTGGTATCCATGGTAGATAGCACGTACAACAAGGTTGATTTACCTGAACCGGACTTGCCCGTGAGGGATAAAAACTCGCCCTTTTTAACTTCGAAGCTTACATCTTTAAGCACCTGGAATTTTTGAGGCTCGTAAAAATATTTGATAATGTGATCTGCTTTTAGCGCAATGGTGGTTTCCATGTTATCCTCTAATAATATCAACAGGGTCAATTTTCGATGCTTTACGGGCGGGCAGATAACCAGCCACCAGCGTGGTAATTAAACCAAACGTAAAGGCCATAATGTAATCTTTAGGATGGTAAGCCATCGGCAGGTTATTCAGCCCGCCAATTTTAAAGGGGATATGGTTTACAATATCAGCAATCACAAAACCGAGTATCATCCCAATAATGCCGCCAATAATACCCACTACAACGGCTTGCACCAGGAAAATCTCGGTAACATCGCGACCCGAAAAACCCATAGCCTTTAGAATGGCAATCTCGCGGATCTTCTCGTTAATGGTCATGTTCATGATGTTGTAGATCCCGAAGCCGGCCACCATTAAAATGGTCAATGAAACCGCCATCGCTATAATATCGCGCAGTTTAGAACCTGCCTCTAATTGCTGATTGGCAGTTTGCCAACTCTCGACCTTGTAGGGAATAACCGGGGCAAGCCTTGCTACAACTGGCGCGGTTTTCTCAAAATTGTTGATGTTAACCTGCAGATCGGTTACATAGTCCTGATTTTTAGATAAAAGTTGCCTTGCCGAACTGATATTCACATAGGCTTTCGACTTATCCACACCCTTAACATTGGTTTGGTAAATACCGATCACTTTAAAGTTGCGGCTTACACCGTCAGAGGTCAACACGTTAATATTATCATTGATGTTCAGGCTGAGTTGCTGGGCGAGATCTAACCCCAGTATCACACCATCGTGGCGGTATTGCAGGCTGTTCCAAGTGCCGGAGGTCATGTAGGTAGAGATATTGAACAGGCGGTTCTCGTTGTCCACATCAACACCAGATAACGTGCCGTTAACCTTATTACTCCCATTGCGGAAAAATACGTTGATGTTTACCTGCGGTGTGATGCCGATCACTTCGGGCTGCTTGCGCACCAGCGACAATATTTCGCGGGTATTTTTAATGCCCTCGGTATATTGGATCACCTTGGCATTGCGAATGTTGATAGCCACATCTTTGCCTTTGTAAACCCGCTTAACCAGGTTGGTGTTATCGGCCGGACCGTCATTATAAATATGGATATGCGCCAGCGACGTAAATGCCAAGTCGGTTTGCACATCGTTAACCCCGGTCATAAAGCTGTTCATAAACACGTACATCGAGATACCGAACATCACGCCCAGTAAAGCAACAACAGTTTGCTTTATTTTTGAGGTGAGGTGAACCTTTGCTATTTTTAAGTTGGTGGCAAACATGCTATTGTTGTTTAGGCAATACTAAAATATCGCCGGGGTTAATGCCGCCGGTTATTTCGGTCCACTCCAGGGTATGTATACCCGTTTTAACCTGCTTTTTTTCTTTACTGTCCTTCAGCAATACATAATCGCCGTTAATTAAGAAGTAGGATGGTATCACGGCTGCGTTCTTCTTGGTCTGCACAATAATGTTGGCTTGCAGTTGAGTGCCGTTCAGTACCTTACCCGGATTATCAGTAAAGGTAGCCTCCACAACAAACGACTGATCTGTGCTATTAAAAGCAGGGTAGATTTTAGTAACCTTGGCGTTAAAAACCTTATCCTTAATGCTGTTCAGTGATATCAAAACCTCCTGGCCAAGCTTTACCCGGTTAATATCATCCTCGGCAATATCCAGTTTAATAATGGGTTTACCTGCGCCAACCAAAGCAACCGACTCCCCTTTTTTAACATAGTCGCCTACTTTTTTGGTAACGTTCATGATAATGCCAGGGCCTTCGCTCTTCAAATTATTGTAGTCATTATTCTGTTGCTGGATCTGGTATTGCGATTGGGCATTCTTCAAGCTCAGATCAACATTGCGTTGCAAGTCTGCCAGGTTTTTTTGTAGCACGTGCAGATTTGATAATGAGTTTTGATAGGTCAACTTAGCATTATCGAAATCAGCAGCTGATACGGCTTGTGTTTTAACCAATCGCGAATAGCGCTGATAATTCAATGAATCAACATTGAGCTTATCTTTCGCCTGGTTAATCTGTATTTTCAATTGCTCAATCTGCGGCGCACGTGGTGAAGTGTTAGTGCGTGCAAAGTCGAGATTAACCAGGGCATTGCTTACCTGTGTTTTTTGCACATCGTTTGATAGCAGGAACAGACGCTGGTTACTTTTCACGGTATCACCCTCTGCTACGTAGGCTGTTTTTAAATAGCCATCTGTATTGGCCATAATACTATACTGATCGTAGTTTTCCATGTGGCCGCTGCCAAAAACGGCGTCTACAATATCTTTGTGCTGCAGGGTTGCCGTCTCCGGGTGTTTGCACGCCGTAAGGATGGTGCCGGCAATGAACAACACGGCGGTATAAATTTTAAGTTGGGGTAAGCTTTTCACGCGGTATAAAATTTAATTTCGTGATAAAATGGTAGCCTGGGTTGATAGTAAGGTTGATAGATTGCTCAAGTGCGTATTCTCTGCCCGGAGGTAATCTTCAAATGCTTTTAAATAAGTATCCATGTTGATAATGCCTTCCTGATACTTCTGCTTGTTAAGCATTACGTTGGTACGGTATAATGCATAGCTGTTGGCCGATGCTTTGGCCATGTTGGTATAATCGGCATAGTTTTTTAACAATAGCCTGTCGTTAATGCTGCTTTGCTGCTGGGCGGTATTATATTGCAGTTCTGCAATTTGCTGTTGCGCCAGTGCACTGCGGTATTTGTTGGTATTGGTAAGCCCGGTAAAAATGGGCACATTTAAGCTGATGCCTACATAACGATAAGGCGTCCATTGTTGACTGGCTAACGAGAGACCAATATCATTCCTGAACTGTTGCCCACCAAAATAGCCATTGATACCCAACTTAGGATAAGCAACTGCACGTTGCGCCTTGCTTTGCAGTACAGATAAATCTGACTGCTGCTTGTAAACATCCACGCTTCTATCAGCCCCAAGGTTTATGCTAGTGATGCTTGCGATTGAATCGAGACTCATATTCTCCGGAAAACTCAATTCGGTCAGCACTTTTTCGCCCAATAAGATCTTGAGGTTTTCTACTCCATGATCATACACCTGCTGGCTTTGCGCCTTGTTTTGCAATACATTGTTGTAGTTAATCATGGCCTGGTTAACAGCCAATGCATCGGTTGTACCTTGTTGTAGTCGTTGCTTGCTAAGCATTACCAAGCTATCGGCCAAAGCCAAATCTTGTGCATTCGTTTTAAGCGAAGCCTTGCCAATCAGTATCGAGAAGTACAATTTAGCAGCTTGATCTTTTAAACTTTGGATGTACGAGGTTTGCTGGATCTGGGTAAGCTCGATGTTACTTTTGGCGATAGAAGTCTGGAAGATGGATGTCCAGTCGAATATATTTTCGCTTACGTTAAAACCAGTATTGTAAGTGTATTTTTTACCGAACTCGGCATAGTAAGTGGTGCCCGGCTGCCCGATTAAAATACCGGGGATGGGGGTAACCGCCAGGTGTAAATTATCCTGCCCGTTAAAGGTACCGCTTACATTTGGGTACATAAAGCCTTTAGCAGCCTTGTAATTGTATTGTGCCTGTTTAATCTGTTGCTGGTATACGGCTTGCGTAGGGTTGTTTTTAATGGCTTTGGCAATTACATCTTGCAGTGTATTTAGTTTAACGGTATCTGCCTGTTGGGCAAAAGCGTAACCCTGTGTTAGTAATATGCCGGCTATTGCAAACGCAAAAAAGAACTTTTTCATTAAAACTCTTTTAAATATTTGATCAACATTTGGGGGATCATTTTTTCGCGATCGGCAATAAATGCCTCCCAATTGGTATCCTGTAATTTGGTCATGTGTTGTATCATGGGTTTGGCAATTACCGGGAATACGGTTTCTGATATAATGCTTACTACAATTTGTATCGGCCGCATTGGCCTGATGGTACCATTGTTTATCCCTTCCATTAATTGCGCAAAAAACAGGGTGTCTTTTATTTTATTACCGCCCACATTGGATAAAAAGTCTTCGGGATTGTAGCGCATTTCATTAATTACAAACATGGGCAGGTCGGGCCTTTTTTGCATTGCTGTAAGGTAATGGGTAACCAGCAAAGGTATTTTTTCTTCCCACGATATTTCGAGGTTCATGATAGGCAGCGTAGATGCCGAGAAGTTTTTAAACGATTTGATAAAAACCTGCTTAAATAGCAACTCCTTGCTTCTGAAATAATAATGCAGCATCGATTTGTTAATGCCCGCCTCGTCGGCAATCTCCTGCATCCTGGCCCCGGCCAGCCCCTTGCGTTGAAAAACGCTTAATGCTGCCTCGAAAATGATTTCTTCTGTTGTTTTTTGCTCGTCAACCATATAGTTTAACCATTTGGTTGACAAATGAAGTCATTTATACAATAACTTCCAAATACAAAATAAAATCCTGTTAATCTGCTGATTTATCGCCCGGATGCCTGGACATGATTACCCAAAATGTAAGAGCGAGTACAAGATAAAATCCGCCCAAAACAGAGACGATTTGGGGTAAACCTTTATTGCCGAACCCCGCCCTCGATAAAGCCATACCGCCAATTAAAAAATGGGTAAAGTTAGCCATCGCTATCGGCTTGTTGTAAATACCGCCAATGAGAGCACCTTTGGCCATCCAGTTAAGTATTGCAAATGCGTAATAAGCACCTCCTACTAATTGTAAAATAAGTTCAATGCCTTTGTTAGGGCTGATGCCCATTAAAGTCATTACATAATCGGGGGCGAAGGTGAGGAAAATGCCTATTACAGCGAATAATATAGCTGTTGCCGTCATGATCAATTTGGTGTTCATTGAGAAAGGTTGTTATTTAGACTTTGACTAAGATAATGCCAATTGTTACACATTTTAGTTATAAACCGTATCTTCAAACATAGCAAGAAACGGGTTCTATGCCAACCATCAGCCACATACTTTTGTATCATTAACTCATTAAAAAGATTATGGAAACGCAGCAAGAACTCGATTATAACCGCATAGCAGAAGCCATCGAATTTTTCAGGCTTAACTATAAACGCCAGCCTACATTGGAGGAAGCTGCCGAGCATGTACACCTAAGTCCGTTCCACTTTCAACGGATGTTTAAAGACTGGGCAGGCGTAACTCCCAAGCAGTTTTTACAATACATTAGCTTAGAGCATGCCAAAAATATACTGAAAGATAAACAAGCATCGCTGTTTGATACCGCTTACGAAACCGGCCTGTCTGGCACCGGCCGCCTGCATGATCTGTTTATCAAAATTGAAGGAATGACGCCCGGTGAATACAAAAACGGAGGCGAACATCTCAGCATCAATTATAGTTTTGCCGAAAGCCCGTTTGGTACGCTGCTCGTAGCATCAACCCCTAAAGGTATTTGCTATATGGCTTTTGCCGATGAAGGTTACGATGCCTTTGCCAAATTACAAAGCATGTTCCCTAAAGCCACTTACCACCAGGTATTAGATCAAATCCAGCAAAATGCCGTCTTTATTTTTAACCAGGATTGGAGCAAGTTAAGCGACATTAAACTGCACCTCAAAGGCACGCCATTCCAAATCAAAGTTTGGGAAACGTTGTTGAAAGTACCCATGGGTGATTTAACCACTTACTCTGGCATTGCCAATCAAATCCAAAACCCTAAAGCTAACAGGGCAGTGGGTTCGGCAGTAGGTGGTAACCCGGTTGCTTTCCTGATTCCTTGTCACCGGGTAATTAAATCAACCGGCGAGATTGGGCAGTACCACTGGGGTAGTCAGCGTAAAAACGCGATGATTGGTTGGGAAGCGGCGAAGGCCGTGTCGGTGTAACGTGTAGTTGCCTCACCCAAATCCTATCCTGGGGGGGGGGGCTTAAAAAAGTCTCCCCTGCGGGGGAAGGTTTAGAGGGGCTATATGGTATTACAAACCCAACTCGGGCACACCAATTTCGCCCAAAAACGACAACTCGTTACCCTGATTAAATCCAGAGAAGTTACTTTAGGCGGATACATCAAGACAAAGATTTATGGTATGCTAAATTGTAAATCGGGTAAAAGGATGAGGGTAGAAAACCGTGTCTTTTTCGCCGATGAGCAGGAGGCAATTAATGCAGGTTACAGGCCTTGTGCCCATTGTATGCCCGGTGCCTATAAACAATGGAAAGCTGTACAAGCAGCTAAACAACAACAACAATGAAAAACATCGTAGAACGATTACAAGATAAAGACTGGCACGCCATCAGCAATAGCCTCAACGAAACGGGCCATGCTGTTGTAAAAAACATACTCACCAAAGAAGAATGCAATGAGCTAATAGAAAATTACGCCTCAGATAACTACCGCAAAACCGTAGCGATGGAGCGCTATCGCTTCGGCATTGGCGAGTATAAATATTTTAGCTACCCATTACCTGAGATCATTACTAATATTAGAGAAACGGTTTACCCGCATTTAGCTAAAATGGCCAATCTGTGGATGCAGGTGTTAAACATCGACAAAACATTCCCCCTAAAACACCAAGAACTTAAAGCCGAATGCCATGCAGCCGGACAAACTAAACCCACCGTTTTGATCTTAAAATATAGCGAAGGTGGCTTTAATACCCTGCATCAGGATTTGTATGGCGATATTTATTTCCCCATGCAGTTAGTGCTATTTTTGAACGAACCTGGCGGCGATTATACCGGCGGCGAGTTTGTGCTGACAGAGCAAATCCCAAGGGCGCAATCAAAGGCCATTGTGCTGAAACCAAAGCGGGGCGATATGTTATTATTTACCACTAACTTTCGCCCGGTTAAAGGCAGCAAGGGCTATTATCGCGTAAATATGAAACACGGCGTAAGCGAACTCCATACCGGCGAACGCCACACGCTTGGCATAATTTTTCATGATGCATTAAGTTGATGGATTTATTTAGTACAGAAACAAGCCCCAATCTTTTGCCCTTTGACGGCGAAGTAAATTACTATGGCCGGATAATGCCACCCGCTGAGGCTAACCATTACCTGCAGGTTTTACTCGATACCATCGCCTGGAAAAATGATGAAGCTGTAATTTTCGGCAAGCACATTATTACCAAACGCAAAGCAGCATGGTATGGCGATGCGGTTTATGCTTACACGTATTCTAATACCACCAAGCAATCTTTATTATGGACAAAAGAGCTGTTGGAATTAAAAGTTATGGTTGAAAAACTAGCCGGAACAACCTTCAACTCCTGCCTTTTAAACCTGTACCATAACGGCGATGAAGGCATGGCTTGGCACAGCGACGATGAAAGTTCATTGGGACGCAATACCGTCATCGCCTCACTAAGCCTCGGTGCCGAACGAAAGTTCATGCTGAAACATAAGGTGAGTAAGGATACAGTTTCGGTGATGCTGGCCAACGGAAGCCTACTGGTAATGAAAGGCAGTACCCAAACCAATTGGCTGCACGCCTTACCCAAAACTAAAAAGGTAAATACGCCAAGGGTTAATTTAACTTTCAGGACGATTGTGGATGCGCCGATAGGGTAATTCTTGAGTCGATCCAAAACCTCACTGTTTAATTTGCTTTTCAGGAAATCTATTTGCCTTTTGATGGGTTCTTCAATAACATCTAACAAAAGAGACATGAGTAAGCAAGAAAATATAACAGCACAGCAGCAATTTGGTGAAGCGGTAAATACCGGAAACCTGGAAAAACTAAGAGATCTTGTAGCCGAAGATTGCATTGAGCATGATCCGGCACCTAACCAGGCAGCCGGACCGGATGGTTATATCCAGTTTTTTACCATGATGCGTACAGCCTTCCCTGATTTTAAATTGGAAGTTGAACAGTTAGTGGCCGATGAGGGTAATGTAGCATTTGCCTATACAGCTACCGGCACCCATCAGGGCGATTTTCAAGGCATACCCGCAACCAACGTCCGCATTAAAGCCCGGGGCTTGCAGATCAGCAAATTTGCAAATGGTAAAATGGTTGAAAGATGGGGCAGTTCTGATGAGCTGGGAATATTGAAACAATTGGGCGCAAAAATATAATAGAGAAATTCTCGGTCTCGAGCTGGTTTTCTTACGCGGGACCGAGAATTTCAGAATCTAAACTGTTACTTTTTTTTACCATCCAGGCAATAGCGAAGTATATTCTTCGCTTTCCAGTTTGTTATACAAATCGTATTAAATGTTCACTGCTCCAGATAACTATCGGGCCTGAATAATAAAGGGAGTGATACTGCCACTACCCATCAACTAGCTTTAAACTTCGCGATCTTTAAATTGCTGATCAATACTTTGGCACCGTTATCATATGTCCATGGGCCGCTGATGTAGAAGTTTTTGGCATCTGTGGGCATAAACAAAACGGTATCGGCCAGTTTGGTTTTATCAAGGTAAACAATCACTCTGTCGCCGTCAACAACTAATGATACGTGCATGGGGCGGTTTGCATCTGTAGAAAGATCAAACGTGCTGTTTACATACTTGTTAGTGTGGCTATTACCAATCACCACGTCGTTGTTATTGTAATATTGCAGGTTTACATAAGTACCAGTGGTTTGGATAAAATCGCGCACGCTATTATCCTTATCAAAGCCAAAAGATACCGGCGAGATATCCTTAATTTGATCTGCCGATGCCAGTATGTCAAACTCAACGGTAAAGTGTTTAGGGAAGAACATCTGTTTACTCAATTTATAAGTGGCTTTATCCTGTAAGGCAAGCCATTTGCCGCTCTCGCCATTAACTGTTACTACAGAGCCCGCGCCATTTGTTTTAAACGATGCAGGTGATGTGCCAACAGCATATTTAGCAAAATCTTCATAGTAAATTACAGAATCGCCGGGCACAAAATCAAATGCGGAGTTAATTACCGCTTTCGAGCTTTTATGTGTAGAGGTAGAAGAGCTGCTGTTGGCCTCGCTGGATTTGCCTGTCGTCTTATCCAAAGTTTCACCGGCTTTTTGTGTGGCCTTGTCTTTAGCCTTTTGCCATAAGCCGCTTAATTGAGCATTGGCATTTAGTGTGAGGCAGGTGCTTGCAGTTATTAATAAACCAAGTAATAAGTTTTGTTTCTTCATAAAAAGCGTTTAGATGTAAATCAAATTTAAATGAAAAACCTTAACTGTACATTAACTTTTTTACATTAATTAAACCATTGTTTGTGTTTGGGGTAATTTGGGTTACCAGGCCCGGTTTAAACACAATTAGGCAGATGGAAAATAATTACAGACTTTTGCCCTTACATGTATTCTAAAGATCAGGCATCACAACTTAAACAAGCATTTTGGACGGCCTTCGGGCAGTATATATCACCGCAGCTTTCGGCCGAAGGGCTTAAAATTAACTGGGTGAACTATAAAACCGGCATCAAGCATTTATACTTCAGGATGCACGCCGATAACCGCAATGCCCGTATTGCCATTGAGATGGCCCATCCCGATGCCGGGATCCAGGAACTCTTCTTCGAGCAGTTTAAAGAATATAAAAATATACTGAACAGCGCCCTTGGCGAAGAGTGGGACTGGCAACTCCACACTACAGACGAGTACGGCAAAACCATCAGCCGGATATATAAAGAGATTAGCCCCGTTAATGTATTTGATAACAACGACTGGCCTAAGCTCATCTCATTTCTAAAGCCCCGCATCATCGCCCTCGACGAATTTTGGAGCGATTGTAAGTATGGTTTCGATGCTTTGAAGTAACTTTAATGGGCCACCATTACCTCGTTAGGATCGGGCTTAAAGTGGTGTTTGATATTTCTGCGGCCTATAAATAACACCAGCATGGCGATGATAGATGTGATAGCCATAATAGCAGCCATTGGCATGGCAGATGGTACGTTAAACAGGCTAATCCCGAACGAAGCCAGCGCTCCAACACCCAATTGCATAGCACCCATTAATGAAGATGCCGTACCGGCATTATGCGAAAACGGCGCGATAGAAAGTGCAGCAGTATTTGGATTGGTAAGCCCCACGCAACACAGAAACAAAAAGATCATGGCGATGGTGCCATACATGCCATACCAGCCAAAACTTGCCCCGGCAAAAAACAGCAGCGAAACAAATACTTGTGCTACAACAGCGAATGGTACAACCTGCTCGCTCTGAAACTTTTTAAGCAACAAGCTACTCACCTGGCTGGAACCGATTAAGCCGATAGAAAGAAAGGCAAAGATCCACCCGTAGGTAGTTCCGCTTACCTTGAATACATCCATAAATACCAATGGCGAACCGGATACGTAAGCGAATAATCCCGAGAAGGCAAAAGCACCGGATATAGCATACGTATAAAACTGCGGCTCGACGATAACCGACAAAAAGCTTTTAACAATTGGCCCTGGTTTTAAAGAAAAATCGGGGTTGGGTTTATAACTTTCGGGCAGGCTAAAGATTACTGCAACGAGGATCAGCGCAGCTATAGCAGCCAAAAGTATAAACACCCACTGCCAGCCAAAAGCAGCGGTTACATAACCACCAACCGTTGGCGCCAGCATTGGTGATGCCGAAATAACCAGCATCAGCAAAGCAAACACCTTGGCATTATCCTTTACCGGGAACAGGTCGCGCACCATGGCAACCGAGGCTACAGCGGCCGCGCAACTACCAATGGCCTGTACAAAACGCAGGATAATTAATGCTTCTATAGTATGCACTAATAAGCAACCAACTGAAGCGATAATATAAATTACCAAGCCAACATACAGCGGTTTTTTGCGGCCGTAGCGATCTAACAATGGTCCGTACAACAACTGCCCTGCTGATATACCGATAAAAAAACTGGACAACGATAGCGATACCTGCGCTGTAGTTGTATGCAGGTATTTGGCAATGGCCGGGAAACCCGGCAAATACATATCAATGGAAAAGGGCCCCAATGTAGCCAGAGTACCCAGTATAAGTATCAGAAAAAAGTAGCGCTGCTTAGTCATGTACAAGTGCAATCAAATTGAGCACAAAGATCAACTATTACTATCAGCCAATTGTTAGCGGATAGCAATTATTGAAAACGACTATCAGCATTAACTATTTTTCTTTGGTGAAAAGATAACTCTTCCCATTTTGTCTTAGCGTGATATGGTTATTGGCGGGGTCGAATACAAATACAGCTCCGGCAGCATCATATTTAAACTCATTTGGCCCCGTTGCATCTAACGGAAGAGTCCCCTGCCCGGTTGCCTGTGCCATTAATTGCGTACCCTTTTTAGTGAACGTAACTTTTAACGGAAGTGTTTCGGATGAGTATGTGCCCAGATATTTGTCCAAATCCTCTGGTTTAAAAGTTATTGTTTTAAACGAGGGGATAGTGTACGTTTTGTTAAAAGTGACACTTAACATACCAATTGCCAAATCATTTAAATTGGTATGCGATCCGTTGGTGGTATAAGAAATTGCCACCTGGCCATCAGGATAATAAATTACCCGCGATAAAAAGCCGTCGATGCCTCCGTCGTGCCCAAACCCTATGTTGCTGTAAAAAGGATAGGGCATCAAATCCATACCAAAGCCCCCCTTAATGGTTTTCATATGGGTAAGGCTACTATCGCTAATCAGCTTGCCGGTAAAAAGTGCGCCCATAAATTTGGTAAGATCTGTTGGGGTTGATACCACTGCCCCCGCCCCGCCGGGTATGCTCATATCGGTTTCGGTAGCAGGTTGCCAGCTGTTATCGTTCCAGGTGTAAGATTGTGCTTCTTGCTTATCAGGATTAATTTTGCCTCCATAGTAGGTATCCTTTAAGCCAATTTTATTGGCGATGCGGCTTTTAAGAATTTCAACATAAGGCTTTTTGTCCAGTTTCTCGGCTATATAGCCCAGTAGCAAAAAGTTAGTGTTGCTATACTCGTTTTTTGTACCGGGTTCAAAGTCCGATTTTTGCGACCGCAGTTTAACCAGCATTTCTACATGGGTTATCTTTTTAGTCATCATGGCAGTGTAACTGCTATCACTGGTGAAATTATGCAGGCCGCTACTATGGGTAAGCATTTGGGCAATGGTAATTTTAGCAGCATTAGGTAAATCCGGGAAAAATTTAGCCAATGGTGTAGCCAATGTCAGTTTCCCTTCCTCAATCAGCTGAAATATAATTACCGATGTAAAAACTTTTGAGACCGAACCAATACGGTAATGAGTTTGCGTTGTGGCCGGTATTTTACGTGTGGCATATATTACACTATAACCTATGGCCCTGCTGTATAACAAGTTGCCATTTTGCCTTATGGCAATACTAACCATTGCCTTGTTGTTGATAGCCAGGGCATCCATCAGGCTGTCTAATTTGGCTTTATTAAAAGAGGTTTGGGCAAAACTGGCTTGCGCTAATAAGGCAATTGCAGCAATAAATAGAAGCTTACGCATGGTGTAACAGGTTTTAGGGTGAAGTGAATGTACCTCACCCTAAATATACACATATTGTACAGATCAACAATAAAGGTAATTATTCTGATGCTTCTTCGCCCTTTTCGCCCAGCTCTACAATATCGCCTTTTTGGAATAAGATGGCTTTAAGCGTGGTGCGCCATACATCTTTTTTACGCAGCAGAAATTCGAGGTCCATGCCAAAATGTTTAAACTCTTCGTGCTGGGCGTTTTGCATAATTGCTTTGGCATCCTTGTCTTGCTCTACCGCAATGCGCTGCTCGTACCAGCTAATGGCTTCTGCTTCTTCGCAAAGCGAGGTGATCATGCGGGCAAATGTACGGGTCTCTTGCGATAGTTCTTCTGGTGGTTCGTGATATTGATCAAATGACATAATTGGCTTTTTTATTTTGATAAAGCCAGATTCGGATGTTTTTGTTTGGCGAGAAATTAATCAAGATTCAGTCTAATAAAAAAGCCTCCGAAATATTATTTCGAAAGCTTTATATAAATTAATAGTATTTAAGAGTTATTCGCCCCAAACCAGCGTACTTGCACCAAGTATCGCTGCATCTGCAAAACGTAATTCGCTAAATAATAGTTGAACCTGCCCTTTAAATGTAACGAGTAAATGATCTTCCATTGCTTTTTTGGTAGGCTCCATTAACAGGTCGCCGGCCTGTATTACGCCGCCGAATAATACGATGGCCTCAGGCGATGAAAACATCACGAAGTTGGATAATGCTTCGCCCAAAATTTGACCGGTAAACTCGTAGACCTTTTTGGCTACGACATCGCCTTTTGTGGCGCATTCGTAAACTATTTTAGAGGTAATATCCTTGTCGTCGTAATTTTTCAATAAAGTATCTTCTTTGGCAGCCTTCTTCATTTCTACCGCGGTAATGGCAATCCCTGTAGCAGAGCAATAAGACTCTAAAGTGCCCTTTAACCCGGTTGACCAATGCACGCGCCCACCCGGACGGATAACGGTATGGCCTAGTTCGCCGGCATTACCTTTATCGCCGTATAACAAACCGCCGTTTACTACAATACCACTACCCACACCAGTGCCCAGGGTTATCATGATAAAGTCTTTCATACCCTTGGCCGCGCCAAAATTCAACTCGCCAAGTGCGGCAGCCTTTGCGTCATTGTTTAATACACATGGCAGCTTAAATTTATCTGAAACCAGTTTAGCAATCGGCACAATACCCTTCCAGTGCAAGTTGGGAGCATTTTCTATACAACCTGTAAAATGGTTACCGTTGGGTGCGCCAATGCCGATGCCTTTAATATTACCATCGGTTTGATGCTTGGTTATCATAGGTAAGAGGCGCTCGTAAAGTCCGCCTACAAAATCATCAACGGTTGCAAATAGCGTTGTCGCCATGGCGCCTTCTTCTAAAATATCGCCACGGTGGTTTACAATACCATATTTTGTATTGGTGCCACCAACATCAACACCTATGGCTAAACTTGTGCTTTTCATATCATTTAAAAAATATGGGTAAAAGTAGATAATGGTTTTTTAAACATATTGTTCTAGTGTAAGCTAACAATCATATTTGGTTTTCTGTTATTACCAGGCTACAGAAGTGACAATTATTTGTATTAAAAAGCAAATTTTTGTTGCGCCGATGCTATACACTGTTGTGGGTTAATATTTATATTTTTAAACCCTGTAATAAAAGCACACTATAAGGCCGAGCAGGCCGAAAATGTGTTGAACAAAAGCTAATCTGACAGAAATTATATTTACAATTACACAATGAATAAATTAATTGCCTCATGGTTTGGCATTGGATATATTAAAGGTGGGGGCACAATCGCTGCGGCCGTTACCTGCGGTCTGGTTTTTTTATTCTGGAAAACCCCGGCTGCGCAAAATGCCTGGATCTTTTTTGCTTTAACCATTCTGATTACCTTACTGGGTATTTATGTTGGTAATAAGGTAGAGCCGTTTTGGGGTAAAGACAGCTACCGCGTAGTAATTGATGAAGTTGCCGGCATGATGGTTACGCTTTTGTTTTTGCCACTCAACTTATACGTGCTATTGATCGGTTTTGTATTGTTCAGGTTCTTCGATATTTTGAAACCCTTATACATCCGCAAGATGGAAGCCCTGCCCGCCGGGACCGGAGTAATGATGGATGATGTTTTAGCCGGCATATACGGCAATATTGTACTGCAGATCCTCGTTCTGTTTGTGAAATTCTAATAGTTTGTTTTAATAATATCCCTAAACCCCAAATCGCATGAAATTAAAATCGCTATCCTTATTACTCCTCACTATTGCCTTGCAAAGTTGTAACCTGGCACCACTTAAACCGGGCATCTGGAAAGATGACAAGATAGAGGCCGATAAGCGCGCGAAATTTCATGCACTAAATGATCAGTTGTTAAAAAACATCAAAGCCGGTGATGCAGATGCTGTAGAGAATATGCTATCGAAAGATCTGCTAGAAAAAGCTGGTTATAAAAGAACAGTGGAATTAATAGGCAACCATATGAAAGAAGGCGACTATAGCCTTAACGAAGAGTACTATACGGTTAATAACGTAAAGGATGGCACCTTTAAAAACCCCAATACAGATAGCCTCGATTTAGATTATGCCGCTGTTGCCAAAGAAATGTATATGGCTTTTCTGATACCCAAAACCCCGCAAAATAAGTACATGGTTACGGTTGTATACGGTAAGTTTGATTATGGCTGGAAGATAGACAAGCTTGAAATAGCAAAATATACCGAAAACGGCAAAGGCACAGCAGCGCTTTACCAACAGGCAATAGACCAACTTAATAAAGGTTATCTGATTGATGCATCGAACAGCATGGCTATGGCGCATGATTGCAGCAACCCAAGCGAAGAATTAAAGCCATTGTTTACCGAAACCATGCACGCGTTTTACGGCAAAATAATTAGCGCACTTAACAACCATTACAAATACCCGCTTGCTATTGCAGGGGTGGCTACTAAGCCGCGCATTTTTAGAGTGGATAATCAGAATGTTAACGGGGGAACCTATCCTGCAGTTTGCTACCTAACTTCTTACGATCTTAGAGACACCGTTGCCATTAAAAAAGAAAATGAGCAAGTGAAAAAAGTAATTGGAAACATACTGCCCGGTATTGATAAGGATAAAAAGTATATGGTTTACTCTGTATATAATAAAAACCCAGACATGACCAGCAATGCCTATAGCTACGATATTAAAGTTAAGCTGCAGTAAATAGCTAAAGAATATTCCAGGTATCTGCAGCCAGCATCCGGCAAAAATTACTGCGTGGTGCAATGTCGAGATAAGGATATTTTATTTTACTGAGGTATAGGCCTTGCGGATAAGCAGGTTTAATAATCTGTAAAGACTGCGGGTTGATAAGATGAGATTCAAATTCGTCAACGCTTAAAGTACCGGTGCCAATCTCTATTAGTTTGCCTGTTAATATCCTCACCATCTTGCCTAAAAAGCGGTTGGCCGAGATACGGAACCGTAATTTATCCCCGGTTGAATCCATAAAAATGCCTGCTTCACTAATGTTGCAAATGGTATGGGTATTGCGATCTGGCATTTTGCAGAAAGCGTGGTAGTCGTTGTATTTTAGCAATAACGCTGCTGCGCGTTTCATTTGGCTGATGTCCCAGTTTTTAATCAAGTAAAACGAACTCAGATTACTTAAAAAGGGATCTTTATAGGTATGAATAAAATAATCGTACGATCGTTCTACAGCATCGAACCGGGCATGTGCATCATCTGCCGTAGGGATAATCTCGAATACGGCGATATCATTCGGCAGTAATTTATTGAGCCTGAAAAGCAGATCGTAATTCCAGGTCTGCGTAGTATCTAAGTGGAAAAAATACTGACTGGCATGTACCTGGGCATCTGTTCGGCCGCAGCCTACAATCCATAGTTCTGTTTTAAAGATCTGGCTTAGCGCGTTTTCCAAAACCTGTTGCACACTTGGGCCATCCGGGTGTTTTTGCCATCCGCTGTAATTGGTACCAAGATATCCTAAATGAAAAAAGTAACGCAAACCGGGTTAAATACAGATTGCTCAAAACTACTGATTAAATAGCTTTTCTTTTTTATAATATGTGTGAGGAGCTTAAGCTCACATTTTTTTGATTATAAAGATTGTCATTTCATCCCGATAGCTATCGGGAGAGAAATCTTCTGCTTCATGTTTAGCTAGTGAAAATCTATTCCATAACTATAAATTACAGAAGATTTCTCAGTCGTACCTCCTTCGAAATGACAAACTTTTTACGTTGAAAAATATATAAGGAGGGAGCTCCAAGGGGGGGAGTTTTAGTACTAATTTGATTTTTTAAACTACACCTCTACCACTATCTTCCCCTTACTTTGGTTGCTTTCCATATAGGCGTGTGCTTCGGCTACCTCATCAAGTTTAAAGGTCTTATCTATATTAAGGTTGATCTTGCCTTCAGCCACGGCATTGATAAACTCCTGTAGATGATCTTTGTGCAGGTTGGCGGCATCACCCATATAAACGGTCAAACGGCCTAAAGACGGAATGTCGCCCATTGGGGTAAACTCATTCATAGTCCATGCGCCGCCGAGAATGCCTGTCATGCAAACTACACCTTTGGGACGGATGCATTGGAGGGAATCCTTTAGCGTGCTAATGCCAATCAGTTCGAGCACTTTATCAACCCCTTGCGGGAATATGCTTTTAAGTTTTTGGCTAATCTCGCCATCATCCAGCAAAACGTAATCTGCACCGTTTTCTTTCAGGTGTTTCTCCTTATCAGCATTGCGTGTGGTCGAGATTACGGTTAAGCCCATGGTTTTAGCCAGCTGACAGGCCAGCATGCCGATAGAGGATGTACCGCCACGTATCAACAAAGTTTCGCCTGCTTTAATTTCTAAAGCCTCATTTAGTGATCCAGAAACCGTCTGGAACATTTCTGGTATAGCGCCAAGCGTTGCCCATGGTAAATCGCTTTCAAAGGGAAAAACAATCTCTAGCGGGACGGCAGTATATTCTGCATAACCACCATCAAAATCTCTGCCCAGGCCGCCCATTACTGCGGCCACTTTTTGCCCATTTTTGTAAGTACCAGATGGATCATCTGCTATCTCGCCTACGCATTCGATACCTTGAATCCTCGGAAATTGAACATTAGGCGAGTGGCCCTGCCGGGTAAATAACTCAGACCGGTTTAGTCCGAAGGCTTTGATCTTGATCAATACCCATCCCGGCTTTAATGTTGGTATAGGCTTGTCCTGAATCTGTATCACGCTTGGTTCGCCTGCTTTTACGGTTACTGCTGCTTTCATGGTTGTTATGCTAAATCACTTAAAAATGTTGCCACCTCGGCTAATGCTTTTTGCGAAGCCTCGCTGTTAATATTGGCTAATGGCCACACATGGTTTTGGTTTTCATAGATAGATAAGGTGGCCTTAAGTTGTTTGGTTTTAATGCTGTTGTAAAAGTTGATGCTGTCATCCAGCAAAACTTCATTGGTGCCCACCATAATCAATACCGGCGGAAACTGGCTAAATTCTGCATGTTCGGGATCGGCAACATCGGTTGGGTTATCGCCGGTGTATAACTTGGCGCTTGCCTTCAAATATTCGGGAGAAAGGATCGGGTCTTTGGCCCGATTGTCTTCGTGCGATGCATTATTGCAAGCCAAACTAATCCAGGGCGAAATCATGATGGCGGCATGTGGCAAGGGAAGCTGTTGTTTCTGTATTTCGTCTATTACAGATACCGTTATGCCTGCGCCTGCGCTATCGCCCATAAAACTAATCTCGTGACCGGGATAGTTGGAAAGTAATGCCTTGTAAACTTTCAATACATCATTACCGGCATTGGGATAAGGGCGTTCTGGCGCCAGCGAATACTCTACAAACAGAATTTTGGTTTGCAGTTTTTCGCTAAAATGGCTCACCATGCTTTCATGCGACTGGATAGAACCAACCACAAATGCACCGCCATGCAGATGGATGATTATTTTATTGTCGACAGGATTTTCGGGGGTAAACCAGTAGCAGCTTACACCATCTATTAATGCAGGTTGTACTTTTACTGATGTTGCTTTGGGGTAGTTTTGGCCCAATCCATCAAAAAATTGTCTGCGGTTTTGTATCTCGTTCATTGCTTTGTGATCATTAATTATTACACCACAAAGATGGCCGCAAAGCCAGCTGCCAGCCTATAAAGTAACTTAAGAAATACCCTTAATATAGATTAAGGGTTGATGGGTTTTTTGGCCAGATCTTTCCTGATCTTACTTAAAAACTCAGGGGTAATGCCGAGGTAAGAAGCGATCTGCGTGTTTGGCAATCGCGATAGTAAATGAGGATATTGTTTTAAGAAAGACAGGTAACGTTCTTCGGCAGTAGAGCTGATGGCTTGCAATACGCGGTTCTCCAGCTCAACAAAGCGCTCCTCTACAATTACCCTAAAATTGCGGTCGAACTTGGGATTGTTGGTAAACAGATAATACAAATCTGGCCGTTTGATCTGGAAGATAACCGATGGCTCCACAGCCTCAATATAAACCCGACTTGGCTTCTCAAAATAAAAGCTATCTATCTCCATAATCCAATCGCCTTCGGCAGCAAATTGCAGGTTATGTTCAATGCCTTTAGCATCAACCTGAAACTTCTTGAAGCACCCCTCGGCAACAAAAGTATAGTGCTTACAAATATCGCTCTCCTGCAAAATAAACTGCCGGCGTTTAATTTTTCGTTCTGTAAAGCGGGTAGCCAAATCGGCCTTCTCGGCCTCATCCAGCGGCAAGTGATTATCGAAACTTGAGAGGAGTTTATTAATGAGCACTATATCTTTTCGTTTGCGTACCAGTTGTGGAATGTTTCGTTATCACTGAAGAACCCTTCAAAATCAAATTTAGGAACAATTTCATCCAAAAGCACTTTGCTCCCGCATATTAGAAAATAGAAACTGTCCCACTCGATAGTAAAAAGTAATGATCTGTCGATTGGGAAAAAATACATGTATCCTCTAACCAATGTAGCAAATTCCTCAGCTGTTAACTGGGATATATTAATTGTTTTTCTATCATAAAAAAACTCGTCACTAACTATAACTTCTAATTTTCCAACTGCCATTAAGCACTTATAAATACTAATCAAGCTTAATGCCGTTATACGGCCTTCTGTAGGCTGATAGATATAGTGTTCCTTTGTGAAATCATCGAGCTGTTGCTGAAGGTCCTGTCTTTTAAAATCTTTACTAAGTGCGCCAATAGAATTTTTTAACGCTAGGTTAACCTGAGAGAAGTTTTTAAAATTAGTGTTGTCGATAATGTATTGCCATTTTACTGGAAGCCCAGTATTAATTATTGTATTAAATTCAGGGTAATTAGTGTTGTCATAGCTGTAAATAACGCGATTATCACTGGGAGCTAGATTTTTGAAGGTTTGATTTTTCTCTTGAAGTTCTTCTAAACTTGTTAGGTTTGCTTGTCTTAAACTTTTATAATTCTCACCACCATTTTTGAGCTGGAAAAATGGAGATAGACATATAAAAACGCTATCGAAATAATCTCTAAAATATTCTTTTAAAAGATCATCATATCCGGGGTAAAGGAAATTATTGTCAAAAATGTTATCCATATTAATAAGCCTCTATTGACCATAGGCTCCACTAACATACAAAGAAAGCCTCAAATCCTTCGACTCAAGGCTTTCTCTCTATATTAATTTGATGTGCTTGGCTTAATATTTAAAGGTCGCTGCTTCTTCAATTACCTTTAATACTTCTTTCGGGTGCGAGTTCATTACCACGTGGCTCGACTCAATTTCTATCGTTTTGGCTTTCATTCTTTTGGCCATAAATCGTTCCAGGTCGGGGTGTATAGCTTTGTCGTTTTTTGCAACCACATACCAGGTCGGTTTCTGTTTCCAGGCTGGTGATACACTTTTATCGGCAAATACGCTTTGCGAAGCCGGGATTTGTGTAGCATAAATCAAAGCCTGTTGTTTGGCGCTAAGATCAGCCGCAAATACAGTTTTTACCCCCTCTTCAGACAGGAATAAAAACCCACTTGATGGTACAAAATACTTAGCTAGTTCTGTTTGTGGCGCATTTGCAGATACGGTTAATATGGTTTCGTCCAAATCAGGAGCGTAAGCCGCCAGGTAAACAAGGCCAACAACTTTAGGATCGTTACCAGCTTGTGTAATTACAAAGCCGCCCCATGAGTGGCCAACCAATATTATTTTACCTTTAATAAGGTCGATGGCTCTTTTGGTGGTAGCTACGTCTTCGGCCAGCGAGGTTACCGGGTTTTGTACCGAAACTACTCTATAACCTTTGGCTTGCAAAGCGGCAATTTCATCAGCCCAGCAAGATCCATCAGCCCATACACCGTGTACAAATACAATGGTTGGTTTTTCGGCATCGGTGCCTTGGGCACGGGTGCCAACGGTGAGCATTAAGGCTAAAAGTAAAAGAGAATAAAATTTTAATGTTTTCATGGTATGTGATTTTGAGTTTTGTGTGTTTAGCAAGGTATGGCAATACAAACTCATACTTGTAAAATATAACCCATCGTTGCAATGTTATTGCAATTGCAGGTTAAACTTCGCCGTATTGGCGTTTCTGTTTTACCAGTTGCCTTATCGTTGCCAAATGTGCCAGTAAAGCAGCCGGTACAATAAAGCCTGGCAGCCAATTAAAAGGCACATAAAAGATCGCAATATTGGGTTGATCGAATCCAAATTTCTGAAAAGGAAATGGTGCCGATAATACCGCCATCACTACAATATTTGCCAGGAAAAACAGACAAATGATATTCCATAACAGTATTATGTTTTTGGCAAGTATGTTTTTGATATAGCCAAAATAGTATACCAGCGGAGCGGTTAAACCGCAAAGAATGTCGAAGTTTCTGCCCTCGAAAGTCATGATTTGTCGGATAGCCTTATGCTGGTATAACCAGTATAAAGTAAGCTCGACCGGAATCCTGATAATGTGGAATAACGTTAAGGTTTTTATATCGAAGCCATCTGTAAATGCCCTGCCTTTTGGGGTGATAAAAAGCATAATGACCGAAATCATCGGCGGCATTAGCAGGAGTACGAACCGCGGCGGTACGCTTTTAGTAAAGGCATAAAACCCGGTAAGGCCGATAGCTGTTTGCAATATTAACCATACTAAGGTGATGATGATTACTGTTTTTGAATAATTGGTGGCTTTGTGTAGCAACAGCATTGCCAGCAGGGTGCTGAGTACAAATACAATATTGATGTAAATTGGTAATTGTTCCATGATGTTTTTGTTTACACAAAGGAACTGCATTAGGCATGGGGACTTCTTGCCAAATGGCAAGAAATGAGCTTGGTGATCATTTCTTTGCCAGCTCTTTCCTGATGCGGCTTAGTGAGGTGTCTGTTACGCCCAGGTATGAGGCAATGTTTTTTAACGATGCCTGCTGAAATATTTCGGGATTGGTTTTTAGCAGTTGCTCGTACCGTTCTTCGGCGGTTTCTGTAATCATGGTGAGCATGCGGGTTTTGAGTCCGGCAAATCCTTTAACCAGGATTGCCCGGCCAAATTCGCGGAACTCTGGTAGCGCGTGGAACAAATTGTTCAGATGCTCGTAAGTAATAAACCAGCCATCGCAGTCTGTAAGCGCCTGGATGTTTTCTTTTGACCGGCTGCGGTTGAAGAATGACGAGACCTCGAATACCACTTGCCCCGGTGAATAAAAACCGGTTGTTACCTCATTACCTTCGGTATCGTGAGCGAAGGCCCGCATGTAGCCTTTCTCCAAAAACAGGTATTCATTCGCAATTTTCCCTTCGGTAAGCAGAAATTGACTTTTTGCGATAAACTTATATGTAAACTGACCCGCAATTTCATTAGCAACAGATAAAGAAACCAGGTTGGTGTTTCTGAAAAATTCGATTAGGGCTTCGTTACTCATATAGATATCTACTTCACCAATTTACAAAAAACCGGCCGGTTCTATTTTATCCCCTTTTCCAGTTTCGCATTTTGCCCGGCAAGGATCCGCCATTGTCCGTCGCGCTTGGTTACTACAATCAATCGTCGAAATTCAAATGTTTCACCGGGGTAGCGTGTATCACCGCTGAGGCCGGTGCGCACATACACAATGGCCACGTCTGGTTTAACAAAGGTGAGATCTTCAATGGCGCGGGTGTAGTAGGTAGATGTTTTAAAGTAAGTGCTGTGCACGGTTTGGTAATGCGCTTTAATGTCTGCCTTATCTTTTGAGTAAGCGCCGAACCAATTGACCCAGGTAGCATCGGTGTGGTAGCAATTGGCCAAACCATCCGGATCATGGCGGTTCCAGGCGTCTTCATAATCTTTTATCAGTTGATGGATGGCCTGCTTGTCTTTAACCGTATCAACTTGCAGGGCTTTGGCCGGGTTAAACATAAAGCTTAAAATAACGGCTATTATCGGTGCTATAATCCATTTTTTCATGACAAAGATGATTTACTATGAGTTAAATGACAGGTTAAACGTTTAATTACCGGTGTTGTAAACAGCTAGTAATTAAATATATAAATATTATTCTTTTAATTATTAGTTAGCAATTAAGGTTGACACCCCATTTTTAAACTTGATCAATTTGTTTTTATTATGTAATCTCGCCACGCTGTTTGTAGCCCCAACAAATCGTACTACCAATTATCAGAATAAAATATACATCGATGGATCAATCAAGCCCGGGCATTTTAAAAACTAAACATCATTTCGAAATTTTGGATGGCTTAAGAGGGATAGCAGCCATATCTGTTGTGGTTTTCCATTTCAGGGAAATGGCCTCTATCAATTACGCCCAGATTTTTATTGGTCATGGTTTCCTGGCGGTCGATTTTTTCTTTTGCCTTTCTGGTTTTGTGATTGCCTATGCTTATGACGACAGGATAGCGAAGCTGGGAATCTGGCAATTCTTTAAATCACGGATTATCAGGCTGCACCCGATGGTTGTTTTCGGCTCGGTGCTGGGGTTGCTGGGCTTTTTGTTCGATCCATTTGGCGGGCATCGCGAATTGTATAGCGTTGGCAGAACCTTGCTGATATTCCTTTGCTCTATTTTACTCATTCCCTTCCCGGTGATGACGGAGCGGGCTTTTAATCTATTCAGCTTTAACGCTCCGGCATGGTCGCTGTTTTGGGAATACATTGCTAATATATTTTATGCTTTGGTATTGTATAAGATCAACCGCCGTTGGTTAATTGTGTTATTCGCTTTGGCGGCTGCACTGCTTTGCGTGGCGGGTTACCGTACAAACGCAGTATCGGGCGGGTGGAACGGCGCAACTTTTTGGGATGGCGGCGCACGGATCTTCTATTCGTTTTTGGCCGGGTTGCTTATTTACCGCTACAACCTCATCATCAAATCAAACCTGGGCTTTATCAGTCTGTCAGTATTGCTCGTGTTGGCCTTTATATTCCCCTATTTTAAAATAGACTGGATGCTCCAATTGCTGACGGTGTTAGTCTATTTCCCGCTATTAATTTCCCTCGGCGCAGGTGCTACCTTAACCGCAGGCTTTAAAAAGATCTGCGTTTTCTTCGGTAATATATCATACCCGCTGTATATGACGCACTATGCCGTACTCTGGATGTTCGGCAACTATTACAACAGCCATAAGCTCAATACAAACCAGTTGTTCTCGATCATTATACCATCAACCATTCTTGTGGTTGGCTTCGCGTATTTAGTGATGGTGTTTTATGATGTGCCGGTAAGGCGATGGTTGAGTGGGAAAAGGAAGGTGGCTTAACTACTCCGCCCCCTAATCATACTCAAAAACACAGGCGTAATGCCCAGGTACGATGCAATTTGTTTTTGCGCTATCCGCTGCTCTAGTTTGGGGTATTGATGCCTGAACAGGGCGTAACGTTCTTCGGCAGATTTGGATAGGTTGGAGGTGATGCGCTGTTGGTGTAAGTTAAATCCATTCTGCACCAGTATGCGGAAGAAACGCTCTAGCTTGGGTACATCAATATAAAGCTGTTCCAATACGCTATAACTCAGGTAAAATAATTCGGTATCTTCTAATGCGCTGAGGGTGTAAAAGGCGGGTGCTTGTTCAGAAAAGCTGGTGATATCTACAGCCCACCAATTTTCGGGGTAAAATAACACGTTATGTTCTTCGCCCTGCTCATCTATATTGAAAATACGCAGGCAGCCTTTGTTTACAAAATAGATGTTACGGCAAGTTTCGCCGGCATTTAAAAGGACTGTGTTTTTCTTAACAGTTTTGTGTTGCAGCTTTTGTTTGATGTGTTCCGTCTCGGCAGCATCGAGCACAATGTGCATGTCGAAGTTTTTAAAAATGAGCTCGTACATTTTACGTTTTGGGTAAAGATAAAATGTACGGCTCATTATTAGTACTTAGAAAAAGCTGACAATACGGGTGATCTTGTACTCGGTGTTAAATTCAAAGTAATCAAACCCAGCTTTGGTATCTTCGGGTAGTTCAACCTGCCAGTTGTAGCGGCCAACGTTGTGGTGATACTCTGGTTGGGTAAGTACAGAAAACCTGCGAACCGGTGAGCGCTCCAGCGATACATTTGCTAGTTCTGCAATGCCATCTACACCTTTTACCTCAAAATTGGGGTCGGTGTAGGCGGCTTCAGGAGCCCAGCATTCGGCAAAGGCCGCTGTGTATTCTTCCAGCGTTTTGTTGTTCCATGCGTTCACATATTTTTCGATCATTTCTTCTACTGACTGTATCATATTTATTTGATTTTTAGTGTACAGCAAAAGACGGGCTATACCCTTGCAATAAAATTAAAGTAGTTTAATAAATGAAAATATGTGACAGGGCCAAAAGCAAAACACCTCAGTCTTTTTTGGGACTGAGGCGTTGCGTATTTTGTCGGTACAAAAGGTTAAGCCTTCTTCACCAAATAGCGTTTTCTCAGCCACTCGCGTACCGGTTCGTCATAAAACTTAAGGCACACATAAGCAATTACAACGGCTGCCACAAACAGCAGTACACCTATTTGCAGGCCGTAACCAATCGGTACTTTATTATCTACCACCCAGGCGGTGTAGGTATAAATTAAAGCATAGTGTGTAATGTAAATAGGGTACGATATATCGCCCAAAAACTTACATGCCTTTTTGGCAAAAGCACCTGTGATATGGCCGCCGGCACCGATAGCAACAATCAGCGGAAACACCAGGATGATCACAACAGATTCGTATATACCATTCATCCAAAGGTGTTGCTCATCGCCAATTCGGGGGATAAAAAGACAGGCAATAATTAACAAGCTACATATCGTAAAAGCGTTTTTAATATGGATCAGTTTGCCCATGCGGCAAAGCAGCATACCTGCAAAAAACGGATAAAGCAAACGGGTAAAACCAATGTTAAGCTGCTCTGCATTAATACTCCAGCCGCCAATAACATCGCCTTTAGGCCCGCAAACTAAGTAGTAGACCAACATCCCTGCAAATATCACTACAAATACCCCGAGCACCTTTTTAGAAAACCTGCGAAACACCAGCGCGTAAAGAATATTGGCTATATATTCAAAAAACAACGACCATGCCGGTCCGTTCAAAGGGTGCATTTCCTGCCAACCACGGATATCCATCGAAATTGGAAGCGGCAACATGGTAAAACCAACCAGCATCACCAACAGCATTTGCCAAACCGGGGTTTGGTTAATCATCGGGAAAAGCCCACCACCCTGGAAATAGAAAAATATGGCACCGATGATGGTACCCATAATAACCATAGGTTGCAGGCGGATTAAACGGCGCTTATAAAATTCCCACTGCGTCATTTTACCCCAGCGATCATCATAAGCGTAGGCCACAACGAAGCCCGAAAGCAGGAAGAAAAAATCGACTGCCAAATAACCGTGGTTAATAATTTGTTTAAAACGGGTTCCTGAATAGGTTTCGAGAACGTGAAATGCAACTACAATGAGCGCAGCAACACCCCGCAGGCCGTCGAGGATTTCATAGTGATTTTTGGTTTCGAGATAGGTTGGGTTTTTAGTCATTGAATGCGAGTAAGCTGAAATTAATTAAAGGTTTGTTGAGTTTTATCTCATCTGCAATGCAATAAAACCCGAAGTATAATTGGTTTGTTGAAGCTGGGGCTAGCCTCAGATGTGTTTCTTCGACGCAATGATAGGCAAAACTTTTTCTTTTGCAATAAAAGAAATCAAAATTGTTAAGGCCTTAAACTGAACTTTATAACCAAGAAACATTGGCCTTTTTAACAAAACCAGTAAGCGATGCGCGAGGTTCGGTTTTATTACTTCAATTGGTTACAACAACCCGATGTTTTTATAGAAGCTATCTGGAGTTGGTACCTGCAGTTTTACAATGTATAATTACTCAATCAAATTCAAATCTGGATCGCGGAAATAAATAGATATATAAGTAACCATTCGTTTACGCAAATTCTATTTTGAGTTCGATTTGCTTTAAAACAGCACATCTGCATTAAACAAAACTTAAGTATAATTGCATTAACTATCTCCGCAACACCATGAGTATAAAAGTAGTGGCATTTGACGCCGATGACACCCTTTGGGTAAACGAACCCTATTTCCGCAAAACAGAGGAAGCATTTTGCAAATTACTGGAAGGCTACCTTTCGCTTCACGATCTGGAACGCGAACTGATGCGTACCGAACTGGATAACCTGCCGCTTTATGGTTATGGTGTAAAAGGATTTACGCTTTCGATGGTCGAAGCCGCAATCCGCATTACTTCGGGTACATTAAGTGTTGAGATTATAGATAAGATCTTAGATCTCGGCAAAAGCCTGCTCAATGAACCAATTGAATTATTAGATGGGGTAGAGAACGTATTGGAAAGCTTGCAAGGCAAATACCGCCTGGTGGTTGCCACCAAAGGCGATTTGCTGGATCAGGAACGCAAGCTGCGTAAATCGGGCCTGAGTAAATATTTTCACCACATCGAGATCATGTCTGAAAAGGATGATGCCAATTACCTGAAACTGATTCGCCACCTGGACATACAGCCAGAAGAACTGCTGATGGTAGGTAACTCGCTTAAATCAGACATATTACCGGTGCTTAATATCGGCGGCTCTGCCATCCACGTACCGTATCATATTACCTGGGCGCATGAGCAGATTAACCACACTATTGAGCACGATAAGTTTAGAACTGTAGAGCACATTAGTATCATATTGGAGCATTTGTAATAGCTCATCTACACTATCAACCTTGAAAAACCTACCATTTGACGTTATAGGACTTAGTGCTGATGAGGTTCAGTTACTTGAAGATATTTATAAAGCGCTCGACGAAAATTTTGACGTATCCCTGCCGGGTAATCAACATGTAAATAATTTCGAGGCATTCAACAACAACGAAAATGCAAGCATTGGTGGCACAATTATACTCAGTGATAACTGCTATCTAACATTTGTTAAAGTACATTACCAGGCAAGGGAGGGGCGCGGCATCAGCCTTACAGAATATTTCAAATATCAGGTTTGGGCATTTGTTAATCTGGAAAAGGATTTTGGCCGGGTACTAATCAGGCGGGAAACATTTACCGATAAAATATTAGAGCTAATTCATCCGCAAGAACTTCACTTTAGGAATGACAAGGATTTCAACAACCGGTTTTATGTGATTGCCAATGATCAAGAAAAAGCCGCTCGAGCCATCGATGCAAATTTTAGAAAGATATTGATCAATAACAGTAGCGATGACTTTGTAATCGAAATCATCAACCAAACTTTGGTTATCAGGACCAACAACGTTATCAATGTAGATCAAACCATTTCGTTAGCAGAGTTCGCTATAAAATTAGCTTCACTTTAGCTATCATTGCAATCTCTACCAATTTAATCGTATTTATGAAAATCTTGCTTTTTCTACTTGCGATCCTTTCGCTGGGATTTCATAGCATCGCCCAAACTAAACAACCCAATGTAATTATTATCATGATGGACGATATGGGTTATGGCGATACCGAGCCTTATGGAATGACACAGATTCCAACACCGGTATTTAACCGATTAACTAAAGAGGGCACCCGTTTTACACATTACAACGCAGCCCAGCCAATTTGTACTGCTTCGCGGGCAGCCTTGCTTACAGGTTGTTACTCCAACCGGGTAGGGATGACTGGTGCTTTGTTACCCGGCGATAAAAGAGCGCTAAACCCCGATGAGGAAACCATTGCTTCGTTACTGAAAAACGCAGGCTATGCAACCGGAATGTTCGGTAAATGGCATTTGGGCAATAAAGCGCCATACTGGCCTACACATTATGGCTTTGATACTTTTTATGGAATCCCTTATTCGCACGATATCTGGAACCGGGATAAAGACGGCAACCTGATTACCGACAAAGCAGATTACCACTATACCTGGCCACCGCTGCCGCTGATAGATGGCGACCGTATTGTAGATTCTATTACATCAAAACAAAAACTTTCTGAACTGGCCACAACGCTCACCAATCGCTCCATCCAGTTCATCAAACAAAATAAAAACAAGCCTTTCTTTTTATACCTGGCGCATACGATGCCGCACGTACCGTTAGCCCCCTCGGCCAGGTTTAAGGGTAAAAGCGAACTGGGCGATTTTGGCGATGAGATCATGGAGTTAAACTGGTCTATCGGCGAGATTTTAAAAACATTGGATGACGAAAAGTTAACTAACAACACTATTGTAATTGTAACCAGCGACAACGGCCCCTGGTTAAACTACGGCGATCATGCAGGTTCATCGGGTGGCTTTCGAGAAGGTAAATCAACCTCGTGGGAAGGCGGAACCCGTGTACCGCTATGGATTCGCTGGCCGGGCAAGGTAGAGGCCGGCGGCATCAATAGCATGCTGATGACCAATATGGATCTGCTACCCAGCATCGTAGCTGCAACAGGCGCAAAGCTGCCTAAGAAACCAATTGATGGCATTAACTTTTTGCCGGTTTGGCTAGGTAAAACCACGGCAGATCCACGCGAAGTATTCTATTATTACTTCGGAAAAAACAACCTTGAGGACATCAGATACAAGCACTGGAAATTAGTACTACCGCATCCATCCGCAACTTACTCGGCACTACATGGCAAAGGTGGAGCTCCAGGCAAAATAGGCAGGTTTGATGCCCCGATGGCCTTATACGATTTGGCGCACGACCCGGGCGAATCATATGACGTACAGCAGAACTATCCGGAGATTGTTAAGAAAATGCTTGAACTGGCCGAACAGGCACGCGATGATATGGGCGACGACTTAACCCACCGCGAAGGTAAAAACCTGAGCAAGCCTGCAACGATCAACTAAAATGAATATCGAAGTGCGCCGAGTTAACTTAGCGCACTTTTTATTGCTATATCGTCCAAACTTCGTAAGTTAAATCGGAGTCAGCATTATAACGCAACTTTTTAATAGCAAATACGGTACAAACAGTAATGCTGATAAGCTAACCGCGCAAGCACGTAACTGATATGAATAGCCTTAAAATGAATAATCAACTACCGATGCCACTGGACGAGATGGAACGGATAATGGCATTATCTGATTTTGATTTGGACTACAGTGACCTATCTAATAATTTTAAAGATCTTACCAAGCTTGCGGCTAAGGTGGCAGGTACTGATATATCGCTCATTAATTTAATTGATTCTTATACACAATGGTCTGTATCGAGCCACGGGATCAATTTAACGCAAATGCCACGCGAAGATTCTGTATGCCAGTACACCATTTTACAACCCGAAGAATTTGAAGTACCCGACCTATCTGCCGATGAAAGGTTCAAAGATAAATTTTATGTATCCGGCGAAGCCCAGCTGCGCTATTACTATGGTGTTCCTTTACGATCAGAAGGGCATCATATTGGGGCTTTATGTGTATTAGATACAGCTCAACACATGTTATCGCCAGAGAAGGTTGAGCTCTTAAAAATAATTGCTGATGAGATAGTTGACCGCCTTAAAACATTAAAGTTGATTAACTCGCTGCGCTCGCAGGTGTCAGATATATCAGAAACCCAGCGCCGGGTGGCTCATGATATTCGTGGCCCATTGGGTGGTATTATCGGCCTGGCGCAAATTATAAGCGAGCAGGGGGATGAAAATACCATGGAAGAGATTATGGAGTTTATTAACATGATACACCAAAGCGGCAGATCTATACTGGACCTTGCCGACCAAATATTGACTGTAGATAAAACCCAGGCAACCGCTCATATTAATGAGTATGATACCCATTCCTATACGCTTATTATACTTAAAGACACGCTGATTAAGCTTTATGCGCCGCAGGCCATTAATAAAAAAATCAGGTTTAACGTTACTATAACAACCGATACTGAAACCATCCCCTTTTCAAAAAATAAACTATTGCAGATTATTGGCAATCTGATATCTAACGCCATGAAGTTTACACCTGCAGGCGGGCAGGTAGCGGTGGATTTAACGCTTAAATTGGGCACTCCAGACAACACACTACATATTGGGGTAGAAGACACCGGCATTGGTATGGACCAGCAGCAGATAGATAAAATTCTGGATGGCAAGGGCGAATCTACCAGAGGCACAGGCGGCGAACAAGGTTATGGATTCGGCCTTGCGCTGGTTAAACACCTGGTTGATTCGCAAAAAGGCACCTTAACCATTACATCTCAGGCCAACAAAGGCACCGCGATTGAAGTGTGGTTACCCCAATCATAATTTAACTAATAAATTCTTGATTTTACCATGCAGCATAATTGATGCTATACCAGGGTTTGTTCGATGGTATTATTTAATACCTGCACTTGTATAGCCAATATCTCTGTTTTATAGCGCTTTACCTGCTGTTCGTCTGTAAACTGGCGGGTTTGTATTTTGCCTTGTATATATACTAATTGTCCTTTTTTCAAAAGGTCTTCGGCTTCAATACAGCCCTGCGGAATTTTGATCTGATGCCATTCAACATGCTCAACGTTTACCCCATTTCTTTTGATAAACTCTGTAGTAACCATCGGAAAGCAAAGCATTTTGGGTTCATTAGCCACAGAATGCCAGCGCGGTTCTTTACCGATGTGCCCTACCAAAAAAACTTTATTAATACCAGAGTTACTTAACATTCTTCCGGGATATTAAGATTAAAAATTGGCTTGCTCGTGGTTAATCTCTCCATGAAAAAGCCCATGTATCGTCTAAGATCGCTGATATCAATCTCAATCATTATTAACGTATCGCCAATACCATCAAACACATTTTTGATGCTTAGATAAGGTTCCCCGCTATCATTAAAATCATTGTTAAATGGCTCAATTTTTACCGGGTTTAAGGTTATATATTCACTATTTCTATCAGCGTCAATTTTGGCAGGTTTTGATAAGCAGTATTCATAACCTTCCATTATCAGATAGTCTAATAAGATGGGAGTTAGTAAAGTTTTCAAAACAGCTACAATTAATAGGAGTAAATGTAAGCTTGTTAAAAAATACCCTACACGTATTAATACCTGTTAATTACACGTGGTAAATACGCGATTTTATCAAAAAGTTTAATTATTTATAAGAGAGTTAAAAAAAACCGAGTTTCGATCCCAAACTAAACGATTAAAACTATCCTATAACACCGTTCAGAAGCGCAAACCTAACCAGGGCTGCAGTGTTTCGAGTCGCAGTTTTATCAATCATACTTTGCCTATGGCCTTCAATAGTACGTTTGCTGGTAAATAATTTGTCGGCAATTTCCTGATTAGTAAACCCTTCGGCAATTAATGATAGCACTTCGGTTTCGCGCTTAGAGAAATCAACGTCAGAACGGTTATCCAGGATCATAATGTCGCGGCCCTGAGAAAGCCGGTCTAACAATTTTATTGCCAACTCGCTGTATAAATAACTACCATCTGCATGGATATGCTTTATGGCGAATATCATTTCATCGGGGCTGGTGTTTTTAAGCAGATAACCGCTGGCACCCGCCCTAAAAGCTTTGGCAATATAACGCTCATGATCAAGCATGGTAAGCATGATAATTTTGGCATGGTGGCCACCTTTTTTTAGTTCAGAGATAAGGTCGAGGCCGCTTATACCCGGCATATTTATATCGGCCAAAATAATATCGGCTTTAACGCCCGAACCGAGAATATCCAGCACATCGGCACCGCTAACGGCTTCGCCAACTATTTTAAATTCAGGTTCTTTTTCTAAAAGCGATTTAACGCCGTTCCTTACAATTTTGTGGTCTTCTACTAAAACGATATCAATCATACCAATACGTAACAATAGCAACACCTGTGAGTTTGCACGGCAATTAAAAGGATTTACAAACTATCCAGGAAAGCTGGTTTATAGAAAGATTTATAATGGCACTGTATAATAAATATACAGCACACAATATAAATTAATTAAATACAAATACGAGCGCATTTGCACTAATTAATTATCCAAAAGTTACAAAAGGAAATATTTGAAGAATAAAAATTAAGAAAAACGAATCAAAAATAAACTTTAAGTAATTAGCTATTTTTGATAATGATACTTTCTATCACATTAACCACGTGCTCGCATTTATCTGTAGCACGCTCCAATGATGCCAATATCTCACTGTATTTAATCACCTCTAAAGCATCGGTTTCTGTATCCAGCAACTGGGCAAGCGCTTTATTATGTACCTGATCTGCGTAATGCTCCAATTGTTTTATATTGGTGCAGTAATCGGTAATTGTGTCTACGTTTTTAAGGTCATCTAATGCCTCTACGCATTTGGTAAGTAAGGTGCAGCAATCTACAATAATACCGGCAAGCTCTTTAATAGGTGAGTTTACCTGGATATTATAGAAGTTAATACGGCGCGAGGCCACATCAATAAAGTCCGATACAGCGTTAATTGATGATGCCAGTGCATACATATCATCACGGCTAAACGGCGAAATAAATGCCTTGCCCGATACAACCAGCACTTGGTGTTTAATGCTATTAGCTTTTTCTTTTAACCTGCTGATGTGGTTAAAATTCATCTTTTGATCCTGCAAGTCATCCGATCCCGTGGCTTGATAAAGCAGAGCCGCCATATCATAACTATTACTTGCAGCCTGGTTAAACAGGTTATAAAATATCTGGTTATTGTTTGGCAGGGTTTGACCGAATAAAGACGTTTTCATTAACAATTGTTTATGTATGTAAGATAGCGAAACTCTGACTGTTTACCACCTTACTATTAACTTATATCAAAGTACCACCAAGGCAGACTTTTCATCACAAAGAAACTTATAAATTTCAGGTTTCACATAAAATTTATGTTAATCAATTGTTAAGTATCTATTTAGCCTTTATACATTTTTAATAGCCGCAAGATATACTGAGTGTAAAAAATATAGCCTTGGTTACAATTTTTAACGCCAAAGGAAAAACAGGCCGATAATTATAGTGTTATAAAGCAACAAGATAATTATAACATCAATCCTATTAAACAAATTTAATTATGAAAACCTTAAAAGCACTATTAGTCCCGGCTCTGTTAAGTATGTTTTTTGTACTAACCTCGGCAACAGACGCGGGCAAAGAAAACGAGCGGATCACCAAATCAACCAGCGTATTACATGATTTTGCCAAAATGAAGGAGAGCATCCCGGCTACTTTAATCAATCAATCCCAAGCGGTAATTGTAATACCCAATATGATTAACGCTGGTTTAGCCATTGGCGGTAAACGTGGAAAAGGCGTTGCTATGGTAAGGCTAGCCGACGGCAAATGGAGTAACCCTGTATTTGTAACCTTTACAGGAGGCAGTTTCGGCTTACAGGCAGGTGTACAATCTGTAGATCTGGTATTGGTATTTAAACACGCTGCTACTTTAACCAAAGCAAAAAGCGGCGATTTCACCATCGGTGGTGATATATCAGCTGCAGCAGGACCGGTTGGCCGTAGTTCTACCGCCAGCACAGATGTTAAGCTCGATGCCGAAGTATACTCTTACTCGCGTAGCAAAGGTTTATTTGCAGGCTTAAGTGTTAACGGATCAAACATATCAATTGATAAAAGCGCAAACGCTAATTTCTACGGCGCATCTGCTTCAGATTCAAAAGCGATATTTGCTACAGCAAAAAGCCCGTCAGAACATGTGACAGGATTAAAAACTGCTTTAAATGCAATGCAATAACAGTTATAAAAGTATTATAACATTGATGATAAATTGGGCTCCGGATAGAGCTAAAAGAATTAGATAAGTACAGTTTATAATAAAGCAAAAAAGCACCAGCCTAATAAGACTGGTGCTTTTTTAATATTAATAACGGCTTCCGCCTCTGCTGTTACCACCACCTTTTGAACCGCCGCCGCCGTAGCCACCGCTACCGCCGCTGTTGCCGCCACGGCTAAAGCCGCCGCCACCGCCACCACGGTTACCACCGCCGAAGCCGCCACCGCCACGACGATCACCGCCGCCACCAGCTTTGCGTTCTTCAGCTTGGCTTACTGCGATACTTCTGCCGCTTACTTCGATACCATTTAAGCCATCAATAGCTTTTTGGGCGCTCTCGTCATCAGACATCTCAACAAAACCAAAACCTTTGCTTCTGCCGGTTTCTCTGTCGATAATTAATTTAGCTGAGCTCACTTCGCCGTAAGCTTCAAATAGTTCTCTTAAATCTTCTTCCTTTAACTGGTAAGGCAGACTTCCTACAAAAATGTTCATTAATTCTAATTTAATACATGTGTGGCTTTTTAGGCCTTTTTCCTTTAACGCGAAAAAAGTAACAATGTTCTTTAATCCCTTGCAATATATAGATAAACTTCTTAAAAAAGCAAAATATCAAAATTTAAACATTATTTGATATTACCTATACAAAACACCCCTCATTTACGCCTCATTATAAACCCATTAGCTCAATTTACTATACAAAAATTTAGCAAAAAAATTATCTTTTAAATTAAAAAGGACCCTGTAAAAGGTCCCTTTTTGTATAACAAAATGTGGTGCTACGGCTTTTATTGCCCAACATCATACTTAAGTGTAACCGTTGGTAACAGGGTAGCCGTATCTAATGGAATTTGGTTATTGGTTAAAATAGGGCTACGCTTGCCGTAATAGGCCGAAAATGTTTTGCTGGCAGCCGCTGCTCCCGTTGCCGGCGCATTAAAGCTGATAGAAATAGGCAGGATAAAATCGTGCAGTTTTTCGCCATCTGGTACAATCCATTTATGGTCTGATTTTTTGAGCAGATCTGCTGCTGGCTGTGCCAAAACAAAATCATCTGCATAATAAACAATCACTTTTTTGATGATACCTTTCTGGTCTGCGGTGAACTTTAAGATCACTACACCCGCAGCATTTTGCTGCTTCAGATCTGCAGATGCGGCAAAGTTATTTTTAAAAAAGTCTGTCATTACCTGCTGTCCGCCCTGAAACGGGAAAGCAAGTTCTTTCTGTGCCATTGCCAAACCCGATATCATCAGGGCTGCAACCAGCGTAAATAATTTCTTCATTTAATTAATCAACCTTTGGTTCTCGTTTACTGCCGTCATACAACTCATACTCCAGCAGTCTGCAATCCAGCTTACCGTTATAAAACTCAATACGGCGTTTGGCGCTTAATCCCACTTTTTTAGCCAAATCTGGGTTACCGGTAAAAACATATCCTTTATAACCGCGGCAATTTTGTTTTAAAAAGTCGCCTATGCGTTTATAAGTGATCTCTAACTTGGTGTGTACACCAAGCCTTTCACCATATTCGGGGTTAAACATTACTACGCCCGGTGCCTCGGGTACTTCTGTATCGGCAAAATCACAAACAGCAAATTCTATCAAATGTTCTACACCGGCAGTATTTGCATTTTTACGGGCAATATCAACAGCGTCATCAGATATATCTGTAGCGATGATCTTAAAATCTATCTGCTTAACGGCTTTATCTTTTAAAATACGGCGCTGTGCAAAAAACACCTGCTCGTCGTATCCCATAATGTGCATAAAGCCATAGTTCATTCTAAAAAAGCCCGGCGTTTTTTCGGTTGCCATTAAAGCGGCTTCGATGGCTAAGGTACCAGAGCCACACATCGGGTTAATAAAATTACTCTTTCTGTCCCAGCCGGTTGCCATAATAGTACTTGCTGCCAAAGCCTCTAACATTGGTGCTTTACCCGGTATTTTACGATAGCTGTGTTTGGCAATGGTTTCGCCGGATGTATCGATAAAAATATCGGCCTGGTCTTCTTGCCAGTACAGGTGAAAAACTGCTTTATTTTGGTCGGCTCCCGAATCTGGCCTGATACCTTTGATAGATTTTATACGATCTACAATGGCATCTTTAACTTTTACATTGGCAAAAAGCGGCGTACGGATATGCTCGTTATTTACGTTTGAGGTGATCGAAAAATAGCCCGAAAAATCGATTAGTTTTTCCCACTCTATGGTAACCAGGTTATCATAAAGTTGCTGAGGATCAGCGGCAGTAAAGTTTTTTAGCAGATATAAAATCTGGCTCGCACACCTTAAATTAAGGTTTAAGGTGATACAATCGTTAACGGTACCCCATAACTCTACACCAGTTGAAAAGCTGCGCTTTACTTCAAAGCCTAACGCTTCTACTTCCTGCTGTAAATAAGAAGATAGCCTCTTATTGCAGGTAATGATGATTTTACTCTCTGTTTGAAAAACTTGCATGTGGAGGGCAAATTTATGAATTAAAAATGTATGAATTTATTTGTTAAACATTAACTTTACATTTCAAAAGTTTGATACATGGATATTAAAGGAAAAGTACACGAAGTATCTGCAACAATGCAGGTTACAGACAGCCTTAAAAAGAGAGAGCTGATTTTAGAATATATTGAGAACCCGCAGTACCCTGAGTATATCAAATTTGAGGCAATTCAGGACCGTTGCAACCTGTTAGACAGCGTTAAAGTTGGCGACAATGTAGAGGTAGCTTTTAACTTAAAAGGCCGCCCGTGGACGGATAAAACAGGTAAAAAAACCTATTTTAACTCATTACAATTATGGAAAGTTACCCCGGTTGGCGGTGCTACAGGCGCTACCCCAGAGTATGCCCCACCGGTTGACCTGAGCGCTGCTCCGGATGATGATGACCTGCCATTCTAAGCAAAAATTTTTCAACCTAAATAATACAAAAGCCCTTTAAGATCATCTCTTAAAGGGCTTTGTGTTATACGTTGATTTTTATTTATCCTTCTTTAAAAATCTGTTTCACTTCCATTTTACCGCTTTGTTTAATCTTTAAGTTATAAACACCGTTTAATGGTAAAGCAAAACTTTTGCTAAATGAGCCGGTAGAAGTTTTCTCGGTCCATAACACCTTACCTGCGTTATCCAATAGCTCAATTTGAGCCGGCGCTTTGGTTGGCAAGGTGAACATTAACAAAGTTTTACCGGTTACAAAATCAGGAACAATCTTTAAGTCGCTAACGCTTAAGTCTGTTTTATCAATACCGGCAATACCTTTTAAGCGCTCGCCTTTAGGCTCAGTTACGCGGAAGTTTATACCGGTTTCTACACCATCGTTATCAACGTTAGTATAATCAAACTCCTGTGTGTTGCGGCGGCTAAAGTTTTCGGCCAATGCTCCAGAGCGGGCAATTGATCTGTTATCATCAAAACCATCCATTGGTGGTGGAGGTGGCAATGTAACATCTTGTTGCACTATAACTCTTCTTAAGTGCGGATGCCTGTACACGCTGCTATCTTTCTGCTTGCTTACCACATAACCATTCGGGGTATGTATAATATTAAGGTTGCTAACGCCTAAACCACTATTATCGGTTACACCACCGTTATTAGTAGTGGTATGGCGCTCGTAACGGCGCATTTTGTATTCGCCTTTTCCACCTTGCAATCTATCCAGGTCGCTAAGGGCTTGTTTACGCTGCTCGGGCGACAGCTCTTTAATATTTTTACCATTAATAACGGTATCGCCATTGGTAATAGAAATCTCTATATTTCTATTATCCTGCGCCATTACCGCTGCGGGCAAAATAAATATTGCAGCAATGCCTACTGCAAAAATAAATTCGAAGCCGGGTTTGGTAGTTACATTTCTGATGTTCATTGGGGTATTTTTGTTTTAAAGGGCTAAATTAATAAACTACTTAACGTCAATATGTTAATAATTGATATTTAAATGTTAAAAATTGTTAAAGGATACTTATATCTACCAATTTGAAATATTTTTGTTTGATAATGAAGAAAAGAAGTATAGGCCTTATTGCAGGATTGATGGGATTTGCGCTGCTGGGTGTAATGGCTATGCAACTATATTTTCTGGTACAATCATACCAGATGCAAAAAAACCTGTTCGATCATACGGTAAGTGAGGTATTAAGCACCGTAACCAACAAGGTTGCCCGTGTAGATGCCATGAACTTTTTAAATGAAAAAGTAAGAGTGAATGATGAGCAGGACATGCGCCAGAAAAACTACAGCCTCATTGTTAAGAGTATCCATAGAAGCACGCTCGGCCATGTAGTTGCCTCGGTAGATAGCGACCGTATTAAACGCAAACAAACCTTGCACCAAAAAAGGATTGCTTTACTGCGCGATAGTTTAAAACACATCATACTAAAAAACCAGCTCGATGACGAGGTATTTAACCTGGCCCAGGAAGGCTCTATCTATTTACGTATTGATGAGTTTAGAGATGAGTTTGGCGTATTGCATCAAAGTATTTCGCCCGAGGTTGTTAACACCTCTGCAAAACCCATTAAAAAACCACAGAAATTAAGGAAATACGATACCCTGCGATACAAATATGACGACCCCCAATTTGGGCCGCAGGTAATGATTATCCCCCAAATTAACCCGCTTTGGGAGCGCGACCAGATGCGTAAGCAAAAGGAAAAGCAAATAAAGCAGGTTGAACATGTGTTGACCACAGACTCGATAGAAAATGCCAGACACGGGCAAAATCCACAACGCCAAAACGTAATCCAAAACCTGGCCGAAGAGTATCAACGCAGCGGGCAACCCTTAACCAAACGGATTGATGCAATATGGATTGATTCTGTATTACGCAGCGAGTTGCGTAATAAGGGAATTATTACACCCTTTAGCTATGAAATTACCACCGCACATAATGATTCATTAATATTTTCAAAGGCATTAAATACCGACCTCAGAACACCTTTTTTACCCGCCAGTACTTACGAAACTGCAATTTTTGGCAAAGAGGTAGTTAATGATCCGGGTAAAATCAGGATCACATTTCCGCAGCGTAATGCATTTTTATTAAGCCACATGACGTATACCATGGCTACCAGCGGCGGCTTAATGCTAGTGTTGATCCTTTGTTTTGCTTATACCATTTACACCATTTTAAAACAGAAAAAGGTGTCTGAAATGAAAACAGATTTTATTAACAATATGACGCATGAGTTTAAAACGCCGGTATCAACCATTATGATTGCCAGCGAAGCCTTGCGTGATGCCGAAATTGCCCGCGACACCAGCCGGGTAACTAAACTGGCCGGCATAATTTACGAAGAGAATGCCCGTTTAGGTAGCCATATAGAGCGCGTACTCAATATTGCCCGGATAGAGAAAAACGATTTTAAACTGGATATCAATACCGTTGATGTAAACGAAATGATAAGTGATGTGCTTGACAGCATGGAACTGAAACTGCAAAAATACAATGCCGAAACCACTATGCACCTTGATGCAGAAGACGCTGTGATTAAAGCAGATGAGCTCCATTTCGCTAACGTGTTGTACAATTTAATTGATAACGCACTAAAATACAGCAAAGAGGCACCAAAAATCACTATTAATACGTTAAACCGTAACGGGCAATTAATAATTAGGGTTGCAGACGAAGGTATTGGCATGAGCCGCGACCAGCAAGACAAAATATTTGAGCAGTTTTACCGCGTACCAACCGGTAATCTGCACGATGTTAAAGGCTTTGGTTTAGGCTTAAGCTATGTAAATACTATTGTTAAGCGCCTTAACGGTAGTATTGGCGTACGTTCTGAAAAAGACAGAGGATCAGAATTTGAATTAAAATTTTCACTGGCCTGAGATAAAATAATATGAAAAAACTATTACTGGTTGAAGACGACCCGAACCTGGGTTTGCTGTTGCAGGACTATTTGCAGCTGAAAGGTAAGTTTGATGTTATTTTATGCAAAGACGGCGACGAAGGCCTGCGCGCATTTACCAAAGATAAATACGACCTACTGATTCTGGATGTGATGATGCCTAAAAAAGACGGATTTACGCTCGGTAAAGAAGTTAGAAAAATTGACCAGAAAGTGCCTATTATTTTCGCCACCGCCAAAGCCATGATCGAGGATAAAACCCAGGCGTTTAACCTTGGCGGCGACGATTATATCACAAAACCCTTCAGGATAGAAGAACTGTTATTGCGCATTAATGCGCTGCTTAAGCGTGTAAATGGCGGCACAGATACCAAAGAAGAAAACAAACAGGCCCAGTTTAACATTGGTAAATACCTCTTTGATTATACTCAGCAAATGATCACCGCCGATGGGAACCAGCAAAAGCTATCAACCAAAGAAGCAGAACTATTGCGCCTGCTCTGCCTGCACAAAAATGAAGTGCTAACCCGCGAAGAAGCCCTCCTCAACATCTGGCACGATGACAACTACTTCAACGGCCGCAGTATGGATGTATTTCTCAGCAAACTTCGCAAGTTTTTGAAGGATGATTCATCTGTTGAGATCATCAACGTGCATGGGAGAGGGTATAAGTTGCTGGTGAATTAAGTTTTATTTCGGAATTGTGATGTTCGATTTCGGAATTATCTCTACTCAATTAAATTGTTCATTCTGAACGACAGTGAAGAATCTTCTTCGCCCTGTATAGCCACACGGCCTCACTAAGAAAATCCTTCGTTACACTCTGGATGACAAAAGTTCGATTTCGGATTTATCTATCAAACTCTTCGCGTTAGGGATAGTAGTGAAAAGCCCGGAGCGTAGCGAGGACTTGCAACGGATAGCCCGACCCGGAGGGAAACGCCCCGCTAAATTCTATTATTATTTAACATCTCATTATAAACCATAAGCCCTAATCTATAGCAATATACCCACCATTCCAATATAGCATAGCCATTCACTATCTTTCAGAATAACAGACCTTTGTAACATTATTGTTAATACCCTCCACTCGCATATTGACGCTTAATTTGATAAGTTTGTTTTACTAAACGAACTATTGAACATGAAGAAAAATTTACTCTTAACAACATTACTATCTGCCTCGGTTTTCACTGCTGCCTTTGCGCAAGAGGTTGTAGACCAGGCTGTGGTACAGAAAATCCGCGAAGAGGGCCTAAACCATTCGCAGGTAATGAAAACCGCCTTTTATTTAACCGATGTAGCCGGACCAAGATTGTCAGGTTCTCCAGGCTTAAAGCATGCGCAGGACTGGGCCGTTGGTCAGCTCAAAACCTGGGGAATGGCTAATGTAGGCCTTGAGGCATGGGGCAAATTTGGTAAGGGTTGGGAAGTAGAGAAAAACTACGCAGCCATCACCGTGCCTTATTACCACGCTATTATAGCCATCCCAAAAGCATGGACGCCAAGCACAGCTGGCCCGATAAAAGGCGATGTTGTTTTAATTAAGGCAGATACCATTACAGATCTTGACCAATATAAAGGCAAACTAAAAGGCAAGATTGTAATTACAGATACTAAAACAGCGCTGGTACGCAGCACCAAACCAGATCTAAGCCGCTATAGCGACGAAGAATTGCAAAAAATGGCGGAAGCACAACCCGCCGCACCGGGTGGCGGCGCAAGAGGCGGTGCCAACAACCCTGCTTTTGCGGCAATGCGTAAACTACGCGCTTTACGTACCGCAATGAGCGAGTTTTTCGCACAAGAGCAAGTTGGATTGGTATTGGCGCAGGCCCGCGGAACAGATGGCACCTTGTTTACCACCAATGGCGCATCATACGCCGAAGATGCTAAACCTGTTGCACCAGAATTAGAAACCAGCGGCGAAGATTACCTGCGTATTGTTCGTTTGTTAAACGGCGGTATCGCTGTGCAAATGGAGGCAGATGTACAAACCAAATTCTTTGATAAAGACCTGCAAGGTTATGATGTGGTTGCCGAAATACCAGGCACAGATAAAAAGCTGAAAGATCAATTGGTGATCATAGGCGGTCACTTCGATTCATGGCATGGTGGTACCGGCGCTACAGACAATGCAGCCGGCAGCGCCGTAATGATGGAAGCTATGCGTATTTTAAAAACCATTGGCTTTAAACCAAAACGCACTATCCGTATGCTGCTTTGGAGCTCTGAGGAGCAAGGTTTATTTGGCTCAAGAGGTTATGTACTGAACCACTTCGGCGACCCCAAAACCATGCAGTTAAAACCAGAGCAGGCTAAAGTTTCTGCCTACTATAACCTGGATAATGGTACCGGAAAAATCCGCGGTGTATATTTGCAAGGCAACCAGGAGATTGGCCCGATCTTTAAAACGTGGTTAGAGCCTTTTAAAGATCTAGGTGCATCTACCGTAACCATCAGCAATACAGGTGGCACAGATCACCAGTCGTTTGATGCAGTTGGTATCCCGGGTTTCCAGTTTATACAAGAACCCATGGACTACAATACACGTACACACCACAGCAACCAGGATGTTTACGACCGTTTGGTAGAAGACGACCTGAAACAAGCAGCAACCATCGTAGCATCGTTTGTGTACAACACATCACAACGCCCGGATATGATGCCGCGTAAGGAGTTACCAAAACCTCCGCCAGCACCTGCCAATTAATATCTATTGATACCTATACTATCGAAACCCCGGCCATGGCCGGGGTTTTTTGTTTGATAATGATTTGCCGATTTCTAAACTTTTCCTTCCAATTGATTATTGCTAAACAAAGAAAGCCCTACCTGACAATTTGATTATTTCATTGCTATAAGGGTCTAAAACGACAAAATTCTTTTCATCAATTACCTTTAAACATACATAAAGAACTGATTTAAAGTCTATATTAAGAGAATACTTTATTGGTGGCGGTACGTTGTAATCCCATTCAAATGGCTTAGGTTCTGGAGTAATAACCAAGACTGTTTCCTGCTCACCGAAGTAAAATTTAGTTGCTGCCGTCTTTTCATTAATAATGTCATTAATAAATGATTCGGACATTATTTCAATTTCAGATTCCCCAAGGTAAGTGTTCTTGTTTTTTTGATAATTCCGACTGACTACGTTACGTAACTGTTGTGTCAATATCGAATTATCAGTTACAGCTATTGTGGTTCTAGTATATTTTATAAAAATCCATAGATAAATATATGTAATTCCTCCCGCAAGCGTCCCACTTTTGGAGAGTATTTATTCTCACAAAACTTCAACATAAGCACAAGCGGGACGCTTGCGGTAGCGACTGATTCAAAACGCTTAAGGTATTTGGAATATTCTTGGATCGGTGTATATTCAAACATGGAGATCATCGCATTACTTATTCCTACTTTATTAACAGGGATACTTAACTACTATTTTTATATCAATATCAAGAACTCTGTAGATCAGCCTCTTGAGACTTTAAAATATCCTACAGTGGAATTTTTAAGGAAAGGATCGAAATATATAGAACGATGTTACAATATGTAACTGATATAAAATTTAAGGTTTCACAATTTAAATATTCGCAAAGCAAGGATTTTGAAGGCGAATTAATCCTTCTTTTCAATGATTTTATCAATTATTCATTAATAAACAGACCCTTTCTTGATGACTCCATTTTAACAAAAATTAAATTAATACGTGAAAGTAATCAAGCTGCTTTTGAGAAAATATCCTATTATATCAATGTGAAAGAGCATGTTGGTTCTAAAAAAAGAGCAGAATTATTAGCTGATCTTCTCACTTCAACAAACTTAATAAATTACAAAGAATACATTACTTTAGAAGACGATATTGTTTTGCAGATGAGAAAAGATTTAAATGTAATTAAACAAATTTAATGTCGCACCTGTAGCACGCACCTCTCAGAATTGCAACCATTTTGCCTTAAATACTCACGCGCACCGCAAGCACACTTATATCGGTATCCTCAACCCATTCATCTATACATAAACCCAATTCAGCGACACATCATTGTGTTTGAGGCCCTTCAATAGCCACCTTTAACCTATATCTAAAATCGGCGTGTTAAATCATGCTGCTTTCGGTATAGCTGCGGAAACTATTGATATGTATAAAAGAACTATTACCGGCGTTAAAACAGCCCTGTTATTTATTGCCTTTACTTTCTTAATTGTGTTGCATGCAGACCGAAGCTTCGCACAGCTATGTACCGGCAGTTTGGGCGATCCGGTAATTGATATCACTTTCGGTGCTGGTACTGCTACCCACGCCGGTGCCTTGGCGGCAGGCACAACGAGCTATACTTATAGCAACGCCGATTTCCCAACTGATGGTTCTTACACGGTCGAAAACACAACCGCAGGGGCGGGCAATGTATGGTGGTCAACCACAGACCATACCGGCAACACTGGTGGATACATGATGGTGGTAAATGCCAGCGTATCAAAAACAGATTACTTTTATAAAAATACGGTAACCGGCCTTTGCCCCGGCACTACTTATGAGTTTGCTGCCTGGGTGGTTAACCTGCTGCGATCAAGCGATATCAGCCCACCCAATATTACTTTTACCATATCAACTACAACCGGTACGGTATTGGGTACTTATAATACCGGCACCATCCCTTTAACACCAAGCGGGCCAACCTGGAAACAATATGGTTTATACTTTAAAACTCCCGCAGGCGTGAGTGATGTTGTGATCCAGATGACCAACAACAGTAACGGCGGTGCACCTGCAAATGATTTGGCTTTGGATGATATTACCTTTCGCCCCTGTGGTCCGCAAATGGTTAGTAGCTTTAGTTCAACAAGTTCTGTAATTACACAATCAACCTGTATTGGTGGTACGCAAAGCTATACGCTTACTTCGTCAGTTTCTCCGGGCTATACAAACCCGGTTTATCAGTGGCAGGTAAGCAGCGATGCCGGTACTACATGGACAAACCTTACCACCGCCGGAGCCACTACCACAACAACTACCATTACCCAGCCCACGGCTGCGGGTACTTATTTATACCGACTGGTAAGTTCCGAAGCTGCAAATGCAGGCTCGGTGGCCTGCCAGGTTGCATCAACCCAACTTAGTTTAACAGTAACAGCGGGGCCTGTTGCCGCATTTACTTTTACCAACTCAGGCTGTTTAAGTGATCCGGTAGTTTTTACCGATGCATCTACAACCTCCGGTACCGCTATTACCTCATGGGCCTGGGATTTTGGCGACGGGCAAACATCTACCCTGCAAAATCCATCGCATACCTACGCAGCATCCGGCAATTATACAGTTACATTAACTGCCAGCAATGGCGGCCCTTGTACATCGTCAAAGAGTTTGCCTATACACATCAGCGCCAAGCCTGTTGCTAATTTTACTTATTCATCACCTGCGTGCGCCGGGATGCCAGTAACGATAACAGATCACTCCATCACCACAGATGGCACCATTGCCAAATGGACCTGGAATTATGGCGACGGCACTACCGAAACGCTAACTACCGGCACCCCATTTACACATACCTACGCTACGGCAGGCACCTATGCCGCTACGCTAATAGTAACATCAGCCAGTGGTTGCACCAGCAATAGTTACCCGCAAAGCATTACTGTTAACCCTTCTCCAGTTGTTGATTTCTCGTTGCCTGATGTTTGCTTATCTGATGCCTTTGCTCAATTTACAGATCAAAGTACCATTACAGATAATACACAGGCTAATTTTACTTATCTGTGGAACTTTGGGGATGGCAACACATCAACAGATCAAAACCCTAAACATAAATATTCCTCGGCAGGCAATTACAGTGTTAGCTTAACGGTTACCTCAAAATATGGATGTGTATCTGCTGCCAAAGTAAAACCATTCACCGTAAATGGCGCGGTGCCGGTAGCAAGCTTCGCTGTAGAAAACAGCGCCAGCCTATGCAGCAATGATGATGTTATCATCGACAATAATGCCAGCGTTGATTTTGGCAACATCACCAAAATTTTGATGTATTATGATTATGACAGCAATCCATCGGTTTACACCACTTACCTGCTCGATGATAATACCATCACCGCAAAATTCACGCATAACTATGGTGCATTCAATTCGCCGTTAACTAAAAACTATCATATTAAAATGTTTGCCTATAGCGGCGGCACCTGTTTTGATGTAACCGATAAAACCATTACGGTAAATGCAAATCCGTCGGTTACACTATCAACCATAGGTTCCATTTGCCAGGAAGCACCGAGCGTACAAATAACAGAAGATAAGCAAGGCTTTTCTGGCACAGGCGTATTCAGCGGTACAGGTGTTTCGTCTACAGGTATGTTTAGCCCGGCAACGGCAGGGCCCGGCACCTTTACCATCAACTATTTGTTTACAGCTTCAACGGGTTGTACTTATAGCACATCGCAACAAGTAACGGTTAACCCTACGCCGGTACTTTCGGCCCCGGCAAATTTAACCGTGCTCGAAGGCGGGCAGTTAACCATCAACGCCACAACTACCAGCACGGGGCTCACTTATCAATGGACACCATCTACAGGCTTAAGTAATGCAACATCGCTTACGCCGATAGCAAGCCCTACTGATGATACCCAGTATACGCTGCTTGCCACATCCGATAAGGGTTGTGTAGCATCGGTACAAGTATTTGTATCTGTATTAAAAACACCTGTAGTACCCAATACATTTACACCCAATGGCGACGGCCACAACGATACCTGGAATATTAAATATTTAGATAGCTACCCTAATGCCACCGTCGAGATCTTTACCCGTTATGGCGAAAAGATCTATTCCTCTATCGGTTACCCGGTAGCCTGGGATGGCACCTATAAAGGTGCCAGTTTACCGGTGGGTGTTTATTACTATGTGATCAACCCAAAAAATGGGAGGAGTACCATGTCGGGTAGTTTAACTATTATCAGGTAAAAAAATGATTTGCTTATGCCGGCAAATACATTTGGCCTATATTACATTTGAAAAACATTAACAGTAAAAATGCATCGTTCTAAGGCCATCAAGTTTTTTATACATGCTGCAGGGTGGCTTATCTTCCTGGGGTTCCCCTTGCTGTTTATGAATAAAACGCAGGAGACCCGCAGTAACTCTTTTGTGGTTATTCAATCGCCGTTTTACTGGCTTTTTTGCTTAACCTATATTTTTATGTTTTACCTAAACGCCTGGTATCTGGTACCCAAACTGGTGTTTAATAAAAAATATATCAGCTACGGTGTTATCATTTTACTGTTACTGGGCTGTGTTTACTTTCTGCAACCGTTTGATAATTTACTGGAGAATAACCTGCTTAAAAACGCAAAATTTACCACATCACAAACGGCTCCTTTAACCTCGATGCGCGATAGCTCGATACCCAATATAGGCGGCGACCCATCCACACCCGGCGATAAAAGCCTGCCATTTGGCCCGCTTCCACATCAGGACATGCGCATGCAGGATCCACGGTTTAAGCCATCAAACAAAATCATCTTTATACACCAGTCGGGTAATATAGATATGGTGGGGTTGTTCATTTTCATTATCGTGATAGGTTTAAGCATCGCTATCAGCACCGTACAAAAATGGCAGCTTACCGAGCGCATGGTGGTGCGCGCCGAAGCCGAAAAAGCCCATGCCGAACTCTCGTTTTTAAAAGCGCAAATTAACCCGCACTTTTTGTTTAACACACTTAATAATATTTACGCGCTATCGGTTACAGATAGCGAACATACCTCTGAAAGCATCATGAAGCTCTCGAACATTATGCGTTACGTAACCGATGAAGTTGGTGAAGATTATGTTTTGTTGCAAAGCGAAATTGATTGTATTAATGATTACATCGACCTGCAAAAACTTCGCCTCGGTAAAACAACACAGCTCAACTTTACCATTACGGGCCATATTTTAAACCAAAAGATTGCGCCGCTCGTATTAATGACATTCATAGAAAACGTTTTTAAATACGGGGTAAGCAAGCACGAACAATCTGTAATTGATATTAAGCTGGCGGTTGATGACAAGAAGATCAACTTCTTTTGTCAGAACCCGATCTTCGAAAACGGGGCATCAACCACGCAACGCAAAGGCATCGGCATATCAAATACCAAACGCCGCTTACAGCATATTTACCCCGGCAAACACAAGCTGGATATCAGCACCAATAATGGCTTGTTTACCGTGAACCTCGAAATTGATAGTTAGTATATGACAGCTTTAAAATGTGTAGCCATTGATGATGAGCCCCTGGCGCTGGAGATACTGAAAAAGTATGTTTCCGAATTTCCGTCCCTGCAAATGGTTCATACTTTTGAAGATGCAGTTTCGGGTGCCGAGTTTTTGAAGAAAAACAAGGTAGACTTGCTGTTTATCGACATTGATATGCCCGATATTACGGGGGTTGATCTGGTGCGTTCGCTCAGCGAAAAACCAATGGTGATCTTTACCACCGCTTATAAAAACTTCGCTTTTGAGGGCTTCGAATTACAAGCTTTGGATTATCTACTAAAACCCATCAGCCAGAAACGTTTTGCGGCTTCTATCAATAAAGCGATTGATTATGCCAAGTATAAAAATGCCGAATCTACCGAAGAAGAAGCCTTATACGTACACTCAGAGTACCGGATGATTAAGATCAACTTGCGCGACATTGAGTATATCGAAAGCATGCAGGATTATATCAAGATCTATTTATTGAATACCGAGAAACCGATATTAACCCTGATGTCGTTAAAAAGTGTATTGGAGAAACTGCCTGCTAATCAGTTTATTCGCATCCACAGGAGTTATGCTGTGGCCAAATCGCACATCAAATCAATCCATAACCGTAAGGTAAAGCTTAATACTGCCGAGTTGCCTGTTGGTAATAACTATGCCGATTTTATTCGCGATTGGGCCAAATAACCTTCATTCATCGGTAAATTCCTGTTGTTGAGCGACACACCTGCGCGTTTGCTACGCATAGTTGCGACTTTAGATTCAGCAATTAAAACCACTGTATCATGGAATTACTGAGTGCGAAAAAAAGAATACTGGTTTTGGACAAAGACAGCCGAATGCTACCAGTTGTGGACGAGATTATGAACTATGGCGACTTTGATATCCATATTTTGTACGATGCCAATGCCGTTTATGATAAAGCCAAACAGATAAACCCCGATCTGATTATCCTTGACTATTTGCTATTGGATAAAGATTGTGAAATGATTTGCCAGGACTTTAAAAACGACAGCGAGTTAGAACCTATACCGATTATCATTATTACTGCGTTTAATAACCGAAAAGCAACCGCCGACTCGTACAAATGCGATGCCCTGTTTGTAAAACCTTTGGATATGCGGGTACTGGCCACACGGATAGATTATTTAATAGCTTCGTGATATTTGCTAAAACATAGTTTGATGATCTGTACTTTTGGTAATTGATTATATTTATACCAAAACCTGCAAACCACGGCCCGATTTAAATGAAGATTAAAAAGAACATAGCTACGAGCGAAAACGGGTTTATTTTTAACCCCGCAACGGGCGATTCATTTTCGGGCAATGCCATTGCATCGGCCATTTTATTGGCCATGAAAAATGGCGACACGGAAGATCAGATCAAACAAAGTATTTTAGACAAATATGAGGTTACCCCCGAGCAGCTTAACCGCGATTGGGACGACTGGATATTGCAACTAAAAGAAGCTAATTTGCTGGAATTTTAATTACAAAATGACGGCAGATCAGTACAGCAGTTTATGTATAGGGGTTACCGGGCTAAATGCCAATGACAATCCCGGCCCAGGCGTAGCAGTGATCAGGGCGTTGAAGGCAGGCCTTGGTAATAATATCAGAATTATCGGGCTATCTTATGAGTCGATGGAGCCGGGCATTTACATGCATGATCTGGTTGATAAAACCTACCAGATCCCTTACCCCACTGCAGGTACCGCCGCGCTGATAGAGCGGCTGGCCTATATCCATGAAAAAGAGCAACTGGACCTGATCATCCCCAATTTTGATTCGGAGCTGTATAACTTTATTAAGATCAGTGCTCAATTACTGCAAATGGGGATCAAAACCTTTTTGCCATCGCATGAGCAACTGGCTTTAAGAGAGAAGATAAACTTAAATGATTTTGGCCGGAAACATGGCTTTAATATACCAGACGACTATAAGCTATTTACAGTTGATGATCTAAAAAAAGCGGCGGCTGGTTTAAATTTTCCGCTGGTAATTAAGGGTAAGTTTTATGAGGCCTATGTGGCTTATAGTTTAGATCAGGCTATCAAAGCATTTCATCAACTGAGTGCAATCTGGGGGCACCCGGTTATAGCGCAGCAGTTTATTAAAGGCACAGAAATTAATATAGCCGCATTGGGCGATGGCAACGGCACCAACGTATCCATTATCCCCATGCGCAAATTATACATAACAGATAAAGGCAAGGCCTGGGCAGGGGTTACTATCGAAGACCCTAAACTCATTGACCTGGCCAACAATTTTGCCAAAGCAACCAACTGGCGTGGTGGCTACGAGCTGGAAATTATGCGCGATGCCGATGATAATTTATTTATCCTCGAAATTAATCCGCGTTTTCCGGCCTGGATCTATTTAACTGCCGCGGCGGGGCAAAACCAACCCGAGGCTCTGGTAAAGATGGCTTTTGGCGAAAAGCTTGAGCCTTATACAGAGTACCAGGTAGGCAAGTTGTTTATTCGCTACTCATGGGACCACGTGGTTGACATTGCCGATTTTCAACAAATTTCGGCTTTGGGCGAACTTTAATTATTGAATACAACAATGCAAAAACTTAAATACGAACGCCCCTACATCAAAAAGCTGAACGCCGGGATTATGAACAAGTTCGGTACCCGTACCGATGCCCAGGCGTTTACGCATATTGATGGCGTTGCTGTAAAAAGTATCATTGCGCAGTATGGTTCGCCGGTTTTTGTATTGTCAGAGAAGCAGATCCGCAGAAATTACCGCTCGGCTTACCGGGCTTTTAGTACCCGTTACCCCAAAGTACAATTTGCATGGAGCTATAAAACCAATTATCTCAATGCCGTTTGCAACATTTTCCATCAAGAAGGTAGCTGGGCCGAGGTAGTATCGGGTTTCGAATATCAAAAAGCGCTTGGCAATGGTGTAGCGGGCAACAAGATCATTTTTAACGGCCCTAATAAGCCCAAAGAAGATCTATTACTAGCGATAGAAAATGACTCGCTGATCCACATAGACCATTTTGAAGAACTAAACCGACTAGTCACTCTAGCCGAAAACTTAACCATCAAACCCCGCGTAGCCATCCGCGTAAATATGGATACCGGCGTTTACCCGCTTTGGGACCGCTTTGGTTTCAATTACGAAAACGGCGAAGCATGGACCGCGTTGACTAAAATCGTCAATTCAGGCAAGCTCCAATTAGTAGGCTTGCATTGCCACATTGGTACATTCATGCTCTCGACGGCTGCTTACGGCATTGCCACCACCAAAATGTGCGATCTGGCCATGCGCTGTAAAAATGAGCTTAAGCAAACGATAGAATATTTGGACCTCGGCGGCGGCTTTCCATCAACCAATACCCTTAAAGGCGCTTATCTTCCGGGTACAGATACGGTACCTTCTGTAGATGATTTTGCCGAGGTGATTACCACCACGCTCCTCAATTTCGGTTTCGCCAATGATGATCTGCCGCTACTCATCTTAGAAAGTGGCCGCGTATTAATTGATGATGCCGGCTACCTGCTGGGCAGCGTAGTTGCCAATAAACGCTTAAGCGATGGCAAACGTGCCACCATTGTTGATTTTGGAGTCAACCTGCTGTTTACCTCTTTTTGGTATGAGCACCAGATTAGTCCGGCGCAAGAGTTTACGCCACATGTAGAAAACATGACGGTGTACGGTCCACTTTGTATGAACATTGATGTGATACGTGAAAATATCAACCTACCTCTGCTTAACCCCGGAGACCATGTGGTTGTACATAAAGTTGGTGCCTATAATATGACACAATGGATGCAGTTTATTACCCAACGGCCAGCCGTTGTTTTGATAGATGGACAACAGCAAACCCACCTGATCCGTACCATGGAGACGCTGAATTACGTGGAAGAGCCCGAAAAACTACCGCCTCATTTAAAATAAATGAAACAACGGATACCAGTATTTATTAAAGCCATTATCAATACCTACGCGGTGCTGTTTTTTTCGCAGAACCGGGTGCTGGGTGCTATTTTGTTACTGGTTACGTTTTTCAATATCCAGGTTGGCCTCTGTGGTTTGGCCTGCACCATATTTTCGCTGTGCATTGTAAGCGCCATGGATTACCAGCGCGAAAATATCCAGATGGGTATTTACAGTTTCAATGCTTTATTACTGGGCATTGGCATGGGTACTTTTTATAACGTTAATGCACTATTCTTTTTGTGGCTGGCTGTAGCTTGTTTAATTGTGGTTGTTATTACCATTATATTAAGCGAACGATTGGGTCGATCAGGTATTCCGGTTTTGTCCCTCCCTTTTATCCTTACCTTTTGGGTGGTACTGCTGGCTGCCAACAGTATTTTCAATACAGGCCTGCATCAAAAAAGTAGCTACCTGCTCGAAGAAATTTACAGCGGCCCCGGTAGTCTGGCAGGTTTGCAAGGTTACTTAGCCTTAAAGCTGCCCTTTTATTTAAACCTATTTTTCCGCTCACTTAGCGCGGTGCTGTTTCAAAATAATATCCTGATCGGGATACTGATGAGCATTGGCCTTGTTGCCCATTCGCGCATTACTTTTAGTTTATTGGTGATTGGTTTTACGGCATCCTGCTGGTTAAACGCTATTACACATACCTACCCGGATGGTATTAGTTATTACCATTTAGGTGCAAACTTTATGATGACTACAGCCGCGGTTGGTAGTTTTTTTATCATCCCGTCATGGCGCTCTTATTTATTGGCCATTGTAAGCATACCTGTAGTAATTGTACTGGTAAACGCTTTTACCGGAATTTTGGGTATTTATTATTTACCCATATTATCGCTACCATTTTGCGTTATCAGCATTACCATGTTATATTTACTTAGGCTGAGGAAAAATCCAACTAAACTGCAGCTTGCCCCAGTGCAACATTACTCGCCCGAGCGTAATTTATACCAGTTTTTAAATCATGCTGCACGCTTAAACGATTTCAAATATTTTGGCTTATCGGTGCCGTTTATGGGTAGCTGGACGGTTTCGCAAGGTTACGGCGGCACCATTACCCACAAAGGCGACTGGGGCCAGGCGCTTGATTTTGTAATAACAGATGACGACCACAAAACCTATCAAAATCCCGGCACGCAACCCGAGCATTTCTATTGTTTCAATAAGCCGGTTTTGGCCTGCGGCGATGGCGTGGTTGAAAACGTGGTTGATCATATCGAAGACAATGCCATCGGCCAAACCAATATTAAAGAAAACTGGGGCAATACGGTTATCATTAAACATACTGCAAACCTGTATACCAAGGTATCGCACCTCAAAAAAAACTCTATAAAAGTTAAAGCTGGCGATGCCGTAAAGCAAGGCGATCTGCTGGGCATGTGCGGTAACTCGGGGCGCTCGCCAGAGCCACATTTGCACTTCCAGGCACAGGCTACGCCTTACGTTGGGTCTAAAACGCTGGCTTATCCGTTTGCTTATTATACCATCAACGGCCACAAAAATAATCCGTTCCGCAACTTTGAAATACCGGATGAAGGTGTAGTTTTAAGTTCGCCCAACATCAATAACGCCATTAAAAAAGCATTTGATTTTCAACCGGGGTACATGGCTACGATTTCGGCAGGGGATAAAACTGAAGCGATTGAGGTTTATACTGATGAATTAAACCAATCGTACATGTACTGCAGAAGTACAGATTCATCGGCCTATTTCATCAACAATGGCACGCTATTTTACTTTACCAGCTTTTATGGCGACAGACAATCTTTACTATACGCCTTTTACCTTTCGGCTTATAAAGTTATTTTTAGCGATAATGAAAATATCTTCGCGCATGATGCTTACCCATCGCAACTAAGCGACAATAAAGCCGAACTTTGGTTACAAGATTTTATAGCACCTTTTTATCAATTTGTAAAGCTCGAATACCAAAGCAGAAACGTTGCACAAAAAAATGGAATCGTAATTCAGGCTAAGCAGTTTAAAGATAAAATGCAGATGATGGAAGCGACTATCTTAGTCGGCAACAATAGTTTGCAGTCATTTAACATCCGGCGTAACGGAAAAACAATTGAAGCACAATGGACTACAGAAAATATGTACTAATCATACTTTTGCTGTGGTGCTGCCAGTGTGTTAAAGCGCAGGAAAACAGCATCCAGGTAGCCGATAGCACATCGGCCGAATTATCGCGTTCCAGCGAATGGAAACAGTTGATTGCCTATGGTCATCAAACCATCGCCAACGGAACCGACTTCCCCGGCTTGCGATTACGGGTAGCCTTTGCCTGGTTTATTACCGGTAATTACAAAGCTGCACTGGCCGAGTACACGGAGATACTTAACAAGGATGCCTATAACCCAACTGCGCGGTACTATGCTTTCTACTGCGCCCAGTTTTTAAACAATGATTTACAGGCATCCTACAATGCCAAATTCTGGGACAAGGATAATCTTAAAAAAGAAGATATATCGCCTTTGGGTTTAATTGATGTGGGCGGAGAAACCGGTGGAAAATTTGTTGATAATGATCGCAGGGGCAATGGCTTTTTCTCGCGCGTTGGCTTAACCAACCGCTTGGGTTGGCGTTTGCAATTAGAGCAGTCTGTTATTTATTTCAGGCAGGATGTTTTTAACCGGGTTGGTTTCGGTTTCCATGCAGACCGCTTTACGGTGACCGATGACCAGGCCGAATATTTTGCGAAGTTGAGTTATGCGCTCAATCAAAATTTTTCGCTACTAGGTTCATATCATTATTTAAACACCAAGTATAACAGTATAAATTATCACAGCAACCTGGTTTTGTTGGGCCTTAAATATGCTGGTAGATATGTTGATTTACAGGCCGACATTAATTTTGGCGACATCATTAAGCAACCTATTACCCAATACAACGCTAAAGTAACTTATTATCCTTTGGGCAATCTTAACCTATACAGCATCAGCCGGCTATCAGATAAGTATCTTAAAAACACCAACCACTTTATTTATAACCAGGCTATAGGCTTTAAGTTAGCTAAGAATACCTGGCTCGAATCAGGCGCAACGTTTGGCAGTCAGGAAGATTATCTGGATGCTGATGGTTTATATGTTTATAACTCTATTGATAATACTAAGTTTAAATTCAATGAAACTGCATTCTTTCAACTCAATGAGCATGCCCAGTTTCGGTTGATCTACACTTACGAGAAAAAGGCCGACGCCTATTTCCCCATCAACTATAACCAAAATTCTGTTACTTTAGGTTTTTTATGGAAGTTTTAAAAAAACCGATATTAGCTGCCCTTTTATTGCTGTTTGCATTGCAATTACAGGCACAAACTAATGCCGTTTTACAAAAAGCGTTTCATAACAGCTATACCGACGAGTTGAATAAAAACTACACGGCCGCCATTAGTGATATTTCGCCCTATTATGCCGATAACAGTTACGAGATCAACATCAGGCTGGGCTGGTTAAACTACCTTAATAAAAATTATAGCGCCTCGCAGTCTTACTATCAAAAGGCCATTAACCTAAAGCCCGGCTCGCTCGAAGCCAAGTTTGGGTATGTAAAACCACTTTCGTTTCTACAAAGTTGGGATAAGGTTTTAGACCAATATTTGGCTATCCTTAAAATAGATCCGCAAAACACACAAGCCAATTACTGGGCCGGGGTGATGTATTATAACCACAAGCAGTTTGAATCTGCTATCAGGTATTTTAAAGTGGTGGTAAACCTTTACCCATTTGATTATGATGGCAACCACATGCTGGCCTGGTCAACCCTCATGTCGGGCAAAAAGGCAGAAGCCCGTCCATTTTTCGAGAAAGCCCTGCTGATTAAACCGGGCGATGATTCGAGCGAAGATGGCTTGAGCCGCTGCAGGTAACAATTTTAAATCCATTCGTTTTTACATCTGAGATATTCGCCTGCTTTTAGTATCTTAAAGCGGAGTAAATAACTGATGATCAAAACATCTGCAGAAACCCTTAAGCGTACCTTAAAGCCCATCCATTTGTGGGCAATTGCCGTAGGTTTAGTTATCTCTGGCGAGTACTTCGGCTGGAATTATGGCTGGGGCGTAGCGGGTACCATCGGTTTTCTCATTGCCACGCTTATCATCACGGTGATGTACATTACCTTTATTTTTAGCTATACCGAACTTACTACTTCTATACCCCACGCAGGCGGCGCATTTGCTTACAGTTACCGCGCCATGGGGCCGTTTGGCGGGTTAATAGCAGGCTATGCCACACTTATTGATTTTTTGTTAGCTACGCCAGCCATTGCATTTGCCTTGGGCAGCTATCTGCATTTTTTATATCCTGCCATACCTGTATTACAATCGGCTTTGTTTTTCAACGTGGTATTTATCTTCATCAACATTTTGGGGGTGAAGGAGTCGGCTACGTTTTCTGTTTTTATTACCATACTGGCCGTAGCCGAACTGATGTTGTTTATGGGTGTAATCGGTCCGCATTTTAAGATGGCCAATTATGTAAGCAACCCTATGCCTTTCGGCTGGACCGGCATTTTTGCCGCTCTGCCTTATGCCGTTTGGTTTTATTTGGCGATAGAGGGCGTTGCCATGGTTGCAGAAGAAGTAAAAGACCCAGAACGCAATATCCCGAAGGGCTACATCTCCGGCTTGGCTACGCTTACCTTTCTGGCCCTGGGCGTAATGATACTTACCGGCGGCATTACCGACTGGCGCAAACTTAGCAGTCTCGATTACCCACTGCCCGAAGCCATTGCCGTTGTACTAGGCAAAGGCAACGGGCTAACCAAAATATTTGCCAGCATCGGTTTATTCGGGCTGGTAGCTTCCTTTCACGGCACCATACTGGCATCATCAAGGCAGGTATTTGCCATGGCGCGGAGTGGCTATCTGCCCAGGGGGTTAGCCAAGATCAACCATCGGTTTAAAACCCCGCACTGGTCTGTTATAGCAGGTGGCTTTGTAAGTTTCGTTGCATTGTTTACAGGTACAACGAGCCAGGTGATCATTCTTTCGGTATTAGGTGCGGTGGTGATGTATATGATGAGTATGATTAGCTTGTTTATCCTCCGCAAAAAAGAACCGGGATTGAGCCGAACGTTTAAGGCACCTTTTTATCCGGTGTTTCCGGCTATTGCATTGATACTGTCTACAGTGTGTTTGGTGGCGATAATCTACTATAACTTAATGGTGAGCGGTATTTTCCTGGCAGGCTTGGCAGCAGCAATTATTCTGTTCATAATAATGGGCAAACATAAAATTGCGATTATGGACGATGTAATGTTAGAACAGGCTGCCGTAATGATCTCAAGCGATTAACCATGAGTTATCAGCACACCATACATCAGCGGGTTTACAGCTTCGGCGATTTGAAAGATCTACTGGCCAAAGCCTCGCCGCTACGATCTGGTGATGTGTTGGCTGGTATTGCAGCATCAACCTACGAAGAACGTGTTGCTGCGCAGATTACTTTGGCTGATGTTCCGCTTAAAACTTTTTTGACTGAGGCCATTATCCCGTATGAAACGGATGAAGTAACCAGGTTGATCATCGATAGCCACGATCAATCGGCCTTTGAATCGATCTCTCATTTAACGGTCGGCGAATTTCGCGACTGGCTATTGGGTGATGACATCGATACCCAAACCCTTCAAAACCTAAAATGGGGGCTAACTCCCGAAATGGTAGCCGCAGTATCTAAACTAATGCGCAACCAGGATCTGATTGCCGTTGCACAGAAATGTGAGGTGATTACCAGGTTTAGAAATACCATTGGCCTGAAAGGCCATTTCTCAACACGCCTGCAACCCAATCACCCGACCGACGATCTGAAAGGCATTGCTGCCAGTATGATTGACGGCCTGCTTTATGGCAGCGGCGATGCCGTTATTGGCATTAACCCTGCAATGGACAGCCCGGCCGGTGTAACCAATTTATTAAAACTGATTGATACGCTTCGGCAGCAGTTCGATATCCCAACACAATCATGCGTGTTAAGCCACATTACTACCACCCTTGGTTTAATTAACAGCGGCGTACCGGTTGATCTTTGTTTTCAATCCATCGCGGGTACGCAACAAACTAACAGCAGTTTTGGGGTAAGCCTGGATCTGATCAATGAGGCTTATGATGCCACACTATCGCTTAACCGCGGCACCATCGGCAATAATGTAATGTATTTCGAAACCGGGCAGGGTAGTTCACTTTCGGCTAATGCCCATCACGGGGTAGATCAGCAAACTTGCGAAGCAAGGGCTTATGCCGTGGCGCGGAAGTATAATCCGCTTTTGGTCAATACCGTGGTTGGCTTCATAGGCCCCGAGTATTTGTACGATGGTAAACAGATTATCCGCGCGGCGTTGGAGGATCATTTCTGCGGTAAACTACTTGGCCTGCCCATGGGTGTAGATGTTTGTTATACTAACCATGCCGAAGCTGACCAGGATGATATGGATAATCTGCTTACCCTGCTTGGCGTGGCCGGCTGCAACTTTGTAATGGGCATCCCCGGCTCAGATGATATTATGTTGAATTACCAGTCGACCTCGTTTCATGATGCCTTATACCTGCGCAAAGTACTGGGACTGCGCCCGGCACCCGAGTTTGAGCAATGGCTAATGAAACAGGGTATAACTGATGATAAAGGCTTACTTACCCACAGCCAGGCCATGGGCCGCTTAATGGATCATTTATTTTAACAGAATGAAAAAGTCGGCCCTAAAAATCAACGACCCATGGGAGTCTCTGAAAGAGTTTACCGCCGCCCGTATTGCCATGGGCAGGGTAGGCAGCAGCATCCCGCTTACTCAATATCTGGAATTTAAACTGGCGCATGCACATGCCCGCGATGCAGTATACTCTGAATTGAATAGCGATGCAATCAGCTATTATCTGCGGCATCTTGATCTCCCAATTTTAAAACTGCATAGCAAAGCAGAAAATCGGAACCAATATTTGCAGCGCCCGGATTTGGGGCGATTGCCGAGTGATCAGTCAGTCGACATCATTAAAGAGCATGCAGGGCAATATGATATATGCATTATCATTGCAGATGGCCTATCTGCACATGCCGTAAATAGTAATGCTGTGCAGCTGGTAGAGTGCTTACTCCATTTATTCAAGGCTGTAAAATATAAGCTGGCACCCATTTGCATCACAGCGCAAAGTCGCGTAGCACTGGCCGATCATATCGCTCATGGCTTAGGTGCCCAGCTATCCATTATGCTCATTGGCGAACGCCCAGGGCTAAGTTCGGCTGATAGTGTAGGTGCTTATCTAACCTATAACCCTAAACCGGGGCTAACCGACGAATCGCGCAATTGCGTGTCCAATATCCGCCCCGAAGGGTTAACGCATGATCTCGCCGCTGAAAAGATCTTTTATTTGGTTCGGGAAGCTTTTAAGCGCAAGTTATCGGGGGTGGAGTTGAAAGATAATGCGGGGTTATTAACATCTTGAATATTTATCATTTTCATCAATAAGCTGAAGATTCGTTTTTCATTAGGAAGGGTTCTGCGATCATCATAGTCAGTGCATGTCCTTTTCGTTTTTCGCTTCTGTTTATTTTTTAAGGTGTTCAAGAGGGCTTCGCCGTATTCTCTCAAAAGACAAATGAACCAAAAAGATTTCTATGATAAAGTCGCAGCCGGGTTCTGTTGCTATGCTGTCTGGGAGGATAGTTATGTTGGTGTTGTGGTGATTCGGGCAATAGGGCTATCAACCTTGCGAGCGAAAGCCTGACAGAACGCGGGCCATGCGCAGGCCACGTGCGCAGAAGCATTTTTCTGTCTTGAGTTATCCACACGTTGTTTCTTTTTTTAATGTGTTCATGAAATCGCTCCGCTTTGTATTGGCTACTTTTGGATCAAGCCAAAAGTAGCTAGCCCCTGCGGCAATGAGCAGACTGACGGTAATATTAGTACAATCTTTTAATATTAGCCAGAGCGCTAATTAAAGCAGGTACTGGTCGGGATGTACATGCTACGAGGTTGCCAACTCGTTCCTCCTCGCAATGACATAAATTTAAAATCAGCACCAGGCAAAGCACATAAACAAAAAATCCCGGCATTGCGCCAGGATTTTTTAATTGTCAATAGTATAGTTAGTTAGAAGTTTTTATTAGTTGCTTGCCATAACCCTTTTGTGCGCAAAGTACAGGTACTTAACCTCGTATTGTTTGGCAACTTTATCATAAGCAGCAAGATCTGCATCGCTATGGAAATTATTTAGCAGGCTGTAACGGAAATCTGCCGATTGTGGGAAGCTGGCGGTAAGGTTTTCAACTGTTAAATCTTTAACCGCTTGTTTGTCATTTATACTGTAAAAATATTGCTCAGCAGGTTTGTAGCCTTTAGCTTGTTGGGTTAATTTTTCGCGGCTGTATAAGATAAACCCGGCAGTGTCAATTATTTTGTAAGCTACGTTGTTGTAAAAACGATAATCCTGGTTGGCCAGGCGGTAACCGAATATTTCATTTTTAGTTAAACTTACTTTTTTACCATCCTTAATTACAGTAATGGTATTACCACCAAGAAATTCGTTCAGCTGAATTTTGTCTGTATTTGATGCATACGTTAATTTATGGTCTTTATAATCGTTTTCGTTAAGGTAAACACCTGTGGTGCTTTGTGCTTTCAGGTTTAAACCTTGTACCATTAAGATGGCTGCGAAAAGCACTTTGATTGAAGTTTTCATTTTATTTACTGTTTAATTTATTCTAAATGGGTATTAATTTTTCTCTTAACAGACGGTAACATTTTGATTGTAAATCAGATAGCTTACTGTTTTTTTTGTAGCTGTTAACAGCTCTCTGTCCCGTCCCTGCGAAGTGCCATTCCAACGAAGTGCCAAATTATTGGCACGCTTAGTAAAAGCTCAAAATTAAGCTCCAGAGGCATTTTTTGAAAGTTTAACTCGTTTTGTTACACTTTATTTACATTCAAAATGGAAGGCCGGATTACCAAAATGGGAATGTTTTTAATCGATACCCCAAAAACGAAAAAGGGCCTTTCGGCCCTTGTATTGTTTAGTTTGTTTAGAGTATTAAAAGCGTACCAATAAGGCCCCGATAAAACGGGTTTCTGAGTTAACCAGATCCGGCTGAAAATCGCCAACCGGGGTTGTGTTATAACCGTCAGGCGATGTTACGCCTCCATGACCTGCAAAGTAAGGCACGTTAGCATGGCGGTGTACCACCTCTAAACGGAAGGTTAAGAAATCATTCGGCATAAAATCCAGCGTGGTCGAAAAATCATACCCTTTAAAGCTATCACCAGGGTTAGCAGTAAATGGATGCGTACCCACGTTACCTGTATTAATTGCTGGGATAGGGTTAGCGTCGCCTGTTGGATATAACACCAGGTAACGGCCAGGGTTATTAATAAAACCACCACCAACTGTCCAGCCAATGTGGCCGCCATCTAACCATAAACGGTGGTAAACCATACCGCTGGCAAAGTACTGGGCAGGGCCTTTAATAGGATCTGATGAGAAACCGTTTACACCATCACCGCTTTCATCGCCAATGTCGCCAGTTGCAGAGAAAGCAGCTCTTGTAATAAATTTACTTTTAGGGTTATTATAGTAACGAACCTCCACACTATTATCTGAATGGAATCTTTTACGGTGCGGTTTATCCTGTGTATCGGCGCCATAGTAAGTGTTGGTTAACAATTGGAACCATTCTTTTGGCCTCCATAAAATCTGTCCACCAATGCCCGGCTGGCTGTTAAACATACCGTAAGACTGCCATCCGTTAATTAACCAAGGTTCAATTTTCAATTTATCAGACACAAAGATCTGCACACGGATACCATTGAAAAACCAAGGTGTATTATCAGACGTAAATGAAGGTTGGTAAGCCCAGTTTTCTGCGTTGTAATAAGAGAACAAACCTACGTACGACATAAACAAACCTGCATCAACGTTAATACCATGCAGCACATTGAAGTGGTACCCGGCATTAGCTTCGCTTAGGTAGCGATAAGCAGTGGTCAGGTCATACTGGCCACGAGTAACGCTCAGGTCATTACGGGGCACTACGGTAGCACGCGTACCAAACTGTGTTAATAAGCTGGCGCGGATGTTGTCGTAGTGAAAATCTCCACCAAAAGCGATGGTCGAAATTTCAAACTCGTGGTCGCGGGCCAGGGCAGTAGACCCAACTACGGTATGGTCGATAGGGTCGTGATTGGAAGCCGTATAGTTCATATCGAACAAGAAACGGCCGGTAAAGTATTTGCCGTCCAATAGCGATTTGTGCCTGCGGTCGTTACCGTTTAGCCAGGTAAAATCGCCGAAGGCAAATGGCTCACTTTTAACCTTAATACTGTCTTTCTTAAGCGTATCTGTTTTAATGGTAGATGTAGGGTGTTCTTCGGCGCGTACAGATAGTAAGGACACACCTAAAAAAATAGATAATAAAACTTTTTTCATTTTGTTATTAATTGTTATTTGGATTTATTGCGACCGGGTTTAGCGGATATTTTTCGGGATTATTGATCAGCATTAAAGGCAGGTTTTCGAGCAATTTGATGTACAGACTGATCCCTTTCTTAATTTCTTCTAAAAAGATAAACTCGTCTGACGAGTGCGAACGGGCCGAATCACCAGGACCCATTTTTACAGACGGGATATCCAGCCAGGCCTGATCTGAAGTGGTTGGAGAGCCATAGGTTTTGCAACCGATAGCCAGACCCGTTTTAACAATAGGGTGATCAAGCGGAACGGCAGAGGCACCTAATGAACCTGGACGAACGGTAAATTCTGAAGTAATATTTCTGCGGATAGTTTCCAGAATGGCATGATGCGAAAACACATCATCATTGCGGATATCCACCGTAAACTCACATTTGGCAGGTACAATATTGTGCTGCATACCGGCCCTGATAGCCGTAACGGTCATCTTAACCGGCGTTAAACTGCGCGATTGCTGCGGAAACTGGTACGAGCGGAACCACTCCAGATCCTGCATGCATTTGTAGATCGCATTGTCGCCTTCATCTCGTGCGGCATGGCCAGCGCGGCCGGTACTTACACAGTCAATCACCATATTGCCTTTTTCGGCAACCGCCATTTGCAACAGGGTGGGTTCGCCTACGATAGCCAGCTCCAATTTACCCAATACCGGCAAAATTGATTTGATACCGTTTTTTCCTGAATTTTCTTCCTCGGCAGTGGCAGCAAAACAAAGATTAAAGCTTAAGCCCTGGTAGCTGTAGTAATGTAAAAACGTGGCCAGTAATGATACCAGGCAACCGCCTGCATCGTTACTCCCCAAGCCGTACAATTTGCCGCCGCTAATCTCCGGGCAGAAAGGATTTTTAGTATAACCCTCGTTAGGTTTAACAGTATCCAGGTGCGAATTTAACAGGATGGTTGGCTTGCTTTCATCAAAATATTTGTTGTAGCACCATATGTTATTTCTTCTTCTTTTAACTTTTACGTTGTAGTTTAACAGGTACTCCTGCACAATATCGGCGGCCGCAGATTCTTCGCCACTAAACGACGGGGTTTCTATTAATTTTTGCAGCAGACTTACAGATTCGCTAAACAGCAGCGAATTTAAAGGCAGGGTTTCGCGGCTGGTGGCAATACCCGGCCTTGCTATTACATTCTTTATCATCACAAAATGTGTTTAGTTATTAGTTTAATTGCGGATCAAAAAGCATGGCAGTGCACAGGCAATTACACCTGTTTTTAGCTTGCAGTACATCATAATTGACACAGCTTTTGCAGCCATCCCAAAAGCGGTTTTCCTGTGCTATTTCGGCATAGGTTACGGGTTCGAAACCGAGGTGGGTGTTCATTTTCATGATGGCCAGCCCGGATGTAATGCTAAATACTTTCGCCTCTGGATATTTACTACGCGATAATTGAAATATTTGAGTCTTAATTTGAGAAGCAACGTGGTTGTTGCGGTGTTTTGGAGAGACGATCAAACCACTGTTTGATACAAATTTCTCGTCGTCCCAGGTTTCGATGTACGAGAAGCCGGCCCATTCGCCATTTTCTGTTACGGCAACTATTGCCTTACCTGCATCAATTTTTTCTATGATAGAGGCTGCCGATCTTTTAGAGATGCCCGAGCCCCTTGCTATTGCAGAACTTTCCATTTCATGGATAATTTGATCAGCAAATACCACATCTGATGGTATTGCCGATCTTACAATAATTCGTTCATTTTCCATTTTTGATTTTATTTCGGTTGAGGTTTTCTCAACGCTATTGCCGGGTATGCCAAAAAGGTGCCTAAGCAGCAGATAAAATCAACAAACGGCTCCAACTAGGCTTAGAGGCCGCTTTTTTTTGCAAGCAGTTAGGTGTTTACAAATAAAGCCTCTCAAAATGAAAGGCTCGTTTTTCAAATTAGCAGGAAATATGCCGATATGGTTAGCTGACCATATTTTCCGCTCCGCATTTGGAGCCGCGTTTAAGAAAAGAATGCGCAAAACCGCAATTGATACTCCATAGAAACATTATAGTTTTTATCTATATCAACTTTACATGATTTCAATCATACAAATCCACCTAAAAAGAAAGTTCTTTTGACAGTTCTGCAACATAGAACACATTGATAAGTCAGACTTTTGCCCGGATGGTAAACAGTCAGAAAATTAAAGGGGCGATACTTGTGTTGTTAGGTGCGGCCAGCTATGGTATTTTAGCTACGGTTGTAAAGTATGCCAACCATTTAGGGATCCACACCAGCGCGCTAACATTTATGCAGTTTGCCACAGGCGCTATATTTCTGACGATCTACTCTAACATCAAGCAAAAAAACAATAAAAACGCCAGGCCAGTACCTGGCAAATCAAAAACTAGACTTATCCTTTTCGGCACCTCGCTTGGGCTTACCAGTACGCTGTATTATATATCTATTCAGTATATCCCGGTTTCTATGGGTATAATTTTGCTGATGCAATCCATTTGGATGAGTGTTGTTGTAGAGGTGGTATGGCTTAAAGAAAAACTACAGGTTATTAAAGTAGTGGGTACACTTTTAGTAATTGGCGGCACACTGCTGGCAACCAATATTTTGTTTGAAACCCATACCATAAGTTGGATTGGTGTATGCTGGGGACTAGCAGCCGGGGTGGGTTATACCGTATCCATGTTTTCATCAAGCAATATCGAAACCACCGTGCCCAGTGATGTGCGGAGTAAATACCTGGTTATCGGTGGATTAATCGCAATCATACTATTCTGGAACATCAATATCATAAACCACTTAACCAGTTTAAGCATGCTTAAATGGGGGATACTATTAGGCGTATTTGGCACGATACTGCCACCATTGTTATTTACTAAAGGCATCCCGCTAACCGGCATAGGGCTCGGCTCTATCATTGCAGCTATCGAGATCCCCATTTCAATAACCTCTGCATTTTTAATTTTAAACGAGCAGATCACTCCATATCAATGGCTTGGCGTTGGTATAATTATTTGCTCTGTAATAATTGTAAATTTAAAGAAGCACCCTTAAGCGTCGGCAACGCGTTTTTGCATCCACTCAACTCTTTCGGTTTCTGTTAGGAAAGTCCAGGTAACAACACGGCTTATTTTTTGCCCTTGCGACATGCTGATCGTTTTAATATCAATTGCACCAAGCCGGCCTAAAGCTTTATAAATTACCGGCAGGGTTTCTCTTCTGGATACCAGGCTCGAGAACCACAAACATTGCCTGGCCAGCGGCAAACTTTGGTTAATCATTTTACCAATAAATGCAGCCTCGCCGCCAGCATACCAAAGTTCTGTATTGGTTCCGCCGAAATTGATTACATCTTTTTTATCTTCGGCCACGCCCAGATTTTCCCTTTTCTTTGCAGAAACAGCCTGCGCCTCATACATCGACGAATGGAACGGCGGGTTACAAACTACCAGATCGAACAATTCGCCATCATTAACCACGCCTTTAAAAATATCGGCGCGGTTAGCTTGCAAGCGCAATTCTATCATGCCTTTCAGTTGCTCATTTGCAGCTACGATCTGCTCTGCTGATGCGATCGCCTTAGCATCAATATCCGTCCCTACAAACCGCCAGCCGTAAACGCTATTACCAATTAGCGGGTAAACACAGTTAGCACCCACGCCAATATCCAGCACTTTAATTTTATTGCCTGTTGGGATGTTGCCGTTGTTACTTTCGGCCAATAGATCGGCCATGTAGTGAATATAATCTACCCGGCCCGGTATTGGGGGGCAAAGGTAGCCTTCGGGAATGTCCCAGCCATCAACCTTATAAAAGTGTTTCAGCAATGCGCCATTTAAGGCTTTAACCGCATCTGGATTAGCAAAATCTACCGACTCATCACCATACTGATTCGGAGCCACAAAAGCTTTTAATTGAGGACAGCCTACGCAAAGCTGCGCCAAATCGTACCGCCCGATATGCAAATTACGCGGGTGTAGGCTTCCTTTTTCTACTGACTTTTTCTTGGCTTTGACTTTAACTTTTTTCTGCATTTGCTGAGCGGATAGTTTGCAAAGGTAAACAAAGCGATTTATATCGCAGAAACCCCTCCCTGCCACCGCACATCTAGCCGCACCCCTCCAGTGGTGAGAGAATTTATAATCGCATAAAAAAAGCAACCCGCAAGGATTGCCTTTTATCATTTAATAAGATCACAATCTACCAAGGGCTTTCGTTGCCATCTTCTTTATAATCGAGGCTGAAGAAACGGCCTGTTGGGCCATCAGTGCCGATGGTGGCATATTTAACCACAAAGGCAGCTGCACCTTCAACCGTACCGGGGCCAGAGTGATGGTTAAAATCTGTTTGGGTATAACCAGGATCAATTGCGTTTACCCTGAAAGCGGTATCACGTAACTCGTAAGCCAACGTAATAGTATAAGCATTTAAAGCTGCTTTTGATGGCCCGTAGGCTGCGGTTTTAACGTTATAATACTTCCATGACGGATCACTGTGTAAAGTAAGCGATGCCAAGCCCGAGGTAACGTTAACAATTACTGGTGTTGCCGATTTTTTCAGCAAACCCAAAAACGCCTGGGTAACTTCGATAGTACCAAAAAAGTTGGTATCGAATACCTCGCGAACTGTAGCTATATCTACAGTTGATGAAGCCTGCTCCATGCCACCCAGTATCCCGGCGTTATTCACCAGTAGATCGAGCGACTCTAATTTGCTGTTCAGTGTTTTTTGTGCTGCTTCGATAGATGCTTTATTGGAAATATCAACCTGTAATACTTCCAGATTACTTAATCCTTCGGCTTTTAATTGATCAACTGCCTGCTGGCCTTTAGATAGATCCCTGGCGCCGAGGTAAACAAAATAACCCTTCTGGGCTAGCTGCCTGGCGGTTTCGAAACCGATACTTTTATTTGCGCCTGTTATGAGTGCTGTTTTCATTATTGTCTCTTTTTAAAATTGTTAATACAAAGTTAGGTTCGACAGCAACAACACTACAGGACACCGAACGGTTTTAATGGTACATTTCGCGGAAGTTGTTGCGATAATAGGCAGGGGTGAAAGTTGTAAGCCGTTTGAAGAACCGATTAAAGTAAGATGCATCTTCGAAACCCAGTTGAAAAGCAATTTCTTTGATGGCTTGGTCGGAGTGAAATAGAAGGCGCTTGGCTTCGAGTATCAACCGCTCATGAATGTGGGCAATGGCAGGCTTTCCGCTTTGTTCTTTCACCACTTCGCTTAGGTGCCCTGCTGAGATATTGAGCATATCGGCATATGCTGATACCTCGTGCAATTCGGTATAGGTTTGTTCTACTTTATCGAGAAACTTTTTGAGTAATACGCGATCTGAGCCCAACTCTTGCTCTTTGAATTGCTCTTTATACAGTCGGCTCAGATAAACCAGCAAAATCTTCATATAGGCTGATAGCATGCTACTTTGCCATGTTTCTTTGGTTTGCGTTTCTGTGAGAATCTTGTTCAGGATGTCTTCCACAAAAATCAGATCATCAGCACTTAAAGAAAGCTCATGCCCGTTTTGCGGGTTCTGAATAATGGGCAGATCTTTAAGCGAAGCGTTATCAGCACTCAACAAAAAATCTTTGTGAAAGCTGAGCGCTATGCCTGTAAACGGCTGTGCATCTTCTTTTAAATGTATCTGGTGCGGCACCGTGAAATAAAACTTATCCGGCTTTAAATCATACGGCGTCATATCTATCCAATGGCGGCTATTGCCGTTGATAACAAAGGCCATAAAGTAATAATCCTTACGGTGTGGAATCAAAAAGTCCGACCGCTTATAGTTCACCACACAATCATTCCGGTTGATGCGAAACAGGGGGTTACCCGTTGCCGCATCCGGCTCGAATGGATATTGCGGGATAACGATCTCTTCTTTATATAGATACATGATGTAAAGTTAGGGGATTATAAACTGGTAAATATCTCCAGTTTGTAAATATCAACTTCATCTTGGCTTACGCTATGCAGCCAACTTTGTAATGCTATTTGCGCAGAGCAAGGGCCGTAAGTAATAACCTTTATTTTTCGGCTTAGTGATTCCTGTTTCAACCTCGTTAATACAGCCTCCATAATTTCACCATTAAAAGGAGTGTACATAAAAAAGATTGTCCCTGCGCTATAATCCGCCCTGCGTGCGTCAACATTAATAAAACTTACATCAGTTAGGTTAAGTTGCATAGCGCAGTTCCTTGCATATTTATAAAAGGCGGGTTCAAACTCAACACCTATAGTTTTAATTCCCGCGAGTAGATTTACCAATATACCAACCTGGCCAAGGCCCGAACCCAAATCAAAAAACACATCATCTTTATTAAAACCAGCCTTTTCTACCAATTCGAAAATGATTCGCGCTGGCGTTTTTTGGTAGAATACCATCCCGGGTTCCAGGGCTTTAGTCTGCTCGGGCATCGCATCAAAACACAATAGTCCATTGATAAAAATGTCGAGATTATCGTAGCCAGCTTCTTGCTGATGATCGGCATCTTCCAAATCAAAATCGAAGTATTTACCAATAAGATTTTTGAATTTTTCGCCCGCATATTTCTGAGTTCTGATCTTTTCGCGAAGCTTTTGAAACAGATTAAAATCGATCTTCCCCAAGTCATATTTTAGCTTTTCGGCACGAGCCTTTAATAAAAGAAGTGTTTCTTTTTGAGTTGATTTCGATAACAAATCACCAATCTTATCAAAGACTTGAAATTCCATCAAATCCAGCGATTCAACACGGTGCTCAAAATTCCTTTCCTCACTAAGCGAAATATCATTTTCTACAGCTTTGATATAAGATTGAATCTCAAGGATAAGGTCTTTAACCCCGAAATCAGCACTAATAATATGGTAATCCGTTTCTGTCAATTGGGTAATTAGTTAGCCTAAATAACAATATAGCTACTGTTCTGCATTTACAACAACACCTTCCAAAATTTCGCGATGTGCCAACCCCCACTGCTCTAATTGTTTCCATACGGGTGCTAGCGCAGCGGCGCTTTCAGTCAGTTCATATTCTACCCTTGGCGGCACTTCCGGGTATACGGTTCTTGTCACCAGGCCGTCGCGTTCCATTTCCTGTAAATGCAGGGTCAGCATGCGGTCGGTAATATTGGGCATTATGCTTTTAATTTCTCCATACCGCAATCTCTTATTTTCCAGTTTATAGAGGATCAATAGTTTCCATCTTCCAACCAAAATATCCAGTGCGTAGTTCATCCCGCAGAAATCACTTAGCCCGCTACGGTTCCTATTATTGGTAGATGTTGGTTTCCGTTTACTCATTACTCACATTTTTGTGCGCAGCACACAACAGGCTGCCTATCATCTAATTTACGCATCGCCTTATAATTTTGCGGTATACATTAAAAATTAAGACACGAAAATGAATATCCTCATTGTATACGCCCACCCCGAACCGCAAAGTATAAACGGTGCCATGTACCGTACCGCGGTAAAACATTTAACAGCTTTAGGCCACCAGGTTAAAACTACAGATCTGTATGCCATGCAGTTTGACCCGATATCCAGCCGGAAGAATTTCACCACTAATAACAACCCCGATTTTTTTAAACCGCAACAGGAAGAACTAAACGCAACTGAAAACAATGGGTTCGCCGAGGAAATTAACGCCGAACAGGAAAAAGTAGAATGGTGCGACCTAATGATCTTTCAGTTCCCGCTATGGTGGTTTGCACTGCCCGCCATATTAAAAGGCTGGGTAGACCGTGTATTTGCCATGGGCCGATTTTATAACAACGGCCGTATTTACGAAAATGGTGTATTTGAAGGCAAAAAGGCACTCCTTTCACTCACAACCGGCGGACCGGAAAAAAACTACATAGATCTTTATGGCGATATTGAAGGTATATTAAAACCTATACATCGCGGTATTTTAGAGTTTACCGGGTTTACGGTATTACAACCCCAGATCATTTATGCCGTAGAAAGGCAAGCGCCAGAAGCACTGTCAGCAGAGTTGGAAAAATGGAAACTGCGGCTGGCTAATATTTTTGAAGAACAATAACCGTTATGCGCACAGACCTTAAAGCTCATCGATATTTCGGTGAGCTTTTTTTGTTTGGGTAGATTTATTGTTGGTTACGCGTACACCAGCAAAGAGGATATGGTTGCAGTGGACTTTCGGTATTTATGCTTTTATTCTTCTGATAACTGGGCAATAATATAAAAATGCCTATTTTAGGTTAACCATAAACCACTGCAAGCCCTTGCACAAGTAAATATGAGAACTTATAAACTATACAGTCGCTTAATATTCTTCATTTCGGGAATATTACACACACTTAGTTCTCTCGCCCAGACAGATTCAAAGATCATAACTAACCTTGCGGATGCATTTAATAAATACCGTGCACAATTACCAATAGAAAATGTTTATCTCGCTACCGATAAGTCATTCTACTCAACAAACGATACGCTCTGGCTGAAAGCATATGTGCTTAACGCGGATTTGGCCTATAACGAAAAAAGTGGATTGCTGCATTTAGATTTCATTAATGATAATAATAAAATCGTTAATCAAAGGCTATTGCAATTAACCAAGGGCAATGGTGATGCCTATGTGGTTCTAGACAAAAATTTATTTCCCCAGGGCTGGTACAAACTTCGTTGCTACACCAACTGGATCCGCAATTTCGGAGAAAATCACTTTTACACCAAGGTATTTAATATCGGTCAATTTGACCAGACTAATGTGCTGGTTAACTATAACGCCGTTGACGACCATAAAAACATCGACGTAAAAATGCAGATTTCACAACTGGACAGAAAACCGGTGTCACTAAGCAAAATGGAGATTTCTGTAGCTCAGGCAGGGCATGAGGTATTCCACGGACCGGTGAATACAAGTGGCGGTGGCGTGTATAGTTTTACTTTTCAGCAAGATCCCCGATATCATGAAAAATTAATGGTGAAATTGTTATCACCAGATGTTAGCTCTAAGGGTATAACATTTCCGTTAGAACTAAAGGGCAGCGGCGCTGACGTTCAATTTTTACCGGAAGGCGGGAAGATTATAGTTGGGTTAAATTGCCTGGTTGCATTTAAAGCCGTAGGGCAGGACGGCCTTGGTATCAACGTTCAGGGCAGACTTATAAACAGTAAACAGCAGGAGGTAGTCAAATTCCAATCCGACCATAAGGGAATGGGGCGATTTACACTAAAAGCAGAGAATGATGAAACTTATACAGCATCGCTATTATTTCCAGACGGGGTAACACGTTCATTTACTTTGCCCGGCAGTTCTGTTTCAGGCACAAAAATCAGTATAAGTAACCCTATTACAGACGATTCAATTAAAGTAGAACTGAATTGCAGTGCAGATAAAGTAGGAAAGTACTGCATAATTGGCGAAGCAAGGCAAACCATTTGTTACGCTGCAACACTAACTCTAAGCGGGAGCCCCGTTACTTTTAAACTGGCAAAAAAGCTCTTTCCAACTGGCATATGCCGTTTTGTCCTGTCATCACTAAATGGGGCCCCATTAAACGAACGGCTTGCATTTATAGATCATCACGATAACCTGAACATCAATGCTAAAGTCGAAAAACAGGTTTATCGGGTTGGAGAAAATATAAAATTAGATATCAACGTAAAAGATGAGACACAAAAGCCCAATCCCGCTATGCTCGTTTTGAGCGCAACAGACGATAGCCAGGTTACAGGAGATATGACAACCCGGGAAAATATATGGACAAGATTTATGCTGAATGCCGATCTTGAAGGAAACATAGAAGAACCAGCCTACTACACAAAAACGGAAGATAAAAAAGTATGGGGTGATCTTGATAACCTGCTTTTAACCCAAGGTTGGTCAGATTATAATTGGCAGTCGGTTTTAACAGGAAAATTTAATATTAATTATGAGGCCGAACCTGATTTTTCAATTCATGGCCGGGTGACAAACATCTTCAATAAACGTATTGAGAATAGTGACGTTTTACTCTTATCCGGCAAACCGGCATATGTCAGGAAAACTGCTACCGATCATTTGGGTAACTTCAGTTATACAGCTTTGCCCCAAACAGATACGCCAAGATATTTTATCCAAGCCACCAATAGAAATGGGAAAAGCTTTAATGTAGGCATAAATGTAACTGAAATTAAAACCCCCGCCTTACCCACAGACCCAATTAACGCATCGCCGTGGTTTGTAAATACCGACAGTATTAAAATAGGTTATGCCAATACAAGGCTAAAAGAACAGGCGCTTGATTATAATTTACAGGGAGGCAACCACTTGCTTAAAGAGGTTGTTATAAAGGCCAAAAAAGTAGTCAAGGGATCTCATAACTTAATAGGACCGGGGGAATCTGATTATGCCCTGGATGAAAAAGATCTCGAAAAGAAGGGCAAGGGAAATTTATTGACGCTATTGGAACAAATTAAAGGCTTCCATGTAGGGAGTATACCTGGTCCTGCCCCGGCGTATTTTTTTAACCTGCAAATTGTGTATCTGGTAATAGACGGGCAATTGCTAGATAATTTTCTAATTACTAACTATGAGGGTTATAGAGACTGGCTAAAATCACAAAGCTTGGTAGATATTAAGGGCGTTGAAGTTATTTATAATAAGGCAATGGAATACGAGTCGCGGTACTTAGATACTGTATCAAATAAACATGCCTTTATAGAAATTACTACACGCTCGGGCAGTGGACCCAATATACCATCCACCCCAGGCACTTATCTTTATAAGCCAATACCTTTCGCCATATCGAAAAGCTTTTACCAGCCAAAATATGACCCAATTAAACCAAGCTCAATTAGTAATTCTGAACCGGCCACAATTTATTGGAACCCCAGTATTAATACCGACGAAATGGGCCATTACTCTCTGTCTTTCTCAACCGGTAATTTGCCAACAACTTATACCGTTTACGTAGAAGGGAGTGATTTGAATGGAGGCCTAGGATATCAATATTTTAAAATAAAAGTCAATTAGCGAGCTCTAAATTTCATATTGTGCGCTGTCGCTGGAAAACAGTTTCAACTCACAAACGGGAAATTAATCACCTGAAAAATCATCTATCATGTTAAATGTCGGCACAAAATATAAGCTCCCTGTTTTGGCGGTACTGAAGTCTAATATCCTATCGTAATTTCCAGTAGGCGATCCAATAAACATATTAGTCAGCATTTGTTGTACGGTGCCGAATGTGCTTGCATAAGCTATAAAATAGGTGCCCATTTCATTGGTAGACATATTACCAAAAGGCATATTATCACGCACAATTTTAAGCTCATCACCAACATTGGCCAATGCGATGTGCGAATTAGAGGGTTTTACATCGTCCGCCATTTCTACATCATTTGCTTTATACCTGCCAATTACTTTTTCTTGTTCTTCTGTAGAAAGATTTTTCCAGGAAGTTAAATCGTGAATATATTTTTGCACAAAAAGATAGCTCCCACCCGTATAAGCGGGATCGTCATCTCCAATCATACTGAAAAGTTCTCTGTCCTGCCCATGCGGGTTTTCTGTGCCATCAACAAAACCTAAAATGGAACGGCTATCCCAATACCTGAAACCGTGAATTTCGTCTGTGCTTACTGCCACCGACTTTAAAACATCCGTTATCGCAGCGGCAATATCATAGCATATGCTGGTGGTATCTGCCCTGATATGAAAATGAAGATCGCCTTTAGAAGAAACAGCCGTATGCTTCTCTCCAATAATTGGGGCAAAGTTCGCCAATTCTTTAGGCAGAGGAACCGGAAGCTGTAGCCGAAGCCAGGCATCGTACCCAATTCCCATTACGCAGCTAACCCGGGAAACAGGGAAACGCACGTTGGCAGAATTATTAAGATTGATAATCAGTTTACAGAGTTTGCTAAATACATCTTTAACTTCTAAACCATCTTTAAATTCCCAAACCATAAATATGGTGTTGTTATTGGTGTAGTCTGTTACATTTTGTGAATCCGGCTTCATAAACTTTAATATATTCTTGTTGCGAGTTACTAAAATAAACAATCGTCAACTGAATTAATATAGGTGGCGAATTATAGTCGCAAAAAAAGGAAATGTTCTTAATTGAACATTTCCTTTAGTGGTTCCGGCGGGACTCGAACTTATATCTAGAATTCGGTACTTTCGTTGCTTGGCTATTGATTTAATCAATTTCTATACTGTCAATTGCATTCGCCATTGCGTGTTCTTTCAACTCCGGCACCTTTAATCCTTCGGCGCGAAATACGGTTAGGTCTGTCATTCCTAAAAAGCCAAGGAAAGATTTTAAATAAGGCGCAACAAAGTCGTTGGCTTTACCCGGGCCTTCAGAAAAAACCCCACCAGAAGACATGGCCACATAAACCTTTTTCCCGGTTACTTTGCCAACAGGACCATTTTCCCCATATCCAAAAGTTACTCCGCCCCTGGTAATATGATCAATCCAGGCTTTTAGCGATGTATGGATGGTAAAGTTGTAAAGCGGCGCACCTATAACAATGATGTCTGCAGCCAATAACTGTTTAACCACTGCATCAGAAAAGCGAATGGATTCCTTTTCCGCCGCAGTCAGCTGATCACCGGGAATAAAGAAGGTACGAAGCACATCAGGGTTGAGATGCGGAACTTCGATATCTACCAGGTCCACTTCTTCCAACGTGCAACCCGGATATTTCTGCTGAACTTTTTCGACGATAGCATTACCTAGCTTAATGCTGTACGATGCTGCGCCTTGTATACTCGATTTTAAATGAAGTATGTGTTTCATAATTTGCTTTTTAATATGCTATTTAAACTTTCGGGATTGTGAGATTTCCCGTTATGTTAAAGGTTTCTCTGCCCGAATTATCGAAAGCAAAACTATGGTTACCCGGTGGTAAAAAGTTAGTACTTACCTAAAGGAAAGCGCTTACATTGGGGTAATGTACTTACCTTTGTATCTATGAAAGTGATTAAAGATGAGATCCTTCCGAGCAAAAGCGAATGTGCAGGTTCGCTCAAAAACGTACTTGATGCACTATATGTTTTGAATGGAAAATGGAAGCTGGCTTTGATTCTTTCTCTGATACAGTCATCAAAGCGATTTAACGAGATTCAGAATGAAATCACGGGCATATCTGCCAAAGTATTAGCCAAAGAGTTAAAAGATTTAGAGCTGAATGACTTTATTAGCCGTAACGTATACCCAACCACCCCGGTAAGTATTATTTATGAAGCAACTGCCTATAGCCGGACTTTGAAAACAGTAATCGGCGAACTAAGCGCCTGGGGCGAACAGCACCGAGAAAAAATCAAACAAAGCATGCGCAAGCAATCTTAAATTCGGGTAGCCTCTGCTCATTATCAGCTTTTCACTAAAAGCTTTCAATGGTATCAGTGCTAAAAATTGTCAAGAAAAACTGGAGTTGAAAAAAACATGCCTTATGCCTTTTTTACAAACTCAGATTTAAGCGCCATTGCGCCGAACCCTTCAATCTTACAGTCGATATTATGGTCGCTATCTACCAAACGAATATTTTTAACTTTAGTTCCTGCCTTTATCCCTTGGGGTGAACCTTTCACCGGCAGATTTTTGATAGTTATTACCGTATCTCCATTTTGCAGCGTATTACCATTACTATCCTTTACAATAAACTGCTGATCCTCGGTACTATCTTCCTCCACACTCCACTCATGGCCGCATTCCGGACAGGCAAGCAGACCCTCCATTTCGTAAGTAAAGGTTGATTTACACAAGGGGCAAGGAGTTAGCTCTATCATATTAAAGTTTTGACAAAGGTAAAATTGTTGTTGGCAAGTTTGTATTTGATTTTGGGATTGTGATTTGGTTGAACTTTATAAAAAAAGTTGACAACAATGTTGACAACTTTCAAAATGGTGGTCCCGACGGGACTAATTTTAACGACATAACCCATTATTTTACAGCTAATTATAATTAGCTTGTGAAACATTTGTGAAACAAACAATGCCTATCCAACTTTAAGTCCTGCTTTCGCGCCCTCTTCTACAATTACATCTAGTAACTTCCCAAGGTTCTTTGTAAAGGTTGCGCTGGCCCCTTTTATCGTTAGTTGTATAGACATCTCCGGCTCCTTTATATATCCAGTAGACGGCTCACTGACCATTAAATTGCCGTTACCCATCCACTCGTAATAATCCCTTATAAAATCGAACTCCACTATTTTGGATATCTCCAATATGGTCTTCATTTGCAGGTCAAACATAGACTTAATGTGAAAAAACCAGCTGTTTGATTTATCAATTTCGCCTAATAACCAATTAATACTTCTCTTTTTTAATAGTAATTGTTCTTTTACCCTGTCAGTAAATGGATACTCCTGCATTTTTGTGCAATTTTTTCTTTCTGTAAATCAACAACTTACTCACATAATGCAATATTTAACTGCATTATATTGGATAAGTGCAAAATAATGGACTATAATTGTACTCAATAAAGCACTCAATTATTCATTCACAATAATACGAGCAATTAACTCAATAAAAAAGTACCAATTAAGTAGTATGTCAGACAAGATAAAAATACCTACAAACACGCTGCCAAAGGGATGGCGACAACTCGGTGCAGATCATTTCGGCATATCTCAAAGCATGATAGAAAAGGTGGTTTATGGCATCAACGTAAATAATGATGTTTTCGAGTATATGTTGGAGTTGGGCGAAAACGAAAGACTTCGTAAAGAAAAACAGCAAAAACGCATCAACGCCCTAACCAAATAACCATGCTACACCAATACGCTGCCGGTTTGCTGGATGATAATGTAGAGTTTTTCGCATCTGCCGACTTCGATGTTTTTTGCACTAAGAGCGGCCGGGTACTAGGATTTAACGAGTTCGACGAAATCTTATATAGCCTAATTGAGCAAGACATGTACCGCTTCCCTGTGAAAATGGATTGCCTCACATCGATGGGACTTACCCAACGCCTGGACAGGATAAAGCAATACCTGATTTGCAACTACGGCGGCTTCGATCTTTCGGCCGATGTAAAAGATGGCAAGTTAACGGCTACTGAGTATTGGGCATGTCCTAATCGTGGAAACTGTCCACACGAAGGCAAGTTGTGTGATAGCCTTAGAACCGACACCGGCAATCATTTAACCCGCCGCGAAATTGAGGTATTGAAGCTGATAGCCAGTGGCGAGATTGACAAGATTATAGCAGACAAATTAAAGTTAAAACTGCATACCGTAACGGCTCACAACCGCAACATAAGAGTAAAAACAGGGCTGTTTAGAAAGCCCGACCTAACCCGATTTGCAATTCAAAAAAACCTTATATGATAGCTACAGCAGTACTAACAGAACAGCCACACGTAATTGTGCTCACTGAACAAGAGGTTATTACCAGAGTGAGATTAATGGCTTGCGAACGCCGACACGCAATTAGTTACTATCCAAATGCTAAAGGCGTAGCTGAAAAATTAAACGCCATTGATGAAGCGATTTCAACGCTTGATAGCGCGGAAAAATGCATCAACGTAAAACAGGCCATAATGAAGGTGTTAAGCGTACGCGCCACGATGCACTACATAGCGCCCACCGCAACCCGTAAGCTTCATGCAACCTGGTTTACCAAAGTAGAAAAAATCATGGACGGATGCCGCGAATACCTGGGCTGGCAAAAACAGTAAAGCGATGCTA